>Ga0209373_10000037_pt1 | contig 306849 bp, 255 predicted proteins | sample Higcelweek5metaG_FD_187173 | JGI IMG/M metagenome (GOLD analysis project Ga0209373, IMG submission 187173) | Freshwater pond sediment microbial communities from the University of Edinburgh, under environmental carbon perturbations - High... | ecosystem: Environmental > Aquatic > Freshwater >...
TGTTTGCGCCTACCCGAGGATTTTCGCAGCTTGCCGCGTCCTTCATCGCCTGATGGTGCCTAGGCATCCGCCATAAGCCCTTTTTACACTTCAAACCTCGCATCTCCCTCGCAATCACATGCAAATATCCCATCGCTGGAATACTCGCATAATCACGAGACACTTGCCTGCGCCTCTATGGGCGCCCAACCTGTCAAAGAGATCGGAGCGATTTGCAGGCGAACCTGCTCCACGACTCCAGCCCACCCGTGACTTGGCTCGCAAGCCGTCGTCCGGAAGGGTTTTGAAAATTACCGAGAGCAGCTTGCCGCGTCAAGGGTGAAGCCCGACTTTCTTTCAAAACGAGCCCTGCGGCACTCACCCCTCGAGGACGACGACAATCTCGCTTTGATCCGACAACAGACTCATCTCCGCAACGTTTCCCTCAACCAACCGGCCATCGATTCGAATCCGCTTGACTCCGCTCGCTCGCCCATCAGGGTTGTCGACGCGGATTCGCAGGCGGCGCCCACGAAAAAGCCGCTCCACGGAAAAGCCGCTCCACGCGCGAGGAATGCACGGATCGATTTTCAGCCCCTCCATCACCGGCCTGATTCCCAGCATGTACTGGGTGACCGCGATGTAGGTCCAGGAAGCGGTTCCCGTAAGCCACGGATTCCGGCTCTGCCCAAAGCGGGGCGAAGTCTTCCCATGCGTGAACTGGCAGTAGACATAGGGCTCCACCTGGCGGAGTTCCGCTTGGTCGTTGTAGCGAGCAGGAAGAAACGACCGGTAGTATTCATGCGCACGATCTCCGTCGCCCATAATGCACTCGGCGACGATCGCCCACGCGTTCGAGTGACAAAAAATGCCGGCATTCTCCTTGTGCCCCGGAGGGTAGACGAGCAACGGAAGCTGGATGTGTTCATCCTGGCTCTGGTGAGGTGGGTCGCACAACAGAAGTCCGTGTTCGGTGGCAAGTCTGTCGTGGACGGATGCCATGCATCGCTGCGCCTGCTCCGGAGTGGCCGCCCCCGAAATGACCGCCCAACTCTGCGTATTCAGATAGATCGACCCCTCCGGATTCCGGTGCGACCCGAGAGTCCCTCCCGTCGCGGAGATGGCACGCAGGAACCATTCCCCGTCCCACGCCTTCTTCTGGATGTCCTCCAAGACGACCTTCGCCTGCTCTTCCGCCCAGGCAGCATCGCTTTCCACCCCCTTCAGCCGCGCAAGGTCGGCCACGATTCGACACCCCAGGTGGAACATGAATGTCGTGAAAAGCGACTCGCCCGTCGTTCCGAACTTGATGCAGTCGTTCCAATCGGCATGCAACCCCTGGATGAGCCCGTTGCGTCCCTTGTGATCCATCGCGAACTGAAGCGCCTGCTTCAAGTGTCCGTAGACCGTCGCTTCGCCCTTGTCTGCGTAGGGGAGCATCTTTTCCAGATACGCGAGATCCCCCGTCTCGTAGACAAAATTCGACACGGTGATCGGAAGCCAGAGCGTGTCGTCGGAACGGTACCGTTCCTCGGAAGGCGCCTTCTCGTTGCCGGGCCGATGCGTCATGGGCTTCACAAGCGGGCATCCGCCGCCCGCCGATGTCTGTCCCGTCAGGATGAGGTTGAGCCTCTCTTCGGCTGCCGACGCGATCGAATGCGTGACAGCAAGGATATCCTGAACCGTGTCGCGATAACCGAGGCCGTCCCTGTCCCCGGCCTCGACAAGCGATACCCCACGCGACCAATTGAAGGTCATATGGGTCTGGTACGCGTGCCAGACGTTGATCATGGAATCGAGCTCGGGATCGGGAGTACGAACCTGCAAAGTATCCAAGCATGCGAACCATTCCTGCCGGGTGGCCTCGAGCTCTCGCCGCAGACGTTCTGGATTGCCGTACTCCTCGAGCACATCGCGCCCCGGAGGCAGGCCATTCCATGACTCGATGGGCGAGCCCATCCCGAGCATGAAGATCAGGTCGCGACTTTCGCCTGGCGCAAGCTCGATGCTCGTGTGCAGGCTCGCGCAACCATTGTCGCCCACGGCGATGGAATCCGAACACCGTCCCTTTTCGATGGCGATGGGATTGGCCATCGTGCGATAGGGGCCGAGGAAAATGTCTCGATCCGTGTCGTAGCTCACGACCCCGCCACCAGCGAGGCCGAACCAGAGTTCTTCGAACCCCGGGTTCGTCGCGTTGCGCCAGCGGATCATGCCGTCGTGCATCGACATCTGGACCGTGTACTGGCTGTACTGGAGGTTCTCCAGATCCATCCTGTAGTTCCAGTTGTTCGCAAGCTCGGCAAACGAGAAAACAGAAATTGTCCTCTCCGTCTTCCCAATGTTCGTGAGCTTCAGCGCCCAATATTCGAAAGCCTGCCCTTTGGGGATGAAAACCGTGTACTCCGAGCGAATACCCGCATATTCCGCTTCGAAGATGGAATAGCCAAGGCCGTGGCGGACCTTGCTGCGATAGCTTGCGAGAGGCTTGCCCACAGGCTGCCACGAGGTCGACCAGTAATCGCCGCTCGCATCGTCGCGAATGTACAGGTAGCGCCCAGGCTGGTCGACGGGAATGCTGTTGAAGCGCATGCGGAGAATCCGCCCCGTTCCGCCCGACTTGTAGAAACTGTAGCCGCCGGCATTCTGGCTGATGATCCCGCCGTAGAGACGGGAGCCGAGATAGTTGATCCACGATTTCGGCGTATCGGGCCGCGTGATCACGTATTCGCGAGCCTTGTCGTCAAAATATCCGTAGCGCATCGCACCCCCCTCGCAGCACTCGCATCCCGCTCAACGATTCAGGATCAACGGTAGTTCCAGAGCCACGCTGTGCTCATTCGCCAGCATCGCGCGATCATCGGAGTCTTCGAAGATGCATCTCTCCATGATCCACATGCCAGGCTAGATCTTCTTCGATCGAAACCGGGCGACCAAGCTCCGGATGCCTGTATGCTCGTGACCACGCGTCGGAATCGAGACCCGCCAACAATGCGCCCCAACGCGCATGGGTTCCCTCGAGAATCGCAAGGCTCGCACGAATCAATGTCGGATCCATCGCATCGCAAAGCCGGGACCAGTCTTCGTGCCCATAGCGTTCTACAATGGGGACGGTTTCACACAAAGCCCTGCGGACCCGGGCAAGCCCCGCGGAATGAACGTCTGCCAGATGATGGATGATCTGAGCCGCAGTCCACCCACCTGTCGTCAACGGTGTCGTCCAATCGGTTCGATCCTTGATAGCATCCTCCAAAGCGGCAGGAAACGCCTTCAGCCGTCCAACAAGGCCATCTCGAAACGGCTCGCCTTGTCTGTCCGGGGAAGGGGTCAAGACCTGCTTGGCACGCTTCCGAGGAGGCTTTGTACGCTCGGGAACATCCTCCGCAAAAGCGACCTTGCCATGCAGTACGCACCCAGGCTTTCCCGGAACACACTTCGTATCACCTGTCCTGCGACAGTTCTCGAACTGGCCATCCTGCCAAGGGCAATAGAAGCTCATGCCCCCATTTTACTTCCCTCAGCTCAACTCCGCCCCACTGAACCTCCTTGCTAAAAACCTCAGAAGATCCACAAATGGCTTTGCATTCCAGCTTAGAGTACTCTAAATTGGAATATCCCAAACGGGACCATTTTTCCAAAAGGCCTCCGATGAACCGATACGATCTCGTCCTCCTTGGCTTCATCGCCGAGAAAGAGTCGAGCGGATACGACATCATCACCACGATCAAGCGTCGCGAGCTCGACCGTTGGGCGAAGATCAGCACCAGCACCGTGTACAACCGCCTTTTGCGTCTGGAAAAGAACGAGTGCATCACCGGACGCGTCGAGCGCGATGGCAATCGCCCCGAACGCACCATCTATTCCATCACGACCAAGGGGCGCACCCATCTCCGCAAGGAAGTCGTCAAGCACCTGGTAGGCTTCAATGACGATCCTCGCCAGTTGGGTTTCGCGTTCCTGTACGCCACCAAGCCCCAGGAAGTCGCCAAGCAGCTGGGCAAGCACGCCATCGAACTTTCCGAGCAGATCGCAGCCATCGAGAAGATGATCGACGAAGAGCCTCGCCCCACGTTGTATCCAGAAGGTCCATTCCTGAACTGCATGGCACGCGACCATCTCCAGGTGGAACTCAAGTACACGCGAGCAGCCATCGAGATCCTCAATGATCCGGACAAGGCGGCCAAGCTCAACGGCTGGTTCTTCCTGAACTTCGGAAGTCGCGTTTTCACCAATGGCGAAGAGATCGCCGTCCCGGTGGACGCCTGATGAACTCCCTCACAACAACAACCCTCATCCAGGATGGAGAGAACATGTCCAAGTACGGCTACTTCGACGACGCGAAAAAGGAATACGTCGTCACCAACCCCGCCACCCCGATCAAGTGGTGCAACTATGTGGGGACCCTCGCGTTCGGCGGCATCGTCGACACGACCGGCGGTAGCCTGATCTGCAAGGGCGACCCAGCCCTCAATCGCATCACGAAGTATCTGGCTTGGATGCCCAACTCCGATTTCAAGGGCTCCTCGATCTACTTCCGCATCAAGGGCGCCGACGGCAAATTCGAAATCTTCTCGCCGTTCGTGACTCCCACGCTCATTCCGATGGACAAGTGGGAATGCCATGTCGGCCTCTCCTACAGCCGCTGGAACGTCGAGTACAAGGGACTCAAGATCCAGATCACGGTCTTCGTGCCCACTGGATCTTCTGTGCTTCTGCAGGACATCCAGGTGACCAACACCGGTGCACCCGTGTCTGTCGACATCGTGCCCGTCTACGAATTCTCCCATTTCGACGCGCTCAAGCATCTCACGAACGCCGACTGGGTTCCCCAGACGATGACCACCAAGTCGCACAGCGAGGCGTCGGGCCACGTCGTTCTCGAGCAGTACGCGTTCATGAAGCGCGACTTCACGGTGAACTACATCACGGCGTCCGAGCCCGTCACGAGCTTCGAGACCGATCGTCGAAAGTTCCTCGGACAGAACGAGATGGGATCCTTCGCGAAGCCTCTCTCCCTTCTCGCCCCCAAGCTCTCGAACTCCACCTGCAATCGCGGAGACAATATCGGCGCGCAGATGTTCGCCGCCGGCGAACTCGCCACCGGGGCAAGCTATCGCGTGGTCACCCAGCTCGGACAGGAAGCGTCCATCGACGCCGCGCGCCCCTCCATCGAGAAGTATCGCGAAATCAAGAACGTCGATGCCGCATTCCAGGAACTCGCCAACTTCTGGGAGAACTACCTCCAGGCCATTCAGGTAAAGACTCCGGACGCATCCTTCAACTCGATGATCAACGTCCACAACCCCCGCCAGTGCCACACCACCAAGAACTGGTCGCGCTACCTGTCCTTGTACCAGCTCGGCTATGGCTCCGACCGCGGCATCGGCTTCCGCGACTCCTCGCAGGATCTGCTGGGCGTCATGAGCCACATGCCCGAAGAGGCGCGCGTGCTCGCCGAGAACCTGCTCTCGGTCCAGAAGCGGGACGGATCGGCCATGCACCAGTATTTCCCATCCACGATGGAAGCCAACGAAGGCGATTCCCGCGAAAAGGAGGATCGTCCGAAGTTCTACGGCGACGATCACCTGTGGATCGTCCTCACCGTGGCGAGCTACCTCAAGGAAACGGGCAACATGCCGTTCCTTGACAAGGACATCCCGTTCTACGACAAGGACAAGCACTCCGGAAAGGCTCTGGAATCGGCCGCGGTGTGGGAGCACATCTGCCGTAGCTTGCGCTTCTCCTGGAACAGCCGCGGCCAGCACGGAATCCCCCTTCTGGGTTTCGCGGACTGGAACGATACGGTCAATCTGCCCACCGGCGCCGAGTCCATGTTCAACGCGAATCTCTTCGGCAAGGCTCTCCTCGAAGCGATCGACATCGCCGAAGCCGCATCCAAGACGGCGGAAGCCACCGAGTTCCGCAAGTACTACGAGGACATGAAGAAGATCATCAACGAGGTCGCTTGGGACGGCAAGTGGTGGAAGCGTTGGTTCGACGAAAAGGGCAATGTCATCGGCTCGCACGAGAACCAGTACGGCAAGCTCTACACCAACGGCCAGAGCTGGCCAGTGATCTCCGGCTTCGCCGAAGGCGAGCGAGCGCTCACGGCTCTTGATTCCGTGCATACGATCATGAACACCCGCAACGGCATCAAGTTGTCGTGGCCCGGATACGCAGGATTCGATCCCCACCTTGGCGGCGTCTCCACCTACCCTCCCGGAGCCAAGGAAAACGGCGGCATCTTCCTGCACGCCAACCCTTGGGTCATGATTGCCGAAACCATGGTTGGCCGCGGTGACTACGCATTCCAGTACTACAATCAGATCAACCCGGCTGCCAAGAACGAGATTCTCGACGAGTTCGAATCGGAACCCTACTGCTATCCCCAGAACATCCTGGGCGACGAGCATCCGCAGTTCGGCATGGGCCGCAACGCCTGGCTCTCTGGTACATCGTCCTGGACCTACCAGGCCGCGACCCAATACATCTGCGGCGTACGCGCATCGTTCAAGGGCTTGGTCGTCGATCCTTGCATCCCCAAAGCATGGGACTCCTTCGAGATCATGCGCAAATGGCGCGGCGCCACCTATCGCATTTCGGTGAAGAATCCCGCCAAGGTCAGCAAGGGCGTGAAGTCCATGGTCGTCGATGGCAAATCGGTCGATGGCAATGTGGCACCGCTCTTCACGTCAGGCGAGCACACGGTCGAGGTCGTACTGGGCTGATCGCTTTCGATCGAGCTTGAGTCGACTCGGACGCTTTCCGTCAAAGGCCCGCCCCGGAGCTTCCGGGGTGGGCCTTTTCGTCCTCAGTTCGAAGGTCGTCCCGCATGGCCTGAACGATCACATTTGCGAGTTTCGGCCCCACGACCTTGACCAGATCGTCCTCTGTCGCCTGTCGAATCCGTGCCACCGAACCAAACTGCTGCAGCAACAAGCCGCGTTTCGCTGGACCAATACCCTGGATCGTATCGAGCCATGAACTCGCCACGGTCGGCGTGCGTTGCGAGCGTTGGAACGTGATCGCGAACCGATGGGCTTCGTCCCGAATGTGCTGCAGCATCTTCAGTGCTGGCGAATGTGCAGGCAAAAGAATGGCATCCGAACGTCCCGGCAGGAAAACCTCCTCGATCCGCTTGGCCAGCCCCAGTACGGCTTGATCGGGAAAGCCTTCCTTGCGAATGGCATCGAGGGCCATTCCAAGCTGCCCCTTTCCGCCGTCGATGAGCACAAGATCCGGTGGCTCGCCGCCTTCCTCGCGCAAGCGCCGAAAATGCCGTCCAACAACCTCGCGCATTGAGGCAAAGTCATCGATTCCCTCAACGGTCTTGACATGAAATCGGCGATACCCTGCCTTGTGGGGACGCCCATCCAGGAAGCTCACGAGACTTGCCACGGTCCCGGTTCCTTGCAGATGGGAGATATCAAAGCCCTCAATCCGACGCGGAGGATCTGCAAGCCCCAGCGATTCCTGGAGGGCAGCGACCGCTTGGCTCATGCGATTGCGCGTTTCGATTTTCGCAAGATGCTCCACAAGGAGCATTCTCGCGTTCGCCAACGCCATCTGAATCATTTTGAAGGAGGCGCCTTGTTTGGGCTGATTCAGACGAACTCTCTTTCCGGAGAGTAGTCCGAGATGTTCTTCCAAAAGTTCGCGATCGCCTGGCATTGCCGAAAGCTGGATCTCAGGAGGCGGCGCTTGGACCCCTGGGGGATAAAGATCCAGAACTGCCCGCTCCATGATCTCGTGATCATCCTCGTCCAATGGACAGCGTATCAGGATGTGCGAACGATCAAGAACTGTTCCCGAACGAATCTGAAAGCGGGTCGCACAAGCCCAGCGTCCTTCTCGTGAAAGAGCGATAACATCCAAGTCGAGAATCTCCCCCAGATCCATCCGTTGGTTCTGGTGAATCGACTCGAGAGCTGCAATCTGGTCTCGTCTGCGCGCGGCGCCCTCGAAGTCAAGGGCCGAGGCCTTCGCATCCATTTCCTCGCGCAGATCATCCAAAAGCTCCCGATTGCGTCCTTCCAGCATGAAAATCAGTCGGCGTACGACAGGCTTGTAGTCGGTTTCCGTGATCATCCCGATGCAAGGTCCATCACAACGCTGGATGTGGTACGAGAGACATGCTCGATCCAGTCGCTTCGTCGCAAGATCAAGATCGCAGTCGCGAATCCGGAAAATCTCACGCGCGAGAGCCAGCGTTCGCCGCATCGCGCGCGCATCCGTATACGGACCGAAATAGCGATGGTGATCCTTTTCGATCCTGCGAACGACTTCAAGCCGAGGAAAAGCCTCCCCAAGCGTCAATCGCAGATAAGGGAAGTGCTTGTCGTCCTTTGCCAGCACGTTGTAGCGCGGTCGATGTTGGCGGATCAGGTTCGCCTCGAGGATCAATGCCTCCAGCTCGTTCCCCGTCACGATCCATTCGATGTCGGCTACATGCTTGTGCAATACCATCGCCGCGCGGTGGTCGGTATCGCGCCCCTGGAAGTAGCTTCGCACCCGATTGCGCAGAATCTTCGCCTTGCCGATGTAGATGATCTCTCCGTTGGCACTTTTCATCAGGTAGACGCCTGGAGACGTCGGGAGATCATCCAATCGAGCGCGAACAGTTTCTGTCACGCTGTTCATTGTCGCGCCGATCTTGGGGTGTTCTTCATTCTGGTTTCAAGAAACAAAAAGCACCCCGCAGGCATAGCCTGCAGGGTGCGAAACGATTGCCTCAAAAAGAACGAATCAGGCTTCTGCGGAAACAACAGCCTCGGTGATGTCGATCTTCTTTGTAGAGGTCTTCGCCTTGGCCTTGGGGGCCTTGCGAACGACGACATCCTCGACAAGCGTGATGATGGCCATCTCTGCAGCGTCACCAGCGCGTTCACGATCCAGCTTCAGCACACGGGTGTAACCACCCTGGCGCTCGCTGTAGCGAGGTCCGATTGTCTCGAAAAGAGACTTGAGGACTTCGTGATCATGGATGACACGCGCTGCTTCGCGGCGAGCAGAAAGATCGCCTTTCTTGGCAAAGGTGATCAGACGCTCGACGAGCGGCTTGACCGTCTTGGCCTTGGCGACCGTCGTGCGGATCTGCCGTTCCATCTGATTTTCTTTCAGTCCTTGGCGCAGGACAGAAGTTGCCAGATTTCCCAGCATGGCCTTGCGGTGTTCCGCGTTGCGGCCCAATCGATTGCTCTTGACTCCGTGCTTCATCGCGATTGCCTCAGTCGGTCAGGTAACGGTCGACGTCGAAGCCGAAGCTCAGCGAAAGTCCCTGAAGGACTTCACTGAGCTCGACCAGCGACTTGCGGCCGAAGTTCTTGTACTTGAGCATGTCTTGTTCGGTATTGCGCACCAGATCCGCGATGGTGTGGATATTCGCCATGCGGAGGCAGTTGCTGGAACGAACAGACAGTTCGAGCTCGTCGACGCGCATCTTCAACATGGAAGCAATGCGCTCGCGCTCGCCGTCGTTGCCCGGGCTGTCAGCTTGCTCCAAGTCGCCTTCGAAGTTGATGAACATTTCGAAGTGGTCGACAAGAAGCTTAGCTGCATAGGCCAGAGCATCTTCGGGAGTGATGCTACCCTCGGTCCAGATCTCGAGGGTAAGCTTGTTGAAATCGGTCTTCTGTCCCACGCGCGTGTCGGTGACCTGCACGTTCACCTTGGTGACGGGAGAGAAGTGGGTGTCGAGATAGATCCAGCCAATGGGATCTTCCGGGCGCTTGAGCTCGTCGCCCAACATGTAACCGCGTCCCGACGTCACGCGCATCTCGATCGAGAGCGAAGCGTTCTTGTCGAGAGTCGCAATATGCAAGTCAGGATTCAGGATCGTGACATCAGGATTGGCTTCGAGGGCCGAAGCCTTGACGACACCTTCACCTGTGACATCGAGCTTGAGACGAGCATCACGATCGCTATTGAGCTTCAAGCGCAATTGCTTGATGTTCAACACGAGGTCGGTAATGTCTTCCTTGACGCCCGGAATGGTTCCGAATTCGTGGGGAGCTCCTTCGATGCGGATCGCAACGACGCGAGCACCCTGGAGCGACGAAAGTAAAACGCGGCGAAGCGCATTGCCTACCGTCACGCCCCAGCCTCTCTCGAGAGGCTCGATCACGAAGCGTCCGAAGGATTCGGCATTTGTGCCGTCCTTCACTACGCCCTTGGGCATCTGCAGAGCCTTCCACTTCATGCGGTATTCCCTTACTTGGAGTAAAGCTCGACGATGAGCTGCTCGTTGACAGGGGTCGGAATCTGGGTGCGGACGGGCGTCGAAAGAACGCGTCCAGCCAGCTTGACCTTGTCAACGGAAAGCCATTCGATCTCGGGGCGACGAGAAGCGCCAGCCATCGCAGCCTGGACAATAGCCAAACTACGAGAAGCTTCAGCGACCTCAATGACGTCGCCAGCCTTGACATGGATCGAGGGGATCGATGCCTTCTTGCCGTTCAGCAAGAAGTGCCCATGCCGAACCAGCTGACGTGCTGTGTTGCGGTTGGGTGCAAAGCCCAGGCGGTAAACGATGTTGTCAAGACGCGTCTCGAGAGCAAGGAGGAGGTTCTCGCCCGTAACACCCTTGGAAGCAGCAGCCTCCTCGAAGTAACGGCGGAACTTCTTCTCAAGCGTTCCATAGGTACGCTTGGTCTTCTGCTTCTCGCGCAACTGCATTCCGTATTCGGATGCGGCGCGACGGCGAAGCATACCATGCTGGCCAGGAACAACATTGCGGCGCTCGATAGCGCACTTTTCGGTAAAGCAACGATCGCCCTTGAGGAAGAGCTTCTCGTGCTCGCGTCGGCAAAGCCGACAAACTGGTCCACGATAGACAGCCACTGGGTCAGACCCTCCTGCGCTTGCGGGGACGGCATCCGTTGTGCGGAATCCCCGTCACGTCCTTGATGGAGAGGATGTCCAAACCGGTCGCCTTGATGGAGCGGACGGCAGCCTCGCGGCCCGATCCTGCACCCTTGACAAGTACGTCGACGCGGCGGACACCCATGTCCATCACCAATTTCGTCGCAGCCTCTGCAGCCACCTGGGCAGCAAAAGGCGTGCTCTTACGAGAACCCTTGAATCCGGCTTTGCCGGGAGTTCCCCAAGCCAGAACGTTGCCGGTCTGATCGGTGATGGTGATGATTGTATTGTTGAAGCTCGCCAGAACATGAACCACTGCGGTTGCGTCTGCGCGCTTCTTGCCCTTGCGGCGCTTCTCGCCCTGTTCGGGGGCGTCTGCGACCTCTGGGGCCTGGATCTCAGGATTCTCGGCCATGTGCTCGGTCTTCTCCGAAAGGGGTTCTTACTTCTTCTTGTTGGCGACGGTCTTGCGCGGACCCTTGCGAGTACGAGCATTCGTCCTGGTGCGCTGCCCACGGACAGGGAGACCGCGACGATGGCGAATGCCACGGTAGCAGGCAATGTCCTGGAGACGCTTGAGGTTGATGCCCAAGTGAGAGCGCAAGTTGCCCTCAACTGGGAAGCTGGCTTCCACGTAGGCACGAATCTTGCCGATTTCCTCGTCGGAAAGATCGCCGATCTTCTTGCCAATCTCGATGCCTGTAGCTTCGAGAATCTTGACGGCACGGGTGTTTCCGATGCCGAAAATGTGGGTCAGGCCGAATTCCGCCCGCTTGTGGTTAGGAATCTCGATGCCGAGAATACGAGCCATTCTGACTTACCCCTGCTTCTGCGCGTGACGCGGGTTCTTCTTGCAGATGATGCGCACGATGCCCTTACGACGGACAATCTTGCACTCGGTGCAACGGACCTTGATGGATGCCCTGACTTTCATGATTCGTCGTGTCCTTACTTGTGCCGGTAGACGATGCGTCCCCGCGAAAGGTCGTAGGGGGACAATTCTAGTAAAACCCTGTCGCCTGGCAAGATACGGATATAGTGCTTGCGCATCTTTCCGCTAATGTGAGCCAGGATCAGGTGCCCATTCTCCAGTTCGACACGGAACATGGCGTTGGGGAGTGGTTCAACAACCTTCCCCTCGACCTGGATTCCTTCTTCTTTAGGCACCTCAGTACCCCCTGCGGCCGCGAATGCGGCCCTTTTCGAGGAATCCCTCGTAATGGCGGGTCATGAGATGGGCCTCCAGCTGCCGGAGCGTCTCAAGAGCAACGCCCACACAGATCAGGACTGACGTCCCTCCCATGTAGAAGCTGGTCCCAAGGCTATCCTTCAGGTAGAATGGGCCGACGGAGATAATCGCCAGGAATATCGCCCCCGGCAAAGTGATGCGAGTGAGTACGTAGTCGATATATTCAGCAGTCTTGCGGCCTGGACGAATTCCTGGAACAAACCCGCCCGATTTTTTCAGATTGTCAGCGATATCGGTTGGGTTGTACTGGACTGCCGTGTAGAAGTACGCGAAAAACACGATGAGGATGATGTACCCGAAGTCGTGAGCAAGGTGCCCCGGCGAGAACCATCGTGCCACGTCCTGCATGAGTTGGACTTCTGGCATGAAGGTCGCAAGAGTGCCCGGAATGAACATCAAAGAGCTCGCGAAAATGACGGGAATCACGCCGGCCGTATTGACTTTCAGAGGAAGGAAGCTTGCAGCACCACCCATCAGCTTTCGCCCTACCATCTTGCGAGGATTCTGGAGCGGGATGCGCCGGACGCCTTGATCGACAAGGACGATGAACGCCACGATCGCGAAGACCATCAACAGGATGAGTGCAAGACGAATCGTGTCATGTTCACCAGACAGGAAGAGCTTCAACTCCTGGTAGGTGGCTTGAGGGATTCCCGCTACGATACCGATGAAGATGATCAAGCTCGTGCCATTGCCGATTCCGCGCGCAGTGATCTGCTCGCCGAGATACATCACCAACATGGTGCCGGCAGTCAAGGTGAGCATCGTCAGGAGAGTGAATCCAACGCGGCCTGCACCGGAGCGAAAAGTCTCCATCACAATCGATCCACCGTCATGGGTGTTGATTCCCAGAAGGAAGACGGAAACACCAAAAGCCTGCACTGCAGCGATCCCAAGGGTGAGATAGCGAGTCCACTGCGTAATCTTGGCTCGTCCTTCTTGTCCTTCCTTCTGAAGCTTGGCGATCGTGGGAACGATCGTGCCAGCCAGCTGAAGGATAATGGACGCAGAGATATAGGGCATGATGCCCAGAGCAAAGACTGCAGCATGGGCGAACGCACCACCAACGAACATGTTGTACATGTTGAAGAGGTCGTTCCCCGACTGGGAGAAGAAGGACCGCAGAGCCGTCGAATCGATTCCAGGAATAGGAATCAGGCCGCCCACGCGATAGATGACCATCATTCCCAAAGTAAACAGAACCCGCTTGCGCAGATCTGGCACCTTCCAGATATTGGCGAGACTCTGAAGGAACTTCACGTCAGCCCTCGACGATCTCGACGCGGCCGCCAGCAGCCTCGATGGCAGCCTTCGCGCCAGCAGAGACAGCCTGAACCTTGACGGTGATCGCACGGGAAAGAGCGATGTTGCCGATCACTTTGATCTTGCCGCCAACATCGCCGATCAAGCCAGCAGCCTTGAATACTGCGGCATCGAACTCTGTTGCCGTCAGATCAACCAGCCGAGAAAGGCTGACTTCCTGAGCTGACACGAAGCCCGACTTGAAGCCGCGCTTGGGAAGGCGACGAACAAGAGGCATCTGACCGCCTTCAAAGCCGCGCTTGGCCTTGTGGCCAGAACGCGCCTTGGCACCATTGTGACCACGGCCAGCGGTTCCACCATTGCCAGAACCTTCGCCACGTCCGCGACGCTTCGCCACCTTGCGGGCCCCTGGCTGGGGCTTGAGCTGGTTGAGATTCACGAGTTCACTTCCTTCACGGAAACGAGATGGTTGACGACTCGAAGCATTCCACGCAACTGTGCATTGTCCTCATGGACAACAGCATGGCGGATGCGACGAAGCCCGAGAGCCTCCATCGTCTTGATCTGGGGCTGGGTGCAACGAGCAGTGCTGCGAACCTGGGTAATCTCGATCTTGGACATGGTCACCTCAGGCACGAAGAGACTCATACTCCTTGCGCGTACGCATGGAGCGGAGACCCTGCAGGGTTGCCTTCACCACATTGTGCGGATTGGTGGATCCAATCAGCTTGGTGAGGATGTTGTGGACACCGGCCAGTTCAAGTACGGCGCGAGCCGCACCACCAGCGATAACACCGGTACCCTCGGATGCGGGCTTCATCACGATGCGAGCTGCACCGAACTTCGCGAAGACCTCATGAGGGATGGTATGCTTGTACATCGGGATCTCGACAACGTGCTTGCGCGCATTTTCGGTTCCCTTGCGGATCGCTTCCGCGACGTCGTTGGCCTTGCCAGATCCGATGCCAACTTTGCCTTGGCCGTTGCCGACTACGACGAGTGCATTGAATCCGAATCGGCGGCCGCCCTTGACGACCTTCGCGACGCGATTGATGGAGACGACCTTCTCCTGGAATTCTCCCTCGACGGGAGCGTTAAGATCGCGGTCGTTGCGTTCAAAGGCCATGGATCAGAACTCCAGTCCAGCGGTGCGGGCGGCCTCGGCGACAGCCTTGACTCGTCCGTGGTACACGTAGCCACCGCGGTCGAACACCACGGTCTTGACGCCCTTCTCAAGAGCGGCGGCAGCAATCAGCTGCCCAACCGCCGTCGAGATGTCGGTTTTTGTCGCCTCGGAGCCAGCCTTGGCCTTCACAGCTTCGGAATTCGAGCTGATCTGGACGATGCTGTTCCCCGTGGTATCGTCGATGATCTGTGCGATCATGTGCTTCAAGCTACGGCGAACACACAAGCGAGGACGCTCAGTGGTACCGGAAAGCTTGTTGCGGACGCGCTCGTGACGAGCGATGCGAGCCGCGACACGTTGTGATGCAATCTTGGACATTTCCTGACCCCTTATCCGGACTTCTTGCCGGCCTTGCGGCGGACGGTCTCGTCAGTGTACTTGACACCCTTGCCCTTGTAGGGTTCGGGAGCACGGAAGCCGCGGATTTCGGAAGCAACCTGCCCGACTTCCTGCTTGTCGCAACCTTCCACGACGATCTTGTTGGTTCCCTCGATCTTCACAGACACGGAAGCCGGAGGATCGAAATTCACAGGATGGGAGTAGCCCAAGAACAAGGTGATACCCTTGCCCTTCTGCTCACCTCGGTAGCCAACGCCGATGATTTCAAGCTCGCGCTTGAATCCAACGCTGACGCCCTTGACCATGTTGGCTGCCAAAGCACGCTGAGTGCCATGAAGAGCCTTGATCGGGCCAAGATCGGAGGGACGCTTGAAAACAATCCCCTCCTCGTTGATCTCAACGCTGATCGAAGGGTGAACATCGCGGGCGAGCTTGCCCTTCGGACCTTCGATGGTGAGGGTGCGACCACTCAGGACCGCTTTCACCTTCTCCGGAAGTGGAACTGGATTTTTGCCGACGCGAGACATGTCACCAGACCTTGCAGAGGATTTCCCCGCCGACGTTGGCTTCACGCGACTGCTTGTCGGTGAGGACGCCCTTGGGGGTGGAAAGGATGGCATAACCCAAGCCGTTGATGACGCGAGGAATGTCTTCGACACCGGCGTACAAACGACGCCCAGGCGAGGACACTCGCTCGAGTCCCTGGATCACGGGAATACGGCCGTTGTACTTCAGAAGGATCTTTATGATCCCCTGTCGTCCGTCTTCCACGATCACGAACTTGCGGATAAAACCGTTATCGAGAAGCACTCTGCAAATCTCGCGCTTGAGATTGGATGCCGGAATATCAACAGTCCGGTGTCCCGCCATCGAAGCATTGCGGATGCGAGTGAGGAAATCGCCAATCTGATCGCTGCTGGCCATTCGTGTGGTCTCCGGATCCCGTTACCAGGAAGCCTTGGTGACGCCGGGAAGATCGCCCGCGAGCGCAAGCTCACGGAAACAGATCCTGCAGAGGCCGAAATCCCGGATGAATGCCCGGGGACGGCCGCAGCGGCGGCAACGGTTGTAGCGGCGCACCCGGAACTTGGGTGTCTTCCGCTGCTTTTCAATCATCGCGCGTTTTGCCATAGTGTGCCTCAGTTCCTGCGGAAGGGCATGCCCAGGCCCTCAAGAAGAGCAAAGGCTTGCTCGTCATTGGGGGCGCTGGTGACGAAGGTGATGTTCATTCCCAAAATGGTCTCGACTTTATCAAAATCGATTTCCAGGAAGATGATCTGTTCCTTGATACCAAGGGTGTAATTCCCACGGCCGTCAAAGCCCTTCCTTGAAACGCCACGAAAGTCGCGGACACGAGGAAGGGAGATATGGATGAGACGCTCGAGGAACTCGAACATTCGTTCGCCATGCAGAGTAACCTTGGCGCCGATCGCCTGGTTCTCGCGTAGCTTGAAGTTCGAGATCGCCTTTTTCGCACGGGTGACCACAGGTTTCTGTCCCGTGATCGCCGCAAGCGTTTTGGTCGCCTCGTCGATGAGTTTGGGGTTCTGCGTGGCTTCACCGACACCCATGTTCAGAACGATCTTCTGCAGCTTTGGTATCTGCATCACGTTCTTAAGCCCGAACTGTTCCTTCAAGGCTGGTGCGGTGCTTTCCACGTACTTTTGCTTGAGCTGATTCATTTGCTGTGCACCTCTCAGACGGCTTCGCCGGTCGCCTTGGCGACACGGACCCGCTTGCCAGAAGCATCTGTGCGACGAGCGGTACGAACCGGCTTGCCGTCCTTGCCAACCAGCATCACATTCGATGCGTGGATGGGAGCTTCGATGGTCTTGATGCCGCCCTTGGCGTCTTGCGCCGAAGGACGAACATGCTTCTTGACCTGGTTGACACCCTCGACGACGACTTTCCCAACGGTCGGACGAGACTCGAGGACAACGCCCTCTTTGCCCTTATCCTTGCCGGAAAGTACGACCACGCGGTCGCCCTTCTTGACCTTGAGCGCCATGATTAAATGACCTCCGGTGCGAGAGAGACGATCTTCATGAACTGACGTTCGCGAAGCTCGCGGGCCACTGGCCCGAAGATGCGAGTCGCCTTGGGCTCGCGGGCATCGTTGATGATGACGGCTGCATTGTCGCCGAAGCGCACGTAGGATCCGTCCTTGCGACGAACAGCCTGGCGTGTGCGGACAATGACGGCCTTCTGTACGGCACCCTTCTTGACGGGTGTGCCGGGCGTGGCGGCCTTGACCGAAACCACGATCACGTCACCGACGGTGGCGTAGCGGCGCTTCGATCCACCGAGAACCTTGATGCACATGACTTCACGTGCACCCGAGTTGTCGGCGACGATCAAACGAGACTGCTGCTGGATCATTCGGCGGTCTCCTTATCGCTTACGCTCAACAACGCGAACCAAACGCCAGCGCTTGCGAAGGGACAACGGCCGGGTCTCCATGACCTCGACCAAATCGCCTTCATGCGCGTCGTTGGCCTCGTCGTGGGCCATGACCTTGGTGGAAAGCGTCACGACACGTCCGTACTTCGGGTGCCGCTGCTTGCGCTCGACGCTCACGGTGATGCTCTTGTCCATCTTGTCACTCACGACTCGACCGACGAGGACCTTGCGGCGCCCGCGGCTCGATGTCTCGGCGACGTCAACCTGAGGCTCGCTCATCCGTTCACCTTGGCCTTTTCCGTGATGATGGTCTGGATGCGGGCAATCTCGCGGCGAGCCAGCGTAAGGGAAGCAGGGTTTTCCAGCTTTCCCAGGCTATGCTGCAACTTCTTCTGGAAAAGCGCGTCCTGCGCCTCAACCAGCTTTTCCCGCAGTGTACTGACTTCGAGGCCCCGATAATCGGTGGCGTTCTTGGTCTTCATAGGGTATCGACTCCCTGAATCTTGCACTTGATCGGCAGCTTCTGAGCAGCTAGTTCGAGAGCCTCGCGAGCGAGAGCTTCGGGAACACCACCCACTTCGAACATCATTCGTCCCGGCTGAACCACCGCCACCCAGCCTTCAACCGCACCCTTGCCGGAACCCATTCGGGTTTCAGCAGGCTTTTTGGTGAATGGCTTATCCGGGAATATGCGGATCCAGACCTTGCCACCACGCTTCATGTGGCGGGTCATGGTGACACGAGCCGCTTCGATCTGACGGTTGGTGATCCAGGCCTCTTCGACGGCCTGCAGTCCGTAGTCACCGAAGGAGACGTCGCAACCACGGGTTGCCGTCCCCTTCATGTTTCCACGCATCACCTTGCGATGCTTGACGCGCTTGGGGCTGAGCATGGATCAGGCCTCCTGTCCGGCTTCGTCAACCGAACGGTTGCGGCGGATAATTTCGCCCTTGCAGATCCACACCTTGACGCCGATTGTACCGGAGGGGGTATGGGCTGTCGCGGTGGCGTAATCGATGTCTGCGCGGAGGGTATGAAGAGGAATGCGTCCGTCGCGATACTTCTCAGTACGAGCGATTTCAGCGCCACCCAGACGCCCCGAGCAAACGACCTTGATTCCTTCGGCACCGAGACGAATGGCCGTCGAAATGGCCTTCTTCATGGTGCGACGGAACGCGACACGCTTTTCGAGCTGCTTGGCAATGTTCTCGGCAACGAGAGCGGCATCCGTTTCTGGACGCTTGATCTCGCGGATATTGATGTAGATCTCTTTGCCCGTAAGGTGCTGGAGCTCGCCTTTAAGGCGCTCAACTTCTTCACCCTTTTTGCCAATCACGATGCCGGGACGGGCGGTGAAAATGTTGACAATCACCTTCTTGACGGTACGCTCGATGCCCACCGAAGAGATTGAAGCATGCTGGAGACGCTTCTTGATGTAGCGGCGCAGCAACATGTCCTCATAAATGAGGTCCGAGTACTGCTTGCCTTCGGCGTACCACTTGGAATTCCATGTGCGGATGATACCAAGGCGGAGGCCGGTCGGATTTGCTTTCTGACCCATTCTCTTTCTTCCCCTTAGTCCGACACGACGACGGTGATGTGGCTGAGCTTCTTCAGGATCCGGAAAGCGCGACCCTGCGCATGTGGGCGAACCCGCTTCATCAGCGGACCTTCGTCGATCATGACAGTCTTGATTTTGATGCGATCAAGATCAACAGTGCCCTCAACATCCTTGACCTGAAAGTTCGCCAATGCGGACTTTAGCGTCTTCTCGATGAGGTAGGCGCCTTTGTTACGACGCGCCAGCGAATGCAATGTGACAAGAGCCTGATTGACTCCGGCACCCTTCACATGCTTGGCGACGATTCGCAGCTTGGGAGCAGACGACCGCACATGGCGGGATTTGGCAAGCGCTTCCATTATCTCTTGCCCTTCTCGTTCTTGGTGGCAGTGTGGCCCTTGAATGTACGTGTCGGAGAGAATTCGCCGAGCTTGTGCCCGACCATATTTTCCGAAACGTACACTGGCAGGAACTGCTTCCCATTGTGAACCGCGAAGGTCAAGCCCACAAACTGCGGGACAACCGTCGAACGGCGCGACCAGGTCTTGATGGGAGCCTTCTTCCCGGACGCAACAGCGTCATCAGCCTTCTTAAGAAGGTGGGAATCGACGAAGGCGCCTTTCTTGAGTGAGCGGGACATGTGTGATGTCCTCCGTTACTTGGCGTGCCGCGAGCGGACGATGAACTTGTCCGTACGCTTGTTGTTTCGAGTCTTTCCACCCTTGGCAGGCTTGCCCCAGGGGGAACATGGATGACGACCACCAGAGGTCTTACCTTCGCCACCACCCATTGGGTGATCGACCGGGTTCATGACAACGCCACGGACCTTCGGACGACGTCCCAAGTGACGATTACGACCAGCAGAACCGAGGGCGATGTTCTCGTGTTCAATATTTCCAACTTGCCCGATCGTTGCATAGCATCGGCCCAAGATCTTGCGATACTCCCCAGATGGCAACTTGACAGTGACGTAGCCGTCATCGCCGCGAGCAGCCACTTCAGCCAAAGTGCCAGCCGAACGAACAAGCTGCCCACCCTTTCCAGGTGTCAACTCAATGTTGTGGACCATCGTTCCAAGAGGGATCTTCTCAAGCGGGATGGCATTGCCAACCTCAGGAGGAGCCGATGGGCCAGCAACAATCTGGCGACCAACTTCAAAGCCCAGAGGGGCGAGAATGTAGCGGCGCTGTCCGTCGATGTAACGAACCAAGGCAATACGAGCCGAACGATTCGGATCGTATTCGATCGTTTCCACAGTGGCAACAACGCCTTCACGATTGCGCTTGAAATCAATGAAGCGGTAGAGTTGCTTTGCACCACCGCCGCGGCGGCGAGAAGTGATGCGTCCGTGGGCATTACGGCCACCGGTGCGCTTCTTGCCTTCTGTCAGAGCCTTGAAAGGCTCTGTTGCCGTAATTTCAGCAAAATCAGAAACGGTTTTGTAGCGCAGAACCGGGGTAAGTGGATTGAATGACTTCAGAGCCATGGATCAGACTCCCTCGAGGGCTTCGATGCTCTGGCCAGCGGCCAGACGCACGAACGCCTTCTTCCAGTCGGAACGGGAACCGACACCCTTACGCACGCGCTTGATCTTTCCGAGGAAGGAAGCGGTGCGGACGCTCTCGACCTGGACGCCGAAGGTCTTTTCGATGGCCTGGGCGACTTCATACTTGTTCGCGTTCATGGAGACTTCGAACGTATAGAGGCTGCCAGCATAGCGCTGGAGCGTACTCTTCTCTGTCACGATCGGGCGAACCAGGATTTGACCGACGTGCTTCATGCGGCCTCCTTGCGGGCCTTGAGAGCCTCGATGGCCTTGCGGGTGACGACCACGGTATCGGCCCACATCACGTCATAGACATTGACATCCTGGCTACGAACCAAGCTGACATCCGGGACGTTGCGAGACGCGAGGTCAAGATTCTTGTTGGGCTCGGCCACTAGAAACAAAGCTTTGCGATCAGCGATGCTTACCGTGTTCAAAAGGCCAACGAATGCCTTGGTCTTAGGCGCCTCGGGAACGAGGTCCTCGAACACGAGCACATTGCCAGCACCAGCGCGAAGGCTCAAAGCGGACACAAGCGCCACGTTGCGAGCTTTTGCATTCAGCTTGCGAACATACTTGTGCGGAACTGGAGCAAAAGCCTTACCACCGCGCGCATTGAGCGGCGAAGTGGATCGGCCCTGGCGAGCATGGCCAGTTCCCTTCTGCTTGAAGGGCTTCTTGTTCGTACCGGAGACGAGAGCGCGATTCTTGCCCTGAGCAGTACCTTGACGCTGCTTGGCCATGTGGATGATGACCGCTTCATGCAGAAGAGCCTCATTCACTGGCTGCGCAAAGATTTCCGCAGGCAATTCGATCTCGCCAGACTTCACGCCTGTCGGCGTGTAAAGGGAGGCCTTGGCCATCAGTTCTTCTCCACGATCAGAAGTCCGTTGATCGGGCCGGGAACGGCACCGCGGACGTAGAGGAGGTTGTTTTCCAGATCGATGCGCACCAGCTGGAGATTGCGCGTCGTGCAGGATGCGGCCCCATAATGGCCAGGAAATTTCTTGCCTGGAATGGTGCGCGCCGGATAGGTATGCGCACCAGCCGAACCCGGAGCACGATGATTCACGTTGCCGTGAGTCTCGCGACCGCGCTGGAAGTTGTGTCGCTTGATGGTGCCCGCAAAGCCGCGACCCTTGGAGGTGCCGCAAACGGAAACCAGCTTGACGCCTTCAAAAGCGGCAACAGTGATGTCGGAGCCCACGGAAGGAGCCTCGCCATCGAGAGGAAACTCCGCAACGAACGCTGGAGCGGTCTCAAGGCCAGACTTCGCGAAGTGACCGAGTTCGGCCTTCGAGACGTTCTTTGCCTTGCGAGCTCCGAGTCCGATTTGGACGGCTTCATAGCCGTCATTTTCTGCGGAACGGATTTGCGTGACTTTGCAAGGACCAGCCTCGATAACGGTCACGCCAAGCGCGGATCCGTCTTCGAGGAACAACTGGCTCATGCCAAGTTTCTTGCCGAGAATGCCCTTCATGGATTAAACCTTGATCTCCACCTCGACGCCGGCGGGAAGATCGAGCTTCATCAGCGAGTCGATGGTTTGGGGTGTGGTGTCCATGATATCGATGAGCCGCTTGTGGACGCGGGTCTCGAACTGCTCGCGCGACTTCTTGTCGACGTGCGGCGAGCGCAGGACGGTGTAAACGGAACGAGCCGTGGGAAGAGGCACAGGACCCGAGATGCGGGCCCCCGTGTTCTTCGCCGTCCGGACGATGTCCGCCGCGGACTTGTCGATCATGCGATGATCGAAGCTCTTGAGACGAATGCGAATTTTGGTAGCAGGCATGTCTTACTTCACGATTTCGGTGACAGTGCCGGCGCCGATGGTACGGCCGCCTTCACGGATAGCGAACTTCAGGCCCTTGTCCATGGCAACGGGAACGATGAGCTCGCCCACGATCGAGATCGTGTCGCCAGGCATCACCATCTCCACGCCTTCGGGAAGTTCAACCGTACCAGTCACGTCCGTGGTCCGGAAGTAGAACTGGGGGCGGTAGCCCTTGAAGAACGGAGTGTGACGGCCGCCTTCTTCCTTCGAAAGAACGTAGATCTCGGCCTTGAACTGAGTGTGGGGCTTGATCGAGCCCGGCTTGGCCAGAACCTGGCCGCGCTCGATGTCGGACTTGTCGCAGCCGCGCAGAAGCACGCCCACGTTATCGCCCGCCTGACCCTGGTCAAGAAGCTTGCGGAACATCTCGATGCCGGTGACAACGAACTTCTTCGTGTCTTCCGACAATCCAACGCGCTCGATTTCTTCGCCGACCTTGACGATGCCGGACTCGACGCGGCCAGTGCCGACCGTGCCGCGACCCGTGATCGAGAATACGTCCTCGACGGGCATCAGGAAGGGCTTGTCCACAGCGCGGGCGGGCATCGGGATGAACGCATCGACGGCGTCGAGCAACGCCACGACCGTCTTCACGCCCCACTCGCCTTCGTCACCCTCAAGAGCCTTGAGAGCCGAGCCGCGGATGATCGGGGTGTCGTCGCCGGGGAAGTTGTACTTCGAGAGAAGCTCGCGAACTTCCATCTCGACCAGGTCGAGAAGCTCGGCATCGTCGACCATGTCGCACTTGTTCATGAACACGACGATGGCCGGAACGCCGACCTGACGGGCAAGCAGAATGTGCTCGCGGGTCTGGGGCATCGGGCCGTCGGTCGCGGCAACCACCAAGATCGCGCCATCCATCTGGGCCGCGCCGGTGATCATGTTCTTCACGTAGTCGGCGTGTCCTGGGCAGTCAACGTGCGCATAGTGGCGCGCTGCCGAGGAGTACTCCACGTGCGAAGTGTTGATCGTGATTCCACGAGCCTTTTCTTCGGGGGCGTTGTCGATCTGGTCGTAGCCCTTGGCCTGACCACCGAAAGCCTTCGCGGCCACGGTCGTGATCGCGGCCGTCAGCGTGGTCTTGCCGTGGTCCACGTGGCCGATTGTGCCGACGTTCATGTGCGGTTTGCTGCGCTCGAACTTTTCCTTGGCCATGTCAAGAACCCTTGGTTGTCGATCCAGAGATGTCGTTTTGGGAGGGGTCTCGGCTCAAGCCGACTCGGCCACCCAACCTCCAGGCATCAGCGTGGTATTCGCCTGCCCTTTGGAAAGAGAGAGGAGCAATTTAGAACATCCTAGCGACCTCTCCAAGGGTAAAAGTGCAGAAATGATTGCGCCATTTCGTTGTGTGTCAATGCCTTGGATGATTGCAGCCCTGGTTTTGAGCTCGCTGGTGATCGCTCCGACGTGCTCCAGTGGGCTGTGAACAAGGATTCGAGTCTGAGGAGCTTCTCGTACAACACCGGCTTTGCGAAGAGCTAGAGGTGCCACATGATCGATCAATCTCTTCGTCACCCAAGGCGGCACCCCCTCGTCGCGCACCAAGTCGATTTGCCAGTGAATCCTGTCAAGCGAACCTCCACCACAGACGCCATCGACCGCGACTTGATGCAAAGCAGCCTCCACAGCAGCTCGGACACCTTCCGATGGCATGCAATCGCCGCACCACTCGATCCGATACGCTTGCGATGGAGTGCCTGCGAGCCTCAGGGAGAAGTGTAGCCCTTCCCATTCCGCGTCATAGCGTTCTCGTGGCACGTCCCTCAGAAGCGTCTCTCTGCGCCTCACATGGGGCTTCCCGCAGTGGAAGAAGAGGCCATCGCACTCGGCAAGTCGCGAGGTCAAGACGTCAAGTTGCAGCTCGCCCTGCCCCCGCACAAGCCATCGCCCAGTGCTTGGCTCGATCCCGATCTCAAGACCGCCATCCTCCTCGACCCATTCTTCCAGCATTTCGCCGATTCTTCGCGCCGCAGATTCGTCTCGTCCTTCGATGGCCATCTCGAGAACCGTTGCGCTACTCGCTTCAAATTCGATGCATCGCTCAGGGCTATCTTCAAGCAGAATGGTGTCCCCTGCCTTCCAGCGACCAGGCAGCTCCAGCGCAGCAATATCGCCTGCGGCGAGTTCGAGCGTAGATTCCAGGCGGTCCGCAAAGACGGTGTAAATTCCCTGAACCGTGTCCACAGCATCCTCACCCGGCTTTCGCACGCGATCACCGGCAGCGATTTGCCCTGCTATCCAGCGCACTAGGCATACTTGTGGCTGCCCTTCATCATGCACGCGTTTGAAAACGAGTCCGATTCCAGGGTGATCGACAAGCGCCTCAGGGATGCGTGGAGGGGGGGTCAGAAGGATGCACTGATCAAGCAATGCCTCGACATTCCATCCGCGCAAAGCGGCTCCTCCGCAGACGGGAAGAAGTCGCCCCTGACGAACACCTTTCCTCAAGCCTCTGCGAATAGTCGTCGGGGAGCAGGGCAGGCCACCTAGGATGCATTCCGTCAGCTCATCGTCGAAACGCGACGCGTGATCCAGGAGTCGCTCGCGCGCAGGAGCGACCTCTTGAATCCATTCATCGGGAATTTGCTCCAGCCGGCATCGCCGCCCCTCACGCTCTACGGTCGCGCTCCATGTCACGAGATCGACGGCGCCCAGAAATTGTCCGCCACGGAAGATCGGCCAATCCACTGGTGCCGCAGCGATTCCGAAGGACTCTTCCATCTCAAGGACGGTGCCGGAGAAATCCGCTCCGGCCATGTCGAGCTTATTCACCCATGCGATCCGAGGAACGTGGAATCGCTCGCAGAGATCCCATAGGGCGCGAGTTCTCGGCTCTACGCCGCGTACGCCGCAAAGGACGAGAATGGCCGCATCGAGAACGCGAAGAGATCGTTCGACTTCCAACCCGAAGTCCATATGTCCGGGCGTGTCGATGAAGTTGATCCGAGCGCCCTTCCAGGAAAAGCTCGCAAGGCCTGCACGGATGGTGATCCCTCTGCGCTGTTCCTCGCGCAGATAATCCATGGTCGCAAGTCCTTCATCGACTCGCCCCGCTTGCCTTATCGCTCCCCCCAGAAGAAGGAGTTGCTCAGAAAGCGTCGTCTTCCCCGCGTCCACATGGGCGACGATACCCAGATTGCGAAGCGATTCTGCCATGGCAGTCTCCGAGAAGAACCTTGGGCAAACAAAAAGGCCGCTCCGCATTTTGCGGAGCGGCCTCGATCGGGCTAGAGTCGCCCCGAACTTACCAGCGGAAGTGGGCGAATGCCTTGTTGGCCTCGGCCATGCGGTGCGTGTCAACACGCTTCTTGACCGCGGCACCTTCGTTGTTGGCGGCCTGAGAAAGCTCGCCAGCCAGACGACGAGCCATGTTCTGCTCGGTGCGACGACGGGACGCGTCGGCGATCCAGCGAATGGCAAGTGCAGTGCGGCGGTTGGGGTTGACTTCGACGGGCACCTGATAGGTGGCGCCGCCAACGCGACGAGACTTCACTTCCAGTGAAGGCTTCACGTTGTTGATGGCGCGCTTGAGAACGGAAAGTCCGTCCTCTTCGCCATTGGCACGAGTCTGAAGTTCGTCGATCGCGCCGTAAACGACACGCTCGGCGATGGACTTCTTGCCGTCCTTCATGATGCCGTTCACGATCTGGGTAACCAGCGTGGACTGGAACTTCGGGTCGGGATTGCGCTCCCGCTTTTCAGCAGCTTTGCGACGAGCCATTACTTCTTCCCCTTCGCAGCAGGCTTGCCGCCCTTGCCTGCAGCCGCAGCCTGACCGGGCTTCGGACGCTTGACGCCGTACTTCGAACGACCCTTGCGACGTCCATCGACGCCAGCCGTATCGAGAGTACCGCGGATGATGTGGTAACGCACGCCAGGAACGTCCTTTACGCGGCCGCCGCGAATGAGGACGATGGAGTGTTCCTGCAGATTGTGTCCCACGCCGGGGATGTAGCAGGTGACTTCCATGCGGTTCGAGAGGCGAACGCGTGCAATCTTGCGAAGCGCGGAGTTCGGCTTCTTTGGCGTGGTCGTGTATACACGAGTGCATACGCCGCGCTTCTGGGGGCAAGACTTGAGCGCCGGCGACGCCGTGCGGTTCTGGACCTTTTGCCGTCCCTTGCGGACAAGCTGGGAGATGGTTGGCACCTTGTGCAGGCTCCTGTGAATTTTGAGAGGCGAAGGAAAATAGAAGCCCAACCCCTTGATTGGCAAGGGGTTGGATGAAATCAGTCGTCGATGAGGTCTTCTTCGAGTTCGTTTTCAAGGCTAGCAGCCATCTCGGCGGCCCGAGCAGCTTCCTCCTCGGCCTTTTCAAGCGCTCTGCGCGACGCCTCTTCCTCCGCCTCGACATCGCGAACGCGGAGAGTGGCGTACTGGCGAGCGCCTGTTCCCGAAGGAATCAGTCGGCCGACGATGACATTTTCCTTGAGACCTTCCAAGGTATCCGTGCGGCCTGCAACTGCCACTTGGGTGAGCACCTTGGTCGTTTCCTGGAAGGAAGCGGCGGCGAAGAAAGAATCGGTACCCAGCGAAGCCTTCGTGATCCCCAGAAGAAGGGGTTCATAGGTCGCAGGCTGGCCATCGTTGCCGAGAACGCGAAGGTTCTCGATGCGCAGACGGACCTTCGAAACTTCTTCGTTCTCGAGGAAATTCGTGTCTCCGGGATCCTTGACCCGCACCTTGCGCAGCATCTGACGAACGATGCCCTCGATGTGCTTGTCGGCGATGGTCACGCCCTGGAGTTTGTAGACGGCCTGGATTTCCTGGACGAGATAGTCCTGGACCGCCTCTTCGCCGCCGATGCGGAGAATGTCGTGCGGATCCTTGGGGCCTTCGCACAAACGGTCACCAGCGCGAACGCGGTCTCCCGTGTGTACGGAAAGGTGCTTGCCTCGCGGAATGAGGTAGTCGTGACGAGCATTGTTCTCGTCGACAACGATGACCTTCTGTTGGCCGCGTTCCATGTCGCCGAATTCGATGATGCCATCCGCAGCGGTGACCACGGCCGGAGCCTTCGGAATACGAGCTTCAAAAAGTTCGGCCACACGCGGCAAGCCGCCGGTGATATCTCGGGTCGCGGAAGCTTGGCGAGGCATCTTCACGATGATTTCGCCAATGCCCAGCTTCTGGCCATCGCGGACCTGCAGGAGGGAGTTGGCAGGCACCGGATAGCGCCCGATAGGCTTGTCCTTGTCGGCGCCGAAGACCAGCAGCTGCGGGTGCAGCTTGCCCTTCTTGTCGTTGGTGATGCGATAGGTCGTGAGACCCGTATTCTCGTCTTCCTCGACTTCGAGCGTATGCCCGTCTTCGATGTCTTCCCAACGGGCGATGCCCTCTTCCTTGGAAACGACGACCGAGTTGTAGGGATCCCACTCGAAGAGAATTGTGCCAGCCTTGACTCGCTTGCCGGCATCGACACGCAATACCGATCCATAAGGAACTGGGTATCGTCCCTTGGTCAATCCGTTGTCGTCGATCAGGATGCACTCGCCAGTGCGGCTGATCACGACCATGTCCTTGCCGCCACGCAGAACGGTTTCGACATGGTCGAGGCTGATCGTGCAGTCGATCTTGGCCTTTTGCTTGTCCTGGGCGGTCAGACGCGTCGCGGCGCCGCCGATGTGGAACGTACGAAGGGTCAGCTGAGTGCCCGGCTCGCCAATGGACTGAGCGGCCATGACGCCGACGGCCTCGCCGATATGAACGGGGCGACCCGTTGCCAGATTTCGTCCATAGCACTTCGCGCAAACGCCGCGACGACTCTCGCAGGTAAGGACGGAGCGAACGAGAACCTTGTCGATCTCAGAGGCTTCGATCGCCTTGGCGCAAGCTTCGTCGATGATTTCCGTGCCGGCAGCGATGACCTCGCCCGTGAGAGGATGGCGAACATCCTCGACGGGAACGCGGCCAATGAGACGCTCGGAAATCGCCGTCTTGACATCATCGCCCTCGGTGATGGGGATGATTTCGACGCCCTGTTGCGTTCCGCAATTGACCTCGGTGATGACGAGATCCTGGGCCACGTCAACGAGACGACGCGTAAGGTAGCCCGCGTCGGCGGTCTTGAGCGCCGTATCGGCCAAGCCCTTGCGCGCACCGTGCGTGGAGATGAAGTACTCGAGAACCGTCAAACCTTCCTTGAAGTTGGACTTGATGGGGTTTTCGATCGTTTCCTGGCCCGTCAGTTTCTTCTGCGGCTTCTGCATCAGACCGCGCATGCCAGACAGCTGCTTGATCTGTTCGCGGCTACCACGGGCGCCGGAGTCAGCCATCATGTAGATGGGGTTGAATCCGCCCTGATCCTTGGAAAGCTTGTCGAACAGGATGTTCGCGACTTCGGACGTCGCATGCGACCAAGTGTCGATGACCTGGTTGTAGCGCTCGCCATCCGTGATGACGCCATTGTCGTAGAGGTCGTGAAGATTGTCGACCTTCTTCTGGGCTTCATCGATGATTCGTTCTTTCTCTTCAGGGATGAGCATGTCGCCCAGACCCATGGAAAGACCGGATTTCGTCGCCCAAGCAAAGCCTGTGGTCTTGAGCTTGTCGAGGAACTCGACCGTGCCGTTGTTGCCGGTCCTGCGATACACCTCGCCGATGACCTTGCCCAGTTCCTTCTTCGAAAGCGTCTCGTTCCAGAAGCTGATTTCCTTGGGCAAAATCTGGGAGAAGATGGCGCGACCGACGGTCGTGACGAAGGTATTGCCTTCGTGGCGGTACAGAATCCACTCATGGGGACGGATCGCCTCGGCGAACACGGCCTGCTCAAGCTCGACAGGAGTGCCGAAGCAACGAAGCTTCGCGATCTCGTCCTTCTTCTCCGGCTTGGGGCCCATGTTCTTCGTGAGATAGTAGGCACCAAGAACCATGTCCTGCGAAGGCACCGTGATCGGATTGCCCGACGCAGGATGAAGCAGGTTGAAGGCAGACAGCATGAGGACGCGCGACTCGAGCTGGGCTTCGAACGAAAGCGGCAGATGAACGGCCATCTGGTCGCCGTCGAAGTCGGCGTTGAATGCCGCGCAGACGAGCGGGTGCAACCGAATGGCCTTGCCTTCGACCAGCACTGGGTAGAAGGCTTGAATGCCCAAGCGGTGCAAGGTAGGCGCACGATTGAGGAGAACCGGGTGATCCTTGATGATCTCTTCAAGGATGTCCCAGACTTCCGGCTTTTCCTTCTCGATGTACTTCTTCGCGCTCTTGACCGTGTGCGCGATTCCCCGCTCCTCCAGCTTCTGGATGATGAAGGGTTTGTACAGCTCGAGAGCCATGGACTTGGGAAGACCGCACTGGAACAGTCGCAACTGCGGACCGACGACGATCACGGATCGTCCGGAGTAGTCGACACGTTTGCCAAGGAGGTTCTGCCGGAAGCGGCCGTTCTTGCCCTTGAGCAACTCGGAGAGCGACTTGAGGGGGCGACGGCCTTCACCCTTGACGGAAACTGTTCGACGACCGTTGTCGAACAGGACGTCGACGGCTTCCTGCAACATGCGCTTTTCGTTGCGCAGGATGACTTCGGGAGCCTTGATGTCGATGAGCTTCTTCAACCGATTGTTGCGGTTGATGACGCGACGGTAGAGGTCGTTGAGGTCGGAGGTCGCGAAGCGGCCGCCTTCGAGGGGGACCAACGGACGAAGGTCGGGCGGGATGACAGGCAGCACGTCGAGGACCATCCACTCAGGACGGTTCTCGGACTTGCGGAAAGCCTCGACGATGCGCAGACGCTTGAGCGTGTCGAGCTTGCGCTGGACGGACGTTTCGACCTTCACGCGAGCGCGGAGGTCGCGCGACAAGTGCTCGAGATCGATTTCCGCGAGCATCTGCTTGACTGCGGGAGCGCCCATCTTGGCATCGAACTCGCGTCCATCATCTTCGAGATTGATGTACTCGTCCTCGGTGACCAGCTGCGCACGCTTGAGCTCGGTGTTGCCCGGGTTCAGTACGAGATAGGATTCGTAATAGATCACGCGTTCAAGGTGCGTGATGCTCATTCCCAGAAGCTGGCCGATCATGGATGGCAAGCTCTTGAAGAACCAGATGTGCACGACAGGCACAGCCAGTTCGATGTGGCCCATGCGCTCGCGACGAACCTTGGAATGAGTAACCTCGACGCCGCAACGATCGCACACGACGCCACGATAGCGGATGCGCTTGTACTTGCCGCAAGAACATTCCCAGTTCTTCACCGGTCCGAAGATCTTCTCGCAGAAGAGACCGTCCTTCTCGGGCTTGAACGTGCGGTAATTGATGGTCTCTGGCTTGGTGACCTCACCAAACGACCAGCTCCGGATGATCTCCGGACTGGCCAGTTGGATGGAGATGGCCCCGGTGTCAGGGATCGCGGTCTCGAAGCCGGTGGTGCTCTCGTTCATCGAATCCTCCGATATCCTGTCGTGCGGCTCAAGCGTCGGCTTCGCCGTCGGGCGTAAAGCGGACGTCGAGAGCCAGGGCCTGCATTTCCTTGATCAACACATTGAAGCTTTCGGGCAGACCCGGCTTCGGGGCGTTTTCGCCCTTGACGATGGCCTCGTAGATCTTCGAGCGACCCACGACGTCGTCAGACTTCACCGTCAGGAGCTCCTGAAGCGTGTAGGCTGCGCCGTAGGCTTCAAGGGCCCAGACTTCCATTTCACCGAAACGCTGTCCACCAAACTGGCTCTTGCCACCCAACGGCTGCTGGGTGACCAACGAATACGGGCCAATCGAACGGGCGTGGATCTTGTCGTCGACAAGGTGCCCAAGTTTCAGCATGTACATGTAGCCGACGGTGGTGCTGTTCTCCAGACGCTCGCCTGTGCATCCGTCGAAGAGACGGACCTTGCCGGTTTGGGGGATGCCAGCATCCTTCAGCGCGGCTTCGATGTCTTCGTAGGTTGCGCCATCAAACACGGGTGTCGCGACGCGATACCCCATGCTCTTGGCAGCCCATCCCAAAGAGACTTCAAGCACCTGGCCCACGTTCATGCGAGAAGGAACGCCCAGAGGATTCAGTAGAATCTGAACGGGTGTGCCGCCCTCAAGGTACGGCATGTCCTCGACAGGAACGACCTTCGATACGACGCCCTTGTTGCCGTGACGGCCAGCCATCTTGTCGCCGACCTGGATACGGCGCTTCTTGGCGATGTAGACCTTCACCAACTGGAGAACGCCAGGCTTCAGCTCGTCGCCACGGACGATCTTGTCGATCTCCTTGTCAAGACGATCCTCATGCTGACGAATCATTTCCTGGGCAGTCTCGACGATCTTGGAAACCTTGCCGTCGAGCGTCTCGTTTTCGCAGAAGCGAGAATTGACGGCCACGTCGTCGAAGGACGTGCGCGCGACAAGCTGCTTGTTCCACTTCTTTCCTGCGGCGACAAGAACCTCGGAGGTCGCAGCATCGCGAACTTCACCGGAGACCTGTCCATCTAGAAGCTCGGCGAGCTTGCGGTCACGGGCTTCACGGACTTCCTGGATCTTGAGGCCCAACTCGGACTTGATCTTCTCGATGCGATCCTTGTCGGCCTTCTTGGACTTCTTGTCCTTCTCCTTGCGGGAGAAGACACGGGTCTCGATGACGATCCCCTTCATTCCCGGAGGAGCCTTCAGCGAACTGTCGCGAACATCGTTGGCCTTCTCGCCGAAGATGGCGCGCAGGAGGCGTTCCTCGGGGGAGAGCTCGGTTTCGCCCTTGGGCGTGACCTTGCCGACAAGGATGTCGCCGGAGTTGACTTCGGCGCCCACGCGAACCACGCCCATCTCGTCGAGATTGCCAATGGCATCTTCGCCAACATTCGGGATTTCGCGAGTGAGTTCCTCGGCACCGCGCTTGGTGTCGCGGACTTCGAGTTCGTACTCCTCGATGTGAATGCTCGTGAACGTATCCTTGACGAGGAGTTCCTCGGAGAGGATGATCGCGTCTTCGTAGTTGTATCCGTTCCAGGGCAGGAAGGAAATCAGGATGTTCTTGCCCAGAGCAAGCTCGCCATGGTCCGTGGAAGCACCGTCGGCAAGCGGAGTACCCTTCGCGACACGCTGTCCCAGGTCAACGATGGGCTTCTGGTTGATGACCGTGTCCTGGTTGGAACGGCGCATCTTGCGCATGTCGTAGACATCGAACTCGGGCATGTCGAGGAAGTCATCCTCGCGCAGTTCACCCTTGTCGCGACGCACGATGATGCGGGATGCATCGACGCGTTCGACCACGCCGGGATTCTTCGCGAGGATCATCGAGCCGGAGTCGAGGGCGGAACGGCCTTCGAGCCCCGTGCCGACAACCGGCGCCTCGGAGCGAAGCAGTGGGACCGCTTGGCGCTGCATGTTCGAACCCATCAGCGCACGGTTCGCGTCGTCGTGTTCGAGGAAGGGGATGAGACCTGCCGCGACCGACACGAGCTGGCGTGGCGAGACATCCATGTAGCTGATATCGTTGCGACGCACCAGAGGAAACTCGCTTTGCTTGCGAGCGATCACGTATTCGTCGCGAAGCACCCCGTCATCGCTGACCGCCGTGTTGGCCGGAGCAATGATGAAGTTGTCTTCCTTGTTCGCCGTGAGATAATCGATCTGGCCAGTGACCTTGCCGTTCTCGACCTTGCGATAAGGTGTTTCGATGAATCCATACGCATTGACGCGTGCGTAGGTGCTCATCGACGAGATCAGGCCGATGTTCGGACCTTCCGGCGTTTCGATCGGACACAAGCGACCGTAGTGCGTGTGATGCACGTCGCGAACTTCGAAGCCTGCACGCTCGCGGGTCAAACCACCCGGACCAAGCGCGGAGAGGCGGCGCTTGTGAGTCAGTTCGGCCAGAGGGTTGGTCTGGTCCATGAACTGGGACAGCTGAGACGAGCCGAAGAACGTGGCGATGACCGCGTTGATCGTGCGCGCATTCACAAGATCCTGCGGGGTCATCTCTTCGGTGTCGCGCAACGAGAGACGCTCGCGAATGGTGCGGCTCATGCGCGTGAAAGCGACGGCGAACTGGTTGGAGAGAAGTTCTCCGACCGAACGGGCACGTCGATTGCCAAGATGGTCGATGTCGTCGATATAGGGGACGACATCCTTGCCTTCGTGGTCCTTCATGTGGCCGTTGAACAGGCCGACCAGATAACGCATGATGGCAAGGAAATCTTCCTTGGTCATGGTGCGCACGCCCTGCGCGACATCGACGCTGAGGCGGTTGTTCATGCGATAGCGTCCGACCTCGCCGAGGTCGTAGCGTTTCTCGTCGAAGAACATGCGCCAGATGAGGGTGCGAGCGGTTTCGACGTTTGGCGGATCGCCAGGCCGGATGACCTGGTAGATCTTCTGTAGCGCTTCCTCTTCGCTCGTGGTCGGATCGACGTCGAGCGTGTGGTGGATGACAGGATCTGTCTCGATATCGAGGTCGACGACGCGCGCCGAATTGATTCCCGCCTTCAGAAGATTCTCGATGAGGGTCTCGTCGAGAACCGCGTTCGCCTCGGCGAGGATTTCACCGTCGGAGGAGACCGCATCCTGCGCGAGAACGGAGCCAGCCAGTTCGGCGGACATCGTCTTCTCGGCGATGGGGTAGAAAAGCTCGAGAATGGACGCGGCATCCGTCCAACCGATTGCGCGCAACAGGATCGTGGCAGGAAGCTTGCGGCGACGATCGATGTTGATGTACATCGCATCGTTGACGTCGAGGAGAAACTCGACCCACGAACCGCGGTAGGGAATGATGCGCGCCTTGACAAGGCGCTTGCCGTTGGGATGGAATTCTTCGTCGAAGGAGACGCCAGGGCTGCGATGCAGCTGGCTGACGACAACGCGCTCGGCGCCGTTGACGATGAATGTGCCGTTTTCTGTCAGGAGCGGAATGTCGCCGAAATAGACGTCATTCGTGATCTTCTCCTGGAACTCGCGCACATCGCCTTCGGTCTTGAAGACATTGAGGGAGAGGGTGGCGCGCAGTGGTGCCGCGTAGGTCATGCCGCGTTCCTGGCACTCCGGAATGGAGTACTTGGGTACGCCCAGCGTATAACCTTCGTAAACGAGCTGGTATTGCTCTTTCACATCCGTGATGGGGAATGTTTCCCGGAACACGGACTCGAGGCCCTCGCTACGGCGGTCCTTCGGAAGGGTTCCGATCTGAAGGAACCGATTGAAGGAGTCGACCTGGACCTCTAGGAGGAAGGGGATCTCCATCGAGTACTTGCTTTTCGCGAAGCTCTTGCGCTCAGTCATCGACCCGCCTCGTGGAATTCGTCAACACGGAAGGACCAGCCGCGGTTGCGGCCGGTTCGATCAAATAGGAAAAACCCCGGCCCTCGCCCAAGCGAGGGCCACTGGGGTTTTGCAATCTCGAGGAAACGAGATCACCCTTACTTCAGGGTGACCTTGGCTCCGGCTTCTTCCAGCTTCTTCTTCATGGTCTCGGCGTCGGCCTTGGCGACGGCTTCCTTCACGGTCTTGGGAGCGCCGTCGACGAGATCCTTGGCTTCCTTGAGGCCAAGGCCGGTCAGCTCGCGCACGACCTTGATGACGCCGATCTTGTTGCTACCGGCTTCGCCGAGAACAACGTCGAACTCGGTCTTCTCTTCTTCGGCAGGAGCAGCGGCAGCGGCAGGAGCAGCGGCCATCATGACGCCGCCAGCAGCAGCTTCAAGACCGTGGACGTCCTTGAGGTACTCGGAGAGCGCGCGAGCCTGGGCCAGCGAAAGATTGACGATTTTGTCGCCGAGATCAACGATTTCAGCAGCGTAGGTCTTGGTGTCGGACATGGTGGATTCCTCTTAGGATGGTTGGATGGTGAACTTGAAAGATCAGGCGGCTTCTTCGAGGCGCTTGACAAGCGCTTCGACCTGGCTCGCGACGCGAGAACCAGGGCCCTTGATAAGACCGACGAGAGTGGATCCGGGGCTGAGGAACAGCTGAATGACCTGTGCCTGCAGCTCGCGCTTGCCAGGCATCTTGGCGACATCAGCGATGCCCTTGCCCGGGAACGTGTCTCCGTCGATCCAGGAAATCTTGGAATCCAGAAGGCCAGCGTGGGCCTTCTGGAATTCGACGATCACACGAGCCGGAGCGACCGGATCCTCGGCGGAGCCGACGAGGATCGCCGAAGGGTTCGCAAGAAGGCCGTCCAAATTCGTGATGCCCGCCTTGTGGAGAGCGCGACGAATCAGAGTGTTCTTGGCAACGCGGTAGAAGATTCCCTGCGAGCGCAATGTCTTGCGCAATTCGACGTCGTACTGCACCTTGATGCGACCGAAGTCGACGAGGTATACGGCACCGCAGTTCTCGAGAGCCTTCTCGAGAGAATCGGTCGTCTTCTTTTTGGTTTCGAGGCTGATCATGTGACGGCCTCCTTCAGGCGCGAGCCACCGCGAGCTCGACCGGAAGTCCGGGGCTCATGGTGCTCGAAATGGTGATGCTATTGACGTACGTGCCCTTGGAGGACTGGGGCTTCGCACGAACAATGGAGCGGATCAGCGCCTGGGCATTCTCTTCCAAGGCCTCGGCCGTGAACGAGATCTTGCCAACCGGTGCCTGAACGTTGGCACCCTTGTCGACGCGATAGGAGATCTTGCCAGCCTTCAGCTCGCCGATGATTTCCTTGACATTGACGCCGACAGTTCCCGTCTTCGGGGAGGGCATCAGTCCACGAGGACCAAGGAGGCGCGCAAGCTTGCCTACCGTGGGCATCATGTCGGGGGTGGCGACAACGACATCGAAGTCCATCCATCCGCCAAGGATTTTCTCGACCAGTTCTTCCGAACCGACGTGATCAGCGCCAGCCGCCTGAGCTTCAGCGAGCTTTTCGCCCTTGGTGAACACCAAAACGCGAATAGTCTTGCCTGTACCATTGGGCAGAACGACCGTTCCACGAACCATCTGGTCGGAATGCTTGGGGTCGACCCCAAGATTCATCGCGACCTCGACAGTCTCGTCGAACTTGGCCACGCGGTTGTCCTTCAGGAACTTCAGAGCTTCCAGAAGGGTCCACTCGGTGCGAACGGCTGCTTTTTCGGCAGCCTCCCGATACTTCTTGCCATGCTTCATCGACGTTTCCTTTTGGGTTATCCTTCGACCGTGAGGCCCATGCTCACGGCCGTTCCCCGAACCTGCGACACAGCCGATTCCTCGGACAACGTGTTGAGGTCAGGCATCTTGATCTTCGCGATTTCCAAAACCTGCGAAGCCGTCACCTTGCCCACCTTCTTGCGGTTGGGCTCGCCCGAACCGCTCTCGATGCCAGCAGCTTTTTTGAGAAGCACTGGGACGGGAGGCGTCTTGGTGATGAATGTGAAAGAGCGGTCCGCATAAACGGTGATCACCACGGGGATGATCATGCCCTTCTGGTCCTGCGTGCGAGCATTGAACTGCTTGCAGAACTCCATGATGTTGACGCCCTTCTGACCGAGGGCGGGACCCACAGGAGGCGACGGATTCGCCGCACCCGCGGGGATCTGGAGCTTGATGTAACCGGTGATCTTCTTGGCCAAGGCCCTACTCCCGGATTCTGCGCCGCTCGTAGCGGGCTATCTTCTTCGATGACAAGGCCTTGCGGGCCGTGGAAAATGGGGGGTGAAAACTAAATCGTCGACGTCGACTTGTCCAGTGTCTGTCTAGACTTCGCTCACCTGGCGGAAGTCGAGCTCGACGGGGGTGGAGCGTCCGAAGACGCTGACCATCACCTTGAGCTTGCCCTTGTCCGCATGGACTTCCTCGACTGTGCCGTCGAAGTCCTTGAACGGCCCCTCGTTGATCCGGACGGCTTCGCCCGGCTTGTAAGGAATCTGGACGGCGTGTCCCGTAGCGACCGGGCGATCTTGCCCGGAGCGACCAAGGATGCGATCAACCTCCGCCTTGCGGAGCGCCTGAGGCTTGTTGTTCACGCCGACAAAATGCGTCACGCCAGGGATGTTCAGAACGGCGTGAAAGCCGTCCTTGGTCATCTCCATCTCGATGAGCACGTAACTCGGGTAGTCCTTGCGGGTTTGCCGGATCTTCTTTCCGTTGCGAACCTGCGTGACTTCTTCTGCGGGCACAAGAATCTGCCCGATGATGCTACGTAGCGACTCATCGCGTTCAATGAGATCGTCCAGGTAGGCTTTGACTTTGCTTTCCTGGCCGGAGTAGGTATGAAGGACGTACCAATGCATATCAGACCCCCCCCCCGAACAACTGTTCGACGACAACACCAACGCCGAGATCGACGAGGGTGACGAACAGGCCACAGAGAAGACTGAAGATCATCACAACCCAGGTGCTCTGAAACAGCTCCGGGCGCGGAGGCCAGGTGACCTTCTTTCCTTCAGCAACTACCTCAAGGAAGTACTGGTACAGCTTGCGCACAACGGATCCTTTCGAGATCTAGCAGGGGAAGAGGGACTCGAACCCGCAACCAACGGTTTTGGAGACCGCTACTCTACCAATTGAGCTATTCCCCTGTGCCTCCCGCCGACAGGGGCCGACGGGAGATTGAATCACTTGACGATTTCGGTGACGGTACCGGCGCCGATGGTGCGGCCGCCTTCACGGATAGCGAACTTCAGGCCCTTGTCCATGGCAACGGGAACGATGAGCTCGCCCACGATCGAAATCGTGTCGCCAGGCATCACCATCTCCACGCCTTCGGGAAGTTCAACCGTACCAGTCACGTCCGTGGTCCGGAAGTAGAACTGGGGGCGGTAGCCCTTGAAGAACGGAGTGTGACGGCCGCCTTCTTCCTTCGAAAGAACGTAGATCTCGGCCTTGAACTGAGTGTGGGGCTTGATCGAGCCCGGCTTGGCCAGAACCTGGCCGCGCTCGATGTCGGACTTGTCGCAGCCGCGCAGAAGCACGCCCACGTTATCGCCCGCCTGACCCTGGTCAAGAAGCTTGCGGAACATCTCGATGCCGGTGACAACGAACTTCTTCGTGTCTTCCGACAATCCAACGCGCTCGATTTCTTCGCCGACCTTGACGATGCCGGACTCGACGCGGCCAGTGCCGACCGTGCCGCGACCCGTGATCGAGAATACGTCCTCGACGGGCATCAGGAAGGGCTTGTCCACAGCGCGGGCGGGCATCGGGATGAACGCATCGACGGCGTCGAGCAACGCCACGACCGTCTTCACGCCCCACTCGCCTTCGTCACCCTCAAGAGCCTTGAGAGCCGAGCCGCGGATGATCGGGGTGTCGTCGCCGGGGAAGTTGTACTTCGAGAGAAGCTCGCGAACTTCCATCTCGACCAGGTCGAGAAGCTCGGCATCGTCGACCATGTCGCACTTGTTCATGAACACGACGATGGCCGGAACGCCGACCTGACGGGCAAGCAGAATGTGCTCGCGGGTCTGGGGCATCGGGCCGTCGGTCGCGGCAACCACCAAGATCGCGCCATCCATCTGGGCCGCGCCGGTGATCATGTTCTTCACGTAGTCGGCGTGTCCTGGGCAGTCAACGTGCGCATAGTGGCGCGCTGCCGAGGAGTACTCCACGTGCGAAGTGTTGATCGTGATTCCACGAGCCTTTTCTTCGGGGGCGTTGTCGATCTGGTCGTAGCCCTTGGCCTGACCACCGAAAGCCTTCGCGGCCACGGTCGTGATCGCGGCCGTCAGCGTGGTCTTGCCGTGGTCCACGTGGCCGATTGTGCCGACGTTCATGTGCGGCTTGCTGCGCTCGAACTTTTCCTTGGCCATGTTTCTGCTCCCCGACGTCGAGGTGATTGTGATGTGGGAGAGCCCAGATCGGGATTTGAACCCGAGACCTCTTCCTTACCAAGGAAGTGCTCTACCACTGAGCTATCTGGGCGTGGAGCGGACAATGAGATTCGAACTCACAACAGCCACCTTGGAAGGGTGGAACTCTACCAATTGAGTTATGTCCGCAAAGGCTCGAATTCCGGAAATCAGCTCTTCGGGATGGGCCGGGGTGGGTTCGAACCACCGTAGACTCGCGTCAGCGGATTTACAGTCCGCCCCCATTAACCACTCGGGCACCGACCCTTCCCGAAGATCCAACGAAGCCAGCGACAGGAGTCGAACCTGCGACCGACTGATTACAAATCAGTTGCTCTACCAACTGAGCTACGCTGGCACTTCCGGAATTCGAGTCACGGAATGTAGGCTACTACTCTTGAGCTGTCAAGGACTTGCCCCGAAAAATTCTCCTCATGACACAGCTTCGATTTTCCGCGAAAGTGGGGACGTCTTCGTGACGCACCGGTGACACTCCAGCCTTGCCGCAAGCCCATCTTCGTAAAGGACCAAAGACACTTCAACGAAGGACGACGACGATGTCTGTGAACACGAAGGATGCTTGGGAAGGCTCCCACCTCTACAACCAGTACATCAAGGAGATCCAGCGCTACCCTCTCCTCAAGCGCGCAGAGGAGCGCGTCGTCCTTGAGAAGGTTTCCAAGGGCGAGCCAGGCGCCGAGCACAAGCTCATTTGCGCCAATCTGCGTTTTGTCGTCAATGTCGCCTTCATGTATCGCAACCAAGGGCTTGCGTTGCCTGAACTCATCAACGAAGGAAATCTCGGGCTCATCGAGGCGGCACGTCGCTTCGATACTTCCCGCGACCTCAAGTTCATCAGCTACGCCGTGTGGTGGATCCGCCAATCAATCACTCGCGCCATCGCTGAAAAATCCCGTATCGTACGCATCTCCGCCGAAAAGGAGCTCATCCTTCGTCGCTTCAGCAAGGTGAACCACCCCATGACGCAGTCCGTCGGGGGCGCCTGGGTGACCGATTCGGAAGAGCTGGGCAGGCGCATGGGCATGTCGCCGGAAGCGATCGACAAGGTCGTCGAGATGGGTCAGCGCCACTCCAGCCTTGATGCGAAGATCGATGATGACGGCGACTCAAGCCTCCTGGACATGTTGCACAACGACGAAGAGGTCCTTCCCGACGAACACGTGGAGAGCCTCGACGAGTTGGAAAATCTCTCTTCGATGATCGCTGAACTCCCGCCCCAGGAACGCCGCGTCTTGTGCATGTACTTCGGGGTCGGCTACGGTGAAGCTTACAATCTCCAGGAGATTGGCAAGATCATCGGCCTCTCCAAGGAGCGCGTGCGTCAAATCAAGGAGCGTGCGTTGGGCCGTCTGCGCAACCGCGCCCACGACCTTTCGATGGCGGCTTGACCTATTGGTGACCAGCGCCGGAGCTTGCTCCGGTGCTTCTCCAGGCCCGGCACCTAGGATACGGGCTTGGCCTGGAACAACGCCGACGCCGACGCGAATCCCCTCGCGTCGGCGTTTTTGCTATCCTCGAGCCTCAAGAGGTCCTTCCTCAGACCGATTCCGGAGGCTCAAGTCCATGCAGCAATCCCAGCCGATGCGTCTTTGCATCCACGGCCACTTCTATCAGCCTCCCCGTGAAAACCCATGGACCAGTGCCATCGAAGCCCAGGAAAGCGCCGCCCCCCACCATGATTGGAACGAGCGCATCTCAAGGGAGTGCTACGCCCCCAACGGAGCATCGCGCCTGCTCGACGCGAAGGGACGTATCCGCGGCATCGTCAACAATTACCGTTGGATGTCCTTCAATTTCGGTCCGACGTTGCTCGAGTGGATCGCGCGACACGATCCGGAGACCCTCGAACGCATTCGCGAAGCCGATCGGCTCTCGCTCGAGGATCAGAATGGACACGGGAACGCCATCGCCCAAGTCTACAACCACGCGATCTTGCCCCTCGGAACCGATCGCGATCGGGCAACGCAGATCGCATGGGGCCTCCAGGATTTCCGTGATCGCTTTGGCCGCGAAGCAGAGGGCATGTGGCTGGCCGAGACGGGCATCAACATGGATACGATCGTCGCGTTGATCCAGGCAGGCGTCAAGTTCACCGTGCTCGCACCATCCCAGGCCGATCGTGTACGCTCCTTCGGCGAAGACGCATGGAAAGACGTCTCCGACAACAGCATCGATCCTTCGCGCCCCTATCGAGTCTACCCGGTCGATGCCAGCGGCGAACCGCTGTGCGCGGGGCATCTGGATATTTTCTTCTACGACGGCCCGATCTCGAGCGCCGTTGGCTTCGAACATCTTTTGCGCGACGCCGAGGGGTACCTCGCGCGGCTGAAAGCGGCCTGGACGGACGGGGATCCGCTGCCTCGCCTCGTCGCGGTCGGCACGGACGGTGAAAGCTATGGCCACCACGAGCCGTTCGGCGACATGGCGCTCGCCTACCTGTACGATACGCTCGCCCCGCGCGACCGCATCGTCCCCACCAATTTTGGACATTTTCTGTCTCTCCGGACTCCTGCGGAGGAAGTCCGTCTGAAGAACGCCCACGGCGAAGGTACCGCATGGTCGTGCGCCCATGGAACAGGCCGCTGGCAGCGCGACTGCGGTTGCTCCACGGGAGGCGGCAGCAACTGGAATCAAAGCTGGAGAACGCCGTTGCGCGCAGCGATGGATCGCGCCAGGAAAGCTGCCGAAGACTGCTGGGACAGACTATCGCCCGGATTGTTCTCCAGTCCGTGGAACGCGCGAGTCTCCTGGATTTCCACTCGCACCGATCGTCTGTCGCGCAAGGAGTGGCTCGACTCGTCCTTGCTTCCCGGCCAGCGCTCCCGCGAGCGGGATGCTCTGACCCTCATGGAGCTGGTCCGCATGGGTCAGTTCTGCCTCACGAGTTGCGCCTGGTTCTTCGACGATCTGGGTGGACTCGAGCCGGTCCAGAACATGCGCTACGCCTGCCGCGTCTGCGAACTCCTCTCCGACCTCGGCGACTCTTCGCCCGAAGAGGAGATTCGCTCCATCCTCGCCCAGGCCAAGTCGAACGTGGAGGGCCGCACCGGCGACTGGATCTGGGATCATTGGGTGAAGCAACGCGTGAATCCCACCCACAAGCTCGCTGCCCGCGCCGTCTTGCATCATCGGATGCAACAGGAAACGCCTCGCGATCTCGATATTCCCTGGGCCGTCCGGGATGCGAGCTCGCCTTTGCCGGAATTTCTCCAGGCGAAAGTCGTCCTCAATGATCCCGCCACGGCCGCGCCGCGCGTCTTTCGCTGTCTCGCTCAAGTCGTCCTCGGTGGATCGGCGCGCACATGGATCCTGGAAGGAGATGTCCCCTTCCCCGTTGTCGACTGGAATGGCGGCGGGGCGGATCTCGCATCTCGCATCAGCGCATCGTGGCAAGGAGGCCCCATCGAGGCCGGAGAGCTCGATCGGGATGCGCGACAGGAATTGGCCGAGACGCGCATCCGACATTCGATGCAGGAGGTCCACGCCGATCTCGAGGCGCTGGACGAGCATGCGTCGAAAGCTCGACTCGACATCCAGGCTCTCCATGTGCCCGTCCCGAACCATCTTTCCTTCGCGCGGAGGATTCTCCTGGAAGAGGCTCTGGCGACGTCGGTCCTCCAGGTTCTCGAGGATCCGGCCGTATCCGTGGTCAACGACATCCGAAGCGCTCTCGAATGCGCGCGCGCCGAAGGGCTGGATTTGCGTCTCTCCCTCCCCGGGCGCCACTTCGATCGACGCTTGCAGGACCTGATGAGCATCGTCTGGGAACACCCGGAAAGCAGCGACGTGGCGACGCTCGTCCTCCTCCTCGATCTTGCCGAAGAGGCCGGTCTTCCCGTATCCAAGGCCCCTCTGGAGAATCTCGCGGCCCGCTTGCGCAACGAACGCCTCCACCCCATCTTGCGCAAACCACAGTTCCTCGACGAGGAGCGGCGCCAATGCATCCTGTGGGTCGACGTTCTGGAACGCCTGAATTTCGATATGGACATCGAGCGGGAGTTGCTGGGACTCCCCTCGCAGGAACAGATCGCCCTTGAGCGAAAGGCCGAGGCTTGAGCCCGTCTCCCATCCCCCTGCTCCAAGCTCGCCAGATCCAGGCACGGGTGAGCCAGCTCGCTCGCGACATCGACCGCCACTACGACGGGGAGGAAATCGTCCTTCTGCCTGTTCTGAAAGGCGCGATGGTCTTCGCCGCCGATCTTCTGCGCGAATTGCGGACGCCTTGCCGCTTGGAGTTCGCGCTTTCCCGAAGCTACGGATCCTCGACGGTTCCCGGTGCCGAGCCGATCCTTTCCGGGCCATCGCCAGAAACCGTCACAGATCGGCACGTGCTCGTCGTCGACGACATCCTCGACACGGGGGGGGCGTGGATGCGGCTTCGCACACGGCTCCTGGAGATGGAAGCGCTTTCCGTACGAGGCTGCTTCCTGCTCGACAAGCCGGCCCGCCGCATTGAAAGCGTGAAGGCGGACTTCTTCGGCTTCGAGGTCCCCGATGTGTTCGTCGTCGGCTACGGATTGGATCACGACGAGAAATGGCGCAACCTCCCCTACATCGGACGGATCGAGGAATGATGATCCCCCTGCTGGCATTGGCCGTGTCGCTCGCGGCCCCGAGCGAATTCGCGCAACTGCGCAAGACTTGGGGGCTCCAGATCGCCGACCCGGCCCGGCCCGGCCTATGGAAGGCTCGTGGGCGCGATTCCGATCCACGCGTCCTTGTACGGGTCGACACGACTGCCGCCGGCGACATTCTCCGCTCCGAATGGAGCGCGGAAAAGGGGTTGCAAGAAGTCGATCTGCCCGACGATCGGTTCTGGGCGATCCTCGACGGCTTCGCGCAGGGGCGCGAGTGGATCGAGACGGATCCTGACGCGTTGCCCGCCAAGGTCTTTCTCACCCCTGTCACGGAGCTCGCCCAAGGCTTCCGGTGCACCGCATGTCGTCCATCTCTCGTGGCCGCCACATGGAGCCCTCACGGCGGGACCAGACTGCTCGTGGGGCGTTCCACCGCTCCACAGCGAACTCCGCGCTTGGCGCTCTCGGAAACAGTCTCGGAAGAAGGCATTATCTCCTTGGTGAGCCAACAAGGACTTTCCATCGAGACGAAGAACCCTTGCCGCGAAGGCAAAGGATTCTGCGCCTTGGACCTCGCCGGACCGAAGGGCGAACACTGGCGCCTCTCGCGACGCGACGGTTCGTCGCCATGGCGCTTGGCCGAAGCCACATTCCCAGGGAATGCATGGTGGAATCCCGAATGGGACTGGGACTCGCTCCGGATCGAGTCTCCGCGCGAATTCCGCTTGGTACTCGAAAATTGGCTCAACGCCGAAATCGATGTCGACGGCGCTCGCCTGTTGCGCCCGATCGAACCGATCCTTTCCCTGAGCGTCGCGGAATGGAACTCCCGGGCCATCCCAGGGTTCGCCATCAGCGGACTCCTTGACCGCCTGGTCGCGATGCCCAGCGCACCTTCGGGAATCGTCCTGTGCGACAATGCCGATTTTCGGCTCTCGATCGATTCGTTTGGACGCAGGAAACTCGAGCTACGCAAGGATCTCCCATGATGATGCTTCTCCTGCTGGCCCTCGCGAGCGCGCCATCCCCCCAGAAACGCCTCGAGGCCGCCGACAGATCCTGTCTCACCAGGATGGAGATCGGGGATGTCGATGGCGCTCGCGCGACCTGTGGAACCTTGGAGCCTGCCGAACACCCCATCGCCGCCTACTGGCGCGCATTGCTCGAATCGGACTCGACCCGAATGCGCAACCTGCTGGAACCGTCGCGGCTCGGCCGTTTGAATCCGCCGGGCCGTCGCCTTCTGGTGCTCGCGGGACGCTACCAATTCGCCGCAGGCAATTCGGACAAGCTCGCGGAACTCGTCCGCATCGCGAAGAAGCACCACCCGAAATCGAACGAACTCGACACACTGGAAGCGCTCTCCGGCAAGAAATGAAAAACCCCGCGCATGGCAGGGTTCCAAGTCTTCGAGAGATTGTCGCCCTCGATGGCGGAATCAGGCGGCGAGACGTTCCAGGAGAACCGTCCCGCATGCGTCGACCCAGGAGTCTTCCGGGGGCGCCAGATGGCTGTAGGCGAGGTAGGCGTTGATCTGAGCGGCAGGATAGGCTGCACCGACGTTGGCAACGGCCGAGCGGACCTTGTCGGAAGAAAGAGCGGGGATGACCGTGTCGTCATCGAGTTCGCCGTCCTTGTGCGGCACACCCCATGCGTCGAGAAGCGCGCCCATCAATCCGCGACCCTTGCGCAGAAACCAGATCTGGAGCGCCTGCATCGCGGACGTTTCGAAGGCCGGCTGGGAAAGGGCTCCCAGGAACATCTGGATGCGTTCGGCCTTGCCGAACTGGGCGATGGTCTGGGGGCGAAGCTTGCGCAGCGCAGCCAAGGTCTGGAGAGCCTCCTGGACCACCGGGCGTGCTTCGCGGTCAACAAGAAATGTCTCGATGATCTCTTTGCGGAAGTCGGCATCGATCGTCTGGCCGAGGATCTGGCGGAAATTGACGGGAAGGACTGCGGTCTGGCTCATGGATGCTTTCCTGCTGCTGGGCATTGCCATTCGATGGGTGGAGACTGGACAAGATAGCTGTCGCAAGCGCCACGCAACACAAGTCAGCATGGCGACCGAGAAGGAATCAGGAACAAGGACGCGCGGATGAATCCGGCGCGACAAGCGAGACTCACGCCTCGACCGGCTCCTCGTCCTCGGACTTCATGAGGCTCGGATGGAAGTTCTGCTGGCGCGCTTCGCGAGTGTGACCGAGCCCCAGAACAATCGCGCATTCGGGACAGTATCCCGTGTCGCGATCGACCATGTAGCTGGGGTCGACCGGATTGATGCAGCACTTCGTGCACAGCTGGGCGCGCTGAACCTTCCGCGATGTCATTCGAACCGTGAGCAGTTCACGCTCGATGCGAGCAATGAGTTCGTCGTGGCTTTCCTCGCCCTTGGGCTTCTTGAGAGAAACCACAGGGACTTGGGGCGCACGCGTCTTGCGAACCGCAGTCGATCCCGGCGCGACTTCCTGGAAAAAGCCGCCTTTGAAGTACTCGAGCTTGGCCGCCTTCGCTTTGGGCTCGGCAACCACCTTGACCACCTTGGCGACTTTTTCGACAGGCAATTTTTTGGCGGGTTCGGCTTTGGGAGCGACAGGAGTCGGCTTGCCAGCTTTGGATGTTTTCGGAATCTGGACGACCTTGGCGGAAAGCGCCTTCTTGGCAAGCACGACAGGCGCGGAAGCCTTGGACGACTTGAGGGGAAGCGCAGCCTTTTTTGCCGGCACATTGCTCGGCTTGACCGCCACCTTGGATGCCGGCTTGGCCACAGGCTTCACAATCGCTTTGACGATCTTCTTGGCTACGCTCTTGGGTGTCGGCTTGGCGAGAGTCTTCGCAGAGACTCTTGAAGCAGACTTGGATTTCGCAACAACCGGCTTCGCGATCTTAGCGGATCCCTTGACGGGCTTGACAGAGCCTTTGGCAGGGAGCTTGACGGCAATCTTGATCAGCTTTGGAGCCTTCGTTGCGGCGGGCGACTTGGAAACGGCTTTGGAGGCTGGCTTGACAACCTTCTTTGGAGCCACCTTGGCAGGCTTTGCCTTTGCCGTCAGCCGGGATTTCGGCGCAAGGGAAGCCTTGGTCGCAACGACCTTGGCTTTCGCCGAATGGGCAGGAGCTTTCGAGGCCTTTCCGGATTTGGAGGCGGACTTGACCGGAGCGGAGGCCGCGAGGCGCGACTTCGGCCGGGGGGTCGGCTTCTTTGACTTGGCAGGCATCAAAAGCAAATGTAATGCATCGAAGGATTTCCACACGCCTGCTTCCTCAGTTTCCTTCGCCAACCGCAGTGCCCATTCCGGATCGCAATCGCGATGAAAACGCGGCGAAACAGTGTTTTCCCAGCTTTCAGTCCTTCTCATGAACGACTTCAACGGAACGGCAGCCCCCTCCTATTGGCTTCTCCTGTGCGCGCTGTCGTTGCTGGCCTGCAACGCCGGATCCGGACTTTTGGAGGCCGGCTCCGCCCAGCCCCGCAACGCCATGAATGCCGCCTTCAAAAGTTTCCTGGCCAGCCTCATTCCTCCTGCCGCATTCTTCCTCCTGGGCGTCACGATCTCCGACTGGCCGCTTTCCCGTCCATCGTCGACTTCCGCTCGCATCCTGCTTTCGGCGGATCTTGTGCTTGCCGGCGGAATCCTTTCAAGAATCCTCTCCGAGCGGATTCGCCTCCAGCCATTCGTCATCGCCCTACTCGCCCTTTGCGCCATCCTGCTGCCTTTGGGGCTGGCTCTTGAACAGTTCGCGTGGATTTTCCAAAGCCCCCATCGAGATGACGGGCATCTCGGCCTGATCTCCGCCACCGCCGCCGCATTCGCTCTTTCTCACCGCTTCGCCACCCCGGCCATCCTGGGCCAATCAGAGAAAGCCCCGGCGAATCTGGCGCAGGCTGCTGAAGGCGCCCTTCTTGTCTGTTGTGCATGGATCGCCGCGGCGCTTGGCTCGGCACCCTCGTTCGAAGACGCATCTCGCATCTTCGTCTCGCTCCTCGTCTCTGCAGGAGCATCTTCAAGCGTTCTCCTCTTTGGCTCCTGGGTTGGATCCGGAATCGCTCCAGCAAAAGCGCTGCTTCGCAGCGGAATCGCGGGAATCCTCGCCGCCGCTCCCATGGCATCGTCCCTTACGCCGCCGTGGGCGGCATTCATGGGTGTGGTCGGCGCCTTCGCCTGCACAGGCCTTGGCCGCATCATGGATCGACATAAACTGGACGATGCTTGGGGTGCATCCTCGTTGCATCTGGGAGCTGGCATGGCCGGACTTCTCGGCGCCGCGTTCTGGCCAGCTCAGCACGCCGGGCCATCCACATCAAGCATCGCCCTCCAAGTTGGTGTCACCCTTGTATGCTTGGCTTCGGCACTCCTCGCAGGCATGGCCTTCTGGGCCACGCTCGGCATGCTGATTCGTCTCGACCTTTCTCCGGACGAACGTGAAACAGGCCTCGACTTCACGGAACACGGGCATCCATCATGATCCACCAATCCCCATTCGAGGAGCTCATTTGAGCCAGGACATGCCCTCCGGGAGGATGCTCGGGCGTTGCAGGATCTCGCATCGTGTCGGCGCCGGATCGATGGGTGTGGTCTACAAGGCATTCCATACCACGCTCGAAATTCCCGTCGCCGTGAAGATTCTACGGCCACCACTCCTTGATTCGGAAGGAGATGGCTGGCGCAGCCGGCTGCGGCGCGAAGCGCAAATCACCGCGCGCCTGAACCATCCGGGATTGGTGCGGGTTCTCGACTACGGCGAAGAAGCGGAATCGCCCTATCTGGTGATGGAGTTCGTCGAGGGGCAGACGCTCGAAGCAATCCTTCTTCAACGCGACCCCATTGGGGAACATCTCGCATTGCGCATCCTTGGACAGATTGCGACCGCAATCCATGCGGCGCACCAAGCCGGCGTGATCCACCGGGACATCAAGCCGGCCAACATTCTGATCGATCCAGCCGGCCATCTCAAGATCGCCGACCTGGGATTGGCGCGGGACCCTCACGCGGCCGCGATCACACATTCTTCGGGGATCACGGGAACCCCCCATTACATGGCTCCGGAATCGTTGCAAGGCGACATCGCACCCGATCACAGAGTCGACCTCTACGCCATGGGCATCCTGCTCTATCGCATGCTCTTCACTCGCCTTCCCTACTCCGGAACACTGCACCAGGTCCTCGTCGGCCATATGAACGGACAGCCGGACTGGACCATCCCGGAGGGGATGCGCATCTCGCCAGGCACGCTCTACATGACGCGCCGACTGCTCGAGAAATGGCCCGCAAAACGATTGCAGACCGCCCTCGAAGTCGTACAAGCCTGCCGCGAACAACTCGCTCGCATCGATGCCCAACACCGGATCGAAGCGGAATCCACTGCACGGAAATCGACTGTTGCGACGACGAGCAGCAGTTCGCGAATCACGCGAGCCATTCGAGATCGGCTCCGGGCAGAGACATCCCTGAAAGATGGACGGACGATCCTGCACGCGACATCACGAGAGCGCATCGTCGCATGGCTTCTGCTCGGGCTGTTCGCCTTCCTGACTGCGCGCGGGCTCCTCGCTCGTTGAATCCTGCGAACGCAGGTGGCGGACTCAAACCGCCTGGTAGAGACTGTCTCGCTCGACAGGTGTCCGCCCCTGCCCTTGGATGAGCTCCTGCAGGCGTGTCGAACTCAAGGCGGGATTCTGCTCCTCCGCGCCGGCCATCGAGTAGATCTTCGTCGAGTCGTCGACCGTCCCGTCGAGATCGTCGACGCCCCAGTGCAAAGCCTCGCAGGCCTGTGGAATGCCGAGCATCACCCAGTACGCCTTCATATGCGGGATGTTGTCGAGGAAGAGGCGAGCAACGGCGAAAGTCCGAAGGTCCTCGTCGGGAGGCACCTCGGGCAGGTGGGACAGCGCATTGTTCTCATTGCGGTAGCGCAACGGAATGAAGGCCATGAGGCCTCCCGTGCGATCCTGGAGATCGCGCAAAAGCGCCATGTGGTCGACTCGCTGGGCATGGGTCTCGACATGTCCGTAGAGCATGGTGGCGTTTGAACGGATGCCGATGCGATGAGCCGCCTCGTGGATCTCGAGCCAGCGCTGCGCAGGCGCCTTGCCTCCGGCGATCCGCTGACGCACCTCGGGATCGAAGATCTCGGCACCGCCACCCGGAAGGCTGCCCAGGCCCGCGTCCTTGAGGCGCTGGAGCGCGGCATCGACGGAGAGTCCTGATTTCCGCGCGAAGAACGCTATCTCGATGGCGGTGAAGGCCTTGATGTGGGTGCTTGGACGACGGGATGCCACGAAGCGGCACAGCTCCTCGCCATATTCGACGCCGCGATCGGGGTGGACCCCCCCCGTGATGTGGACCTCGGTGATCGCGCCTTCCGGATATCGATCCAGAATCTGTCCGAGTTCCTCGAGGGAATGTTCCCAAGCGCCATCGGCCTCGGTCTGTTCCGGCTTGCGTGCGAAGGCGCAGAACCTGCAGGCGTAGACGCACTTGTTCGTGGGCTCGAAGTGGATGTTCCGGTTGTAGAACGCGGCGTTTCCGTGGAGTTCGATCCGTCGGCGATCGGCGCGCGACTGGAGCCATTGCAAGGGCGCGGACTGGAACAGGAAAACGGCCTGTTCCTTCGAGAGTCGTATCCCCGACTCCAACGCGCGATCGATCGATTCGAGATTCATTCCTGGAGTGTCCTCTTCGGAAGGAAGGCGATGCGTGACAGACGTCACCCGCGAGTCAGGTGGACGCCTGCGCCGCTTCCTTGACCTTGATGTATTTGAGCGCCATCATGCGATTCGATTCACGCTCGGCCTCGGTCGTTTCGCGCGCCACCTTGCCGGGAGATCCGACGACGAGGCTTCCGGCGGGGATCTTCTTCCCCGGAGGGACGAGTGCGCCGGCCGCGATCACGCAGTCGTCGCCGATCTCGACGCCATCCATGACGATGCTGCCCATGCCGACCAACACGTTGTTGCCGATCTTGCAGGCGTGCAGGATGGCCCCATGTCCCACCACGACATCTTCGCCCAGCTCGACACCGTGGTTGTCGGCCAGATGCACGACGGAATTGTCCTGGATGTTGGAGCGTGCGCCGATCTTGATCGTATTGATGTCGCCGCGCAGGACGGAGCCGTACCAGATTCCGACATCCTCGCCCAGAGTCACGCGTCCGATGACATGAGCGCCGGGAGCGACCCAAGCGCCCTTGGCGAGAACAGGTTCGTGGCCTTCATAGGAATGGACAGGCATCCGTGTCTCCTGGAATGGTTTGGGAAGAGAAAAGTAACCGCCGCGGACGATGCAGACCACGGAACGAAAAAGCCTTCGTCCGGTGTTTCCGGACGAAGGCTTTCGAAAACACGACCGCCGAAGCGAGCGCTTACTTCTTGAGAGCGCCCAGCACCTGGGAAAGGGTCACGTCGCGCTGAAGCGCTCCGATGGCCTCGACCAGAGGAATGTGCTTGGGACAAGCCTTCACGCACTGCTGCGCGAGACCGCAATCCTGGATGCCACCCGACTGCGTGACCTTGTCGAGGCGGGCAGGAGCCTGCATCGCACCGGTGGGATGCATGTTGAACAAGCGGGCCTGACCCAAGACCGCAGCGCCAATGAACGCATTGTCGATCGTGAACTGGGGGCACACCTCCATGCAACAGCCGCAGCTCATGCACTCGGAAAACTTGTAGGTGGTGGTCTGGTCGTCGGGATTCTGGCGTGGGCCAGGTCCGAGATCATGGTAGCCATCGATCTCGACCCATCCATTGATCTTCTTCAAGTTCTCGAAGATGCGCTGGCGAGTCACGCGCAGATCGCGTTCGACCGGGAACTTGCTCATCGGCTCGAGGCTGATGGGCTGCTCCAACTTGTCGACGAGAGCCGTGCAAGCCTGACGCACCTTGCCGTTGATGATCATGGTGCAGGCACCGCAAACCTCTTCCAGGCAGGACGACTCCCAGGTGACGGGAGCGACGGTCTTGCCGGACTTGTCCTTCGGGTCGCGACGGATCCCCTGGAGAAGAGAGATGACGTTCATCCCCTCCTCGTAGGGAACCGAGAATTCGGCCCAGTAGGAGGGTGCGTCGGGACTGTCCTGACGCTTGATGCGGATTTCGACGTTCTTGCTCATAAGCTTATGTCCTCCGCTTTCTCAGGCCTGGGCCCCGGTGGCCTGCCGCTTGTCTATGAACTTCTTCCACGCCTTCTTGCCAACACCGGTGTAGTCGCGTGGCTCGGGCGAGAGGTGACGGGTGTCGACCGGCTTGTACTCGATGACCGGGTGCGACTGGTTGGGGTCGTACTTGGCAACGGTGGTCTTGAGCCAGGTCTGAGTCTGGGCCAGGAACTTCTCGTAGTAGGCGGTCCAGGCAGGATCTTCGATCGGGGTCTCCTTGGCGGGAGCCGGATTGTCGAATGCGGGCTTGGAGTGGGCGCCACGGCACTCGTCGCGAAGCAGGGCGGCGTCGACCACGGCCTTGGCCATGGTGATCATGCCGTCGAGCTGGCGAAGGAACACGGCGCTCATGTTGCCCGAACCGGACTTGTCGAGGCTGGAAGCCTTCTTCAAGCGGACTTCGAAGCCGTCGATCATGCCCTGGAGCTGCTTGAGCTCGTCGTTGTGGCGCTCGATGAGGCAGAAGGCGCTCATGGCGTCGCCGAGATCCTTGTGGATGACGAACGGATTCTCGGGTCCATCCTGGGCGACGAGCTTCTTGTACTTCTCGTCCTCGAGCTTGCACTCGGCTTCGAGCAACGACGAAGGGGCCGCCGCCGTCTTGGAGTTCTTGGCCAGAGCCGCGACCGATTCGCCCGTCACCAGACCCGCGAAGATGCAGCTCATCAGCGAGTTGGCACCGAGACGGTTGGCACCATGGTACTGGTGATCGGCTTCACCCACGGCGTAAACGCCGGGGATGTTGGTCATCTGGTTGAGCGGAGAGTCCTTGAGAAGACGACCCGTGGAGTCGGCTTCGTAGCCCGCGAACAGACCACCCATGGAGTAATGGTAGGCGGGGTAGATCTCCATGGGGACCTTCTTGGGGTCCACGCCGCGGAACTTTTCGTAGATGTCGAGAATGGCGCCCAGCTTCTTGAGGAGGTATTCCTCGGAGCGGTGCGTGAGATCGAGGTACACGGCGTTGCGTCCGCCGATGCCGAGGCCTTCCTTGGTGCAGATCAAGGCGATTTCGCGGGACGCGATGTCGCGGGGCACCAAGTTGCCGAAGAGCGGGTAGCGCTCTTCGAGGAAGTAGTAGCGATCCTCTGCCGGAATCTGGTTCCAGGGGCGGGTGTCGCCAGCCTTGCGCGGAACCCAGACACGCCCGCCTTCACCGCGGGCCGATTCGGAGATCAGACGCAATTTGTCGGAGCCAGGAATGCCGGTGGGGTGGATCTGGACCATCTCGGGGTTGCCGTACCAGACGCCCTGCTTGTAAGCGGCGGCCGTCGCGGAACCGAAGTTGATGGTGGAGTTGGTGGTCTTGCCGAACATGAGTCCGGGACCGCCGGTGGCGAGCACCACGGCGAAGCCGGGGAAGCTCTTGAACTCCATGGTGGCGAGATCCTGGGCGACGATGCCCACGGCCTTGCCCTCGGCATCGAGGATGAGGCGCGTGAATTCCCAGTTCTCGAACTTGCGAACCTTGCCCTCGGCCTCCCAGCGGCGGACCTGTTCGTCGAGGCCGTACAGGAGTTGCTGTCCCGTGGAGGCGCCGGCGAAGGCGGTGCGATGGTGGAGCGTACCACCGAAGCGGCGGAAGTCGAGGAGGCCCTCGGGAGTGCGATTGAACGTGACACCCAGACGATCCATCAGGTTGATGACCGCGGGAGCGGATTCGCACATGGACAGCACGGGAGGCTGGTCGGCGAGGAAATCGCCACCCTTGATGGTGTCGATGAAGTGGATGTAGGGGCTGTCGCCCTCACCCTTGGTGTTGACGGCGCCGTTGATGCCGCCCTGCGCGCACACGGAATGCGAGCGCTTCACATGCACCATGCTGAAGATGTCGACCTCGAGGCCCAGTTCGCAGGCCTTCATGGCCGCGGCGAGGCCGGCAAGGCCTCCACCGACGATCAACACTCTCTTGTCGCTCATGTCCGTACCTCGGTCTGGTGTTCGTTGGCTGGAAAAAACGGATTATTCGTCGGCGACGGAGGTCTTCTGTACGTAGGAGAAGAGCTCGTCTGGCGCGAACCAATAGGAGATTTCACGGGCTGCCGATTCGGTGGAATCGGAGCTGTGGACGACGTTGGCCCCCATGCTGGGGCCGAAAGCGTGCCGGATGGTGCCGGGAGCCGCTTTGGCAGGATCTGTCGCGCCGTTCAAGGCGCGCACGTCGGCGATGGCGTTCTCACCTTCGAGTGCCAGGACCAGGATGGGGCCCGACGACATGAAATTGCAAAGGCCGTCGAAAAAGGGGCGGCCTTCGTGTTCGGCGTAGAAGCCTGCGACCTTGCCTTTGCTGGCATGGAGGAGCTTGGCACCGACGATATGCAGACGTGCTGTCTCGTAGCGCCGGAGAATCTCGCCAACCAACGCAGAACGAACGGCATTGGGCTTGATGATGGCAAACGTGCGTTCAATCATGGGTCGGCCAAATCTAGACTCGAAGGTCACCTTTCCAAAGGCCAGAGAGAGCGTTGAATTCCGTCCCGTACACGTCCGCTCGGAGCCATGTGCCTAACTAGGTTTCCTTGAAGATCCAACGGCGGACACCCCTTTCCGCTCGAAGCCCGTTGAGGACGTTCTTGATCCAACCTGCCCAGCACAAGCTTGCTCCGACGTTTCGCATGATGGAATGCGCGATCATCGTGCTCTCGCTTCTCCTCTCGCAATACGCTCTCCATCTTCCTCTCGATCCGTTGCATACGGGAGTCGCTCTCTTCGCCGCGCTGGGATACATCCTGGTCGGCGAGCCCAACGGCCTCTTCGCGTCCTGGCGCGGAGCCCCTCTCCGGCAGGAACTCCTTCGTTCGCTCATCATCTGGACGATCATCTTCCTGCTCACCTCATTTCTGGTCCAGGCGTTCTTGCCCGCATCGATCGATTTCCAGCCCCAGGAACTGTGGCTGTGGTGCGGCATCGTCCTGTTCGCGCTCGCCTGCTGGCGCACGACGTTCCGATACCTCCTCGGGGTCTTCCGGGGAACCGGCATGAACCGTCGGCGCGTGGCCATCGCACCGGCAAGCCCTCTGGGAGCCGAAGTCGGACGCACCATCCTCGACATCCCCCAGGCCGGGATGAGGGTCGTGGGCTGGTTCGACGACCGCGATCCGCACGGCCTGCGCGCCCCGGAGATTCCCCCCGGCATGGTCCTCGGCGACCTCGAGGAACTGGTCGCGCAAGCCAAGGAAGGAATGTTCGACAGGGTCTATCTGGCATTTCCTTTGGCGGCGACGGAACGGGTGAAGCTCCTGATCCAGCGCCTCTCCGATACGACAGTTTCCGTCTACATCGTTCCCGACTTCTTCACGTTCAACTTGCTGAACAGCCGCATGCTGAGCCTGGGGCGCTTCACCGCGATTTCCGTGTTCGAGCTTCCCTACAACGAAACCGACTGGTACCTCAAGCGCGGCTTCGACATCCTGTTCGCGCTCGCGTTCCTCGCCGTCGCAGGGATTCCGATGCTCGCCATCGCAGCGATCGTCAAACTGACGTCGCCCGGTCCTGCGATCTTCAAGCAACAGCGGTACGGAATCGATGGCAAGCCCATCGAGGTCTGGAAGTTCCGCTCCATGACCACGCAGGACAACGGCCACAAGGTGGAGCAGGCGAAGAAGGGCGACGCTCGCATCACACCGTTCGGCGCATTCCTGCGCAAGACGTCGCTCGACGAGTTCCCCCAGTTCATCAACGTCCTGCAGGGCACCATGTCGGTTGTGGGTCCGCGTCCACACGCGATCGCCCACAACGAGGAATATCGCCGCAAGATCCACGGCTACATGCTGCGGCACAAGGTGAAGCCTGGGATCACGGGCTGGGCCCAGGTGAACGGCTGGCGAGGCGAAACCGAGACGCTCGACAAGATGGAGAAGCGCATCGACTTCGATCTCGATTACATCCGCACCTGGTCGATCTGGCTCGACCTGAAGATCAGCTTCCTGACCTTCTGGCAGCTCGTGTTCAAACCGTCGAACAACGCGTACTGAGGCGGGTTCCGCAAGTTTCGGCAGGCCAGCGGCGTCGCAAATCAGCTGGTTTCGAGGGCTTCAACCAACGGATGCAAGTCCGCGGGCTTCGACAGACGGTTCCTGAGTTTATCGAAGGGCAACCAGCGAAACGGCGGATCCGGCAGAGATCAACCTGCCTGGAAGAACACTCAGATGCTGCTCGACTCGAACCAGCGCTCGCGCGCCCAATCGCGGGATCGTACGGACGACACTTGAGACTGCTTGGAGTGGCCGAAGAATCCCGAAATACGGCTCCACAATGTCGATGCCATGGGGTCAGCCCTTTCTCTCCATCGGCGTTTCAGATACGCACCTGAAAACCGCGGCCTCTAGAGAGAACAGTACGCAGAAACGCTCCCTGCCGCTTTTCGTTTGCGCTCTTTTCCTACACCGCGCTTGACCACACGCTCCGGCTCAGCCGCCAAGAACCACAGGGCAGGCCACGCGACGCGACGTCCCCATCGGCTCGAGTTCCGGGCGCGATATGGAACAGGCGGCGGAAGCCCTGGGGCAACGCGGATGGAAGGCGCACCCCGAGGGAGGTCGCAACGGGCTTGGCATTTCTCCGACAACCCCACCAGAAATGGATGCCCCCCCCAAAGAGGGAACGCTTGCGATGAGGGCGCGAGTGTAGGGATGGAGCGGGTGGGCGCAAACCTCTTCGGCAGGGCCTTCCTCGACGATCCGTCCCAGATACATCACGGCGATGCGGTCGGAAATATGGCGCACCACGCCCATGTCATGGGCGATGAAGAGGTACCCCACCCCCGTGCGCTCCTGGATGTCTTCCAGGAGATTGACGACCTGCGCCTGGACCGAAACGTCGAGAGCCGAGACGGGCTCGTCAAGCACCAGGAGTTGCGGCTCCACGGCAAGGGCCCGCGCGATCCCGATGCGTTGGCGCTGCCCGCCCGAGAAGGCATGGGGGTGACGATCGAGATGCTCCTCGGAAAGTCCCACCAGATCGAACAGCTCGGCGACACGGGCGCGGACTTCGGAACGCGGGACGATGCGATGGGTGTGGAGACCTTCCGCGACGGCTTGGTACGCCGTACGCCGAGGATTCAAGGCCGACGAAGGATCCTGGAAGACGATCTGCGCCCTCCGGCGGAAGTGGCGCAGATCGCGCGACGGAAGGCTTCTTACATCGACGCCGTCGATGCGGACCTCTCCCGCGTCGGGTTCGATCAGGCGAAGGACGGCGCGAGCCGTCGTGGATTTGCCACAGCCCGACTCGCCGACAAGGGACAACGTCTCGCCAGGCTCGAGATCCAGGGATATGCCGTCCACGGCGTGGACGCGGCCGATTTCGCGACCGAAGAACCCTCCGTGCACGGGGAAGGAAACCTTGAGGTCGCGGACGGAAAGGAGGCTCATGGCTCCCCTCCCAGCGGATTGTGGCACGCGATGCCCGCGTCGAAATCCGGCGTGCGGACACGGCAGACGTCCTGCGCCCGCTCGCAGCGCGGATGGAACCGGCAACCTTCCGGCCATGCGCCTGGCGACGGAACCTGTCCAGAAATGGAACGCAGCCGTCCCACGCGGGGGCGAAATCCTGGAACGGACGCGAGAAGACCCTCGGCGTACGGATGGCGAGGAGCGCGCAGAATCCGTTCGATCGGTCCTTCCTCGGCCTTGCGCCCCGCATAGAGCACGGCGACACGGTCGGCGACACGCTCCACGACGCCGAGATCGTGGGTTATGAAGAGCATGGACATGGACAATTCCCGACGCAGCTCGATCAGGAGGTCGAGGATCTGCACCTGGATCGTGACGTCGAGGGCCGTGGTCGGCTCGTCTGCGATCAGGAGATCGGGACGCCCCGCCAACGCCATCGCGATGAGGACGCGCTGGCGCATTCCTCCCGAAAGCTCGTGCGGCCAGGCATCAAGGCGCGCCCCAGGGTCGGGAATCCCGACGCGCTCGAGCCACATCGCCGCTTCCTTGCGCGACGCCGCTCCCGAAAGCCCCCGGTGCAGGGAAAGGACCTCCGCGAGATGTCCGCCCACCGTCACGAGCGGATCGAGAGCGGTCATGGGATCCTGGAAGACCATCGCGATGCGGCTTCCGCGCACATGCCGCCACGCTTCGCGCGATATTGACGTCAATTCCTGTCCGTCCAGGAGGATGCTTCCCCGCACGGTGCAGCCGCGCGGAGGAAGAAGCCCCATGAGCGCAAGCGACGTGACGGACTTTCCGCATCCGGATTCCCCGACCAGGCCGAGGGCCTCGCCACGACCGATGGAGAACGACAGGCGGTCGACGACCTCGACGGCGCCGAAGGCGATCGAGAGGTCCTTCACGTCAAGCAGCGGAGCGCTCATGCGGAATTCCGGGGATCAAGAGCATCGCGCAAGGCGTCGCCGGCCAGATTGTAGGAAAGCACCGCCGCGAACAGGAGCAAACCGGGCAGAAGACTCCACGGGTGGAGACGGATTTCGGCGATGGACATCGCTTCCTGCAGGAGATTGCCCCACGAGGTCTGGGGGTCCTGGATTCCGAGCCCGAGAAGCGACAAGCCGCTCTCGGCGACGATGTACCCCGGTATGGCCAGCGAGGCCTGGATCGCGAGGAATCCGAACGTCTGGGGAAGCGCGTGGCGGCGCAGGATCGTGAGAGGCCTGACGCCCAGCGCGCGGGAAGCCGTGATGTAGTCGGCCGTACGAAGGGACTGCACGAGTCCGCGGATGACTCGCGCCAGACCGGCCCATCCGATGAAGGAGAGGATCAGCACGATGGAGAGGTAGACGATGCGGGAATCCCAATCGAGCGGCAGGCTCGCCCGCAGAAGCATGAGCAGGTAGAAGGACGGCACGAGCATCACGATCTCGCACAGGCGCATGAGGGAGCGGTCGATCCATCCGCCGAAGAACCCGGCGATGCCGCCGATGATCAACGCGATGAACGTGGAGATGGCGACACCGACGATCCCGATGGACAGCGACACCCGACCCCCGTAGAGAAGGCGCGAAAGGAGATCGCGACCGCGAGCGTCGGCGCCCAGCAGATAGAAGCGCGCGGGGGTTCCATCCGCCCCCGGAGACGCCGCTTCCAGAGAATCCAATCCGAACAGACGGCCGTTGACGAACAGGCGCATAGGCACGATCCGCGTGGAGTCCTCCACGTAGACGCGGCGCGCATCCTCGTCGAAGGTGAAGGACACGGGGCGCACGTAGGGACGGAATCCGCCATCGGGAAGGACCCAGTGGATGCGCGACGGCGGCGCCCAGGAATGGGTCCGCGACTCGTCGTCCGGGCCGTAGGGCGCGAGCCACATGGCGAAGATCGCGGACAGATACAGGATGCCGAGCACGAGGATGGCCGCGCGAGACAGCCTCGACGCGTCGAACACGGCCTTCAGGCGGGCCCAGGCGGAAAGAGGCGAGGCGCTCACGAGAGCTTCACCCGCGGATCGTTCCACGCGTGGAGGATGTCGGCCAGGAGATTGCCCGCCAGAAGCAGGAACGAGCCCATGAGGACCGTGGCCATCACGAGGAACATGTCTTTGGCGCGCACGGCCTCGAGCGCCACGAGCCCCATGCCGGGCCAGCTCGTGATGATCTCCGTGAAGGCCGCGCCGGAAAGGAGCGCGGAGAATTCGAAGCCAAGAAGCGTGATGAGGGGGTTGGCCGCGTTGCGGAAGGCGTGAGCCCACAGAACGCGGCGTTCGGAAAGGCCACGCGCGCGCGCCGCCAGGACGTAGGGCTGGGAAAGCGCCTCGAGTGTGGATCCGCGCGCGATGCGCTGCAGCCCCGCAATGCCGCCCACCGTGAGGACCAGCCCTGGGACCAGCAAGTGCTTGAACACGTCGAACAGACGCGCGAAGGGGCCCATGGAGTCGAACCCCGAGGAGACGATGCCGCCGATGGGGATGCGTCCCACAAGAGGGAGCGGCGGAAGCACGGAGGCCGCATAGAGCAGGAGCAGAGCGAGGAAGAAGGAGGGGAGGCTCATGCCGACGAACGCGACGACAGAAATCGTCTTGTCGGGCCATTCGTCGCGCCGGAGGGCCGACCACACGCCCAGCGGCACCGCGACGAGCCACGTGAGGAACGTGGAGAAGAGGGAGAGGAGAAGCGTGGCGAGCAGGCGTTCGCGGATCACATCGGCCACGGGCCGCTTGAACTTGAAGCTGTAGCCGAAGTCGCCCTGGACCACGCGCGCAAGCCAGCGCACATACTGCTCGGGAACCGACTTGTCGAAGCCGTACTGCGCCTCGATGCGGCGGATGAGGGCATCGGGGACCTGCGGATTCCCCCGCTGTGCCGCAAGCGGGTCGCCCGGCGAAAGCGAGAGAAGCAGGAAAGCGATGACCGAGACTCCGAGGAGCATGGGAATCATCGCGAGCAGGCGACGGAGGAGGAAGCTCTTCACGGGAGGGTCATCGCGGAGCAGGACGCCCCGTTGGTTGAGGGAACTCGAAACCTGCGGGGCGAGCAACGATGAGGCGCTTGGCAGGTTTCGAGCTCCCTCAACCAGCCAAGCGCGACAAGTTCGACCAGCGGATTCACTTGCGGAAGATGCGGTCGATGTTGTGGAGAGCGCCACCCAGCGGGGTCGGGTCGACGTTGCCGAAGCCGTTGCGGAAAGCGGTCATCGCCTCGGGATGGCCGAGATAGATGAATGGCTGCTGCTCGTGGACGACCGCCTGGAGCCGATCGTAAGCCCGTTTGCGCGCGGCGGTGTCGGCCGTGGTCACGCCGGCCTCGACGAGACTGTCAAGTTCGGCTTCCCAACTCGTGGCGGGTTTCTTCTGACGGGGGTTCCACTGATGCGTGCGGCCGGAGCTGATCCACACGTTCGCGCCGAAATGGGGATCCGTGCCGCCGCCCGTCAGTCCCAGCAGGATCGCGTCCCAATCGAAGGTGGCGTCGAGGCGACTGACCAGAGCATTGAACTCGACCTGCGTGAAGACGACCTCGATGCCGAGCTTCTCGAGATCCTTGCGAACAAGGCCCGCGACGTCGATGCGCGACTGGTTTTCGGCGTTGGTGAGAAGCGTGAACTTGACCGCATTGCCCTTCGCGTCGCGAAGCTTGCCATCGGCGCCCTTCACGTAGCCCCCCGCCGCGAGCTCGGCGCGGGCCGAGTCGATGTTGCAGACCAGCGGCGGAAGCTTCGCGTTCCACCAGTAGCCCGTGCTGGGCGACTGTGGGCCGTTCGCGTCGGCGCCCAAGCCGTTCCAGACGATGTCACGGATGGCCTTGCGGTCGATCGCCCAGCTCGTGGCGCGACGGAAATGGACGTCGGAGAACCACGAGAGCTTGACGGGATCGAGGTATGGCTTCCCCGACTTGTCCTTGCCCGGATTCTGGTTGAAGCAGACGAAAGAGCTGTTGAGGGTCGGTCCAAGCTTGCGGATCGTGAACGCCCCTTCAGCCTCGAGAGGCTTGAGCACGGGGAAGTCCTGAGGCGTGACATCCATCTGGTCGAGCTCGCCGGCTTTGAACTTCAAGACTTCCGCCTTCTGGTCCTGGACGATCGTCACGAGCACCGTGTCGAGATACGGCAATGCATTCCCGGCCGCGTCCTTGCGGAACCAGTGGGGATTGCGCACGAAGACGCCGCGGCTTCCCGCCTCGTAGCGCACAAGCTTGAACGGACCTGCGCCGACGAGCGAATCGGTGGGAGTATCGATGCCGTAGGCGGCATTGAAGCCGCTGCCGACCTTGCTGGCCAAGCGTTTCTCGGAAAGCACGGGCAATCCCCCGGCAGCCGCGACAAAAGGTCCGAAGACACCTGGAAGACGGAATTCGACCGTGAGACTGTCGAGGGCTTTCACCTCGGGAAGCTTGCCCCCCGTCATCAGGATGTCGCGCATCGCGCACTGCACGGTGGAATCGAAGGCGAGGCGGCTCCAGGTGAAGACGACATCGGATGCCCGCAGCGGAGACCCGTCGTTGAACGAAAGCCCAGGTCGCAGCTTGAACGTGTAAACCTTGCCGGAAGAGTCGACGATCCAGCTTTCGGCCAGAAGCGGCTTGGGAAGGCCCGTATGGGCGTCCGTCTCGGTGAGGCCGGCGAAGATCAGCCCCGTGAACTGGCTCGAGGACGATTCGTTCTCGACGATCGGATTGAACGTCTTGGGCCCACCCCAGCTCGAGAGGACGAACGTTCCTCCCCGCGTGCCGACGATCTCGCCGGAATCGGCCGCGACCGAAGAGGCCGCGTCCTTTTCGGAAGGATTGCAGGCGGAAAGCAGTCCGCACACGGAAGCGGCGGCAAAAGACGAGATCTTCGAGAATCGGCGCATGGAATCACAATGTAGACCGCGAAAGTCCCGACCGAGAGGGGTGTGTCCAAGGTTGTACCTTGACCCAGGACCATGCGACCACTTCGTCTTGAACCGCTCCACACCGCCTCGGGCGAACACCACATGCGCCACGAGGAAGCGATCTTCCGCCGCATGGAGGAGTTGCTCCGCCAAGGCATCCATTCCGAGGAGACGGATCCCGTCCTGCGCCTCTACCTGTGGGATGTGCCGACCGTGAGCCTAGGGCGCTCGCAGAAGCCCGAAGTCGCGTTGGCTCCACGCTGGGAGCGCTGGAGCGCCGACCCCGCCAGCGACCCCGACGGCCCTGGCGCGGTGGTGATCCGCCCCACCGGCGGTCGCGCCGTCTGGCATGAGGACGAACTCACCTACTCCGTGATCTTTCCGCTCGCCCACCCCATTTTCCATGGCGGCTCCCGCTCCCCCGAAGAGGTCTTCGGAACCTGGCTGCTGGAATCCGCTGAACGCGCCGGTGTGCGCGGGCTCACCATCGAACGGGGAATCCTTGGACGCGACCCGTTGGGAGTTGGAGCGGCCCCTTGCTTTGCCAGTACCAGTCGTCACGAGCTCAAGTGGTATGGCGAGAAATGGGTGGGCTCCGCCCGGCGGCTTGGACAGTACGCCCTGATCCAGCATGGAGCAATCCGCCTGGGCCCGGCTGGAGACAAACTGCAGAAGTGGCTTGCGGGAATCGAAACGCGGGACGACCGGCCGTGGGGGGAGCTACCCAGCGCGGAGAGGCTGGCGGAGGCGCTGGAGGGGGGGATGCGGGAACTGCTACGGACAGTTTCTACGGTTGACAGGGCATGACCAGAGCATCTCTTGCCGCAATCAGCCTCGGACTTGCGGGATCCGTCTCGGTCGTCTTCCGCGCGGGGGTGATGGGGTGGCTGTGAATACTTGGCTGAACGAACTCCTGCAGGGAGACGAAAACGAACAGGTCGAGTTCAAATCATCGTTCAACATCGAAACCATCGAGTCGCTTGTGGCTTTCGCTAACCGGCGCGGCGGTGTCGTACTGATTGGGGTCACGCGGGGCAAGGTCACCGGAGTCACGCTATCGCCCGAAAGCATCCAGCAGTGGCTCAACGAGATCAAAGGCAAGACCGAGCCACCTCTCATTCCAGATGCCGAAGTTGTCGGCATCCAGGGGCGGCACGTAGTGGTCCTCAGGATCGCCGAATACCCGATCAAACCAGTGTCGGTCCAGGGGCGCCACTACCTGCGCAGGAACAACTCGAACCACCTGCTTTCGACCTCGGAGGTCGTGAATCTCCATCTCCAGTCGATCAATCTGAGCTGGGACTGCTATCCCGATCGCGACCATTCGATCGACCACATCGCCCTCGAGAAGGTCCAAGGCGCCATCGACCGGATCAACTCCAAGGAGCGGCGCATCTTCGAGTCGCCGTTGACGTTCCTGCACAAGCTCAATCTTCTCCGTGACTCGGGCGAACCCACCTATGCTGCGACGCTCCTGTTCTCGCAGCACCCGGGAATCAGTACGACCGTGGAGCTTGGACGATTCCAGGATCCGATCACCATCAAGGACAGTGATCGATCGCAACACGATCTGATCCAGCAGGTCGACATCCTGTTCTCGTTCGTGAAGAAGCACATCAACAAAGCGGTCGTGATCTCGGGCCAGCCCGAGAGCACCGATCGCTGGCAGTACCCTCTGGACGCAGTTCGCGAGATCGTGCTCAACATGATCGTGCACCGCGACTACCGCTCGGCAACGGATTCCGTCATCAAGATCTTCGACGACCGGATCGAATTCTTCAATCCGGGACCACTGCCCGACGGCCTCACCGTGGAGCAGCTTCTTTCCGGGCGCTATCGTTCCACCCCTCGCAATCGCGCCATCGCGACCTTCTTCAAGGAGCTGGGCCTGATCGAGAAGTACGGATCGGGCATCCACAGGATCCTGGACCTGTGCCAGACGCAGGGCTTGCCCGCCCCCACCTTCGAGAACACCCCCCAGGGCTTCCTGGTCACCCTCCACCCGACCCCAACCGGTGGCGGATTAAGTGGCGGATTAAGTGGCGGATTAAGTGGCGGATTAAGTGGCTCCCACCAACTTGTTCTGGAGGCGATCCAGCGGCAACCGGGCATCCAGGCTCGCTTGATCGCACAGGGGTACGGTCTTCCGCTCGACACGGTGGACAAGGCAGTCTCCAGGCTGGTCAAGGAAGGGAAGATCGAGCGCCGTGGAAGCAAGAAGACTGGTGGCTATCACGAGGTGGTGAATGCGTAAGGCCTGTTCTTCTCCTTGGAGCCTTCCGGTAGGGCTGGCTTTCGCCGGTGCAGTCTCGGCCTCGTCTCCGGACCTGGTGCTCCACGACGCCTATTCGTTGCACCGCGGCGGCCTGGATGCCCTGCTACTGGACCACCACTACCGCACGCACGACCGTTCCACCCCTTGGATCGGAGCTTGGCCCGCTCCCGTGTTGGACCGCCAGATCACCCCCGCCGACACGCAGGCATGGTTGCGCTACGATGACACGGTCCAGCAACGCAAAGCCCTGGTACACCCGCTCCTGGGCCTCAGCTACCGTTCCGATCTGATCGGCCCCACCTCCACCAGCAACGGCAGTACCGACCTGAGCGCCTTCGTCGTGGAAGGGGGCGGCATCCTGCGCGCCGACGCACCCAACTTCCACGCTTGGGGAGACGCACGCATTTCAGTGGAACGACAGGATCCGTTCCCCCACTCCTACGACGGCCAGTTCATCGAGCCCTCGGAAGAAGGCGGCAACTCCGTCGCCATGTACACATCCTTCGCCCGCTTCGAAGGCCGCATGACCCTCGACACCCGCTTGGGTCGCTTCGGTGCCGGACGAACCAGGCAGCAATGGGGACCATCGTACCTGTACCCGCTGGTCCTGAGCCAGGAGACGCAGCCCTATTCGCAGGTCGATTGGACGATGGAATGGGGTGACTTGCGCATCCGCACCCTGTGGGGCCAACTGGCGATCGATGGCTGCGGAGACCTCCGATACGATTCGGCCACTCGCTCCTTGTACGCCCATCGCTACGAATGGACCCCGACCCGCTGGCTGAGCGTGGGCGCCACCGAAGCCTTGATCCTGTATCAGGTCGAGGAACCCATCGCATTCGTCCCCATCGTGCCGTTGTTCATGATGAAGGGACAGAGCGTCGAGAACAGCGCCAATGGCGAACTCGCCTTCGACGTCACATTCCGTCCTCGTGACGGTTGGCGCCTGTATGGAGAGTTCCTGATCGACGACATGTCGGAACCAGCCTGCCTGTTCAACGATTTCTGGAAGAACAAGTGGGCCGTCACGGTAGGCTCCCACGTCGCTTTCGAACCACTGCCCTCGCTGGAAGCCGGACTTGTGACCGAGCTGTCTCGCGTGGAACCCTGGGTCTACACGGAATACGTCCCCAGCTCGAATCAGGCCGCCCACCAAGGATTGCCGCTGGGGAACCAGAACGGCCCCAACACCCTCTCTATTGGGGGGACGGGATACATGACCTACCGGGACATTTCCATTTCCACAGGACTCGAGTGGATACGCAAAGGGACAGATTCTGGCTCATCCATCACCGATGCGCGCCCCGAGTCCAGTCAGGCGCGGAAGGCGTTCCTTGCCGAATCCAAGGACAACCTCATCTTCAAGGCGAATATCTCCTACGCGCTACTGGGCCATGCCGAAGCATGGGCAGAAACGTCTTGGTCGTTGCTGGACGAACTCGACCGCTCGGCCAGGCAGCTCGCCACCTTCCGTGCGGGGGTGACGGGGTGGATGTGACGGCGTGGCTGATGGAAACCCTGTAGACCGACGAGAACGAGTTCGTCGAGTTCAAGTCGTCGTTCAAGGTCGAGACCATGAATCGTTGGTGGCTTTCGCCAACCGCCGAGGCGGCACCGTCCTAGTCGGGATTCGAACGCTCTATCCGCCGCACAGACGAGGTCGACACACCAGACACCAGACGAATCAAGCCCAATCTTCGGGCTTTTCGCACTTCCAATCCGCCATTGCCGAGCGAAGGTCCCACTTCCAGTCATAGTCCAGATGCTTCAGGAACGATGGCAGAATCAGGTTGGGTCGCACCAACTTCCGCATGCGAACAGGATGGATCCCGCCGATCCCCATGAACAAGTGCGAGATCGCATAGATCAGTTTGAACGGGATGTTGAATACGGGGCGTTTGAACTCCCCCACCTCGCGGATCGCCTTGACATAGTCCTCAACAGATGGCGGCGGATCGAAAGACGCGTTGAAGAAAGCCGCCCCGGGACGGATGTTGCAGAACGACGGATCTCCAAGCCGCTCCAGACCCCACTCGAACATCCGGGAAAGCGACTTTACATAGATCCCGGACTTGCGCACCCCCCGATTTCCGAGATACACAAACAAACCCTTGCGAAGGAAGCGGATCATGCGCGTGACATTCCCCCCTTCGCCGGGCCCGAAGACGACCCCAGGGCGGACGATCAGAAGCCTGCGATCGTCTCCCCCGCGGTGCCATCCGAGATGGATCTTCTCGGCAGCGAGTTTGGACGCTCCATACGGAGTAGATGGCACCGGAAGCGACTTCTCGTCACGCTCCAGCTCAGACGGCCCATAAGGGGAGATGGAGGACGTGAAGAGGATCGTCTTGCATCCGATGCGGTCGGCAAACTCACAGACGTTGTCTGCACCCAGCAGATTCGTCTCGAAGTATTCCCAAGCCTCGTGCCCAGGCTCGCGATGAACCGCCGCGAAATTGGCGATCAGATCGACGCCACCTTCGGCGAGATCGTCTGGGATACGCTGACGAAGATCCAACTGACGGAAGGAGCAGCGGGGATCACGGAGAGCCTGAACGAGTACAGGGGCGTAGCGGGACTCATCGAGGGGAGCCTTGTCGCAAAGAACCACCTGGGCAACAGGTCTAGCCTCGAGGAGGTGACGAGCATAATGGGCACCGACAAATCCAGTGCCGCCGAAGATCAGGATGCGCATGGATGAATGATAGCATGAAGCGATGCGTCCCTGCTTCGCATCTCAGTTCGACCACCCAACCATTGCACACTCTGGCCCAAAGAACGTGAGGCCCCCCTCAAGACGGCGCGTCGCTCATGGAGGGAGATCGACGAGCAGCCTCTCTCCTCCAGAATGACGGATTCATCGAGATCCGCATCTTCCACGAGATTGGGAGCCAATGCTCAATCACTCCCACTCTATAACCCATGTACTTGACAGCGCTCCTCAGTAGCGATAGCGGAATCAACCAAGGCGCAGATCCAAGCAAGTATCGAATTTCTGATGCGAGGTAATGAAGCCCGCTTCCTTCCGCCTTCCCAAAAGCATCCAGAATCCATTTCTCGCGGCCATAGAACACGCCATTGTCGAAGTATCGGCAAAATTCCTGCCTGAGTGTATAGCTGTGCGAGTGGTACACTGTAGCGTCGGCAACATAAGCGATCTTGTAGTTGGCGAGGATCGCCTTGGCGCCTGCAAGTGTGTCCTCGGCGAACAGCGTATCTTTTTGGAATCCTCCCAGCTTAAGCAGGATATCTCTCCTGTAGGCAGCGAAAGAATTCGACACGACAGCAGCGCGCAATCCGATCAAGGGAACTGATGCGAGCGACTTTGTCATCGATACCGAAGGGTATCCGAACAGGCGGGCATGCGCCTCTAGAAGCTTGGCACCTTGGCGAGGTAGTTGCCGTCCGTAGGCAATAGCCACGGAATCATCCTTGAACGCATCGAGAAGATGATCCAAGGACTCGTCTTCAGCCAAGATCGCGTCCTGCGTCATGAAGACGATGATATCACAATCTGACAACAGCTCGATAGCACGCTGACGAGTTCCTCCGTGATCGAATTCGGCAAGAGGGATCGTCTGAACCTCGAATCCGGCATCTCTCGCCATCTGCGCACTGGCGTCCCTGCTTGAGGAATCAATCACAAGACAACGCGAAAAACGCCTCTTGATACGAGCCAACGCAGGCAAAGATTCAGCCAAGATCTTGGCACCTTGGTATGTGGGCAGAAAAAGCCCTATGGATGACAATCACTCCTCCTGTCAACTCCAGACGCAGAATGCTGGAGATAGAATCTAGCTCGCCAAACCCGCTCAAGGAGCGAGTGATCGTTTTGTATGCTTGTTACAAGGCTCTTGTCTCGTTGGATTGTCCAATATCATCATGAAAATCTTGTTCGTCCATTTCACTGCTGACCAAGCTGGCGGCTCCGATCGATCCCTGTTCGACTTGGTCATCGGAACAAGCCAGCGTGGCATTGATTGCCTCGTTCTGCTCCGCCATGGCGACAAGATGGCTCAACTGTATCAGGAAGCGGGCATAGAGGTCATTCTGCGCCCCTTGCTACCACCTCCTCGCACACTTTCTCCCGTTCGTCTGTGCAAATTCCTTGTCAGCCTTGTAATGGGGGCATATGCCATAGGGTCGATTGCGCGTAAACGTCGCGTTGACCTCATACATGTCAACACGAGCTACGCCCTCCAAGGCGGCTTAGGTGCCAGATTGGCGCAAGTCCCCATAGTCTGGCATGTGCGGGAGATTGGAAGGAACAGACTTCCAGACCGAGCGATACGCTTGATCGTCCGATCTGCTTCCAGCAGGATCATTGCAATCAGCCAAGCTGTCGCGGTGCATTTCCCCACTGGCAAGATGCGGGTCGTATACAATGGCCTGCATGAATCCTGGATCAGTGCTCCTCAGGTGGATCGGCATCTTGTGCGCTCAGCCCTAGGGTTGAAGGATGATCAGTTTGTCATCTCCGCTTTTGGTCGACTCGAGGAATGGAAAGGTTTTCACATCCTTGTCCGTGCCGCAGCGTTGGTACATGCCCAAGATTCTGAAGTCAGATTCCTGGTTGCAGGTGGAGCGGCAGCCAACAAGCCGGAATACCGTGAGCACCTCAAGAAACTCGTGCAGGAGCTCGCACTAGAAGGGACATTCATCTTCCTTGGAGCCCGGGATGATGTCCGGGATCTGATGGACGCCTCTGACATCGTTATAGCACCGACAGTGGAACCCGAGCCTTTTGGCCGTACTCCCATCGAAGCCATGGCCCGAGGCCGCCCAGTGATCGCCAGCGCAGTTGGAGGCCATCTGGAATCCATCCTCCCATCAATCACAGGCCAACTCGTCCCAGCAAGCGATCCTGAATCGCTGGCTCAGGCGATTCTCAATCTTGCCCAGAACCCCGAACTCCGTTCTCGCATGGGAGCGTCGGGACGAGAGCATGTCCGCTCCCACTTCCTTCGTGATCGCTACGTCCGCGAAATGGAGGCTGTGTTCACAGAATCGCTCAAGACTCATTCGCCTCGAAACCTCCCCGAAGCCGGTCAGTAGCCAACGAAAACTTGCCCCCCCCCCCGCGCGACATTTATTCAACTGCGGCCGAAAAGGAATGGGAAAGACATAAAATGTCCATTTTGTGGTAGGCAGCCTACGCGATCTCCCTCAGGACACGAGCAGGCACACCTACTGCGAGCGAACGAGACGGAACGCTCTTCGTAACGAGAGACCCCGCACCGATCACGCAATCATCACCGATTTCCACCCCGGCCAAGATGGTGACCTTGGCTCCGATCCAGCAATTCCGCCCAATCCGGATCCCGGCCCGCAGTGTCGCGTGAGGATCCTGCATTCCCCCTTCGAATACGTGGTTCTCAGGATGGATGGAAAGATATTGGCCGGTGATCGTGCCATCACCGATCTCCACTCCGCCGGAGCCGCCGATTCGAGAGAATTCCCCAATCGAGACATTGTCTCCCAGTCGGATCCCTTTTCCGATCTTCCAAATGGTGGTCGAAGCAATCAGTCGGGTGTACGCTCCGATCGAACTCATGCGTCCAAGCACAACGCCCTCGCTCCCCAATCCGTCAATCAGAACACCGTCGTCGAGAAAACAGCCGGATCCGATCTTGACGCGCCCTGCGTAGCGAATCCGAACATTGCGGCCAACGAAAGCGAGGAGCATTCGCCCATGGCGCAGACCAAGCAAAAGTCCCCGAACGACCTGAAGTGATCGACGCATAAGAATCTCGAGAAGGACGGCGGAATCCAGTTCCGAGTCAATCAGGAGCTCCTTCTTCTTCACCATGCGGTAACCTGACTGCAACAGCCAACGAATCATGTGGAACAATCCAAGGACAAGTGTGCAATAACACGTGAATTCAAAAAGACAAAGTACTCGCCGAAGCTTCCGATCTCTCGAATCACATCCCGAAAATTTGCCTCTGGATTAAGCAAAGCGATTCGTACCTTGTGGGCATAGAGTGGGTCGCGATCGTACCGTAGCGTGACCCGAGCCAACAAGCCTAACGCGTCTGACGTCGTTGTCGCACAGACAGTGGAGCAGGAGCCGTTCTGATCGCTCTTAACGAAGTCAAGCCATTGGTGGCCCAATGAACTCGAACATCGCTGGAAGGCGTTGTGATCGGGTGAGACGCACGCCATGCATGTGGACGCGACTTGCCTTGCTCGCCGTCCTGGGTTGGTCGCCCGTTACTGCACTCACCCTAAACATCCGCCAACTGTTCCCCAGTACGGATGTACCAGACGCCGACGAAGCCTTTGATCGAGCCCAGGAGTCCTGCGACACCCTTATCATCCCTGCCGGAACGCATCTTCTTTCCCGTTCACACCAGATCGGCAACAGGCGGTTGAAGGCATTGATCGGAACAAACAAGGATAGTTCTCGTCTTCGTTGGAACGCCGCGAACCTCACTGTCTTGGGCGCGCGACCTGTTCTTCAGAATCTGACGATCATGGGTACCGATGGAGCGCGACTGCCCAACGGTTGCCTGATCAAGATCGGACCGTCCACCGCTCCTCGACTTTCGCGCCTTTCCATCGGAGGCATCGCGTCTCCTGGCTCACTTCAGGCCTATGGCGTATGCATGGACCTTTACGGCATCTCCGATTTCAGCATCGATTCCGTCGATTTCCACGACATCGCCAATATGAGGCAGTCTCCAGCAACAGGATTCTCGGGTGGAATCTTCCTTTCGGGGGTATTCACACCCGGGGCGTCACCCAGTGGCGGTAGCATCCGCGATAGTCGGTTCTCATCAATATCTACCCGGAAGTTCACTCCATCCGACCCAGGAGACGGTGACGGAATCCGTACATTCCTCAAGAATTCCGTTCCTTCGGCAAACATACCCGACTTTCCCATCGTGATCGAGAACTGCGTTTTCCGACAGGTTCAGAAATCTGCCGTCAAGATCAGCGGAACCCCGGGCATTCAGATGAACAATCTGCGTGTATCCAGCCCGGACTCATTAACTCCGATGACGGCAGCGGTCCGTATCCAGTGGGGTAGCCGGATCAAGGTCTCCGACCTGAGGGTCGATGGTACGTTTTTTACGGTGGCCAACCTATGCGGAGAAGATATCGACATTCATGTCGCAACTGCGGTCAGCCATCCACCAGTCAAAGTACGGCATTCTGTCTTCCAGCTTCAACAGCGCAAGGACTGGATCATGGACAATATCAGAATACACCTCGACGGAGCATTCGATACACCTCTAGTACTAGTGACTGATTCTGCATACGGAGGCACAGGAGCAATCAAGCGCGCGTCGCTATCCTTGGATAGTTCATCGCTCACTACAACCTCAATCGATGTATCCAAGTCTACAGCCGTAGAACAACTCGAAATTGGGATGGCATCGAAGAGCATCCCAATGCGGATCATTGGATGCGGACGCATTCCAATGGACACGGTATTCACCATTACAATCCTTCGCAAGTCCGATTCGCATTGCGATTTCGAATAAGCAACTTGTATGGGTGTTTTTCTCCAATCATCAGGATAGCGACATGAAACACAATCTTCGGCCCATCTCAGAAAGCTGGATAGAAAAGGATACACTCTGGCTCTGGGACTTCTGTTGGAAATACAGGAAGACCATCGTCGCTTCTTCACTAATTCCGGCGGTGCTTGTAGCCGGACTTTCCTTTTTTCTTACCAACCTGTACCCATCCACATCCAAGATCGCATACCAAGGTGCGGGCCAGAGCTCTCTGAGCAGTCTATCTGCGCTCGCGTCCGTCGCGGGACTTGGAGATTTCGGTGCGACCGATCCTTCCGGATACATCCTCGACGTGGCGAAATCACGTCCATTCTTGCAGGGAATCCTCGATCGAAAATGGCTCCATAACGGCGATTCCATCAACCTAAAGACTATTCTGGATCCAGACTACGACACATCAAGAAGCCATTGGCAGGATATGCGGATTCAGTTGCTCCAGATCCTCGGCGAGCGCATCACGTGTTCAAAAGACAACCAGACAGGCGTGATCACGATCTTCACCCTATTTGAATCTCCCGAACTGTCCTTTGCCATCAACCAGTTCGCCGTTCAGAGACTTGACAGTACATTCCAAGCTTTCCAGCGCGCAAAAAGCGTTTCCCAACGAGCCTTCATCGAGTCGCGATACACCGAGATCAAATCCAACCTCGATCGCACCAACTCCGTCCTGGAAGCCTACCAGAGGAGTAACCGCTCGGCCCTTCCCTTCGATCTGAGGATGGACAGTCTTGTTATGGAAGCGAATATCCAGAAGGCCCTCTTTATGGAGATTCGCAAGCAACTCGAGGTCGCGAAGATCGAGGAGAAGCGGAACAGTCCACAATTTCTCGTCGTGGAACCGTCTACTTGGTCCTTTCGCAAGGATCGTCCCGCGAGAATGCTGATGGTATTCGGGGCTCTCGTGCTGGGGGCGATGTTTTCACTGCTTGCCCACCTCGCCTGGGCTTGGCTGAACGGAATCCGAAGACAGACGCCGCATCAAGAACAGGAAAGCTAGCAGGAAGGCGAAAAGGGCGTTCTCCGGAGAGAGTAGATCACCCGTGTAAGCCTGCCCCATGTAGACGCCAAACGCCAAGAACAGCTTAGTCCAGAGGAATGCCCCGAATAGATCCAAGCGGTTGATCGCTCCAATCATCATCATTCCCAGAAGGGCATACACCCCGGCAAGAACTGCGTGGAAGATTAAACTCTTCCATATGTTGCTAAAATACAAGAATAGGACACCGGGGTAGACTCCGCTCAGGTTGATCTTGATCGTTTTGTAGAAGTCGTAGCGCAACTTCGGCATGAGAAGCCGCATCGATCGCTCCATTCCAGTCATCGCGATCCCGTCTCGAAATCCAACGGAACCAGCAACCTCCTCCGTAAAGAAATCCGTCGACGTCTGCAAATAGCCGTTCTGGACATCATTGTACAAGGAGTGCCAAACCTGTGCCTGCAGTGCAAAGACACGTTCGGAGATCTTGTTGATCGCGTCCTGCCCGTACTTCATGGAAAACTTGGCGTAGACGACCCCGGTCAGTAGCATGCCCACCAGAAGAATTCCGACAGCCAACTTGCTGAGATTCAGGGTCTTGGTACGTGCGGCACGAACAGCGAACGGAGTCAGGAATGTGTAGATCATGATCACCAAGCCACCGAACCTGTGCCCCATCAAAATCTGATGGAGGATCATAAGAATGGGGAACCCCAAAATTGCCACGCGCCAGGGACGCGACAATGTCAGAATGCGATCCTTGCAACCACATTCTATCATTCCCATCACCATGCACATCAGCGGCGTCTGGCTGGCCAGAGGCGCTAACTGCGGGATCCGCGCTGCCACCACCCAGAAGTTTGTCTTGTTAATCTTCGCGTTCCACAAAGGCGAGCCCGACATGGCCACATGAAAAATCAGCAGGAAAGCGACCCCAATGCAACCGGTGATAATCCATTCATGCCACCGCATGGTAAATGTACGAAATCGTTCGTCGTACTCCGGGGCAAGCATATGAGATTGCAGTCCACGATACAAAAGAGAACTCAAAGCGATACCAACAACATAGAACGCGACCAGCGCCGTCGTGGCATACGATGTATTGCTGTAGCGATCAATCTCCATCATGTAGATGTTGCCCGTATCCAAGTAGAAGCAACTCATGATGTCCTTGACATGACCTAGGAACATGTAGAGAAAAGCCACGGCAAGCAACGGCTGACGCCGGACAACGGCGACCGCCACGACCATGTAAAGGAAAACTGCGCCCATGTTGACCAGATTCCCGCCAATCAAGATTCTTCTCTCCGCTCCATGTTTAAATTGCGCGCCCTCAGCACAGGATCCTCGCAATCCCCGTGGCAATCAAGTCATCCATGTATTCGATACCTGGAAGGTCGAGGAGATACGTTTCACAGCCGAACTCCAGTCCTTCATAGATAGCCGTCGAGAAAACGCCCACTTGGGTCTCCGATTCTGCGAGAAGGCGATACAAGTCGCCCGATTCCATGATGGAAACACCATCTAGAGACGCCAATTCCCGGTATTCAGCAATGCCACGCCACGAATTGATCTCAGACGGATGAAGCTTAATGATCACGTCTCTGCCTCGAAACCACTTCCAATTGTCGATGACCTTGCGTGCGATCTTCGCACCAAGCGCCCCCTGCGAAAGAACAACAACTTTCCCTCGAATTTTTGTGATGTCCTTATACCTCTCTTTGAGCCGCTCAAGGTGCGCAAACGGCCGCACATTCACTCGCTCTCGCGGAATCGGCAACGGGGCTTGGTCACGCCAGCGTTCTGACCAGATATGGAATTCATCGGGAAAGTATGGGATATCCTTAACGTTCCCAGGATAGGAGTAGCCAAGATGGTAGCGACTGAATGTTCCATGCTGGATTTCGATCGTATGGATGTTAAGCTTCTTGGCAGCCCAGACAAATTCCGGCCATGCATAGGCCACAACGAGATGTAACCGTTTAGGGCGAACCTGTTCTAGGAGACCAAGGCAAGATGGAGCCCGAGACATGAATCGGAGATAGGCTCGCCGAAGAATCCTGGTGACATCCATTTCCACGCCAAAGCGTTCGCATAGCGCATGCGTCACATACGCTCCTGTCACGTCGATTTCCGCCGGTACACGCCATCGCGACATCGCCATCGTAAGCCTAGAACGTACGAACATGGCATCCAGATAGTACCGATCGTTCCGTGGGGTCTTCGAATGCAAGCCACCAAATGGAAGGTCCAGCGTCGCAAACGACTTGCCGTCCACGATGAATCCCCCGATCAGAGCCTCCGTGTACACATCTTTGGCGATCCCATCGATCATCACCGATCGAGGATGCTCGACAACCAACTCTTGGCACCCTCGACGGATTCGCGATGGATTCCTCGCGATCGCTCCAGCAACGATTCCTGCCGCAAGATCCAGCATCCGCCGTCGGGAAGTGACAACGTGCGGCTGGGAAAATACCCCACAGGACTGCGCCAGCGCATAGTACACGTTTATCCGCGCAGCGGCCCAAGGGTGAACGCCATCTACACTCCACTCTAGTAGGTTGAAGCGCGATTCGACCCACCATATCGCTTCGCAAAGCTCTCGGACAGAAATACCATTCAAGAGCCCACACTCCAAGTAGTAGAACAAGATGCGACTACTACAGCACCTTTACGTTTGCAAATTCCGCCGTTCAATGGAAATGCCCCTGAGCCTTCAGTCTCTCATAATGTTCCATATCCCGCCACTTGAATGGTGTCGCGGGATGCCCTCCCACGATGGCGCATTTCGGCACTTCACCAATAACAACACTACCAGCCTGAATAATTGCCCCCTCTCGGATCACAGAGCCACCCAACACGATCACCCGGTCTCCAAGCCAGACGTTGTCTTCAATGATAATTGCTTTGTGCACATAGCTTCTTCCGTAAGGAATTGCATCACCGCGATCGTAGTCATGGAAGGATGTAATGAATAGGCACCCCCTCCCTGAGTGGAAATTGTCACCAATCCTCACGACTCCTTCTCCTCGAATCTCCATTCCATTAAAATGTACGTTGGATCCCACATGTGTATTCCGTGTCATCCGGCAGAACCCGTTCGCACGAACAAGCCCCATGCAAGATCCCATACCACTCTTCGCCTGATAGCTAAAGAGTACTCGTTTCAAGTATTTTCTGATCTGTCGGAACAAAACTTCCCTCCGCAAGATATTTCTATCGGCGATACCAGATAGTGATACCGATTATCATCGGATCACGGCAAGCTGACAAATAGCTACACGCATTCCGATCGTCCACGTCTTGACTCCGAATGGAACAAAATGAACCACGCACCGGCGAGCAAGAGCACCAAAATTCGAATGCCGATACCGAGCCATATTTCCGCATGACTAACGACAAGCATCCCGTGAATAGCGAGACAACCAACGACAGCGTACAACTGGTACGCATATTGTTTGAATGGTGTCCTCTCCTTGATCCTAAGTCGCCAGCAGACATTGGAGTAGTTGAAGAAAAAAAGCACTGCATGCGAAATAAGGAGGGAATACGCTGCGCCCGGATACCCCAGTACTGGTATGAATGTATAATTCAATGCGACACACACACACCCTGCGAGCACTGTGCCGACTGCGATCCCGAATGTTTGCTTATGATATGCCGCAATATTAACATACTGAGTGTAAAGAAAAACAAAAAAGTATGATGTCACGATCACAGGGATCAGGTTGACAGCCTCATGGTATCGCCTATTAGCGACCAAGATCATCCCAACTGGCGCGAATAAGATCATAATGATTGCAATAAAAGCGATATTCCACGCGTATTTTCTGGCAAGCCTGTCGATCCTGTCATATTGGCCATCCCGAGTCATCGAATTGAACATCGGATTCCATGCGTTGTTCATGCCCGTGACCACCACAGACATGACCAACCCAATCTGGTTCGCAAAAGCGTACAATCCTGACATGGGAAGCCCCGCCAATTGAATTACGGAAATCTGCCCGAACTGCGATAGCACAAACGCCGAGATTGAGTGAGGATACATTGGCACTCCAATTCGTAGCCAGTAAAGGATGTGCGTCTTGGCAAAACGAAATTGGCATTCTGGCACAAGCTCGCGAACAGTCTGCGCAAACAGAGCAACAACCACGATGAGTTGCCCCCATACGCGCCCCATGTATCGTTCATGCGGCAACAGCCAAGCAAATCCGAGCGTCAAGATCAATATGCCTGTATTCCTAAACACCTGAATCTTGGCGACATACGAACTATCCTTGCGCGCGCGACGCACGCACAAATAGACATTATTGGGGGTACTAGCGCAGGCACAGAGCATTGCATAGAGGAACACCTTGCGCTCGATGCCAATCATCGCCGAAACCTGCCCACTATAAAGCAGTCCACCCAAAACAAATGCGGTAATGACTGCCGGGAGAACCATGACCACGCTACCTAAAAACTCCGGAAACCTGTCGTCCACCTCGAAGTAGCGCCTGAAAACAGCGACACGAAGATTTCCTTCGAAAAGGATCTCAAACATCTGCACCAAAGCGATGAATGTGGCCATGATCCCGAAATCGGATGGATGCATGATCCCGGTAAAGATCGGGATCGCCACAAGATTCAACGCCCTGCCGAAGAAATCGGCAGTTACGAATCGTCCGGCATGACGTAGAAACTCTCCTTGGTCCGATTGGCCAGCAATCCCCAGCCTTGCAAGCAGCTTGTGAATCACTCCACCTCCACGTCTCTTGCCAAGCATGAATCATATAGCAAGATGATTCCTTCTGCTGCGTGGTCGTGTATCAGGGCAACGATCTCAGAAAGACTCCCATCTTGGCCCTCCATTCGTCGACGCGACGTGCTGATCTCTCCGCAATTGGAAAGCCATGGGGCTGTTCCGAATTCAATAGCCATCAGACATGTGAATCGACCGACGAGTCCGAGCGGAGTGGATCGCGAGTGGGACGTCCATACCTTCCCGGCTACATGGATGGTCCACCGTACCGAATCAGCGCTTTCGAGCAATTTGCGAGACATCCAGCAATTCGACTCCGACCGGCCCATGACGATCGATCTCAACGAGTTTTCGATCTAAACGAACGTATTGACGCGACTGCCTCGCCCGATGGCCTATGCAGTAGTCACCAGCATTAATATCGCGCCCTTCAGGAGCAATAAATGATCAGGCATCCAAGTCAGTCCACTGTAGGACCCGATCTTCGTCCAGATTAGTACGCGCACGACGCCCGACAACATCGTCGATATGCTTCGGACTCACGCCATGGGCAGGTCGCTTCCATGTCAAATCTTCGCGTTGAATTGCCGTCCCCGCAGCAACTGGACGTGCCAGTACGAGACTGCGCCGAGCATGCCTGCGTGCGGGCTCTTCCTCCGGTTGAGCTCCCATCTGGGGCGAACCCCAGAACAATTCCAGCTCCGTCATGCGTTTGCGGAAGTGCTTTAGATCTTCCTTGTCCATCGCATGATAGTGGTCGTTGCCGGGAAGCGTCTTGTCGAAGGTGAAGTGCTTCTCGAGGATCTCCGCACCCAGCAGAGATGCCATTTCGAGGCAGCGCATGTCCTTGGGGAGTGTATGGTCGGAGTAGCCAATCAATGTGTTGGGGAACAGTCTCTTGAGCTCGGGTATCTGGGAGAGATGGGCTCGTTCGTCAGGCGTCGGATAGTTCAGGACGCAATGGAGGAGTGAAAAGGGATTTCCTTTGGTTTCCACCCAGGAGACCATCTCGAAGATTTCCGATGGCGTGCTGGCCCCAACCGAAAGCAGCATGGGCTTGCGGTAGTCACACATGGTCTCGATGAACGGACGATTCGTGATGTCCGAAGAAGACACTTTGAACACAGGCATGAGGTCGTTCAGGAAGCGCGCCGATTCGACGTCGAAAGGCGTACTGAGGAACAGGATGCCGGTTTCGTCGCAGACCCGTTTGAGCTCCTCGTACTCCGTCTTCCAAAATTTGTCGTAACGCTGGAATAGTTTGAATTGGCTGTCGCAGGATTCCTTGGTCCGGTCCCAATAGGCGGGAGAATCCTTCGAGGCGATCGTTTCCGCCTTGTAAGTCTGGAACTTGATGGCCTCGGCGCCTCCTTCCTGGGCTTCGGCGATCAGGCGCTTGGCCAGATCCATGCTGCCTTCGTGGTTCACGCCTGCTTCCGCGATGACGTACGAGCGAAAGCAAGGCCCACTCGCTGGTTTTTTTAGGATCAGTTCTTCGAGATTCACGATTTTCTACTCCTTCAGCAGATCCAGGATCGAATTGACTACCCTAGTCCTCCCTGACTTCACATCATTGGAGAGCATCGAGGCACTCATCGCTCCACGCAAGCTACGGTCACCGACAAGATCGAGAAAAGTCTGCCGAATGTCTTCTGCGGCACATTCCGTCCCAAGCCCCATATTCACGAACCCGTTTTCGGCGCTCGCGAAGAAATGCGTCGTCTCGCGGTGGTTCTGGCAAAGGACCACCGCAGGCGTTCCAATGCAGGCAATCTCGTAGACTGTCCTGCCCGCCGAGGTGAACACAAGATCGGCAGTCTTCATGTAGGTCGAGATGTCGGTGATGTCCCGCAAAAATTCGACCTCCTCAAATTCTGATCGGAGATCTCGCTCCAGATACCCCATTCCAAGGATCGCAGTAACTGCAATTCCCCTCGCACTACATTCTGGAAGAATCGCATGGAGAACCTTCCTTGTGAAGTCGTTGGGATCGGTGCCCCCAAACGTCAGAAGGACTCGTTGTACCACGTCTGCAATCGGCTTTGGCGTGATATGCACGAACTCGTCTCTAGCGCAGAAATAGGCGTGCCCGAAGAAATGGTTGAAACGAGCGCGTGTCTCGGGATACAACGCATTGAAGACCTTGTCAGCTAGCAATGCGCCAGAACCCAGATCCTCGAAATTGACGATCTTTGGAACGATCGCCTTAATCGCTTCCATGTACTCGCTCGAAGTGTCAAGAATGTCGTTAATGACAAGATCCGGCTTGATCGCATCGATCTCCGCGATCAAATCATCACTTGATGCAATCTGGACGTCAAAGTTTGATTGCGCGATTTTCTCGGCACCGAGTGCAGACTTGGGATCCAGCAGGAAATGGACTCTGTGTCCAACGATATCATTTGCTAGAAGCAACGTCCTATACACATGTCCAAGTCCGACTTCGCGATTTCCCGTCACGACAAATAGGATCGTCTTCCGAGAGAGGTAGAACTCACAAAGGCTCCAATCTGCGAAGTCATCGATATCAACCGCCTCGCGCTCCGGAACCTCAAAGACGGAAATGATTCCTTGCACACGGGCACCATAGGTCTCCAAAGCACGGCGAGGATTGATGAAAATCGCTCCGGTTTCAAAGTACTGCGGCTCGAGTTGTTGCCTGTTAAGCCGCTCCTTGTAGTTCGGAATGAACCCGTCCGGGGTCTTACGCCATGTGAGATGCGCGACTTTTTTGGCGGACAGTGTACAATCGACATCCGGGGTAGCCATGGCTGCCACCAACGCATCGTCGAGAGTCTTGGTTGTCAGGAGCGGCGCAGTCGGCTGGACGGTCACGATATAGTCGTATGCATTTCCCGTTGATGATTCGATCGCACGCCAAGCATCCATGATCACAGGATCGAGAGTTGTCGTATCATTGGCAAGCGATACATCTCTGCGATGTACAAGAGCGCCGAATCGCTCAGATATCAAGAGGATCTCGGGGTCGTCGCTGGAGACATATACGTCGGGTTTGAACTTTGACGCAAGGCTAGTCTCGATCACATGAGAAATGAGTGGCTTCCCCGCCAATGGGCGGATGTTCTTCCGTGGGATTCCCTTGGACCCCCCTCTGGCAGGAATGATGATCAGCACCCTCACGAGAATATCCATACGAAGCAGGTTGTCATTTTGCAGTCCTTTTGCCGTCGATTTCCTATACATAACAACTCTTGCGGAAGCAAATCACACATTCTCCTACAGATCCTTACCAAAGCCTACTTCTGCAACAAAACGAAGATCGTGAGTCCAGCGATTGCCGTGGCAAGCACGGTATTGAGAGAGACAAACACGTCCTTGAGCGTGAGCGGCTCGGCTGGTTTCTTGAATGGCACCTCGACAGTGGATCCCGGAAGCGGCGGGTCGATCCCCTCGCCGCGAGTCTGCACGCGTCCATCCGACTGTTCCACGAAGACGCCGTCTTCGTTGGCGGAATCGGAATAGCCACCTGCAAGACTGACGTATTGCTTCCAAGAAGCGCCTTCCTTCCAGGTCACAAGCCCAGGACGATTGACTCGCCCGATCACCTTGACGGAGAAGGGGCGGCGAGGGATGATCAGGGAGTCACCGTCGCGCATCACGGGATCGTACTTCGTGCCAGGCTTGAGCAATGCCTTGGGAAGGTCGACTACCACACGACCGTGTCCTGCCAGATCCGTGCGAAGCAGGATCGTCCCTTCAGGGAAGGCGCGATCCGTCAGCCCCTGCGCCCGCTTGATGATGGACGCGAGTCGCTCATCGCTCTCCTGCAGAGCGAACGATCCAGGACGGACAACCTCGCCTTTCAGATGAACCAAATCCATGCGAATGTGATCAAGACGGCGAGGAACCGCAACTTGGCCGCCTCTGGGGACGAGGCGATACGCTTCGGGAGTCGCCAAGGAACTGTCGAGCACCAGCACTTCCGTCTTCGCGCCAACGGAGTCCAAGGGGTATTCGAGGCGGACTGCGGTCGGATCGGCCTCGGGCAGGAAACCGCCCGCACGGAGGATGATATCTCGGACGCGCAGTCCTTCCAGCCCCGGCTGGTTCCCGGGATTTGGCACCATGCCCGTCACGCGTACGGAATCAAGGTGGTTGGACGCCAGTCGATCGATGATCTGCACGCTGTCGCCTTCAGCCAGAACCACTTCGGGAATCGGCGCGAGCCCGAAGGTCTCGACCTTGCCGAGGCCATCGAATGTCTTGCGCTGTACGACGGCGGCACCAGCCGGGAACCACAGTGCGGTGTCGAGAGTGAAGGCTCCGGATGTATCCGGCACGGCTCGGGACATGCTGTCGCCAGGATTCAGGACTCCAGGGGGAGCCTGGACTTTTCGGAATCCATCGGCAAGCAGGATCAGGTCGCGCAAGGTCATGCCCGGACGAAAAACGACCTTCGTCTCCTTGCGGACGGCGCCGGAAATCGACACGGAATCGCCCACCGCGAATTGGATGCGATTCAACAGCGTGATCGTGTCGCGAGGCAGAAGGAGTTGGGAAGCGCTCACCGAGGAATCGAACAGGGAGCGCGTGATGTAGACCGACTCATCCTCCCTGACGCGCCGAATGAGCGCGTATCCAGGAACCACCTGGCGAGACGTGCCTCCAGCGTTCCGGATCAGATCGGCCAACGTCATGCCGGGAATCCATGGGTAGGGGCCCGGATAGAGGAACTCGCCATCGGCCACGACGGTCGCCTGCGTGAGATCCTTGCCCTCGTAGACGACCACCTTGTCGCTGTCGGACATGGCGCTGTTGAGCCCCGACGCGTATTCGCTGGGCTTTCGAAGAAGAACCACCTCCCGGCGGCCACCAGGGAAGAAGCGGACTGCCGCCAGCGGATGCTCAGCAGCGTTCAACTTGACGCCGGCGGCGTATTGCAACAGTTCCTTCGCGCCTTCTTCTGGAAGGAGTTCGTAGAGCCCGGGACGCCCCACTGCTCCCTTGACCTCGACGACATTCCGATGCTTCCCGACATGAACCACATCGCCGTCGCGCAAAGCGTCCTGGTCGGGGCGCCTCCCCTTGGCCAGATAGTCGTACAGATCGACAACAACCACGCTCGTGCCGCGTCGGATTTCGATGCGGCGTTCGGTGCCGAGGTCGGTGGGTCCCTTGGCGAGAAAAAGTGCCGCCAGCACCGACGTGTTCCCCGACAGCATGTAGCTGCCGGGCTGGACGACATCGCCCACCACGTAGATGCGAATCTGCTTCAACTTCCCCATGGTGACATCCATCTGGGTCGAGCCGTCGTTGAGCCCCGCGTAGACCTTCGCCATGCGCTTCCGCAACAAGGTTTCCGCGCTCCGGAACGTCTGCCCGTTCAGACTGATCACGCCGATGTATTCCATCGAGACCTGGCCGTCGCGATCGAGCTCAAGCTGGTAGCGCGCCTCTTTCTGGCCCCATATCGTCACGACGATCTCGTCTCCCGGCCCAAGCGCATAGTCGGGACCGATGGCACCGACGTGCCCGGCCCCAAGGTTCGACGAGCCCGTTCGGAACAGTTTCTGACCCCATCGGTACACCGCCGTATCCGGATGCGAAATGCGTGCGGAAGAATCGACAGCGGTATCGATGGCGGCGGAATCCCGAAGTGGATGCAGAGCGTCACCCTCGCGCGGATCGACGCTGGTCTTCTCTGTGGTGGGAATGCCCCCGGTCCCCTTGTCTGTCATGTCCGAGGACTTCGTGCTCGGAACGGACACGCCATTTTGTTGGGCGAGCTTCTTCGCGTCTTCCACAGACATTCCCGCAGGAAGGCTCACCCCGCTGGGCAACTGTGCTTCGGCTCCAAAGCAGGGAATAAGCATGGATAGGACAAACGTCAAGATTGTCGCGCGCAATGAAACCTCAGGGCTCTGTGTCATCGAATTATAGTTCGCCGCTCATCGTCCTCCCACGCCAAGCATCCCCATGGCAAAGAGTCGCGACACACGGAACGATGCTTCGCTGGTTGCAGCAATGCTCGACCGGCAGGAATCAGCGCCCCAGTTCCTTCTCGAGCGTCTTGATCCGCACGAGGGCGGCGGGGATGTTCGGGTCGAGACGCTGGCATTCCTTCATGTGGCGCAAGGCCTCTTCCTTGTTGCCCAACGAGTTGCTCTGGAGGGCTCGTCCGTATTCGACGATCGCATCCCATTTCGTCCTGCCGCGCTGCGCGGCGACCTGGCGGATGGCGGGCGGGACATTGAATCCCAGGCTATCGAGAGTGCCTACCACCTGTTGCCGCAAAAGCCCCAAGACGGCGTCATCCGGCCCCTTGACGTCCATCTGGACGACTCGATCCTTCATGTTCTTGTAGACCACGACGGCCATCTGGAGGCTCGCCTCGAAACCACGCTTTTCCATGCGGGGAAGAACGACCGCCTCGACACCGATCAAACGCCCGGCAGAACGAGCCGCATCGATTTGTGGAGCGCCCAGATCGGTCCACATGGTCCATCCATCCAGCGACTTCTCAAGCGTCGCGGGGTCGATCACGCGGATGGTCTGGACCGCCGAGATCTCCCACGAGAGGATTTCGGCGACGGCCCGGCCGGTCCAGGGAGCGAGATCGTACTCGACATCTCCCTGCACGATGGCGGGAGCGACGGCGACGGACAGCTTGTAGGCGGCCGAGGAGGTCGAAACGAACACGGCAAGCAACAGGAGGAGAATTCTATGGCGCATGGAAAGAATCTACCCCTCCGAGAGCACCGCGTGGTAGAGACGAATCGATTCGAGGTGGTCGGAGAGGGCCATCGTCTCGCGGGAGGCGTGCATGGCCAGCATGGGGGCACCGCAATCGACGACGTCCAGCCCGAGAGCCGAGGCCACCACCGGCCCCACCGTGGAGCCGCACGCCAAATCGGCGCGCATCGAGAACACCTGGAGCGGCACTCCTGCCCTGCCAGCGGCCATCCGGAGGCGCGCAGCCCCGGTGGCCGTGGTCGCGTAGCGAAGGCCTGCGTTCCACTTCAGGACCGGTCCCTTGCCCAGAAGAGGCGCGTGGCGAAGGTCATGCCGGTCGGGATAGTTGGGGTGGATGGCGTGGGCCATGTCGCAGGACAGGGCGAACCCGCGGGAGAGAATCGCGTGGGTCTGCTCGGACCCAAGGCCTGCCGAAGTCAGGAGACGCTCGAGAAGGCGTGGAAGAAAGCGGGACTGGGCGCCTTCGGGCATGCCGGAGCCGACTTCCTCGCCGTCGAGGAGCGCGATCATGGGGAGGCGCGAGATCGCCGGATCCAACTCGAGAAAAGCGCGGACGAGGGCGTGGCAGGAGGAGAGGTTGTCGATGCGACCGGAGACGACAAGATCCCCCGCTCCGGCAAGCGACGCGGGTGTGGCATCCACCAGGCAGAGGTCCCAGCCCAGAACATCGCCCTTCGCGCAACCGAGGATCCGGGCGATTCGCTCGTCGACGGATGGCACACCGTCGCTTTCGAGGCCAGCCAGGGGCACGAGTTGCTTTTCGCGATCGAGGACGAGGCCGCGCTCGTTGATCCCACGGTCGAGGTGGATGGCCAGCGACGGCACGAGAGGACGGAAATTGTCCAGTTCGACGAGTTCCTCGCGCAGCTCGACGCCATCGCGCACGACGACGCGCCCGGCCACCCGCAACTCGCGATCGAGCCACGAATGGTTGAGGAGTCCGCCGTAGACGTCGCAGGCGAGGCGCCGACAACCATGGCCTTCCAGGTCGGGACGTGGCTTGAGACGCAGGCAGGGGCTGTCCGTGTGGGCGAGTCCGAGGACGAGGGAACGCGGCGTCTCCCGAGGCATGACCCACGCGACGACGGCGCCTTCGCGGCGCACGAACAATCCTTCGCCCGGGGCTACGCGCCAGGATGCGTCGGATTCGCGCAGTTCGCGGAACCCAGCGGCTTCCAGCCGACCGACGACCCATGCCGCGGCGTGCCATGGCGAGGGAGCCGCGTCGAGAAGGGAGAGGAAGTCCGCCGCGAGCTCAGGAGTCGGCATCGGCGATTCGGCTGGCCGGGACGTTCTGGAAGACGTCGAGATCCTCGTTCAGGGTCATCATGGGAAGGCGCTCGGCGGCTCTCCACGCGTTTTCGCGGGTGAGGACGCGGACGGGATAGCCGTCGACGTCGATGGTCTTGAGCGCGCCGACGATCTGGCGGATGAGCGCGTCCTGGGGAACGTAGGCGAGCTTGCGCTCCTTCTTGAAGCCCAGGAAGCGCTTCTCGAGACGGTCGAGGATGACGAGATCGGCTGGCGGGAAGACGGTGCCGCCTTCGTTCTCCCAGCTGAAAGCGAGCTGGATGCGATCGAGCGGACGGCTGTGGAGGAAGTGGAGTTCCGGCACGGCGATTCCGGGCTCCTCGCGCCTCAGCGCCTCCTCGATGAAAGGCCGCCGACGGGAATATTCCCACCACTTCAGATTCGTCTCGAGCGGAACCATGTGCAGGCGGCGCCCCTGGTCGAGAGTCTCTTCGCGCACCTGGCGGTTGCCGTGGCTCCAGACGCCGAGAACGACCTCGGGATCCGGATCGATGGGCAGAATCTGTCCGGTGTCGCCGTCGCGGGGAACGAGTCCGAATTCGCGCGAGATCCCGGAAAGGATGGGTGCCGCCTCGCGTGCGAAGTAGTCGGGACGCAGATGGTTCAGAAGCGCTTCGAGGCCGGATGGAGCCCATACGTCGCCACCAGGAACGTCCTGGGGTCGCCAGGCGACGGAGAAATAGACGCCCGTCCAGGGGTTGTTGTACCACCACGTCCGCTGGCCGTCCTGATCGACCGGATCCTGGAAATACGGAATCTCACGTCGCCAGGCATCGAACCCTGCGATATCGGGATGCTGTCCGCCCGCCGAGAGGTATTCCAGAATGAAGCTCATTCGTCTTTCCGGAAAATGCGCTCCCGTGGCGTCCCTGTCATCCGGAATGATGAATCCGGCGGACGAACCAGGGGACGGAACGTGTCGATTCTAGCGCAGGATCTTGATCGCCACGAACCAGAGGATGTTGGCCAGGAGCGTCCAGGCGACCGCGGCAGGCATGGCGAAGCGGATATGTCGCCCCACATCCTCGAGGGTCTGCTCGGCGGCCTCGACGCCCTCGTAGCCGGGCAATTCGTGCAACAAGGAGCGCAATTGCGCCATCACGGCGGCAGGCTTGCGGGAGATCCACCTCACGATGCTCCCGGAATGTTCCCGGACGTGGATCATCTTCTCGATGACGTCGCCCATCGCCCTGGCGCTCTTCAGCAGCCCTTCGAGGACTTCCGGGGCCGCGGAGCGGGCCGTGTGCTCGGCCAGTTCCCGCAAGTGCCGCCGCACAGCTCCTTCCCAGCGGCGCAGCGAGATCGCCCATCCCTGCCGCAGACCGATCCAGAGCCACAGCAGAGGGAACCCCGCGAGGTAGACGATGGAGATGCCCAGCGCAAGCGGGCTCGTGAAGACGAAGCTCAGGAGAACGACCAGACGCAGGAGGATCGCGAAGATCCCTCCGCCTTCGATCGCGTCGCTGCCGCCCTTGGCAACCGAGACGATCTCGGGAAGGCTACCGACGAAGAAGGCGAGGTTCATGAGCATGCCCGCGAGGCCCAGTCCGATGGTCCAGAGCGAAACGACGACGATCGCCCGCAGCGCCTCCCAGCTCCCGGAGGCCAGCGGAGAAGCGCCGGCACGCGCGAAGCCGCGCCGAACGAGACGACGAAACGTGACAAGATCGATCATGGCAACCTCCTCTTCCGATGCGCGCCATCGAATTCCCGCAGGGCGTGGACGATGCGCAGGATCCGGGAATCCTCGAGCTCCGGGTACAGCGGAAGGGCGAGGATGGACGAGGCCAGCGCCTCGGCGACGGGAAACATCCCCCTGGAGCACCCCATCCACGAGAAGCATGGTTGAAGATGGAGCGGGACGGGATAGTAGATCTCGCACCCCAGGCCGCGACGCAGCAGATGCTCGCGGACCTCGTCGCGCCGGGGATGACGCAGGCAGAAGAGGTTCCAGGCGACGCGCTCTCCCGGCGACGGAGGCGACGGCAGGACGAAATCCGTCCCAGACAATTCCCGTCGATACGTCTCGACGATCCCGGCGCGCCGTTCGACCCATCTGTCCACACGGGGAAGCTTCACGCGCAGGATCGCGGCCTGGATCGCGTCCATGCGGTGAGTTCCTCCGAGTTCGACGTGCTCGAATCGGCCCGCGTCGCCGTGGGAACGGAGCCGCCGCGCATGCTCCGCCAGATCTTCGTCGTCCGTCGCGATCGCGCCCGCGTCGCCCGCCGCTCCCAGGATCTTCGTGGGGTAGAACGAGAAGCAGCCCGCGGCGCCCCAGGTTCCGGCGGCGCGGCCGTCCAACGTGGAGCCGAACGCCTGCGCGGCGTCCTCGACGAGCGCCAGACCGCGATCGCGACAGATTCCGTCGAACGCAACCATGTCGGCCATGCGCCCGAACAGATGGACGGGCAGCACGGCTCGCACGCGCAGGGACATGGCGCGCGTCGCGGCGTCGGGATCGAGACACCAGGTCGAGGCGTCGATGTCGGCGAAGACGGGACGCAGTCCGGCCTGGACGATGCTGGAGGCCGTCGCGACGAACGTGAAGGGCGAGGTCACCACCTCGGAGCCCGGCTCGAGGTCCAGAGCGCGCAGGGACAGCTGGAGAGCCTCGGTCCCCGATCCCACCGCGACCACATGCTCCACTCCAAGCCGCTTCGCCAGATCGTCCTCGAACGCTTCGACGACCGGCCCGAGAATGCACCGCCCCGACAGCGCGACCTCTCGCATCGCCGTCAGCAGGTCGTCGGCCAGGCTTCGGTGCTGCGCGGAGAGGTCGAAGAACGGAACGACGTCCACCGCTCCTGGATGGTACGCGCCGGCGGTCGCCGGAACGGATACATCCGGAACGCGGGCGATCAGGACGCCCTCCGGGGAATCAGCGACGCGAGATAGGTGACGCCCGCCACGGCGATGACGCATGCTCCGGTCGAAAGGTCGAGCCACCAGGAAAGACCGAGGCCGGCGAGCCCGAAGAACGCGGCGAACAGCCCCGCCACGACCATGGCTCGCCCCATGGCGCGCGAGCCGCGCACGCCGAGGGCGCCGGGAATGGAAAGTAGCGCGACCAGGAGGACAAGTCCCGTCACCCGCATGAGCAGGACGACCGAGACGGACAGTGCCACGATGAGCCCCATGCGGAACCAGCGCACCGGAAAGCCCGCGACCTCGGCGAATTCGGCGTCGAGAGCGATTCCCAACAGGCCGCGTTGGAAGCGCCAGGCGAACAGCACGAGCAGGATGTCGGCGATGGCGAGCGCCCACAGGTCGACGCGGGGGATGGCGAGAAGGCTTCCGAAGAGGATCGACTGCAGGTCGCCCGCGTAGGCTCGCGAGAGGTCCACGCAGATCACGCCGAAGGACATGCCCAGCGCCCAGACCACGCCCAGGATGACTTCGGTCTTCTCGGGCGAGCGTTCGACGAGGAACGTCATGAGGAGCGCCATGCCGATCGTGAACAGGATCGTCGTGGGCAACGGCGCGAAGCCGGCCAGAAAGGCGAGTCCCACTCCGCCGTAGGCGGCGTGGGCGAGCCCTCCCCCCAGGGAGACCATCCGGTTGGAGACGGCGAGCACGCTCACCACACCCGTGGCCACGGCGGCCAGAAGCACCGCGATGATGGCGGGCAGGAGGAGGCTCATGGGTGTTCTTCTCCATGATGGCAGCCGCAGGAGTCGCCGTCGTGGTGCGCCAGCACGCGATGGGGGTGTCCATGGGCGATGAATTCGACCGGGCAGCCGTAGGCTTCCTCGATCGCCCCGACGGGCAGGTCGACGGTTCCATGGTAGACGATGCGCCCGCCTCCCACGCACGCGATGGAGCCGACGTTGCGCGACAGCACGCCGATGTCGTGGCTCACGACGACCGCCGTCCTGTCCTTGCAGCAGCGCTCCAGAAGCGAGAATACGGTACCCTCCGCCCGGGCGTCGGCGTTGGCCGTGGGCTCGTCGAGCAGCAGGAGTTCGGGCTCCCGCACCAAGGCGCGCGCCACGAGACCCAGCTGCAGCTGGCCACCCGACAGTTCGGACAATTTTCGTCTTTCGAGATGGGCGATTCCGATGCGCTCCATCCAGCTCTCCGCCTTCTCGCGATGTTCGCGTTCCAGCTTCCCGCCCAGCGATCCGATCCCCATGAATCCGGATTCCACGAGATCGCGCAGCGTGGACGGCAGGTCGCGCTCCAGGACGAGCGACTGGGGGACGTAGCCCACGCGGGGGCGCGCCCGCACGGGAGTGGTTCCAAGGACCTCGACGCTCCCCGCAGCGGGCTTCAGGAGCCCGAGGATCATGCGCAGGATCGTACTCTTCCCCGCTCCGTTGGGGCCGATGAGCCCAAGGATGCCGCCACGGGGCAGCTCGAGATTGGCCCCTTCGAGAACGTTGCGTCCACGGTACCCGACCGTGACGTCCTGGATCAGGAAGGCGTGGGGCGATGTACTCACAGTCCCTGCGCCAGCAGCTGGGTCGCGGTGCGGAACGAGGAGTCCCACGGCGGCGAGAGCAGGTCGATGGGGACGAGTGGAACGCCCAGTTCCTCGCCGATGGATCGCGCCACGCGATCGGACGCCTCGGACTGGACGTAGATGGCCTTGATACCCTGAGCGCGAGCGATGCGCCGAAGCTCGAACAGGTCGATCGGAGACAATTCCCGGCCATGGCTTTCGAGCGACTTCTGGACGAGACCGTAGTCGCGCGCAAGATATCCGAGCGCCGGATGGTTGATCAGGAACGTGCGACCGGACCACGGCGCGAGAAGCGCGCGAGTCGCGGCATCGAGGGAGTCGAGATGCAGGCGCAGACGCGGCATCGCCGCGTCCACCCGCGTCGTCAAGTCGGGCCTTTGAGCAACGAGGCGCACAGCCAGCGTTTCGGCCAAGACCTTCATGGCGCGCGGCGACGCCCACACATGGGGATCCATCTCTTCGCTGCCGTGCTTGTGGCCATCTTGGCTCTCGAGCGAAAGGCCGCCGCGCAGATCCAGCACGGGAAGCTTCGGAAAGACGCCCTGGAGACGGGACGTCCACGATGCTTCGAAGGCCAACCCCGTGCGTAGCCAGGCGTCGACCGACTCGAGCTTGGCGAGATCGGATGGCTTCGGTTCCCACGAGTGGACGGAAGCTCCCGGTGGCACGAGTCCCGTAGCTTCGCAAGGATCACCCACGACCTGGCAGCCAAGCCAGGCGATCGGCGACGCGGCGGCGGCGATCCTCACCAGCGAGGCATTGGCAGGAGCCTTCCGGGAAGCGCTGTCGGCGATTTCGGACGCCTTCTGGACGCCGGTCTTGCGGTCGCAACCCAGCAGGATTGCGAGGCCCAGCAGGGCAAGGTAACGACGGGACGAAGTCATGATGATCGGGAATCTAGGAAGTATCCGGTGGAAGGGCCTGTCGAGGCATGCCGGGTCCGATGAATACCGCCTTCGCAGGTTTCGAGTACCTCAACCTGCGGGCTTGCTCAGGGCTCGAGAACCTGCTCCAGTTGCGTACGCCAGTCGGACAGGCGCAACCCGAAGTCGCGCTCGAGCTTGTCGCAGTTCAAACGACTGTTGAGCGGGCGTGCAGCCTTGGCCGGATAGGCGTTGGAAGACACCGTAGCGATGGACTTCACGACGAGCTCGTCCTGGGCGGGATCCAACTCGCGGATGGCGGTCGCGAAACCGTGCCACGAGACGAAGCCCGGGCCGGACATGTGGTAGACGCCTTTTTGTCCCTCGCGACCGGAAATCGTCACGGCTTGGGCGGTGGCTTCGGCGATGGCGCGACTCCAGGTGGGGCTGCCCACCTGATCGTCGACCACCGTGAGGCTTTCACGCTCGCGGAAGAGCTTGCGCATGGTGCGCAGGAAGTTGTTCCCGCGCGCGCCATACACCCACTGCAACCGGAAGATCAGATGCCGACAGTCGGCATCGGCGATGGCTTGGTCGCCCTCGAGCTTGGTGAGCCCATACACGGAGAGCGGGTTGGTGGGTTCGTTCTCGGTGCGCGCATGGGTGCCGTTTCCCTCGTAGACATAATCTGTCGAGTAGTGGACCAGCAAGGCGCCGCGCTTCTTGCAGGCCTCCGCCAACGCGCGAGGCAACCCCGCGTTCATACGGCGGCAGCCTTCGATCTCGTCCTCGGCCTTGTCGACCTGGGTCCATGCGGCGGCGTTGCAGACGATGTCGGCCTTCGAATCCTCCACCGCCTTCACGGCGTTGGAAAGGTCGGACAAGTCGATGTCGGGAAAATCGAGGCCGACGACATCGCCGAGAGGAGCCATGGTGCGGCGGAGCTCGTAGCCGACCTGGCCGCGGGATCCAAGAACGAGGATGCGCGACACGTCAGCGGCCCAGCTGCTTGTATTTCGCCTCGGTCGCGTTCTTGGCCGGACGCCACCACGCTTCGTTGGCCTTGTACCACTCGACGGTATTCTTCAGGCCATCGCGGAAGTTGGTGAAACGCGGCGTCCAGCCCAGCTCGGTGCGCAGCTTGGTGGCGTCGATCGCGTAGCGCATGTCGTGGCCGGGACGATCGGAGACGTGCTCGTAGTCCTTGGGATCGTAGCCCATGAGTTCGAGGATCATCTCGACGACGGCCTTGTTGTTCATCTCGCCGTTGGCGCCGATGAGATAGGTCTCGCCGATGCGCCCCTTCTCGAGGATGTCGAGCACGGCGAGATTGTGATCCTCGACGTGAATCCAGTCGCGCACGTTCTCGCCCTTGCCATAGAGCTTGGGCTTCACGCCGTCGATCAGGTTGGTGATCTGGCGCGGGATGAACTTCTCGATGTGCTGGTACGGACCGTAGTTGTTCGAGCAGTTGGAGATGGTGGCCTTCACGCCGAACGAGCGCACCCAGGCGCGCACCAGCATGTCGGACCCTGCCTTGGTGCTGGAATAGGGGCTGGATGGGTTGTAGGGCGTGCTCTCGGTGAACTTGGATGGATCGTCGAGTTCAAGGTCGCCGTAGACCTCGTCGGTGCTGATGTGGTGGTAGCGCACGCCATGCTTGCGCACGGCCTCGAGCAACGCGAATGTGCCGATCAGGTTCGTCTGAAGAAACGGCGTGGGATCCTTCAGGGAGTTGTCGTTGTGGCTTTCGGCGGCGAAATGCACGACAGCGTCGGACTTGGCGACCAGTTCGTCGACCAGTTTGGCGTCGCAGATGCTGCCCTGGACGAACCGATACCGGGGATCGTTCTCCTCGGCGCGCAGGCTTTCGCGATTGCCGGCATATGTGAGCAAGTCCAGGTTGACGACAGTCCAATCGGGGCGGTCGCGCAGGACGGTCTTGACAAAGTTCGTGCCAATGAAGCCGGCGCAGCCGGTGACGAGGAGGTGCATGGTGGGACAAAATTAGTAACGCCCGCTGACGCACAGAGTCTCCTGCGATCCTCATTTTCTGGCTTCCCATGCTGTTTCACACCGTCGAGCCACTCCTATGCAAGGTTCACGGCTGCTGTAGCCTGCTTATCAAAGAGAATCGACACCCGGCTACGATTCGCCGGACGATTTCATCTTGCCTTCTACTAGCAATCCAAGCACAGGAAAATGAGGCATGCTCGAGCGTCAAGAAGGCGGAAATGGGCTCGATTCGCGTAATGCAGATACCTATATTCTGTTGCTTATGCTTGAAAAAGGAAAGGCCTTCCCAGCGGAAGGTTCCGACGAGCAGATCGATCTTCTTGAACTCATCCTGGCCGCATGGAACCGCCGCAAGATCATTGTTGCGGTTTCCTTTTTGGGTATGGCGCTCGCAGGGGTTTATGGGTTCCTCATCGCATCGCCCGTCTACGAATCGAGTGCGCTTCTTCTTCCCACGCAGTCGTCCTCGATACCTGAGGGGTTAGGAGCTGCTGCGGCGTTGCTAGGCAAGAAGAATGCGGCAGTAGGCGATGTCGATCTCTACCAGAGCCTCCTAACTTCCCGAACGGTGTTGCGCAAGCTTCTCAAAGCATCGATACCCAATCGCAACGACACCGCGCAGGGCAGAATCGAAGGCATCGCCAAGATCTACGGCATCGACACCCTCGCCCCCAAGGAAGTCGATCGCGCCATCCATCGCTTCGGCAATTCCATCCTCGTGGGCTCCAAAGAGAGCGGCCTCGGCGGAATCCTCGAGGTCCGATTCCAGGCCGAGACACCATGGCTCGCGAAGGAAATCGGCGACAAGGTGCTCGAGATCGGGCAGGAGGAGATCTGCGTCGTCCGAACCCAACGTGCGGATATCATCCTCGCCAAGCTCGCTTTCGCAGTACAGCAGGCGAAGGCGGAATGGGATTCCGCAACTGCAACGTCCACCCGCTACCAAGAGAGCCATCGATCGATCACGTCCCCGGAACAGCGCTTGGACATCTCACGCCTTGAAACCGAAAATGCCGCCAAGGAGCAGAAGTATCTCATGGCGCGCAGAGAATACGAACTGTTGCAACTCGAAAAGGCGAAGGCAACCCCCCCCATGCTGCTGCTCGATTCCGCGAGCACCCCCATCTACAAGATCAAGCCCAAGCGCACAATTCTACTCGCTGTTGGTCTGCTCATCGGATTCATCATCTCCTTGGTCTACGCCATCGGTTCGGCGGCGATCAAGCACTTGAGGAACTCTCACCCCAGCCTTGCTCGCCTTGCGCAACCCAAGCAAACATTGCCATCGTCCCAGTCCACCCCACCCTAGCGCCTTCGCACACAGATTCCTCCACGATGACCCACCACAGCAGCTCCTGTCAGCAGCCTTCGCCGCGGACTGGCACGGCGAACTTCACCCGGACAGATCGATGACGACGACCCATGCACGCAAGAAGCTCAGCATTCTCGGCACCAGAGGAGTCCCCGCCTGCCATGGTGGCTTTGAAAGCTTCGCCGAAAGCTTCGCCCTCTACCTTGCGGAACGCGGATGGGACGTCTCGGTCTACTGCCAGGAGGTCGGCAACACGCCTATCCACGAAGAGATGTGGAACGGCATCCGACGCATCATCGTCTGCGTTCCCAAGGACTCCTCCTTGGGTTCGATACTGTTCGATCTCAAGGCGATCCTGCACGCCCGCAAGCACGCCCGCAACTGTCTGACCCTGGGATACAACACCGCGATCTTCAACGTCCTGCTTCGTGGCTGCGGAATGCGCACCCTGATGAACATGGATGGGATCGAGTGGGCTCGGGCGAAATGGTCCCTGCCTGCCAAGGCTTGGCTCTACCTGAACGAGCGCCTCGGTGCGCGCGTGTCGGGAACGCTTATCGCCGACCATCCCGAAATCGCAAGACATCTGCAGAGGCACACCAGGGCGGACAAAATCGTCACCATCCCATACGGTGCAGAGACGCCCACAAACACAGACAATTCCTGCTTCGGCGAATTCGACGTCCAGCCCGGCTGCTACGCCATGCTCGTGGCGCGCCCGGAGCCCGAGAACTCCATCCTCGAAATCGTGCGCAGCTGGGCTCGCGAAAAGCGCGGCATGCCTCTCCTGGTCCTCGGGAACTACAGCCCCGAAGCCCCCTACCACTGCCTCGTGAAATCCTATGCGTCCGAGGAAATCCGTTTCATCGGCGGCATCTACGACCACCAGCGCATCGCTGCGCTACGAATCAACACGGCATTCTATATCCACGGCCACCAAGTGGGAGGAACCAATCCTTCCCTGGTCGAGGCGTTGGCATGTGGCAACCCCGTGTTGGCCCACGACAATCGTTTCAACCGCTGGGTCGCGGGCGACGCCGCCCTGTACTTCTCCTCGGAAGACGATTGCTCCGAGAAGATCGGAGCCATGATCTCCAATCCTGATCTGCTCGCCACACTCGCCGAGAACGCCAGAAAGCGCCACTCCGAGGCATTCACCATCGACAAGATCAACCGGCAGTACGAAGAGATCTGCACGGATCCGCGCGACGCGATCGGATGAGTCGCGAACATTGCTGGCATGTGTCGGACGGAATGCTGAACACTTGAATATTCTGCATTATGCATTGGGCTTCCCACCCTATCGATCGGGAGGACTTACGCGGTATGCGGTCGATCTCGCGCTTGCCCAGGCACGGGATCCCAACGTCAGGATATCCTTCCTTTATCCAGGATCGTACTCCCTCTGGCGCACCCCACGTATCCGGGAGATGGGAAGGCGCGACGGCATCGACACCTTTGAAATCGACGCCCCGCATTTCACGCCCTTGCTGGGAGGGATCCGCTGGCCCAGCAAGGTGTTCCGGCCATCGGGCCATCGCTTCCAAGCGGACATTGCCAAGGTGCTCGGGGCCATCCGGCCCGACGTGTTGCATGTCCACACCCTGATGGGAATTCCGCCGGAGCTGATCCCGATCGCGAAAGGCATGGGGACGAAGATCGTCTTCACGACGCACGACTATTACGGGATCTGCCCAAAGGCGAACTTGATCGACCGAAGTGGCCGCGTCTGTGGTGGACCCGATGTTGAGCGTTGTCGTTCCTGCAACCGCGACGCGCAAAGCTACACGAAATCGTTCCTGCACAGCCAGAAGGTCTTCCATATCATGAAGCCTTTGTTGCGCCGGTTCGTTCGAACAAGATCTGTCGCGACGGTGGCACAATCGAGCGAAAAAAGCCCACGACAAGGGACTCTGGAAGAATATGGAGCCCTGATCCGATTCCACCAGGATCTGTTCGAATTCGTGGATCGCTTCCATTTCAACAGCAGCATCAGCGAATCCGTCTACCGGCGGCATGTTCCCGGCATCGCAGGTTCGATCCTGCACGTGACCCATGCGGGAATTCGCGACCATCGCGACACGCCCTACAAGACCCATGTCCCATCGAGGCTTGGGTTCATCGGCGACTCCACGCCCTACAAGGGCTTTCCGCTCCTTCGTGCGATCTCGTCGCGCATTCGAAACCGGGGCATCAAGGATTGGGATCTCCATGTATTCGGGCCTGGGCACGACCAAGACACGCATCAGGATGGGATCGTCGTCCATGGGGCATTCTCTTCCAACGATGCGGCGAGCATCTTCCATTCGCTGGATGCGTTGATCGTCCCCAGCATTTGGAGCGAGACCTTCGGCTTCGTCGTTCTGGAGGCCATCTCCCACGGCATCCCCGTCGTGACGATGTGCAATGTCGGAGCCAAGGACTTGATCGCTTCGACGCCTGGCTTGCTTGCCCGATCCGAAGTCGATCTTGAGACGATTATCGAGCGAATTCTGACCAATCCCCAGGAGCTCGTGGACGCTGCCGCATGTATCCGGCAGGTCGCATTGCCCCAAGGCATGGCAGAACATGCAATGGAAATCCGGAAAATCTACGGAGCTTGATGCAAGAAGACTGTTTGCTGCTTGTTCCTACGCGGATGATCACGATCCCACGCTTCGGCAATCCTTCTGCCTCGCCATGGCCCACACCAGCCCCATCGAGAGCCAGAAGTACGAGACAACAGAGAAACCCTTGGCGATGAAGAAGTTTGAGAGGCCACATGCGGTGGCGGCAGCGATCCAGGAAAACAGGACAACTTGATGCCCGAAGAGTTCAGGTCGTTTTTTGAGTAGCCCAGGCAACGATGCCAGGGCCCTGAGAAGCGTAGCCAGGAAGAATCCGATGTACAACGCTATGTACCATACCCCTCCGAAGACGCTGACCCAGAGGAAGTAGTTGTCGGCTGTAATGGCGTATGGAAGATCCCCCTGGGCCGTAGCCCAGCCCCAGCCCCCTGGCTCGATCCCAATGAGGCGTAGGCTGTTGTAGAGGAAGATGAACCTCGAAGCCGCGCTACTCCCGGATTCGAGGTCCAGGTTGGAGTTCTGCATGATCCTTCCGGCAAATCCGCTCCCAGCCACCATTGCCAGAAACGCCCCGACGACGAGCCCAAGCCCGATCCGCCACCAGAAATGGATCCTTAGATGACCTGAAAGCACGAAGATCCCTGTGGCAAGTCCGAGAGAAACGATCGCGAGCGCCCATGCGGTCATGTTGTACGTGACCAGCAGCCCAAACACCATCACAGGTAGCCCTGTCGCGAACTGACGCCTCGTGAACTGATCCGTCGCAAAACCCCCAAGCAGGATCAGCATCGACATTACCAAGTGCGCGCTCACGTCGTAATGGTTCAACAATGTGGAAAAGGCCCGGAATATCGGTCGCCCCTCGCTGTCGAGGGCCGATCCGTAATGCGCGTCGAAGCCGCCATCTCCAATCACGACGTTCGTATGGAGGGCCTTGAGAAGATCGTAGCCGAGTACCCATTGGATGATCGCGACCACGGCGACCGCGACTCCCAGACGAACGAGCAGCTTGGAGATCCATCCAAGCCACGAGAATTCCGCGATACAGAACATGCCCACCAGCGCAAGGGGCATGAAGATCGTGCCCATGATCTGGAATTGCGTCCACACGGTCGCCGCGGCGGATGGGTGCATCGCAAGTGCGAACGTCGGCGACACGACGAGGACGAGGAGGATCGCGCTCGCTCCAATCGTGGCGAGGTCGATCCGACGAGTCAACACCGCTGTCAGGAAATGCCAGCAGGAAATTCCGAAGACCAATGCGACGAGACCCAGCCGCATGAGGATGTACAGTGATATGACGGATTCCGATGAATATCGTGCGACCAGCGGCGCCCACGTCCCCGCAGCGACGATCGCGGCAACGATCCACGCCACGATCCACGAGTAGGCCATCACCATCCCAGCAGGGCCTTGAGTCGCATCTCCGCTTGGAAGGCCAGGGAGACCACTGCGGCGCTTCCAGTGCACAGAGCGAGGAAGCGAGGAGACCACGGGCTTGCCCGCGATGCGCTCCTGAAATCGGAATCCTGCAAGAGCTTGCGGAGCACCTCCCCAGCCTTCTTGCCGCCCTCGGCACGGAATGTCAGGGCAACCTGACGATAACAGTCGAAGACGAATCGCTTCGGCACCACTCTCCTTTTCTCGTCCTGGATGGCAAGAAGGTCGAAGTAGGACGAAACCTCGCGGTAGTGGGCCTTGAACGCCTCGATGCCATCGCGATGGTAGCGGAAGGAAAGGGTCTCTCCGCTGTGGATGCGATAGCGGTAGAACGGTTCCTGCATGCACGAGATCCTTTCGCAGTCGCGGAGGACGCGGATGCAGAACATGAGATCCTCGCCGATCGACATGGACAAGGGGAATCGTGCGCCGGTTTGTTGCAGAACATGTCGCAGAATGAGCTTGTTGACCGGATTGTACAGGAGCGATGTCCTGGCAAGGTCGGCGACCACCTGGGAGAACTCCTGTCGGGAGCGGCAACGATGCTCACCTGGCGACGCATGGACCGAATGGCGGGCGGAGTGCCGTTCGATTCCGCACACCACCATGTCGCAATCGGCCTCGACGGCTTCGGTGTGCATGCGCTCGAGCATCTCGGGCAGGATGGAGTCGTCGCTGTCGACGAACTGGACGAATCGGCCCGAGGCCAGTTCCAGTCCGTGGTTGCGGGCCGCGGACACGCCTCCGTTGGGAAGGTGGACGACACGTACGCGACCGTCCTGCGCCGCGAAGCCATCGCAGAGCCCAGGGGAGGAATCTGTCGAGCCGTCGTCCACAAGGATGAGCTCGATGTCCCGGAACGTCTGGTCCAGGATGCTGCGCACGCATTCGTCGAGGAACGCCGCGGCGTTGTAGACGGGGACGACGACGCTGATCTCAGGCATTGCGCCTCCGGGGGAGGATGGCCTTGCGGATGCGCCTCAGGACGCGCTTGAAGGCCGTCTCGCGATGCACCTGCAGCACCTTGATCATGAAGAACACGCGGGGGGTGCGCAGGTAGTAGCGGATCTTCTTGCTCCAGGGGAGGGCTTGGCGCGCGAAATCGAGCGCGGCCAGGTGCGACTCCCAGGCGTGCGTGAAGGAGTAGCCGCCTTCGGAGAAGTGGGCGATGTCCTGGTCGATGTAGGCGTACGCGCCGGGCCGCTCGTTGAAGTAGCGCGTGATCCAGATGAAGTCGGAGATGCCGCCCTTGGCGGTGATGGAGAATCCGCCCCGGCGCGCGAAGAGGTCCTTGCGGAAGAAGATCGCCTGGTGGCACATGCACCCGATGGGGTTCCAGAAGTCCTTGGGCTCGATGGGCCGGCCCCGCACGCCCACGACCTCGTCGCCGCGCATGGCCACCATGTTCCCGTACACGAATTCCAGCTCCGGATCGGAGGCGATCTTCCCAGCGACACGGGAGATCACCTCGGGTCCGCAGAGCCAGTCGTCGGAGTTCAGGAAACAGAGCCACTCGCCTTGCGCAAGGGCGATCCCCTTGTTCATCGCGTCGTAGATGCCCTTGTCGGGCTCCGACACCATCCGTGGGTTCCGCCTGGATGCGGAGCGGATCAGATCCTGCGTGCTATCGCGGGATCCCCCGTCCACGAAGACATGCTCCAGGAATCCTTCGTAGTCCTGAGCATTCACGCTCTCGATGGTGCGTGCGATGGTATCCACGGAATTGAAGCACGCCGTGACGATCGTGAAGCGAGGGCTCGATATGGACTTTCCCTGGGTCGCGAACATACCAGAAGGCTCGGCGGATCCGCAGTCTGGCGACGCTTCCGTAGGTGTCATGAGACGTAAAGATACATCGAGGGCCACACCCGCCTCGCAGGAGCAAGGACATTCCCAAGCGTTGCGGAACCTAGTCGGAGAAGCTCTTGAACTTCCTTGCCAGCCGATCCCAATGGCCGTCCTTCCAGCGCCCCTGGCAGCGCATGACGAAAGCCTCCCAAGTGAGGCGAGACTTCTTGCGGAAGCGTCCTTGAATGCCTGCGGCGTCCATCTTGCCGACCATGTCGCGCAAATATGACGCATACTGGCAATACGCCGAGATGAAGGTGAACAGCGGGACGCGATACCACTCCCAGAGATGGATGCGGCCGTTCTCGTAGAGCCTGAGGCCATGAAAGTGGTAGATCACGGCGGAGCCGATCGGGAAGCGCACGGCGTTCCAAGGGGCCAGAGTCAATTCCGGACGATGCAGGATGTGGGTCTCCTCCGGGAACAATCGTTCCCAGTGGTCCAGATAGCGTTGATCGCCGTACCGTCCATTCTCGCTGCGCGCGAAGCACCACTCCAGGCAGCGTTCAGCCCACCAATCGAGCACTCTGCGCGCCTCGGCGGTATTCCTGTACACGAGGAGCTGGACACAGAACCTGCCGCTCTGGTAGCTCTGATCGTATTCCGCGGCGAAGCCGTGCTCGGTGTACAAGACGTGCGCCCCTGAACGCTCCAGGTCCTCGAAGATGGGACGGAATCCGTTCAGGACCAGCACATCGGCATCGAGGTAGGTAACCCTCGCGATTTCCGGATTGCGATCGAGGATGTGCCGGGGAAGGAAGGGAGACATCGTCCAGCAATACTCCCCTCGAGAGCGCCCGCCCTTGATCGCAAGGAGCTCGGGAGTTTCGATCTCGCGCAGGGGAATGATCCGCACCGATGGAAGCTCGAGGCGCCGCAACGCGTCCTCGACTTCGTCGTCCATGCAAAGGATCCACAGGACGAAATCGCGTACATGCCGCTCGAGGGATTCCCTCAGGGCCATACCCTGGGGGAGATATCCGAGATCGAAGAGCGTGCAGAAATGTTCCGTGGCCATCCTGCTCCCTACTTCCAGGCGTTGACGGCGCCCACCACCTGCTCCACCTCGCGATCGGACAGCATGGGGTGGATGGGCAGCGACAGGCATTCCTTCGCGTGGCGCTCGGCGACGGGAAGGCCGTTGGGATCGATGCGAATGCCGCGACACGACTCCTGATGATGGACGGGAATCGGATAGTGGATAAGACTCTCCACGCCGTTTGCCTTCAGGTGCGCCTGGAGTCCAAGACGATCGGATGCAGTCACGACGAACAGATGGTGCGCGTGGCGCTGCTCATCGGCGGGCAGAGGTAGCGCCTTCAATCTGGAATTGCCGATCCCCTTCTCGTAGGCGCGGGCGATCTCGCGGCGACGCGTGATCCATCCGTCGAGCAGGCGAAGCCGATCGCGCAGGATCGCAGCCTGAAGCTCGTCGAGACGGCTGTTCAGTCCGACCAACGGATGCTCGTAGCGCACCGACTGACCATAGTTGCGGATCTTGCGCGCCAAGTCGGCGATCTCGTCCGAACCCGTGGAAAGGGCGCCACCGTCGCCGATGCACCCGAGGTTCTTCGTGGGATAGAAGCTCCAGCCCGCGCACGCTCCCCAGGTGCCAACACTCCGCCCATCCACCTTGGCTCCGTGCGCCTGCGCGCAATCCTCGATCAAGGCGATGCCGCGATCACGGCACAGGCTCGTGAAGACCTCGAGGGGACCCGCCTGACCGTAGAGATGAACCAGCATGACAGCCTTGGTCTTGCTGGTGATGCAGCGTTCCACCGAGCGTGGGTCGAGAATCGCCGTATCCGGGTCGATGTCGGCGAGCACCGGCTCGGCGCCAGCGCGCAGGATCGAGAGCACCGTGGCGAAGGCGGTCATTGGAGTGGTGATGACCTCGTCGCCCTTGCCGATCCCCATTGCTCTGAGGCCGATTTCGAGAGCATCCATTCCGTTCCCGACGCCCACCGCGTGCGGCGTTCCAAGCCAACACGCCCACTCCGCCTCGAACTCGCGCACTTCATTGCCCAGCACGTACCAACCGGAGCGGACGACGCGCTCCATGGACTCGACCTGGATCCGCACCAGGGACTCGTCTTCCTGCTTGAAATCGTTCATGTGGATCATGGCATTCACTCCCAATACATCTTCCCGTATTCCCTGTAGTAGTCGAGGGTTCTGATGAGGCCCTCGTCCAAGCCGACTTGCGGCTCCCAGCCCAGAAGATTCTTCACCAGACCGTAGTCGCTGTAGTAGTCGCCGATGTCGATCGCCTTCCTTTCTGGAGGGAAGGGGATCAGGCTCCATTCTCCGGATCCATTGAGAGCGACGGTCTTGATCGCGAGATCCTTCAGGCCGATCACCTCGGAACTTCCGAGATTCATCACCTGCCCGATCGCGGCATCCTTCGTGGCGGCGAGAAGGAACGCCTCGACGGCGTCGTCGACGTAGTTGAAGTCGCGCAGCTGGAGGCCATCGCCGAACACCTTGATCGGCTCGCCGGAAAGGATGTTCTTCACCCAAATACCCAAGAAGGTCTGGCGCGCATCCTTCACGCGCATCCCCGGTCCGTAGGTGTTCGTGAGTCGAAGCGCCGTGCACGGCAGCCCGTAGACCTTGCTGTAGAGGATGTGGTAGCCTTCGCCGGCCACCTTGTTGATCCCGTTCACGTCCACGGGCACGATGGGGTGCTTCTCGTCGACGGGAAGGTACTGGGGCTTTCCGTAGATCTGGCGCGTCGAGGCGAAGACGATTCGAATGTTCGGGTTGTACTTGCGTGCGGCTTCCAGGATGGAAAGCTGCGACGTCGAGTTGATCTCGAGGTCCGTGAAAGGGTCGCTCATCGAATCCATATGGCTCGTCTGGCCCGCAAGATTGAAGAGGTAGTCCTTGCCCTGGATCAGATAGGCCATCGCATGGGGGTCGCGCACGTCGGAGATGTTCACGTCCACCCGATCGCGAACGTCGTGGATGTTCGCGAGATTCCCGCCATACTGGGGGATGAGGCTGTCGACCAGCGTGACCTTGGCACCCAGGTGGACCAGCCGTCTGGCAAGGCTGGAGCCGATGAAGCCGAGTCCTCCGGTGATCAGGACTTTCGCGCCGCCGAAGTTCATTTCGTCCTCGTTCCTGGGGTCCCAGCCCGTTCGAGATGGAATCCCGCGTACGTGCAGTGGTGGTTGGGCTGCGTCTCGCTCACCCATTCGGTGACGATCCTCCAGCCGGAATCCCGAAGCTTCGCCAGAAGGCGCTCCCGCGAGAAGATGCGACATGGATAGCTCGCGTGGTACAGGGGAGGACGTACGAACTGCGCATAAAAGACGTCCTCCTCACCCTCGTGCAAAGGGGTGCGGTCGACTAGGAGATGGCGCGCGCTCGAACCGGTGAAGTCGTCGAGGATGCTCCAGGGGTCGGGGACGTAGCACAGGGAGCTAGAGCAAACGATGACGCTCGGATCTTCGACGTCGATGATCCTGTGGGCAAAGCGAAGTTCCGAGTCCTCGAATTCCGCTTTGCCCGCCTGGACGAAATGCTCCTGCTCGAGAACCGTCCAACGGACACTCTGCGCGTGATCCAAGAAGGATCGCACCTGCCGATAGGTGCTCCCCAGACTCCCTCCGAAATCGGCCACCCGCAGACACCCCTCCCTGCCGACGATCCAGAGAAGGGAAGCCAGAAGAGGCCAATCGTATTCCTTGTTCGACATGACGAACCCGTCCCGTTCATACACGGCGTCGCCTCGGACGACGGCACGGGTCGCCGCCTGGACGTGCGCGAAGACGTCGTCGGCGGCGTAGCTCTCGCAACGTGCGGCAGCGTCCTCCCAACTGCGGAAAGGCCCCTTGTACCGGATAGCGGAGGGGCGAACGACGTAGAGAATCGCACTCTTCGCGAACGGAGGGAGACACATATGGATTAGATGCGTCAACCAGCTCACGTTAGTACTTTCATTGACTTTGATTGCAAACTATGATAGTTTCGTGGCCCTTAATATTAGCAATCATAGTCGTTCCGTTCGAAAGGAACTCACGCAAGCAATGGCTTGGCCGCCTTCATGGCCGACAGCGGGCCGGCACGCACTATACAACAGCAAGATGCAGGGCAATGCCGGATCCTCTTCGAGTGTGCCCGGGACATGAACGGCAAAGTCGCCGCAGGGTTCGAGGAGTACAACTCCCTCAAACCTTGCCCGCTGAAGCCTGATGCCCGAAGTCTCGGCAACATTCTTCGCGCAAGCAAAGCACGGACGCCTAAATTTCACTCCAAGGCTCATTCTCCTGCATAGAATCAGGGGCGACAGTTGCAGGGTAGATTCATAAAATATACAGAGGTGTGGCATATACATGGATTTGATGGCGTTATGAGAGTGTGCGCCGACAACCCATTCCTTGACGTCTCGGGACTGGTAGAACTAGCGCAACACTTAGGTGCCAACTCATGCGATTATGCTTCATGATTTACATCTGATGGACTCCAGTTATTCGGAAACACTATGGAGATGCGGCCGATGATTTCAACTCCGCAAGAACCATCTACGCGGAAGTTGCCAAGGGAAATGATTTCGGGATCCTTGATTTCATAATGACGGCAGACAAACCTCCCGACATCAAGCGGCGGCTCTTGGGCGAGAAACAGATGACTTATCTCACAGGCAGTGAATACGGTCAGAATGGGGGCGTCAGCGCCAAGAGAACTGATGTATTTGGCAAAAAAAGATCAAAACCACGCCCTTCCTAGGGTCGTGGGAAATGAAATACCAAAGCGCATTTGAATACAGCCTTGCGCATAAGCGGCATCACAATCTCCCGGCTTGACTCTCTGTAGAAAAAAGCCACCAGCGAGATAGATGCCAAGGTAATAGCGACTTTTGATCCGATTGTATGCGCAAATGGAGCAAACTTGATATATGGAATCGCGCCACATAGAATCGCAGAAATGAATACCAGACTCATCCTATATGAAATTGGAGAAATCCTCTTGGAGTATAGCGCTACAGCCATGCCGGCCGCCAAACTTCCCGCCAAACTAGTAATAGCCGCACCATAAATATCAAATTGGCGAATCAAGAAGATGTTTCCAATAACATTGATCAAAGAACAGCCCAGCGTGATTGCTGGCAACTTTCTTGTCGCTACTTTGTTATAAAAGATTGGCGCGCTTAGAAAGAAATAAATGCCTCCCCACACTGCTGAACTCATGAGAATCGGCACATACTTTGCTGCGTCGCTGAAAGAACTATTCACGACCAGTGACAATATTTCCTCTATCCAGATCGATACCGTAACTGCCATGATCAAGTACCCTGCAATACATGTTTCGGTGACCGCTCGAATCTTGGCAAACGCAGCCTGACTAGCATCGCGCATTCTCGAGTGAAACCAAGGAATGAAAGCTTGATTGATTGCCATTGCAATGCTAACCAAAGCAAATGATATCTGGTACGATACGTTGTAAATGCCAACCGAGTAGGTACTCAATTGGCTCGAAATAAACAGCCGATCCATCATTCCTGTGATCCAACCACTAAGCGCATGAGGCACAAGCGGCAACGCATAGGCCAGAATGCTCTTAGAGATTTTGATGTCAATTTTGATGATTGCTTGCGGGATAATCTTGACTAATGAGTATAGAAAAAAGACAAAATTCACCGCAAGCATTGACAGTAATACGCCCATTGCACCCATTCGCAAGGGCACCACAAGAAGAATCGACCCAAGCGTCATCATCAAAAAAAACACGGCATTGTTAACAGCAAATTCTTTGGCTTTTTGCTGAGTTTGTAAATACGCTTGGTAGAGCACAAATGGCGGCGAAAAGAAAGCAGTCAGCACCGCAATCCATCCAACCGGCCACAGAAGTTCTACGCCTACGACTCTCTTGAGGAAGACATCCCGAGTAGCAACTAACACAAGCAACAATCCTCCAGACCAAGCGAACAAAATTATCAGGCAATTCCCCCACAATTTGCGAATGTATTCTGGATCAGAGTGTTCGTCGTGAAAAAACCTCACAATAGGCCCGTTCAATGCAAGTAAGAACAGAATGGACAGTGCCGCACTAAGCGAATTAGCGACGCCCAGCTGACCATAGTCATTCGGAGACAGATAAGCCGTATAAAGAGGGAGCAACAGGAACGAGGCGACCTTCTGGATGAAGAAAAATGCCGTGAAGATCAACGCTCCCTTAAATACTTTTGACATCCCTAACGGGTTTTTGATTCAACAAGATTGCGGGAAAATTCATCAAGAGAGCGGAAGAGAAACGTATCAATAAAGGAGTAGTCGGAGCAATTGTAGATGATCGAACCCGAACTCGCTGCCCATTCCTTAATTACCACATAGGACTGAAAACATTCGGACAGGCAATGCATTTCATTGGCGATTGTCGTCTTCATTTCAGAGAATGTACGAGTCAATACTCGATTGAAATGAGTATCCTCTAAATACAGCGAATTTGTCGCAGAGGAGAACTTGATCTTTTCATGCCATGAGTGATCAGCACCAGTTATCGCAATCTGTTTGTATCCCATTTGTAACGTAATCGACAATGCGGCATGCAACACATTCATGCCACCCACTATTCCCGCTTCCTCCTTGTAAAACAAGAGCTGGCTTTTCCCTCGGTAATTGCGGGTTCGATAATAGCACACACTTATGTTCGGGTTTGTGGAGAACTCATCCGCATAACTGGATCCGTTCCGATTTAAGCTAATCGGCAAGAATATCGTGATCGGCCATTTTGTCTTATTGACAATCTGTTTGGATGTGTTTCTAATGTCTTCTGCGACTTGCGCCTCCAATTTATCAAGCTCAGAGTCGCTGCTAAAAAACCAAGGATCCAGAAATACATAATATTTCGGCTTTATCGCCTCATAATAACTTGAGAGAGAAAATTTGTTGACGCACATGCATTCAATGCTCTGCAAGAGCTTCAAGTGCTTTTCGAAAGCGCTCTTCAACGAAGGCCCGTTCCCTAATATCACCAGTCCCGCAGATGATGCTTTTGGCATTTTCGAGTAGCGCAGCCGGATATCGTATACGTAATGCAAGACATTACTCAGGAAGTAATACGATTCCGCTATCGCGGCAATGATTCGCTGTTTCACTCAAGTCTCCTTGCCAGACATGCTGTTGAGAATAAATCGATTTTTCTTTTTCCCTGCGAGTCCGAGCGATATCTGGAATATTTCTTCGCAATACACTTGCTCGATGCCCCTTCGAGATCTGACAGGTCCTGCTCGATCACATTTTCCAACAAGCACACTGTGACCTGCGAAGCAGATACGCTTGTCCATCCTGGAGTCGGCCTTTCTCAGTTCTGGAGGAGCACCATGATGGTCAGACCTGCGATCACGGTCGCAAGAACCGCGTTGACGCCGCTCAAAGTATCCTTGAACGTGATGGGCTCCGGAGGCCTGCGGAAGGGAACGTTGACGATAGCTCCGGGGTTCGGCTTGGAGGTGATCCCGCCGCCCTTGGTCTGCACGGAACCGTCAGCGTACTGGACGTAGATTCCGTCCGAGTAGGCGCTATCGGCAAGACCTCCGGATTGTTCGATGTACCAGTTCCAGCTACGTCCTTCCTGCCAGACGATGTGGCCTGGCGAATTGACGCGTCCCTTGACTTCGACCGTGGCGGGAATCTTGGGCACGAAAAGCGTATCGCCATCGCGCATCGCCAGATCCGACTTGCCGCCTGGATTCGCAATGGCATCCTTGAAGTGGACCTGAATTCGAGCTCCATCAGCCTCGCCTCGCAGAAGCCTCGCGCCTTCCAGATAGCCCTCGCGCTTGAGGCCTCCTGCCCGTTCGATGATTTCGGAGAGGCGTTCGTCTGGTCGAGACAGAGAGTATCTGCCGGGGCGGACGACCCATCCCTTGACTTCGACATATTCCAGCTCGTTGAATTGAGGATCGAAGGGGACTGCCAGATGAGCAGCAGCCTCGATGAGATGGTCGGCTGCAGTCGCAGTGAGGCTGCTGTCGAGAGAAAGGATCTCGACCAGGGTTTCTTCTGCGTCGTTTTTGGGAGTCTCGAGCCGCAAGGTTCCAAACTCGGCACGCTTGAGGAAGCCTCCCGCTTGCAGGATGAGATCCTTGACCGTCATGCCCGTACGCCAAGGGTAGCGTCCCGGCATACGCACCGCCCCGGAGATGGCCACGGAATCCAGGGTCGCCATCTCGAACCAGTTGGCGATCTCGATGCTGTCGCGAGACTGGATTGCGGGGCCTTCTCCTTGCGTCAGATCGTGGCGCAGAATCTGACTCGTGCCGTCCTCGTTCTGACGGGTGATCAAGGCGCGCCATGCGTACGCATCGCGCTTGAGGCCGCCAGCCTTCGCGACAAGCGATCCGACAGTGAGGCCCGGTTCCACCGGATACGAACCAGGGAAACGGACATCGCCCCGGATGTGCACCGTGGCATTGCTGGGATCGGTGCCGGGAAACACCCAAATGGAATCGCCATCTTCCAGTGGAGTGGGAGCGCCCGAAAGGATTTCGGCAGGCGTGGGCAACAGCACGGCATCGCGACGCCCATTGTCAAAGAACCGCTGCACGGTGAGATTGGCCTTCGCAGTCACCGCGTTGACTCCGCCCGCGTATTGGAGAAGCTCCTTGCCTCCCTCGCTCGGGAGAAGCTCGTAGAGTCCGGGCCGCCCGATCTCGCCTCGGATCGCGATCACCTTCCCCTTGCGCGGAATCCGCACAAGATCGCCGTCCTGCAGGATGTCGTTGGAAGACCTTCGCCCCCTGGCCAAGTAATCGTAGATGTCCACCTTGAACATGTGGCTTCCGCGATGAACCTCGATCTGCCGCTCAGAGCCTAGATCGTTCGGGCCGTGGGCTTGGAACAACGCGGCAAGGACGGTCGTGTTGCCCGACAGGATGAAACTTCCCGGCTTTTCGACGTCGCCCATCACATAGACGCGAATGCGCTTGAGCTTGCCCAAGGTCACATCCATCTGCGTGGTCCCGCCGGAGAGTCCCGAGTACACTTTGGTCAGCCGCTTGCGCAGGAGCGCTTCGGCGCTGCGCAGATTCTGTCCGTTCAGGCTGACCACGCCGACCAGCTCGATCGCAACCTGACCATCGCGATCGAGTTCCAACTCGTAGCGCGCCTCCTTCTCGCCCCAGAGCGTCAGGATGACTTCATCGCCCGGCCCCAGAGCGTAGTCTGGTCCGACGGCTCCGGCGTACGATGCGGCAACGTCCGGACTTCCTGCACGGAAAATGGATTGTCCCCACCGGAAGACCGTGTCTGGCTTGGGTGGGAAAGGCGAACGCGGCGGCTTGGTGGAATCGCCCCTCTGCTCAGGCGTCAACAATCCTTCCAGCGTATCGCGTTCCCCCGTGGACTTGCGAGGAATGGAGGTTGCGGTACCCGTCGCCTTGCCCTGCGTAGTTCCTGCGTTGGTCAGTCCGTTCTGCCGCGCCAGTTCCTTGGCTTGCTCCGCTGTCATCCCCGCAGGCAGGGAAGCGCCAGAGGAAAGTTGCGCCTCGGCAGCGTAGAGACTGGTCGCGAAGACCAGGAGTGTGATGACGCGCAAGTGAGTCCTCGAGTGGGTGGTTCGTTGACGCCAAAGCTCAATTGCGCAAAAGTAGTATGAAAGGAGGAGCGCCTCGACGCTCCCTCAACCCCTCCTGCCCACCAACGCCACGGCTTGGGCGGCGATGCCTTCGCCACGGCCTGTGAAGCCGAGTTTCTCGCTCGTCGTGCCCTGGACGCCGACCTGGTCGATATCGATGCGAAGGGCGCGCGCGATGTTGGCGCGGATGGCTTCGGCGTGGGGGCGAATCTTGGGGCGCTCGCAGATGACGGTGCCCTGCACGTTGCCGATCTCCCACCCCGCCTCGCGGACGATCTCCCCCACCCTTTCGAGCAGTTTCAGTGAATCGGCCCCCTTCCAGCGCTCATCGGTGTCGGGGAAGTGCATGCCGATGTCGCCTGATCCGATGGAGCCGAGAAGCGCGTCGGAGATGGCGTGCAAGAGGACGTCGGCGTCGGAGTGGCCGAGAAGTCCCTTTTCGTGGGGGATGTCGACACCCCCGATGATGCACTTGCGGCCTTCGACGAGCTTGTGGACATCGAAGCCCTGCCCAACGCGGAACGGGATCATGGCGTTTCCTTCGATGCCGCCCAGCGGGCCCCTTCGAGGTCTTCGACGGTGGTGATCTTGTGGAGTCGCTGCGAACCGCGCACGAGGCGGACCGCGTGTCCAAACGTCTCGGCAAGGCCTGCTTCGTCGGTGGGCGACAGGTCCTGTCGTGACGGGACGCGATCGTAGCAGTCGACCAGGATCTCGCGACGGAACGCTTGGGGTGTCTGGGTGAGCCAGACGCGGCGGCGATCGAGGGTGGACTCGACGAGAGGCGCCGTCGCACCCGCGGATGGAAGGTCGGAGGCAGCCCACTTCACCGTGTCAGGACATGGCAGCGCAAGCGTGGCGGCGCCGTCGGATTCGGCGGCGGCAAGGACGGCGTCGATGTCGGAGGCGGACACGAACGGACGCGCCACGTCGTGTACGGTCACCAGACGGCAAGTGGAAGGAAGGGCCACCACGCCGTTGCGAACCGACTCCCAGCGTTCGGCGCCACCCACGGCCAGGCGCAGGTGCCCCGAAGCGATGCGGGCGGAGTAGCCGCCTTGGGCCAGCGCCTGCTCCTGAGCCTCGATCTCGCCGGGCGAGACCACGAGGACCACGGCGGCGACGCGCGGATGGGCGAGGAACGTGGAAAGAGCCCAGTGAAAGACGGGCTTGCCACCCAGGTCCAGGAACTGCTTGGGACGGTCGGAACCCACCCGGGTTCCGGATCCAGCGCAGGGCAGTACGACGCCGACGTCGCGAGAGGCGAAGAAGTTCATGGAGCCAAGATACCTTGCGCCAGGGACGCGGAGGGGGCCGACGGCAGACCCGCCGAAGGCGGGGCCGAGGCGGAACGCCGAGCCCGGAGCGGCCCGGTCCCGCGGGGAATCGAAAAAGGGCGGCGCTCCGGAAGGAGCGTCGCCCTGGAAGACGCGAGGCGGGAGGCGCCCGCATTTCCACAAGACTGTCGCGGAAAGCCCGTATCCGCTGGTTTCGACAGGCTCAACCAGCGGAGGCGCCCCGGGATCGCCTAGTTCCTGAGGCGATATTCGGGGATGCAGGCGAACCGACAGGGTGTCCAGAGCCTGAGGCGTACGCGTGCGGTACGGTGAAGGTTCTGGATCGGGCCCCTGGAGGGAGGCATGCGCCCCGGGATCGACTCAGGTCAGAATTTGACGGGGGTCTTCTTGCCGAGAAGCAGACGGCGGACCTTCATGGGGAGGCCGTAGCAGCGGATGAAGCCCATGGCGTCCTTCTGGTCGTACGTCGGAACGTCGGAGAATCCGCCGAGGTGCGCGTCGTAGAGGCTCCAGGGGGATTCCATGCCGGCCAGGGTGATGTTGCCCTTGTAGAGCTTGACCTTGACGGATCCTGTCACGACCTTCTGTGTCTCGGTGACGAACGCGTCGAGCGCCTGGCGAAGCGGAGCGAACCAGCGCCCGTCGTAGACGACGTCCGCGTAGACATCGGCCACGCGGCGCTTCTCGCGCAAGGTGTCGCGATCGAGCACGAGCTGCTCGATCCATTCGTGGGCGGCGTACAGGATGGCGCCTCCCGGAGTCTCGTAGACGCCGCGGCTCTTCATGCCGACCAGGCGGTTTTCGACCATGTCGACGAGGCCGACGCCGTGCTTGGCGCCGATCTTGTTCAACGCCTCGAGAAGCGCGACGGCCTCCATGCGCTTGCCGTTGACGCCAACAGGCGAGCCCTTCTCGAAGTTCACCGTGACGTACTCGGCCTTGTTCGGAGCCTGCTGCGGAGGCGTGGTCCAGCGCAGCATTTCGAAGCCGTGCTCCTGCTCGGGATATTCGAGCTTGCCACCCTCGTGGGAGACGTGCCAGAGGTTGGCGTCTTCCGAGTAGATCTTCTTCTTGGTGACGGTGAGCTCGATGCCCTTGGCTTCCGCGTAGTCGATGGCATCTTCGCGGGAAGTGATCTTCCAGTTCGGATCCTTCCAGGGCGCGACGACGGCGAGCTCGGGGGCCATGGCGGCGAAGGTGAGTTCGAAGCGGACCTGGTCGTTGCCCTTGCCGGTGGCGCCGTGGGCGACCGCGTCGCAGCCTTCGGCCAGAGCGGTGAGGACCTGGTGCTTGGCGATCACGGGACGGGCGAACGAAGTGCCCAGGAGGTAGACGGACTCGTACTTGGCGCCGGCGCGGAGCGTGGGCCAGACGTAGTCTTCGAGGAATTCCTTGCGCAGATCGGCGACGATGCACTTGCAGGCGCCAGTGGCCTTGGCCTTGCGCATGAGGGGTGCGGTCTCGATCTTGCCCTGGCCGACGTCGGCGGCGAACGCGACGACTTCGCAGCCGTAGGTCTCCTTGAGCCAAGTGATCATGATCGAAGTGTCCAGACCGCCGGAGTACGCGAGACAGACCTTCTTGAGGCGCTTGCCGTTGAACAGCTTGAAGCCGCCCTCGGCGGGCGCGGCGTTGGCGGCGACCTTCGCGGCGGGCTTGACGGATTTCGCCGCGGACTTCTTCGCGGTGCTCTTCTTGGGCGTGGACGACTTGGCCATCGGATCTCCTTCGGGAGCGGTTTGGGTTGTGAGGTCGGGGCGTAAAGATAGGTCCGTGCGCCGTCCCGCGTCCCCTCCGAAGCGGCGATCAATTTGGATGCGTCCCACCTGGGGATGCGGACTCTGCAGAAAGCATCCATGCAACACCGCAAGGCGTATCGCATCTCCACGACGACTCATCGCCGTAGAGTCATCTCAAGGACGGGCCCTGTCTTGTCAGGCCAGGGGTTTCTCGTCCCTCCGGACCGCCGTTCGATGGCGTCCATTCCGTGGGCATGCTCCGAAAGGAGACGCCACAACCTTGGAGCACCCTCCATGCAACGCATCATCCCACTTCTCCTCGGCACCGCCCTCTGCACGCAGGCCGCCACTCCCGTCGAAACGCACGGAGCACTCAAGGCCTCCGGCTCCTCGATCATCGGCACCAAGGACGGGCAGGTCGTCCAGGTGGCCGGCCCGAGCCTCTACTGGTCGGTTTGGGGCGGACAGAACTACTACAACCGTTCCGTGGTCGATTGGATCGTGCAGGACTGGAAGGCCACGGTGATTCGCGCCGCCATGGCCGTCGACGTCAACCAACTCAACGACAAGGGTTACCTCCTCAAGCCCGCCGAGCAGACGGCGCTCGTGAAGATCGTCGTCGATGCCGCGATCGCCAACGGGATCTACGTGATCATCGACTGGCACGACCACGATGCGAACCTGCATGTGGACCAGGCCAAGGCCTTCTTCGAGGAGATGGGCAAGGCGTACGGAACGTCTCCCAACGTGATCTGGGAGATTTGGAACGAGCCCGAGAACAAGAACGGCACGGGAGCGAACAAGCAGGACACCTGGGCCGACATCACGGGCTACGCCGCCCAGGTCATGCCGGTCATCCGCAAGTACAGCTCCAATCTCATCGTCGTGGGAACGCCCAATTGGAGCCAGAACGTCGACGAGCCCAGCGTCGAGCCGATCATCGATTCCAATGTCGCCTACACGCTCCACTTCTACGCGGGGACGCACAAGGCCTCGTTGAGGACGAAGGCGGAATCCGCCATGAGGAAGAAGATCGCCCTGTTCATCACGGAATTCGGAGCCACCACGTCGGACGGCGGCCAGCACGCGACGGCGACCAATCCCACCGACAACTTCAAGATCTATCCGGAGTCGACCACGGTCTGGCTGGATTGGGCCGACAAGTACAAGATCTCCTGGGCGAACTGGTCGCTCTCGAACAAGGACGAGGCCTCCGCCGCGCTCCTCGCCACGACGACGGGAACGACCGGAGGCTGGACGACGGCGCAGCTTTCGGCATCCGGCAACTACATCCGCAACCGGCTGATCCGGATGGACTCCATAGCGAAGGCGACCGCCTTGTCCGTCCCTTCGGCATCCCATGTCGACACGCCGCGGATCCGTCGCATCGACGGCGGAATTCTCGTCGACGTCCCCGCGGGCGTGCGCCGCGCGACGTTGCGCGACGCGTCGGGACGGATTCTGTCATCCTGCGACGTGAAGGACGGGACCTTCGAGATGCCCGTCCCGAGAGGCATCGCGTTCCTCACGCTTCAAGGGGCGCAGGGAGCGCGCACGGCACCCGTGGCGCGGATGTAGGCTCCATCGCGATTCCGCTGGTTTCGACGAGGCTCAACCAGCGCATCTGGATTCGCCGGTTCCGAGGGCGCTCAACCAGCGGTTGGGCGTGTCGGATCTTGCCGGGGTTCGATCAGCGGTTTGGCTCAGCGCTTGGACGGACGGTGATAGGTGCAGTCCATGCACGACGGGAAGGCCGCCTGCGCCTGACGGCGGCGGCTGGCGCGCAGATAGTCAAGGAACGACTCCCCGGACGAGGAGTCCCAGGGACGGTCGGCGCGGCCTCCGCACGAGAAGACCTCGCCCTCGCGATAGGCGACCGTCTCCCATCCAATCCGGCGGCAGGGACTGGTCACGACGCCGAGCACCGAACTGCCTTCACTCGCGTCGATCTCGCTGTCGGCGTTCACAATTCGGAAGCGACGCGAGCCAGGATGGACACAGCGAGATCGACCTGCTCGCGCGTGAGCACGAGCGGCGGCAGAAGTCGCAGGACGTCGCTTCCCGCGCGATGAACGATGAGCCCCGCGTCGCGCGCGGCGTTGATGACCTTGCCCGGATCGACGGAAAGGCGCACGCCGATGAGCATGCCGCGGCCGCGCACTTCGAGGAACGGTCCCTGTGGCGTGCAAAGGGAGGCGAGCCCCGCCTGCAGATGCGCCGAAACCTCGCGCACGTTCTCGAGGAAGCCGGCCGACGCCAGACGATCGAGGACGGCGAGGCCCGCCGCGACCGCCACTGGATTGCCCCCGAAGGTGCTTCCGTGGTCGCCCGCGTGGATGGCCGGCAGGAGCGCTTCGGCGACGAGGACGGCACCAAGAGGGAGCCCACCGCCAAGAGGCTTGGCGAGGGTGACAAGATCCGGCACAAGCCCCGTGGCCTGGAAGCCGAACCAGTCGCCCGTGCGACCGAGACCCGTCTGGATTTCGTCGAACACGAGGAGGAACTTGTGTTTTTCGCGCAGGGCCTGGAGTTCGGCCCAGAAGGCCGGAGGCGGCTCGATGACACCACCCTCGGCGAGGATGGGTTCGATGAGTACGGCCGCCGTGTGTGCGCCGATGTTCTCGCGCAACGACTCGGCCGTGAGTTCGGCGCGCACGAAGCCCGGAAGCATCGAGCCGAAGCCCGCCTGGATCTTGTCCTGGCCCGTCGCGGCCATGCCACCATAGGTGCGCCCGTGGAAGGAGTCCCGGATGGTGACGATCTCGTGGCGCCAAGCCGAGCCGTTCTCGTACCAGTACTTGCGCACGAACTTGATGGCGCCTTCGTTCGCCTCGGTTCCCGAGTTGGAGAAGAAGGCGCGGGCCAGACCCGAACGCGTGCAGAGGATCTCGGCCATGCGGCCAATGCCCTCGAAATAGTAGAGGTTCGAGCAATGGATGAGGCGCGAGGCCTGCTCGTGGATCGCGGCCACCACGGCAGGATCGGAATGCCCGAGGGCATTCACGGCGATCCCCGACACGAGGTCGAGGTAGCGCTTGCCCTCGAGATCCCACACCCAGGCGCCTTCTCCGTGGCTCACGCACAGTGGGGCGCGAGCGTACGTCCCAAGGACGAATCGTTCCTCCCGCTCGCGCACGGCCTCGAGCCGGCTCATGCCGAGTGGTGCTGGGGCGTCAGCTCCTCCAGCGAGCGCGTGTGGAAGATGCGGTAGGAATCGGCGGGTGCGTCCGGATCCTCGATGAGCTCGATGCTCACGCCAAAGCTTTCCAGGCGGTGGAAGCCGAAGGCGCGGTCGGTCATGAGATACTCGATGATGCGCGGCGGAAGCACCAAGGTGATGTCCTTCGCGCCGCCACGCCCCTGCGAACGGCGGATCCAACGCTCGATGCCCGCGACAACGGAGCTTGGCAACAGCACCTGACCCTGGCCCTGGCAGTAGGGGCAGGTTTCGGAGACCGTCTTGACCAGCTGCTCGCGCACGCGCTTGCGGGTCATCTCGACCAAACCGAACTGGCTGATGGTGGGCGCCACCGTGATGGGCGCGCGATCCGGGCGCAAAGCCTTCTTGAATTCCTTGAGGAGGCGATCCTTGTCGTCCTCGGAATCCATGTCGATGAAGTCGCAGACGATGATGCCGCCGAGGTCGCGCATGCGCAACTGCTTGGCGATTTCCTTGGCCGCGGCGATATTGGTATCGAGGATCGTGGCCGCCTGGTCGTCCTTGCCCACGTTGCGACCCGTGTTCACGTCGATCGTGGTCATGGCCTCGGTGGTTTGGATCACGAGGTGCGAACCCTTGCGGATCCAGACCTTTTCGTGATAGACCTTCTGGACGTCCTGCTCGATCTCGAAGGCGTCGAACAGGGGCGTCTTCTCGTCGTAGAGATGCACGCGGCTCACCAGATCCGGCGAGAGCTCGCGGATGTAGGCGCGGATGGCCTTGAACTCTTCCTTGTCGTCGACGACGACCTTGTCGACCTTCTCGGAGAAGTAGTCGCGCAGGATGCCCACGGCAGCTTCGTTTTCGGCGAGAACCAGCGACGGGGCGGAGACTTCCGAAGCCACCGACTTGATGTAGGCCCACTTGGTCTCGAGCATGTTCATCTCGAGCTTGAACTCGTCTTCGGTCTCGTTCAGGCCGTTGGTGCGGACGATGAATCCGACATCGGGGCTGGAACGCAGATCCTGGACAAGACGGCGCATGCGACGGCGCGCAGAATGGTCGCGGCTCTTCTTGGACACGCCGATGAAGGACGTGTTGGGCATGCAAACCAGGAATCGGCCCGCCAGGGACAAATACCCGGTGACCTTGGCACCCTTGGTGCTGATAGGCTCCTTGATGATCTGGACGAGGATTTCCTGGCCCTCGCGCAGCAACGTGTCGATGGGCTTTTCGGCGCGACCACGGCGACGGGGATCGAACTCGTCGTCGGCTTCGTCGTCGTCCTCGGGAAAGCCGTCGCGATCGACGGGAGCGACGTCGGCGGCGTGGAGAAACGCGGCCTTCTCGAGGCCGATGTCGACGAACGCGGCCTGCATGCCGGGGAGGACGCTGACGACGCGTCCCTTGTAGATGTTGCCAACGATACGCTCGTTGTCGGGCTTGTCGATGACGATTTCGGAAAGTCGTCCGTCTTCGCAAAGCGCGATGCGCTTTTCGAACGGGGTCACGTTGATGAATATGTCGCGGCGCAAAGAATACCTCAGAAGTTGTAGCGGAGTTGGGCCTGGGCCAGGATCAGATAGGAGATCTTGGACTCCTCGGCATTGGACTGGACCCAACTCTCGTTGCGCTGGTATTCAGCCAGGAATTCCGCAACGAGTTTGGGCGTGAAGTTGTAGGAGGCGTTGGACCTCGCATAAACTTTAGTATTCGTGGTCATCGTCTGGTCCTCGGAGGTGCCATCCACATCGTTGCTGCTGTGCTTGGTCTTGCGACTATAGCCCCAGCCGGCTCCGAAATTGATGACCAGATCGTTCTCCAAGCGCAGGAACCACTTCAGGATCTGGATTCCCCGTTTGGTGGGCAGCCGGTAGGTCGCGGTGGCGTCGTCGCCGACCTCGAAGAGACGCGTGGCCTCCTTCGCGATCTGTTCGAAACAGCGGGGGGTCTCGATGCGTGGATCGGTGTAGTAGGCCGGAAGAGCGTCGTCCGTGCAAAGTCCCTCGTGGAGGACCGAATCGCCCGTGGAGGCGTCGACCAGGAAGGTCTGGAGTGCGCGCTTTTCGTAGTCGTAGCCCCAGCCGATACTGTACTTCACGTCGTTTCCGAATGTCCAGTTTCCGTGGGTCTTGAAGGACAAGCCCAGCAAAGGCTGGAAGCGGAGGGTGCGACTTTCCTCGTCGGAAGTGATAATGTGGGGGTGGACCGTGAAGGTCTTTTCCCAAGTGGTCGTGTGGTTCGCGACGGCGCTCGCGAAGAGCTTGCCGAGCCCCGGCACGCGATTGGCGAAATTCGCGAGTTGCATGTTCAGCGAAATCGAAGGATCGGTGATGCTCGTATCGACGTTCGAAGGGTCTTCCCACTGTTCGACCCAGCTCTTTTGCCAGCGCCAGGAGGGGTTGACGGTCAGTTGCAGACCCGGAATGGTGAAGCTGGTGTTGGCCCCCATGTGGTAGGCGCGCGTCGCGGCCATGGAGGAACGATCCACGTGGCTGCTGTCGGAGGTCCAGTCGGAAGCGACGCGGAAGCCATTCCCGTAGGAATTGGGGTCGTCCAGACGCCAAGGCTCGTACTGCCCCATGCCCATCTTGGAGCGTGATCCTGTCACCAGGTCGATGGGAGAGCGCCAGGTCGATTCGTCGCCAAGGCCGGCCTGCCAACGCCACCATTCGGCGCCTTCGAGGCCCTGTTGCCGCTGGGCGAAGCCCAGGGTCTGGCGGACGCCACTGGTGCGGGCGTCGACCCCGTACTCGAACCCAATGCTGTTGAAACGCCACTTGTCGAGGACGTTTTTCGTTCCATCGAGCCCCTTGTCCCAGGCATCGGGGCCGATGTTCTGCATCGTGCGCACCAGGTCGGAGAACGAGAGGGAAGTGTTGGCGGAGAAGGCGTCCTGCTGGTCCATCCGCCAGTACTGGTGGCTCAGGGTGTCGCGCGTGAGGGAATCGAGCCGGAGGACGTAGAGCTGGTTCGCGTCGCGACTCGCACTCGCCGAGGAGCGGAACGAGGAGCCTGTGGAAAGGAACGGCAGAAGCTTCGGACTGAAGTCCATCTGCCAGTTGAAGGCGCGCCGGTTCTCGTTGCGGAGGATTCCCAGGACCTGCTTCGTCGAGTCGCCCGGATCGAGGGTGGTGTCGAGGGAGAAGATGCGCGGGGTGGCGCGCCAGAGATGCGCCGGATTGAAGTCGTCGGCCTCGTTCACGTCGTTCCAGGCGCGATCGGACCCGACCGTGCCCGAGAGGCGCAGGAAATCGAGCAACTGCCATTCGGAACTCAGCGAATGGCGGAGCGATGCGGAACGCTCGAAGGTGATCGCACGCACCGGCGTGATGATCCGGATGGAATTCGTATCCCCGGGGATGGAGTACGTGGTGTCCCAGCGCGTGATGAGGATCGTGTCACGGTCGGCATCGAGCGACGTCCGCCAATGCTCCGTGAAGTCGACATCGAGAAGGGTGGCGTTGATCTTGTTCGGCCAGGGCTGGACGCCAAGTCCGCTGACGAAGGACGGGGTCCACTTCGAACGGCTCTGGGAGAACGGCTTCCACGTGGGGGTCTTGGACGGCGAGAAGTCGTAGTCGAACTGGAACCCCTGGACGCGACTCGTATCCCTGGACTCGGGCGCAAGGCGGCCCGTCTGGGTCCAGGACCAAGCCACCGTGGGACGGGCGAACAAGGTGTTCGTGAGCATTCCCCCGAACGTACCGCTCTGGTCGCGCTGGCGGGACCAGCTGGTCGAAATGCGCTGGCTGGCATCCAGGGTCTGGTAGTATTTCGAGTTCCGCAGATCGCGATCGACCGTGTCGCGCCGCAGATCGCTGCCCCACCAGTCGGAAAACATTTCTCCCAGGCCGTCCTTCGTGAGGACCATGTCGGACCCCGGCTGGGCCCATGGACGTTTCAATCCCACATTGGCGCTGGCGTTCAACGGAAGCTGCGCTCCCCACGACTCAGGCAGGAACTTGCTGAGATTGAGCCGCCCCGCCGTCGCCAGCGAAACAGTGGAAGCCTGCTGCGAAAGCTTGGGATGGGCCTCGCCCATCTTCACGAAATCACCTTCTGTGTATTCGGCGGACGCGGAAAGATCGAGCAGATCAGCCATGTTCGTCTGGGCGGAGGCGCGCAAAGCGGTTCCCAAGGCGCGGTCGGGCGACTCGAGGCGAAGGTCGTTCACCCAGATCTCGCCGCTCTTGGCGGGCGTGTTGGCGGGGTTGGCGCGCACCCAGAAGCGGATCCAGTCGACTTCCGAAAGAGACGGGCTTCCATGGACGAGAATGGAGTCCTTCCGGATCGCGGCATCCCCGTAGGGAACGGCACCGAGTCCGATGCGGAAGGTGCTGTCCTTGGAAACACCCGCCGCCTCGCGCTTGTTCTTCAGGCGCGAGAGATCCTGCAACGCGATCTGGATCTTGTTCTGGCTCCAGTTGTTCTGCATCATGCTCTTGCGCAGATCGGCATCGTCGGGACAATTTCCGCCCGTGCCTCCCAGGGGACAATCGAGGGAGACCGGCGAGAACGAATACTCGTAGTAGGGCGCCGTCGAGCTGTGCCAGTCGCCTGTTCCGTACTGGATGCCCATGCGGACGGGCGTCGCTTCGCCGTTCTGCCCGGCATGGTAGACGAGGAGGATGAGGTCCTTGTACATCGTGAAGTCCTTGGCGCTTTCGAAGGCGCGGACGGCGAATCCCGAGTCGGCCTTGCCATCGGTTCCCGCGAGAGCGAAGTCGGAGCGGAGCTTGCGGTACTCGAGTTTGAGGGACTGCTCGGTCAGGACCGCGCCGGAACTCGCATCCGTGCTCTGGGGCACGTCCCAGGAGACGTAGGACCCGGCATCGTCGCGCGTGTTGACGACCGAGACGTTGAGGCGGCTGGAATCGGGGAATATGATCGTGTCGCGATCCTCGTAGGCACCCGTCACGGTGGAGTCGGTCACGACGGCCGAATCGTTTCCGTCCAGATGCCCGCCACCGACCCATTGATTCCCCACCAGGGCCATGCGGGCGATCTGCACGCGGTCTTCGAGGGTATTCGCTCCCGTACTCGGTCTCAAACCCGTGTAGAGGATGCGCATGGTGCTCAAATTGGTCCAATCGGCGCCTTTGCCCGAGCGATAGAGGGTGTCGGTCAAGGGGATGCGGTACAGCCGCCATCCATTGCGCAGCGACTGGTAGGACGTGCGCCCCTTGCCTCCCAAGCGGATCGCGAAGCGATCGAAATTGTCGGTGGCATCGAGCGTGGAGTTCTTGTTGAGGTCTTCGGTGTCGAAGTAGGTGCCCGTTCCTCCGTCGACCTGGCGATTGTTGTCCTCGGTTCCATTGATCGAGCTGGCGGGGTCGTTCGACTCCACGTCGGAGCTGTAGTTGTCGCCGCCCGGATCGACGCTCATGTCGCGGGTGATGCTTGTGCCGGAACAGTTCGTGAAGCAGTCCCAGCTCATTCCCGTTTCGGAACTGTCGTCGAGGCCATTGACCCCGTCGAGGCCGTAGTCGTTGCGGGCCACTCCCGTCGCCGCGCCCGAAGCGTCGACATCCTCGCCGTCGAGCTTCCCGTTGGGAGCGTTGCCGTTGATGGCGAGATCCTCGCCGATCTGGCCGAAGTCGAAGATCAGGACGCCTCCCGAAGCCTTGGTGACGACTTCGAGGAATTTCGCGTCGGAATTGTCGGTGGTCCCCGAGCTGAGCGAACGCATCACGCCACCCCACGAATTGCCGACGTAGCCATGGTCGTTGGGGCGCAGGCGGAACTGCAACAGATTCTGTCTGGACGTCGCGTTGTCGCCGTCGTCGTAGTTGGGGTAGATGTTCACGAGCGCCTCCTGGGCGTTCGAACTCCATACGAATTCGCCTTGGCGCTGCCAGGAATCGCTCCACCAGTTCAGCCCAAGGGGGAACTCGGCGCTGGCTGGAAGGATCGGCCCCTTGGGAGGAGACGCGTGGTACCAGCTCGTGCGCCCTATGGGAAAGCCCGTTTCCTGCCGCGCCGACTCGAAGTCGTCGACCAGCGCGTAGCCTTCGGTGTTGGGATTGTGGTAGCTCTGAGCGCCTTCGAACTCGAATTTCCACTTCGAATCGCCCGTGGGCTTCACCAGAGGGATCCGGTCGGCCAGCTCCGTCATCCACTCCGCTTCGCCTGCGAGCGTCATGTTCGCGCCCCAAAGCCAGGCGAGATTGGGTTCGCGGTCGAGCTGCGGCCGAGGATCGGTGACGGTTTCCGACCGATACAGGAGAGTCGCGCCGAGTTTCGATTCCGTCCCGATCCAGGGGATCTGCCAGTCGACGCGCGCGCCCGCCACCGTTCGCGTCTCGAGGCTGAAGAAAGGCGTGCACTCGTAGTCGACCGTGATGTCGGCCGAAGGATCCTTCGCGCGCGCCGAAAGGAGGTAGATGGTCCCGGTCGAGTAGGTGACATCGTAGTCGACGCCCTTCTCGAGGACGGTGGACCCGTTGAGCGTCAGGACCTCGGAGCCCTGGCTGATGTCCATGCAGTTGGAGCCGGAAACGTTCGAGGAACTGCTCGAGCCGATCTCGATCTTGTCGCTCTTGCCCCGCGCGACGACTTCGATCTGGAATCGCGGCGTGTAGGAGCTGCCCGTGACCATCGACAGTGAGCTGTCGTAGAGGATGGCCCGTTCGTACTTGCGGAACGGCTCGATGTCCGGAAAGATCAACGCGCCATGGGCCCAGTCGAAGATCGCCTCGTTGTCGACGCGCAGCTTGCCGGTGCTGTCCACCAGGCCGAACACCTTCGCCCACGGGGTACCCGTGGAATCCACCGTGGCATCGCTCTGTCCACCCGAGCGTAGACGGATTGTGACCGTGACCTGGGGGCGATCGGCGGCCACGACGCTCGGCAGCTTGTAGTAGCGATTGCGCAGATGCGTGTAGCGCAGCTCGACGTGCTCCGAATTCGGGTCGCGCAGAAGGATCATCTGGGCGTTCGAACCGGAAACGCTGCCGAACTTGCCCTTGCTGTCCGTCCAGACGGCCGCGATCGCCTCGTCGGTGGCCGTGCCACGCGAATTGACGCGCAGGATGCCCTTGTCCCACCACCAGTCGCTCCCTTCGGCGAGCTGGCGCCAGGTCTCGTTGGCCGTCGTGGTCGTTCCGGTCTTCCGGCCCGTGGTGTCGAGGACTTCCGCCTGTCCCTTGTACCAAGGCTTCCACTCCGGCTTGGCGCTGATCTCGCTGCCCTTCACGCGCTGGAAGACGCGCAGTCCGGAAGGCGCCTGCACGCCTTTGGCATCCAGCTGCCGATCGATCCAGGTCTTCCTGTAGTTGTAGGTGAGGAACAGGTCGCGCGGCGGACTCGCGATGTCGTTGTCAAGAAATGTCGTCTTGGATTCGGTCGCGCCGCGCCCGATCTTCTGCTTCTGGCGTTCGCCCTTCTCCGCTCCACCCACGACCGTGAGATCGACGTCGCCGAAACGCATGCGGGCCATCAGACCGATGAGCCCCGTGGCGGCGTAGTTGTAGCCCGTCAACGTCGAGCCCGGAAGGTTCAATGCGATCTGGCCGAACGCGGCCTCCTGGAGGATGTCGTCCTCCGTGTCTTCGGGCTTCTCTCCGGCGTAGCGGACCTGGAGCATCTGGTTCTGGTTCGCGCCGAAGCCTTCCTCGGTCCAGTTCAGCGTGACCGTGATGAGGCGTCCAATGGTTCCCGTGAGGAAGATGTTCGGGATCTGCTGGGGGATGATGTCGGGAACCCGATTGGCCGTCCCCGCTTCCTCCTCGAGGCTGGTCCAACGCGATTCGGCGCGCAAGCTCAGGGCATAGCTGCCTGTGAGCGTGAGCGCCGGCTTGGCCATACCCAGCCGTTTGGCCCAATCCGGAATCTTCACGGGCAACTCGTAGCGATTCCCCGCGTCGATCACGGAATCGCGGAACCCACGCATGGAATCGATCTCGCGCAACCAGCCCGTTTCCTGTCCCGACATCGCGAGGTCGTCCAGATAATCGGACAGCTCGCTGTAGTGGGTCTGCCAGAGGACCGTCGAGTCGATGTCGAAGGTGGGATCGGCGGGAAGGTAGCGCACGATGTCGACCGAACGATTGTCGAAGCCGATACGGTACTCGGTGACCACGGGAATGCGCGCACGCTTGAGCATGCCGCCCCGGGGTGTGGACTCGTCGAAGGGTCTTGCCGCCTCGGGCAACGGAGCAAGCGTCCTGGCCAGACCGGCTTCGCCGATGGAACGCACGGGACAGGCCACGACCAGGGCGGCCGCGAGGTACGCAACGAAATGACGAGAGCGTCCTCTCAACAGGGTCCTCTGGACAACGATGATGCACCGGAATTTCGCACATCCCCCTGAAGCCCTGCGGCTCCTTCGGGAGACCCCCGCCGGACGATCCGGAGATCGGGGAAAGCTTCCTCTTCGAATGGCTCAAAGTACCCGCTTGCGACCCAAATGCACAGGCCCCGTCCCGCATCCATGCCGGACAAAGAAAAACCCCGACCGTTGCCGATCGGGGTTCGTCTCTGGCGCTTTCGCGTCATCGAATCACTTGACGGGCACTTCCCATCCAAGGCGGTAGATGTTGTTCACGACCCGCCAATCGGGGACCTCGTCTTCGGCCGCGATGTTCTGCCACATCACCAGACGCATCATGTACACGCCGCTGGCCGCAGGCTGGCCGCCTTCGGCCTTGCCGTTCCACTGCACGCGAACGTCGTACTGGTTGCTCGCGTCCTTGGGGATGCGATCCGAGTAGAACTCGTCGGCGAGGAGATCGAGATCGATCTTCGCCACGTAGGTTCCCTGGTTGTCGTAGAGGATCGCCTTGCCTCGCAAGGGCTGGTTCAAGGAGATCGTGGGACCGAGTCCTTGGACCACACGATCGGCGGGAATCTCCAGACCGGTCGAGAAATCGATCCAGGTCTTCTCGTTGGCCGACTTGACCCAGATCTGCAACGCGGGACCCGCATCCATGACCCAGTCCTTGTAGCGGATCTTGTTCGGATCGAAGACCACCTGGAAACGTGGGGGACGACGGCCAAGCACGACGGGTACCCAGCGAGTCGGATCCTCGGCCGCATTCCCGAACGCGTCGGTCTGCGTTCCGGCCGACTTCGGTGCCAAGCGGACCAGGTCGCCTTTGCGGAACACCGTCAGAGAGGAGTCCTTGGGATCCAGCAGGATCGTGCCACCGAGGTTGTCGCCGGCAACGACCGTCAGGCTGCCCTTCACCACCGTGATCGCACCCTTCGACTGGATGTACACCAGAGGATCGGCACCCGTCCAGCGAATGGGCTCGCTCCACGACACATGGAGCGTGTCGGGCTGCCCGTCCACGGAGGCATAGCCCACCCGAGCGCTGGTCAGTACCGCAGGAACGCTGTCGTAGATCGGGAACGACGTGATCGTACCCGCCGACGTCTGACGACCGAGGTTCGTGGTGGACGACGACGTCACGCCCACGCGGAAGGGTCCGATCGCCAGGATGGCGGTCCGGCCATCGGCACCCAGAGTCCAGGCGCCGCCCGCGACCGAGTCCATGCCGCCCGCGCCATTGGGCCACAGGAACGAAAGATCCGGATGCGTGCGAGGGCCGCGATTCCACTGCACCGTGACGTGGTCGACCGCGCCGTCGCCGTCGAGGTCCGTGTACCAAGCAGCCTGGGGGGGACGCTCCGAACCGTTCACGTACACCCAAGGGTGAAGGCTCGAGGGACGATTGCTGGAGGCGTCGATGAAACCGCCCAAGGACGAGGGACGAACCGAGTCGCCGGGGAACAGCTCGTCCACGGTGACCGGAACGGTCCAGTGGATGCCATCGGAGGAAAGCCCCTGGTTCTTGTAGGAAAGGACGCGTTCCGGAGAATCCTTCACAACAATTCCCGTCACACTCGGATCGAGGGCGACCGGTTCGGAGAAGACGAGCGACAGGCTGTCGGCTCCGGAAGCGCCGCCGAAAGCGTCGTAGCCGAGCTTTGCCGAGAGGAGGACCGGCGAGACGCTGTCCTGGATCGCGAAGGAGGCCCAGGTGCCGTCGGAGACCTGGCGCCCCAGATCGGTGGTGGCGGACGACGTCACGCCGCGATCGAAGGGGCCGATCGAGAGGATCGCCGTGAGACCGTCGGGCTGGAGGGACCAGCTGCCCGCTGCGACGCGGACCGTGTCCATGCCTCCGCCGAGCGAAGGCCACAGCAGGACGAGCTCGGGCAGGGTGCGAGGACCGCGGATCCAAACGAGGTGGATCTGGTCGACCGCACCGTCGCCGTTGACGTCGCTGTACCATGCATGCTGCGGCGGACGCTCGAGGCCCTGGACCGGCACCCAGCGATGCAGCGCCGAGGGATGGTTCCCGACGGCGTCGACGAAGCCGCCAGCCGAAACGGGCCGGATGGAATCCCCGGGGAAAACCACGCCCGAAGCGACAGGAACCGTCCAGACGAGTCCATCTGCGGAGGTCGCGAGGGCGACGTAGGCGAGCTGGGAAACCGGAACGCCGAGACGCTCAAGACCGGTCTTGAGGGCTGCGACGCTCACCTTTTCGGAGAAGACGAGGGCGAGGGTATCGGAAGCTCCCGTTCCGTAGCGGATTCGAGCCGAGGAAAGGACCGGCCCGACACTGTCGCGGATGGGGAAGGACGTGGCGACAGCACCCTGGAGCTGACGCCCGAGATCGGTGGTCGGAGACGAGGTCACCAACGCATCGAACGTCGTGATCGGGAAGATGGCGGTGATGCCATCGGCCTGAAGCGTCCAGGAATCGGCTGTCACGACGGCCGTATCGTTGCCACCCGCCGTGGACGGCCAGAGGAGGAGGAAGCCCGGGCGCTTGCGCGGCGCACGCACCCAGCGCATCGTGACCTGGTCGACCGTACCGTCACCATTCACATCGCTGTACCAAGCGTCGGCCGGAGCGCGATCGATGCCTTGGACTTCGACCCATGGGTGTAGCGGCGAAGCGGAGCGACCTGTTCCGTCGACGAAACGTCCCGAGGTCTTGGGCCGAACGGAATCGCCCGGAGCCACGGCACCCGTGTCGACCACGAACTTCCAGACCCATGGACTGACGGCGATCGGAGCACCCTTGGCACCAAGATCCTGCGCCGTGGTCTTCAGGATCTGCATGTAGGCGGATCCTGCGACGGTGTCGAGCGGCTCTGAGAAGGTGAGGGAGAGCGTGTCGACCACGCCGTTTCCATAGAAGAGATTCGCAGCGAGGAGGTTTGGCGCGACGGAATCGGCCAGCGCCACGCGGGCCGAGTCGCCCGACTTGACGAGCGCGATCGTACCCGCGCCGGTCACGCTCGAGCCGACCGTGGTGGAACGGGAATACGGCACCGGAAGCGTGACGCGGACGATGGAGTCGCCGGAGGTCGGCGTCACGGCGACGGTGCGGAGGCTGTCGCCCACGCCGAAGCGGATCAAGATGGCCTCCGGGGTTTCACCGGTACGCAGCGCCCGCTTGTAGACGATCGTGACTTGGTCGGGAGCGCCGTCGCCGTCTGCGTCGGAGATCCAGGTGCGCGATACGGGAGCCTGGCGGACCCAGAGCTTCAAGTCGCGATAGAGGTTGTCGCAAGCTTCGGCCGGATTGCCCTTGAGATCGCGGACCTTGGCCGGATCGAGGATGATCTGGTCGCCCGCCTTGATGGTTCCCGCGCGCAGGACGATGGTCCAGAGCCCGGCGGTCGGATCGGAAAGCCAGGCGCTGTCGACCACCACCGACGTGGTGGGGAAGGCAGTTCCAGCCCGCAGGACGTTCATGAACCACGCCTTCGATGGCGCGACGATGGGTTCGCTCACCCAAAGCGCGATCGTGTCGACGGTGCGGCCCTCGAGATTCTCGACGATCTTGGCCGAATCGATCCAAGGGCCAACGGAGTCGGAAAGGGACTGCGAGACGATCTTGTACGCGCCGCGCCCGTCGGGAAGCGAAATGGTCGCGCGCCCTGTACGGAATCCGTCATCCGGAACCGATGCGAGGGGGATGGTCAGGATCTTGCCCGTGGCGTCGAGCGAAGTGGACGAACCCAGGACCGGAATGGAAAGAGTGTCGCCGGCACGGGACTTCAGGACGACGGTGTCGGGACCGAGAAGGACGGCACCCGCTGCCGCGGTGCGAACCGAAATGTCGTCGAGCATGATGCCGTAGGGATCGTTGTTCAGACTGCGGAAGCCCAGAACGTCACCGCCTCGAGCGACCAGCGGCATGGTCGCCGCAGTCCAGACGCGGCCAACCGTTCCGGAGCCGACGATCGTATCGATCGCGACACCGTTCCAAAGGATCTCGGCCCGGACGACGGACGCGACGCCCGAAGTCGTATTCACCGACCACAGATACGAAAGCGTCAGATTCTGTCCGACCGTCGTCGCAAGGGTCTGCGAGATGCTGCCCGCACTGAGCGAGTTGATGTCGACCGACTGCGTGCCGCCCCCGGAGGAGAGGTAGGAGGTTCCGACCATGTCGACGTTCTGCGCAGTCCACGCGCCCATGGTTCCCGTCGCTATGGCATTCACCTGACTCGACATGGCCGGCGTCTCGAACCCGCCATTGGCCACCAGTTCGACACTCGGAGAACCGCCGGGGAACGCCCGGTCAAACTGCACGCGCGCCTCGTAGGCGCCGCCACAGCTGCGGAAGATGCCACCGCGGAGAGGAAGGGGCCAGAGGCTCTTCACGCGCATCTTGACGATCGCGGAATCCTCCGGATCGTTGGCGTCGCGGTAGATCGCCTGGAGCGTGTCGCCACCCACAGGCGAAATCGACGTGGCGCTCCAGGCGACGGTGCTCGAGACCGAGATCGGGGTCGAACGGAAAATGCCCGTGCTGTCGCCGGTTTCCGTCAACGTCACGAGGATGCTGTCGGTGCCGCTCTTCAGAAGGACCTTGACGACGTCCTTGCCCTTGAAGTTCAGATTGTTGTCGTTGTCGCGAACTTCCGCGAGCAACGAGCTCGAATCGGCCACGAGTTCGCCGGCAAGAACCGTGAGCGTCGTGGGATCGAGCAGGGCGATGGAGGATTTGGTGGACTTGCCCTTCGCGAACTGGACGAACCAGTAGCCGTCGTCGAAGGCGCAGCCGTTCTCGCAAGTCGTGGCGGTGTCGGCGCAGATGCCCGATCCACCGAAGATCGTGATGTCGACGTTGTTGCCGCCCACGCTCATCCTCACGGGGATGTTCAGAGCCCAGAGCTTGGTGGTCGGATCCTGGATCGCGGCCTTGGCCATCTCGGCGTCGGTCAGACGGGTTCCGTTCACCCAGATGTCGGTGATCACGCCCTTGGCGGCGGGAGTCAGCTTGTCGTAGATGTTCGCCGTCCCCCTCACGAACACCGTGGACGAGGGCTTGTCGAGCACGATGGTCGTGCCGTAGGGCACGTCGAAGGGGTTGTCGTACTTGACCTCCGCGCCCCAATACGTCTTCTTGGTGGACTGTTCGATGTAGGACGGCGAGAAGCCGTACACGAACTCGCCCTTGCGATAGACGGTCATGTACGGATTCAGCGGCATGTCCTCGGAGAGGTTGTCGATGAGCGCATTGGCCGCGGTCTGGTTGGCGACCTGGGGGATGCCCACGAAGTCGACGGGATCGCCGTTGGCGACGGAATGCGCCATGAACGACCAATCATTCGTGGCCTTGCCCATGGGATGAGCGGCAAGCGGCTGGTCGAGCGCGTCGAACCAGCCCGTGTCGCCCACGGCGTAGTTCGGAATGGAAGGCACGAACGCCTTCACCCAATTGATCAGGCTGAGCTGGTTGGCTGCAAGATTCTTGGAGTACTCGCTACGGGCCGCGAACATCACGTCGAAGCGGATACGAGACCCCTGCTTCATCGTGGTGGGCCCCAGAGGAAGATCGAAGTAGTAGACGCAGGTGTTGGTCGAGTCGCAGGTCTCGGGCATCCTCACTGGCGGAAGCATCTGAACGCCTCGATTGAGGGTGCCCCAACCAGCCTGTTCGGCCGTGCCCGGAACGAGGCCCCAATCACCCCAGAAGGGGTCGTCGCAAGGCTTGTTGAAACCCGCGCCGTCGTAGGCCTGGCAGATGTCGTAACGGGCCGCGATCGCCTCGTCGAAGCGCATGGGCACATTCACGAGGCCCGTGCTGGTGCTCTTGATATGCGTGAGGGGGACGCCACTGGCATCCTTGAGCGTATCAGGCGACCGCACGTACACGCGCACGGAGAGCGAATCGTAATCGCGAGCCTCGTTGTTCACCACGTTGATGCCCAAGGCAGGCATCCCCGACCAGCTGTACTGGACCGCGTAGACGCTGAAATTCGCCATCCGGACGGGGGTGCGGAACTTGTAGTACGCGCCGCCGTTGTCGTCCCACACGCCGTCGGAGCCCACCTTGAACCAGTAGGTGGTCTTCTCGGTGAGTCCGCCGATCTTCACATAATGGAACTTCGTGGGGTGACCCGAAACGTCGATGTTGTCGAGACAGGTGGTCACCGTGGCCTGACTCGTGCCGTAGCAGATGCTGGACTGGTGCTCGCCGTCGGGCGTGTACCACATGATCTCGGCGGAATCGGCGGTGACGTTGCAGACCTTCACGTTGGTGATGGTCGCGGGCCCGACAGGTCCTGTCTTGGTCGTGAAGTTGTAGGGCGTTCCGTCCGGCAGTGGATTGTCCCACTTCGTGTAGGTGGCCGAATTCCCCACGAGATCGGTGGCGATCACGTCGAAGAAGTACTGCGTGGCCGGCTTGAGACCGCCGATCGTGAACTTGAACGTGACGCCTGCCGTGTCGCTCTTGACGATCTGGGTGTAGTTGCCGATCGCGAGGCCGTAGTCGAGCTTGAACGTGCCGTACTTGTCGAGGTCGACCTCGATCTGCGCGGATGTGTCGGAGACGTACACGACTTTCACGTCGACTTTGGGCGGAATGTTCAACGGCACGTCGGCGGCAAGGCCCGCCGCGATCGTCACCGAGGTGGCCGCACCGTCGAGACAGACTTCCGTGGCATGGTATTCACCCCAGAAGTCCTGGACGGCCGTGCTCGTGCTGGCCGTGGGATTCCACGCGCCATAGAGCGCTCCCACCGGCACATGGTACTGGTAGGCCGTTCCCGGCGTGTTGCGTCCCTCGGGATTCGCCGCGCGATGATGCGGATGGTTGAGATTCTTCTTGCCCAGGCCCATGAACATCGAAACGTCCCAGGGGTTTTCGCCGAGCATGTAATCCATTTGCCGAACCATGAGCTGGCGGATCTTGTCACGGTTCCAGGTCATGGCGGTGAACGACGCGCCCCCGAGTCCCGCCTCGAGGTCGCGCGAGATGTCGTAGTAGAAGTAGAGTTCGACAGCATTCGCCGCCTGGTAGCGATTCCAGACCCACTCCTGCTGGGTGAACATCACGAACCAGTCGGAGGAAGCGCGGACGGCCTTGCCGCCACCCGTGTTGGGGTCGATGATGGGCAGATCGATGACGATGCCGCTACCTCCGCTGATCCCGTCGAGATTGTCGATCACGCCGGCGATCGTGTGGGCGACCAGATTCTGTCGCTCCGTTTCGCTCGCGACGCCATAGGCGAGAGCGGAATCCTTGTTGGCCAGGATGAGCTTGTAGAAGGTGTAGAGCGCGAGCGCGTGGCGGTTCGCCCAGTCGGAATTCGCGCCGCCCTTGCGCAGGTTGGGGTTGGACATGACCATCCATCCACCCTCCCAGCTCGCCTTCGCGATGAAGGCATCGCCATGGCTGCCGATGGTCTTGTCGTAGGCGATGTCGTTGAGATAGGCCTTGTCCTTGGTGACCCAAAGCAAGGCCGTCGCGGCCAGCGCGAGGTTCGCGTTCACCTTGTCGGGGCCAGCACCGTTGTAGGCCGGACTCGAGACCACCACGCGATTGGCCTTGGCGTAGGTGTACATGTCCTTGGCGGCCATCAGGGCGGTATCGGCCCATTTGGAGTCGTAGACGCGCCAGCGCTTGGACAGGATGGCGAGTCCCGCAGCCACGTCACCCAACGTGTTGGCGCCGAGTTCGGAACGCACAAGACGTTCGTTCCAGCCTCCGCGACCGGCTTCCGTCATGGCATCCTGATTCTCGGGACGTCCCCACCAGCCATGGTCCTTGCCGAAATCGCCCACACCCGTGACCATCCCCGCGGTCTTCATGCCGTTGCGCTTCCAGGAATTGATGAAGAAGCGAGCGCCGTTGGCCGCCTCGAACAGGATGTCGGGAATGCCGTCGGTCTTGATCGTGTTCGCCTGGTTCCGACCGTAGTGGTCGGCATCGCGTTCGGGCATGGTGGCGGCGATGGAAGCGAGCGTCGCGAGCGCGTAGCTCATGGTCTGCGGCTCCTTCAGATGGTCGCCACAGTCGTACCAGCCGCCCGTGTAGGCTCCCGGAGCCGACGGAGTGGCCATCGTGCCGTCCTTCATGTGGGACGGAGCATGGAACCACGAGTTGCCGTTGCCGCTGCGATTGATGCCGAAGAACTTCATCACGCCATCGCGCACCATGCCGTAGACGTTCGCACTCACGATGAAGGAGTACGAAGTGTCGGCCCCGATGATGATCTTGTAGACTCCGCCTTCCACGAGCGTGGTGGGAAGGGTTCCTTCCATCACGTCGGTCGCGGCGATGGTGGTTTTGAGACCGTCTGTGCTCATCGTGTAGCGGGTATCGCCGCCAGCCACCGTACCAGCCCAGGTGGAGGCCTTCACGGAAAACTTGGTGCCGCTGGAGAATCCCTTGCTGGTCAAGGTGCCGTTGCCGACGACCATCTTCGTGGCGGTGTCCATCACGTCGAAGACCAGGGCCGTTCCGACGTAATAGAACTTGGCCATGGCGTCCTTGACGTCCTGGGTGCGATACCCGGCCTGATTCAGACGGATGCGCTTGGGCTTGAGGGTCAAGCTGTCGCGGACCCTCTGATCCACACCTGAATCGGGGTATATGTTCGCGATGGAATCATACGGCATGGGCTCTCGAGCAGCCCCAACAGAAAATGCCAACCCGAGGAAAAGGGCAGCACACAGCGAGATTTTTTCAAATTGAAACACTTTAGATCTCCGGGCAGAGACAATTCATCGGATAGGAGACCAATCCCAATCCGTCCATGCCAGCTTAGGGCCTATTGACACAAAGCGCAAGTCGTTGATTTTGCTTGCTGGGAAACAGTGGACTCGGTCACGGAACAGCAGATGCTTGCGCCGCCCTCCGAGCACTGAACAAACGCCAACAAAACCCGAAAGCCTGCTGGCCTCCGGGTTCTGCGCATACCACTTCCATTCACTTGACGGGTACATCCCATCCAAGGCGGTAGATGTTGTTCACGACCCGCCAATCGGGAGCTTCACCCTCCCCAGCGGCATTCTGCCACATCACCAGACGCATCATGTACACGCCGCTGGCCGCGGGCTGGCCGCCTTCGGCCTTGCCGTTCCACTGCACGCGAACGTCGTACTGGTTGCTCGCGTCCTTGGGAAGACGCTCGGTGTCGAAAGCCTTGTAGAGGAGATCGAGATCGACCTTCGCCACGTAGGTTCCCTGGTTGTCGTAGAGGATCGCCTTGCCTCGCAAGGGCTGGTTCAAGGAGATCGTGGGACCGAGTCCTTGGACCACACGATCGGCGGGAATCTCCAGACCGGTCGAGAAATCGATCCAGGTCTTCTCGTTGGCCGACTTGACCCAGATCTGCAACGCGGGACCCGCATCCATGACCCAGTCCTTGTAGCGGATCTTGTTCGGATCGAAGACCACCTGGAAACGTGGGGGACGACGGCCAAGCACGACGGGTACCCAGCGAGTCGGATCCTCGGCCGCATTCCCGAACGCGTCGGTCTGCGTTCCGGCCGACTTCGGTGCCAAGCGGACCAGGTCGCCTTTGCGGAACACCGTCAGAGAGGAGTCCTTGGGATCCAGCAGGATCGTGCCACCGAGGTTGTCGCCGGCAACGACCGTCAGGCTGCCCTTCACCACCGTGATCGCACCCTTCGACTGGATGTACACCAGAGGATCGGCACCCGTCCAGCGAATGGGCTCGCTCCACGACACATGGAGCGTGTCGGGCTGCCCGTCCACGGAGGCATAGCCCACCCGAGCGCTGGTCAGTACCGCAGGAACGCTGTCGTAGATCGGGAACGACGTGATCGTACCCGCCGACGTCTGACGACCGAGGTTCGTGGTGGACGACGACGTCACGCCCACGCGGAAGGGTCCGATCGCCAGGATGGCGGTCCGGCCATCGGCACCCAGAGTCCAGGCGCCGCCCGCGACCGAGTCCATGCCGCCCGCGCCATTGGGCCACAGGAACGAAAGATCCGGATGCGTGCGAGGGCCGCGATTCCACTGCACCGTGACGTGGTCGACCGCGCCGTCGCCGTCGAGGTCCGTGTACCAAGCAGCCTGGGGGGGACGCTCCGAACCGTTCACGTACACCCAAGGGTGAAGGCTCGAGGGACGATTGCTGGAGGCGTCGATGAAACCGCCCAAGGACGAGGGACGAACCGAGTCGCCGGGGAACAGCTCGTCCACGGTGACCGGAACGGTCCAGTGGATGCCATCGGAGGAAAGCCCCTGGTTCTTGTAGGAAAGGACGCGTTCCGGAGAATCCTTCACAACAATTCCCGTCACACTCGGATCGAGGGCGACCGGTTCGGAGAAGACGAGCGACAGGCTGTCGGCTCCGGAAGCGCCGCCGAAAGCGTCGTAGCCGAGCTTTGCCGAGAGGAGGACCGGCGAGACGCTGTCCTGGATCGCGAAGGAGGCCCAGGTGCCGTCGGAGACCTGGCGCCCCAGATCGGTGGTGGCGGACGACGTCACGCCGCGATCGAAGGGGCCGATCGAGAGGATCGCCGTGAGACCGTCGGGCTGGAGGGACCAGCTGCCCGCCGCGACGCGGACCGTGTCCATGCCTCCGCCGAGCGAAGGCCACAGCAGGACGAGCTCGGGCAAGGTGCGAGGACCGCGAGACCAGCGGAGGTGGATCTGGTCGACCGCACCGTCGCCGTTGACGTCGCTGTACCATGCATGCTGCGGCGGACGCTCGAGGCCCTGGACCGGCACGCCGGGATGGAAAGGAGCCGATGCGCGTCCCGAAGCGTCGATGAAGCGTCCCTTCGCGAAGGGACGGACCGAATCGCCGGGGACCACGCGGAACGTGTCGATCGGGAACAGCCAGATCCTGCCGTCGACGGAAATTGGCAAGGCTTTCGGCGCCAGTTCGACCCAGACGCCGGACAGCGACTGCATCCAGGATCCGGCGGCCGAAGTGGAGACCGTCTCCGAAAACTCGAGACGAAGGGTGTCGGACGAAGATCCGTAGCGCAGCCCCGCCTTCAGGAGAGCCGGCCCCACGCTGTCGGCAAGCGATGCCGACCCGAGGGATGCGCCCACCTTGGAGAGCGAAACCACTCCCGAGCCGTCGGAGCCCGAGCCGCGCGTCTCGGAAAGGGCGAATGGCGCGGCAAGCGTCACCACGACCACGGAATCGCCGACGGATGCGGAGACGGCGGCGGAGCGGAGGGAATCGCCTGCGCCGAAGGTCGCCACCAGCGCGTCGGGGACCTCCTCGGCACGCAACGCCCGCTTGTAGACGAGGACGACCTGGTCGGCCCGCGCATCGCCGTCGACATCGCGAATCCATGCGGCCGAGACCGACGAGGGCCGCCACTGCAGAGCCAGCTTGCGGCGCAACTCGGGGCAATCGAGAGCCAGGTTTCCGCGCGCATCGAGGACCGCAACGCCCAGAGCGACGAAGTCGCCAGCCTTCGCGATACCGGCCGGCAAGGTGAGGAGCCAGCGCCCGGTGGCGGCATCCTGGAGCTGGAATCCGGAGACCGCGGCGATGGGCAGCTCGACGCCGGCGCGGTAGAGGCGCACCGGCACCGCGGGCAGGGTCGCGCCGAGCGGTTCGGAGGTCCAGACCTGGATGGAATCGAGCGGGTTGCCGCCCAGGTTCTCGACGATGCGGGCCGAGTCGAGCCAGGGACCGACGCTGTCGACGATTGTGCCGGAAACCGTCTTGAAGCCGCCCTGGCCGTCGGGCACCTGCAAGGTGACGGATCCTGTCCAGTCGGAGCGCGGCGCGATGGTGGCCGGAAGCGGGATCAGGACGTGGTCGAAGTTCGTTCCGGAAACCGTCCAGCCGCCGGCCGTGGGAACGTGCGCGGCGACGCTGTCGCCGGCGGGCGTGTCCAGGCGCACCCGGACTCCTCCCAGCGCCGCAGGCACGGTCTGGCCGACTCCCAGCAGAGAGCGATCGAGAAGCACGTCCACCGTGAACGTTCCTCCGCAGGCTGCGCCGATGGAGGCGCGCGCGACCTTGGGCCAGGCGGCGTTCGACCACACGAAGGCGACGCTGGAATCGGACAGGTCGTCGGCGTCGCGATAGCGGATCCGCAGGCTGTCGCCGGGAATCGTCTGGATCTGTCCAGCAGCTGCGGTCGCCGAGACCGTCGGCAGCAGCGCCGTCTGGAACACGCCGGTGCTCGCGCCCGTTTCCGGAAGCAGGATGGTCGTCGTGGCGAGCGTGCGGACGTCGGTCACGACCACCGCGACCGTGTCGACCAGCAGTCGGTTGGCGTTGGCGTCGGCGTCGGTCACGCGGATGCGCAGCGTGGTGCTGTCGGGAGCGATCAGCCCCAGAGCTCGCTCGGAGGCGTCGACCACGGCGATCCTGGAGGGCGTGACAGCCGAGTACACCCACACGCGCGCCTCGCTGGAATCGGCTGGATCGGCGGCGTCCACGTACTTGAAGAGCAGCGTGTCTCCCGGAGTGGTCTGGAACTGTGCTCCGACCGCCGGACCGGAGACGGCGGTACGCAGCTCGGTCTCGAACACGCCGGTGTTCACGCCCGTCTCGGCGAGAGAGACGACGACCATCGTGCGTCCGGTCCGGAGGTTGACGACGGAAATCGTCACGCCCTCGGCGGCGGTCTTGGACGTGTTGGCGTTGCCGTCCTTGACGCGCACACGCAGGACGGAACTGTCGGCGACGACCGTGCCCAGCACCGCGTTGGAGCCGTCGACCACGGAAAGCAGCGAAGGCGTGAGGTTCGAGACGTAGTTCACGTACCAACTGGCGTTCAGGAAGGCGCAACCCACGCCGTCGGAGCAGGCGTCGACGGGCGAGGTCGATTCGACGGAGTCGGAGCTCGCGAAGAAGGTCACATCGAGCTTGTTGGTACCCGTCGAGAAGCGCAACGGGAGATCGACATTCCATGTCCCGTCGGCCCGTCGCGTCATGGCGGCCTTGCGCTCGGCGGCGGTAAGCGCCACGCCGTTCACCCACACGGAGTTGATCCAGCCCTTGGCCGCAGGCAGGAGGACGTCGTAGGCGTCGATGGTTCCCTTGAGCCGCGTCGCGCCGGTGGTTCCGTCGAGCTGGATGGTGCTCCCGGAGACGACATCGTACGGCGCATCGAAGACGCCCGCGATGGCGTAGCTGGTGCGCTTGGTCGCCTGCTCGGCGGCGTACGGGGAATAGCCGTAGACAAACTCGTTGCGCCGATACACGGCGATGTATGGATTCACCGGGATATCCATCGCGGCGCTGTCGATGGCGTTCTTGCTCATCTCGGGAACGCCCGGATAATCCAGCGGCGACATGCCGCCGTCGCCGCCGGCGACGTGCGGGCGGAACGACCAGTCGGTGCCCGCGAAGGGATCGTGGGTCGGTGCCATGTTGAGGATCTCGGTGCTGTCCCGAATGAGGTTGTGGCGATCAAACACCACGTCCAGACGCCAGCGCGCCTGCGTCTCCATGACCGCGCCGTGCAGAGGCAGGTCGAAGTACCAGGCGCAGCTGCCCACATCGGCGTTGCAGGTGGTATCGATGAGCTTGGGCCGCGACTTCTGGACGTTCTTCGTGTGGCTGAACAATCCCGAATCGGCGAAGCCGTCGGCACGGTAGGCGAAGGCGATGTCGACGCGCGCGGCGAGATCCAGGATATTCGCCTTGGTTCCGTTCACGTACAGCCGGATCTGGAGGGAGTCGTAGCTCTTGACGTCCTGGTTCACGACGGCAAGCCCCAGGGCCGGCATGCCGCCCCAGGTGTAGCGCGTGGTGCGTATGTCGAACTTCACGTCCTCGCCGGGAGTACGGAAGCAACCCAGGGCCTGGCCCCAGGAGCCAGGAACGCCCACGCGAAACCAGTAGCTGGTCTTTGCCTTGAGGCCATGGAGCTTGACGCGATGGAAGCGTACCGGCACGTCGCCGACGGCGTCGGTGTCGACGTAGGAGTAGTTGGCGATCTTCCAATTGGCCGTGTCGGCCCACATCACGCTCGAGAGGTATTCGCCGTTGGGCGTGTACCACATGATCTCGGCGGAATCGGACGTGACGTTGCAGACCTTGATGTTGGCGAATTGCGGCGGAACCGCCGGAAGCGCCTTGGTGATGAAGTAGAAGGGTGTGGAGTCGGCGGCGCCCTTGGGCCACTTGCTGGTGGTGGACACGAGGCCCTTGAGATCGGTCGCGACCACGTGGAAGTAGTACTGGGTGGCCGGCGTCAGGCCATTGATCTGGATCTTGAACGTGCCGCCCGTGTCGCCGCCCGGCACGAAGAGGATCTGCGTCGCGAGGCTCGAGTCGAGGCCGTATCCGATTCGGACGGTTCCCCACTTGTCGAGGTCGATCGAGATGGTCGCGGACGTGTCGGTGGTGTAGAGCACCTTCACGACGGCCTTCGGCGGCAGATCGGGCGTCTCGCTCGAAAGACCCATGAGCGGAATGATGACCGCCACCTGGGCGTCGGGGCAGTTGGCTTCCGTCTGTCCCACCGGACCGCCGAACTTCTCGACCAGCGCCTCGGTGTTCGAGGGACCGGTCAAAAGGCCGCCGTAGAGACCGCCTACGGGGATGGTGTAGTTGTAGTAGGCTCCGGGGACGTTCTTGCCTTCCGGATTGGCTGCGCGGTGGTGCGGGTGCATAGGGTTCCTGCGTCCCACGCCGTAGATGTAGGAGAGGTCGAGCGCATTGGTGCCGAACATGTAGTTGAGCCCGCCCAGCAGGACCTGCAGGACCTCCTTGCGCTTCCAATCGGTGGTTCCGGGCTTGTCGACGATGGCCCTCCCGTCGACCAGAGAAGTCATGTCGTAGAACATGTAGAGGTCGGCGAGATTGCCGAACTGGTACTTGTTCCACCAGCCGCTCTTGCCGTAGCCGATGCCCATCGCGTACCAGGTGGTGTCGTAGGTGAGGCGCGTGGGATTGTACTGGTCGCCCGTCGGAATGACGACGGTGGCGCCGTTGCCCGTCCCCCACAAGGGCCCGGCCATCTGGTTGATGCTGCGCAGCAGCAGGGTGTCGCGCTGACCCGGACGGATGCCGTAGCGGGCGGCGGTGTCGGCGCTGGAGAGGATCAGCTTGGCGAAGGAGTAGAGTGCGAGGCTCTGCACAGAACCGTAGTCGGTGGGGCCGCCGTTCTTGAGCATGCCGTTGGTGCCGCAACCGAAGAACCCGCCTTCGAAGCGGGTGGTCGCGTAGGTGGCGCTGTAGTCGGCCGACGGACAGATTCCGCCCTTGCCCGTGGGCATGCCGGTCTTGTAGACGGCTTCCTGGAGGTACTTGTCCTCGCCGGTGGCCCACAGCAGGGCGACCGCGGCCAGCCCCATGTCGTCGAAGAGAGTGATGTCGCCGGTGTAGTCCGGAGCCGTCTCCCCCTTGTTCGCCAACTTGGCCGTCTCGTACATCGCCTTGGCGATCGTCAGCGCCGAATCGGCGAAGGGCGCGCTGTAGGGACGATACATCCGCGAGAGGAAGGCCATGCCCGCCGCGAAGTCGCCCATGGATCCCGAACCCCAGTTCTTGAGCAGGACACGTTCCTTGCGTCCTCCTCGCGTGGGCGAAAGCACGGCGTCATGGTTCTCGGGGCGTCCCCACCAGTTGAAATCGGGTCCCGGATCTCCCACCGACAGGATCATGTCGGAGGCCACGCCATTGGCGAGCTTCCAGGAATTCATGACGAACTGCGCCCCCACCCAAGCCTCGCGCAGGACGTCTGGAATGCGGTCGGTGCTCGCGGTGAAGTTCTGGTTCAAGGCGAAGCGGTCGGCGTCCTTCTCTGGCATGGTGGCGGCGAGCATTCCCAGCGCGGCCAGCGGATAGCTGTTGGTACGCGCCTCCTTGAGATGGTTGCCGCAGTCGTACCAGCCGCCCTTGAGCGCACCCTTGTACTTGTACGAACCGTCGGCGTTCTTCGCGGCGCTGTCGTAGAGCCAGCCGTCCCACATGTGCGAGGCCGGATGGAACCACGACTCGTAGTCGCCGCTGCGCGCCACGCCGAAGAACTTGAGAGCCGCGTCGCGGGCCATGCCATAGACATTGTCGCTGACCACGAAGGGGGCGGAACTGTCGGCACCGACGCGAATCACGTACTTGCCGACCGGAAGCGTCTTGGGGAGGATGCCTTGGGTAAGTGCTCCGGAGACGGTCGTGCCCGTCATCGGATAGCCCTTCTTCCAGTCGCCCTCGCCATTATGGGCGTGCTCGGCCGAGTTGGACGCGTAGGCGGTGATCTGACCGGAGACGGAACCACCCTTGGAGACGAGCGAGCCTGATCCCACCGCCAGACCGCTGGCGTTCACGACGCTGAAGGACGATCCCGTGCAGCCGACGCAATAGAACTTGGCGTACCCTTCGGCGACGTCGCGCTGGCGGTAACCGGCCTGGTTCACCCGCACGCGGTCGAGCGTCATGTTGAGGGTGTCGCCCCGTCCCTGGATGGTCTTGTCCGTGGCGGGAAGCTTGTTCAGCGGATTCCCGATCGAATCGTAGGGCATGGGATCAGCACTGGCGAGCGCCACGGCGACCATAGGAAGGAACATGGATCGGATGCGTCGGGACACGGAGCGCTCCTCGAAGGAATGGCGGAAGATGGCGACCGAGCCGAATCCCCCCTATGAGTCAAAATGCGGGGAAATGCAAGAAAGAATGTTTGCTTTCAAAAGCCAATTGCGGTTCTGTACGCAGACGGAGAACATGAGCCTCCCTGCCCGTCCAACCACCTCGGCCCTGCGGATGCCGTTCGGCCCTCCACGGGCTACCTTGTTCATCCCATGAGCTCCCAAGAAGCGCTACTCGCCCATCTACGCGAAACCGATCATCTCCACGCCGCCGCCCGTCTTCTCCAGTGGGATCAGGAAACGGGGATGCCTTCCGCTGGCGAGGCCGCGCGAGCCGATGCTCTCTCGACCCTTGCGCGGATCGCGCACGAGCGGAGCACGAGCCCCGTCTTGAAGGAGCTTCTCGAGAAGGCCTCGAGCGACGCGTCCACCCCCGACGAAGTCCGCCAATGCGAACTGGTACGCCGCGATTTCGAGCGGGCCGAGGCCGTTCCGGCGCGGCTCGTAGAGGAACTCGTCCGTACCACGAGCATCGCGCAGCAGGAATGGGCGAGAGCACGTGGAAACCGCGACTTCGCGGCATTCCTCCCCCATCTCGAAAAAATCGTGCGCCTCAAGCGCGAAGAAGGCTCGTGCCTCGCGCCCAAGGACGGCACGCCCTACGACGGCCTCCTTTCCGACTACGAGCGCGGCATGCGCACGGCCGACTGGGACGTCCTCTTCGGCGAACTCGAACGCGAGCTGCCCGATCTGGTGCGCGCGATCGTGGACCGCCAGCGCGAAGCCAACGCCCGTGTGGACGCCTGTTCCGCGCTCAAGGGCCCGTTCCAGGCTTCGTCGCAGATGGATGCCTGCCGCCGTCTGGCCGTCTCCATCGGTTTCGACTTCGGTGCCGGGCGCCTCGACCTTTCGGCCCATCCGTTCTCCGAAACGATCCACGTCGGCGATCACCGCATCACCACGAGGCTCGACGCCGACGACCTCTCCGGATGCCTCTTCTCGAGCCTCCACGAGGCGGGCCACGCCCTCTACGAACAGGGACTTCCCCTGGAACTCTTCGGCACGCCGCTGGGAAGCTACTGCTCGATGTCCGTCCACGAGAGCCAATCGCGCCTCTGGGAGAATTTCGTGGGCCGCTCCCAGGCGTTCTGGGACATCGAGTACCGCAATCTCCAGAAGGCATTCCCCACGATGGGATATGTCTCGGAAGACATCTGGACGTCGCTGGTGCGCCGCGTCCAGCCGACCCTGATTCGGACGGAATCCGACGAAGCGACCTACAACCTCCATGTTCTCGTGCGCTACCAGCTGGAGCGCGCGATGATCCTGGGCGATCTCGATCCCGCGGGCCTTCCCGACGCCTGGAACGAGGCCTACGAGAAACTGCTCGGCGTCCGGCCCGCGCACGATGGCGAAGGCTGCCTGCAGGATGTCCACTGGAGCGGCGGCATGTTCGGATACTTCCCGACCTACACCCTCGGGAACCTGCTGGCGGCGCAACTGTACGCGGCGGCCGATCGCGCCGGCGCCACAAGCGAGCGATCCACCCTGCTCGCCTGGCTTCGCGAACACATCCACACCCAGGCGCACCGCTTCGAAACCCCCGATCTCATCGAACGGGCCACCGGGGAGAAGCCCTCCTCGCGGCATTTCCTGGCCCATCTGAAATCGCGCTACCTGGCCTGAATACCCGCCCGCCCCCCATCGCTTCTTTCTAGACTGGAAGCATGCTGACGACCGGAGAAGCGGCGCGGCTTCTGGGTGTGACCGCGCAGACCGTGATCAACTGGATCGAATCCGGGGTGCTCCCCGCGGTGCGCGTGGGACGCGGGCGCCGCCGCATCGCCGGCTCGAGCCTACGTTCCCTGATCGCACACAACGCGATCCCTGCCGAGTCGAATTCTCCGGAACTGTGGCATCGGATCCGCGCGGATGCCCCGGAACCCGGATCGCTGCCCCCGACATTCATGGCCGACGCGGCGGGTCGGATCATGCACTGGAGCCCGCAGGCCGAATTCTTTCTGGGCTGGACCACGCAGGAACGGGTCGGCCACTCGCTTTCCGAAATCCCGGCCCACGTACCTGGCCTGCCGGTCGATCTCGCCGAACTCGCGCGCGAACCCGGCGAAGAGACGCACCTGTCGCTTCTGCTCGAATTCTCGCGCCGCGATGGCTCCATGATTCCGGCCGAAACGACGCTCTCTTGGATCCGCAACGCCAAAGGGCATACCGTGGGAAGCGTCTTTCTTCTCGAACCAACGCACGCCGACGCATCCGTGCCGAAGCCTTCTCGAAAAAAGCGCACGAAGGCCTGAAGCTCAGCGCACCCGCGTGGTGTCGATGAAGCGCACGGAAATTTCGCCCGGGCGAACCAGTCCTTGACGGCGGGCCTCGCCGGCGATCGTGGCGGAGTCGTTCCGGAAGAGCTGGATGGAATCGACCAGAGTGGCATTGCGCAGGCGCAGCGAATCGTTCTTGGCCTGCATCGCCTGGACGGCGCGCGACTTGTTCCACTGCCGAACCACCCCGTAGGGCCCGAAGGTCCAGGCATACAGGGCAAAGCCGAGCCCCGCGATCAGAAGCCAACGTCCGACCGGAATGCGTCCCTCGCGTCGAGAGCGGATGGGAGACTGCGGAAGTGGAGAAGGGGCGCTCATGCGTTCACCCGCGCCGCCGCCAGCGCCCACCGACCGTCTGGACGACCTCTCCGGAAAGTTCGCGGAGGACGATCTGGTGCTGGATGTCTCGGATGCTCCGACCTGTCTTGATGGCAATCTCCTCGATGGTGGCTCCGGGGCTGGCAAGCAAGTTTAGCAACGCATCGTCGGGCGCCCGGGAAGGCGCGCATTCCCAGCCCAGAGCTTCGAAGAGATCATCGGACTGGGCGCACAGGGCCGCGCCCTGTCGCAAAAGACGGTGGCATCCCAGGAAACTCGACCACCCGGCAAGACCTGGGCAGGCCAGCACCTCGCGCCCCTGTTCCAATGCGTAGCGCGCCGTGATCAGGGCGCCGCTGCGATCGCCGGCCTCGGCGACGACGACGGCACTCGACAATCCCGAGATGATGCGATTGCGCCGAGGGAAGTTCCCCTTGTACACGGGATCGCCGAAGGGAAACTCGCTGACCAGCGCGCCATGACAGGAAATGTCCCGAGCGAGGGCGCGCCGCGAAGGGGAATCGACCTGGTCGAGACCGCATCCGAGGACCGCCACGGTCTCGCCCGATGCTTCGAGAGCGGCGCGGTGGGCGATCTCGTCGATGCCGCGCGCCAATCCCGAGACGATGCGCACCCCCGAGCGCGCCCAGGAACGCACAAGCTCGCCGCAAGCGTCGCCACCCGCGCCCGAGGGACTGCGCGTCCCCACGACGCCGACGGCGCGGGGATGCTCGAGCGGAACGGTCCCGAGGACGTACAGGACCGGAGGAGACGCATGGATGGTGCGCAGAAAGGCGGGATACTGGGGATCGTCGAGGGCCACGATGGCTGCGCCGAGCCGTTCGGCCTCGGCCACCTGACCGCACGCCCAATCGAGATCGGGCCCCCGCGACAGCGCCTCGACATGGGCGGACCGAAGCCCCAGGGACGGATGTTCCAGCGCGGAGGCCGAAGCCGAAAAAATGCCGGAGGGCGTCTCGAACCGTTCCAGGAGCTTCGTCAGACGGACCGGCCCCAGTCCTTCGAGATGCGCCAGAGCCAGCCAGCTCAAGAGGGAATCGGAACCGATGCACTCTCGGCACTGCCAAAGATCTTGGGCGAAGTGCGCCTGCAGATGGCTCGAGACCTCGTTGGTTCCGACATCTTCAACCAACGGAGCAGACCTCCGCATGTTTCGCGAATGGCCCATCGGAGGAAGACGGACGGCCTTGGGCTGATCCGAAGTGGACGCAGAAGATCGGATCCGGCGAGAAAGCCGGACAAAGTGGTTCACAGGAGGCATGGGTCAGTACCTTTGTGGGAACGGGTATGTCACGAAGATACTATACATTTGAGCAGTTGCGCAACATCATGGCGCGTTTGCGCGCTCCCGACGGCTGTCCCTGGGATCGCGAGCAAACCCACCAGAGCATCAAGGACTGCCTCCTCGAAGAGACCTACGAGTTCCTCGAGGCGGTCGAATCGGGTGATCCCACGCATATGCGCGAAGAGCTGGGCGACCTGCTTCTGCAAGTCGTGTTCCACGCCCAGATGGGTTCGGAAGCCGGCACCTTCGATCTGGACGACGTGATCCACGAACTGTCCGACAAGCTTGTGCGTCGCCATCCCCACGTGTTTGGCGAGGCCATCGTCGCCGACTCCGACGAGGTGGTGGCCAACTGGGAAGCCATCAAGAACACCGAGACCGGCAAGGAGTCGCGCAAGAGCCGCATGGACGGCATCCCGACCACCTACCCCGCCCTCCTGCGCGCCAAGAAGCTGCAGGTGCGCGCCGCCAAGGACGGCTTCGACTGGCCTTCGCCGGAACCCGTCTGGGAGAAGCTCGCCGAAGAGACGCGCGAAGTCCACGAAGCGATCGCCGAAGGGGATCTCGACCATCTGGAAGAAGAGGTCGGCGACCTCCTGTTCGTCGCCGTGAACCTCGCCCGCAAGCTGGGCATCGACCCCGAAATCGCCCTTCAGCGCGCCAACCGCAAGTTCGACTCCCGCTACCGCCACATGGAATCGCTGGTGGACGCGAAAGGACAAAAGCTGTCCGACCTCGATCTCGAAGCCCAGGACAAGCTCTGGGACGAGGCGAAAAGGAAAGAACAGGGGTCATCGAAGACGATTCCGCCTTCCGCATCGGCGTGACGGAAGCCTGTCTCGCGTCGGGAATCGTCCTGCAAGAAAACTCCGCGTCAGGGCGTGCCGGGCCAGGGGAGGGTATCGCGAGCGAGATCGGCCGCGATGTCGGCGATGGCGAACTTCACGATGCCGTGGCTGTTGGAGGCGTACAGCGTGTCGTCCAGGACCGCTAGACCGTAGGTGCTGGCGTAGTTGTTGGTGTAGTAGGTGACGCCCTTGCGCAGGAGCGGCACGTGCTGGAACCAGTTCCGCTTGCGATTCCACACCCACGCACCAGGAGCCAGCTCCTCGCCGGGAAGAAACAGGTAGTCGCCGTGGTGAAGCATCCCGAAGAAGGTCCCGAATCCAACCAACTTCATGACGGAATCCGCCACCACCCGGTAGTTGTTCATGGTGTCGATGTAGGTGCGGGAAGCGACATCGAACTGGGCTACATAGGCACCTTGCGTGCTCACCCACCCCTTGCCATCGTATTCCGTGATGCCAGATACTCCTGTGATCGAACATGACGGCTTGGCACAGGCCATCAAAGGCTTGATCTCGGTCCAGATGCTGTCGGTGCCGAGGAAATACAAGCCATTCCTACCTCCCCCAAAAAGGGTTCCGTCGGATGCCTGGTAGAAGACATCGAAAGAAGGAATCGCGGCCTGGGTGATTTTCCCGAGCGGACGCCAGTTTCCGTCGACGCGAATCCATGCCTCGCTGGGTTGACTGATGACGCGCAACGATGCGACCAGATTGCCCTGGTAGGTTCCGAACCCCTGGATCCACGATGAATCAGGATGATTCGGACCAGGAATTGTCCACGTCGTCATCGAATCCGAAGCGGGATCCCAGGTGATGCCTTTGCGGCCAACGCTCCCGAAATAGAACGTGTCGCCAATGCCAATGAACGACTTGTTCGACATCGCCTTGTAGCCTTGGGGCATGGAAAGCTCCCACCACCCTCGCGCCTTCTGATATGCGAACAGTCCATTGGCCGAATCCAATCCAACCAGCGTTTTGCCGGCTTGTTGGAGAAGGTACAGGGAATGCTTCGGTGGGGATCTGTACCCCGTCTGTCGCCACCCCGTATCAAGAACAGGTGCGGGTTGCAGCACATCGGGATCCGTCGAGCTGCGGGAACACGATGCCGCCACGAGTAGCGCCCCAGCAGCCATCGAAAACATCCAACGCCCCACACTCATGGCCATACCTGCGGACTGCTCAAGGTCGACCAGGAATCTCCAATCTCTCGGATCCGTGCATCACCACCGCGAGGCCAAGGCTTCCAAAGCGCATCATGAAGACCATGCCGGCAGGGACTGAAAGTGCGGAGAGGAGTACGATTCATGATGTTCTCAACTCCGGGAAAGTTGAAGAAGTGGGGAGAGCACGAGGTTGATCCAGGAACCATACAAAGTCGTGATCTCCCAGAAGCGCAAAGTTTTCGCACCAAGCAGAGTTCACACTTTCGAAGGGGGAGACGAAGACCCGCCAGGGGCTGAAGGCGCGGGGGAAGGCGTTCCCCCGAAAAAGAGAGGTCATGGGGAGCCTCCCCATGGAAACAACACCCGACGAGACGTCTACCTTTGTGACCCATGTTCCTGAAGATCACCGGTCCGCAACGCGTCGAAGGCGAAGTCGTCATCTCGGGGGCGAAGAACGCCGCCTCGAAGATGATGATCGCGAGTCTCCTCACCTCCGAGGAGGTGGTGCTCCACAACTTCCCGCACATCGACGAGATCGACATCGTACGCGAGCTCGTGGAGCGGGTGGGCGCCCACGTCGAAGTCCGCGGCTCGACGCTGTTGCTGCGTACGCCGACCATCGCCACCGAGGAGGTCGTGGGACTGTCGCGCGCCAACCGCATCTCGGTGCTCGCGCTGCCGGCTTTGCTCCATCGCAAGGGACGCGCCGTGCTTCCCATCGTGGGCGGCGACCGCATCGGACCGCGCCCCGTGAACTACCACCTCGACGCGCTCCAGGCCATGGGCGCCGAGATCGAGGAAGCGGGCAAGGCCTTCATCGCGCGCGCACCTTTCGGATTGCACGGCACGCACGTGAAGCTCCCCTACCCTTCGGTGGGCGCGACCGAGAACATCCTGCTGGCCGCCGTGCTCGCGCGCGGCCGCACCGTCATCGAGAACGCCGCGGTCGAACCCGAGATCCTCGACCTCGTGATGATGCTGCAGAGCATGGGCGCCATCATCGAGCAGGGAACCAGCCGCGTCATCACCATCGACGGCGTGCCGCGCCTCAAGGGTTGCACGCACTCGATCCTGCCCGACCGCATGGAAGCCGCGAGCTACGCCTGCATGGCGCTGTCCACCGGAGGGCGCATTTTCTGTCGTCACGCGCGGCAGGAGCACATGATCACGTTCCTGAACTCGGTGCGCCGCATCGGGGCCGACTACGAAGTCCTCGAAGACGGCATCGTCTTCTTCGTCCCGCCGGGCGCGACGCTGCGCGGCATCGACCTCGAGACCGACACGCATCCGGGCTTCATGACCGACTGGCAGCAGCCGTTCACGCTCCTCCTCACGCAGTGCGACGGCACGTCGGTGGTCCACGAAACGGTCTACGAGGATCGCTTCGGCTACACCCGCGAACTCAACCGGCTCGGCGCGCAGATCACCGTCTTCGACAAGTGCCTGGGCGAACTCCCCTGCCGCTTCCGCGGACGCAGACACCCCCACAGCGTGATCGTGCAAGGCCGCACGCCGCTGACAGCCGTGCCGGAATCCGTCGACATCTTCGACATCCGCGCCGGCATCACGCTCGTGATCGCGGCGCTGTGCGCCGAAGGAACGACCAGGCTCACCGGCCTCGAGCACCTCGACCGCGGGTACGAGAACCTGCTCGGCAAGCTCGAAGGCCTGGGCATCCGCGCCACGCGCGAGGAGTGATCGCCTCGGCGGGTTTGTAGCTTCACGGACGATCCTTTCCTTGGAGTTTGCATGAACAAGACCCTGATCGCCGTCCTCGTCCTCTTCGTCGCCCTCCTGGGAGTTCTGGGGCTCGTGGGCGTCACGTGGATGAACACGTCCAACCAAGCCGTGCAGCTCGAGATGCAGTTCAAGGCCCAGATCGAAGCCAACAAGAGCACCTACGACAAGATGTGGAAGGTGCTGTCGCAGAAGGCGCAGATCACCGACAAGTACTCGGAAGATTTCCGCAAGTCCTACGAAGCCATCATGCAGGGGCGCTACGGGAACAACAAGAACTTCCAGGGATCGCTCATGCAGTGGATCCAGGAACGCAACCCGACCCTTTCGCCCGAGATGTACAAGGATCTGTCGCAGGCCGTCGAGAGCTACCGCGGCGAGTTCGACGAGGCGCAGAAGCGCATGATCGACATCAAGCGCGAACACGACGTGCTGCGGCTATCGTTCCCCTCGCGCCTCTTCGTCGGCGGACGTCCAGAACTCGAGCTCAAGCTCGTACTCTCCTCGCGCACCGAAGCCACCTTCGAGAGCGGCATGGACGACTCCGTGAACGTCTTCCCCGCCAAGTGAAGCGCCGCGCGTGACAGCCCTCTGGAACTCGCTCGCGGGAACCATCGCGAGCCCCCTCGGGCTGGTGCTCCTCCTGCCGCTCCTGGCCATCGTGGTTCTCGCGATCTTCTGGACCGCGCGAATCGTCTGGTGGGAGTACGCGCTTGTCGTCGCAGTGCCTTTCGTGTTCGTGATGGGCGTGCGCACGATCTCGGTGGATGCGCAGACCCACGACGTGGAATGGGTGCGTCTCCACGCGACGGAAGGCTGGTTCGAGGAAAGCTGGAACCGGTACGTCCATCGCCGCTGCAGCACGGGAGGCAAGCGCCCTCGCAGCTACGACTGCTCCTACGTCGAAACGATTCCGCCGCGCTGGTGGGCGAAGCTCTCCGACGGATCGGTGCGGAACATTTCCAACAGCGCATTCCAGCGATTGAGCAACACCTGGGGCGGAGCCACCTTCATCGAAATGCATCGCCCCAGCTTCACGAAAGACGGCGACGCGTGGAAGTCCGTCTGGAAAGGCGACGAGGCGACCCTGCAACCGTGGACGATCGAACAGGCTTGGGAGAATCGCATCCACGCCGCGCGTTCCGTCTTCGGCTACAGCCCGGTCGACACGGCGGTCAAGCGTCGACTGAAGCTCGTCGACTACCCGACCGGATCGGGCCCCGACAAACCGCAGGTGCTGGGCACGAGCGACTCTCTCGCCGATGCCATGCTGCGCCGCCGCAACGCCCGCGCAGACAGCGCGGGACCGAACATCTTCCTGATCGTCTTCGACGGCCAAGGCCCGGCCGCGGGGCGGGCGCAGGAAGCGCTCTGGGAAGGCGGGAACCGCAACGAGTTCGTCGTCTGCCTGGGACGAGCGAAAAACCGCACCACCTGGGTGCACATCTTTTCCTGGACGCCCGACAAGAAGCTCGTCATCGAGGTGCGCGATCTGCTCGAGGAGCGCGACTCCCTCACCCTTCCGCAGATCGCCGACTCGCTCGCATCGCGCGTGATCCCACGCTGGAAGTCGCGCGACTTCCACGAGTTCGACTACCTGCGGATCCAGCCGACACCGCGTGCGATCGTCTTCGCATCGCTCCTCGCCTTGGCCACATGCCTTGGAATCGGTTGGTGGGTGGTGCGCAACGACCACTCCCTGCGCGGCGAGCAACCGATTCGTTGGATTCCTCGTCCGAAGCGTTTCTCGCGCACCTGAAACCGCGATTGCGGAATTCGACGCAATCGCGAAAACGCGAGGTCCGTCGTGAATCATTTCGCGATCCGGGGAATCCGAATATCGCGATTCCGTCACGAATCATTCCTGGGCGATTCTGACTGAATCGTTTCGGAAACAAAAAACGCCTGGTGGAGAAGCTTCCACCAGGCGCCACAGCTACACCATTGGATTCCGGGGAAACACTACCCCCGGAACGAAATCACTTCTTCGCGACCTTCTTGGCAGCGGCCTTCTTCGGAGCGGCAACCTTCTTGGCGGCGACCTTCTTCGGAGCGGCGACCTTCTTGGCGGCGACCTTCTTCGGAGCGGCGACCTTCTTGGCGGCGACCTTCTTCGGAGCGGCAACCTTCTTGGCGGCGGCCTTCTTCGGAGCGGCGACCTTCTTGACGGCGGCCTTCTTCGGGGCGGCAACCTTCTTGGGAGCTGCAGCCTTCTTGGGGGCTGCAGCCTTCTTAGCGGCGGGCTTCTTCTGCATTTGCTTCTCCTATGGAGTCGCTGTGGTTTTCATTTGGCGCGGAAAGCGCCTTTCGATGCGGCGTGGCGCACCGGTTTGTTAACCGCGCCCGTCGATCCTATCGCCAATGATACGCTGGCATTTTCATGCAGTCAAGAACTTGCAAGCGTTTTTCCGCTCTTTTTTCGAAAGCATGGCAGATTCCTTCATGACAAATTCTGTCTAGCCTGGAGGAGTTTGAGCAGATCGGACCTCGCCGAGCGTCGCGACTCCCCATCCAGAAGGGGTGTTCCCTCGGGAGTGGTCAGCGAGAAGGAGTCGAGCGCCTTGTCGGCTTCGGTGCATACCCGCGCCGAATGGATAACCCATTGCCGCTTCGACAGATATAGGGTGAGATCGAAGAGCAGTCCGAGGCGATCGGGCGCCGTGATGTCGAGAATCGTGTAGTCGTCCGAATCCTGATCGCGGAATTCGACGCGGACCTTGGGCGTCATGATCCGCGAGGTCGCGACGGCCCAGCGACTCGCGTGATCGTCGACATAGGCTTGGAGATCGAGCACATCGAGGTCTCGCACGCGAGAGACGCGTTCCTCGACCTGCGAGGAGAGATCGTCCGCATCCGCGAAGAGGGACGGCTCTCCGGCGATCACCGAGAAGAGGTCGATCACGACGCCGTCGAACCGCGTGTAGACCTGGGAGGAGAGGATGGAGAATCGCAGGCTCGTGAGGGCCGCGCAGATGCGCGCGAGCAGGCCGGGGCAATCGGCGGAGACGAGCACGAGATCCCAGTGCGAACCCAGGTCGCGAGCCTTGACCGCGCTGCGGCGGCTTCCGGAAAGGGACTGCACGAGATCGAGGTGGTCGGCCACTTGGCGCGCCGAGACGGAACTCGCGTAGCGTCGCGGAAGGCGCTTGAGATGCTCGAGGACCTCCTCTCGTGGATGTCCGAACGCTTCCTGGGCGAGCGCTTCGCGACGCGCTCCGGAATCCCTGCGCGAAGACGCGTGCTCCTGCTCGAATTCGAGCATGCCCTCCACGTAGAGTCGCTGGAGGAGAGTCGCCTTCCAAGCCGACCACGCATCCGGATGGACCGACGAGGTATCGGCCCAGGTGAGCACGTAGAGCCTGCGAAGCTGATGCGCGTCGTTCGTGCATGTGAGCATGTCGCGGATGGTCGCGGGATCGTCGATGTCGCGACGCTGCGCGAGATGGTTCATGAGCAAGTGGTGCTGCACGAGCTCCGCGGCCTGAGCGGCCCTGGATTCCGAAAGTCCCGCGCGCAGGCAATACGCGAGCACGAGACGGGCGCCGATTTCGGAGTGGCCGGGACCGACCCCTTTGCCCACGTCGTGGTAGAGGGCGGCGAGGAACAGCACGTCGAGATCGGAGATCTTCGCGAACTCGCCCCTGATGTGCTGCAGGATGGGATCGTCGGATTTCGAAAGCGTCGCGAGACGGCACAGCACGGTGAGCGTATGCTCGTCGGTCGTGTAGAGGTGGTAGATGTCGTGCTGGCTGTGGCAGTCGATCAGGCGGAAGTCCGGCACGATCAGATTGAGGACGCCCAGTCGGTGGAGTTCCCGCAAGGTGAATCCCTGCTCGCTGGAATGCTTCATGATCTCGAGCAGGCGTGGAAGCAGGAGGGGAAGATCGATCTCCTCGGGCTCCGCGAGGGATACGGCCTGGCGGATGTACCAACGCATCACGGGACTGGCGCCCACCTGGGCCTTCTGCGCGGCGCGGTAGAATTCGAGCACGAGGGCGATGTTCGAGAGGAACGGATTCCTCCCCTCGATCTTCATTTCCATCGCCCCGTCGACGATCAGAAAACGCGGATCCGGACTCGCGACGCGCGCGCGCCGTCGACTCCCGAGCGTGGCGACATGGTCGCAGTACTGCGACGTGATCGAATCGACGACGCGTACGCGCCGATAGAATTCCTTCTGGAAGCGTTCGACTCCACGGGATTTGTCGTCGTCCTCGTAGCCCAACAGGCGCGCGACATTCTCCTGCTCGCCGAATTCCAGGCGATCCGATTTCTTCTCCGTGAGGTAATGGAGCGCGATGCGGGCCCGTAGCAGGAATTCGTTGGCGTCGCGGACGTCGCGAAGCTCCTCCGGCCCGATGATGCCCATGCGGACGAGATCGTCGATATTGCGCGCGCCGTTCTGGATGCCCGCGAGCCACACGAGGGTGTGGAGATCGCGCAAGCAACCGCGCCCTTCCTTCAGATTGGGCTCGAGCGTCTGGGCAAGTCCGCCTTGCGCGACAAGCCTCTTCTCGCGCTCGCCAAGCTTGAGAAGCGCGAGGTGCCTCTGGCGGCGACCCGAAGGACGCTCGGCGACGAAGTCGGCGAACTCCCTGTAGAGAGCGAAGTCGCCGCCCAGGAACCGTTCCTGCAGGAACGCCGTGTAGGTTTCGACATCGTCATCGGAAGCCTTGCGGCAATCGGCGACGGTGCGGACCGATTGTCCGACGACGAAGCCCGCGTCCCACAGCGGATAGAGGATCTGCTCGGCCTCGGAAAGCACTTCGGGACTCGCCTTGCGCGGCGTCAGGATGAGCAGATCGATGTCGCTCAAGGGGCACATCTCGCGCCGACCATACCCTCCCACGGCGACCAGCGCGAGCGAGGAAGCGGCAGACGTGGTGTTCCGACGCACTTCGAAGATGGCGCGCAGGAACGTGTCGACGAGATCGGAATACGCCGCCGCGGTCGAGATCCCCGACGCTCCGGCGACGAAACGCGCGCGGATCGCTTCGCGCTCGACGCCCAGAAGCTCCTTCAGGATGCGGACGCGCTCGGCGGGATCGCTCTGGCGAAGGAACGTCTGGCGGAAGCGCACGTCGATCGAATTCATGGAAGGCTCCTTCCGGATGAACCGCGGACAAAGCCTGCGGCCTCGATTCTTCTCCTGGGCAACCTAGCATCGCGCGCTCCGAGCGCACATGGAAAAGGCCGCCGGGACGGATCCCGACGGCCTTCGAAACGATCTCCGATTACGGCGATCAGTCGTCCGCGAAAGCGCTGATGTCGGTCGCACCCGTCTCGTCGACAGCCGGCAGAACCGACGACTTGCCACGCGAAGTCCGGAACTTCTCGATCGCGTGGTAGTACGAGTAGTAGAGAACCGGCGTGACCAGCAGCACGAGAGCCGTATTGAACAGCAGTCCCCAGAAAATCGACCAGGCGAGAGGCGCCCACATCCCGGCCGTCTGGGACTTCGTGACGATGCCAAGATGGAGCCAGTCGATGCCCATTCCCGTGGCCATGGGCAGAAGAGCGATCATGGCGGTCACCGCGGTGAGCATGACCGGGCGCAGACGCGTCTTGCCACCCTCGACGGCGACTTCTTCCAGAGGTCGTCCCTCGGCGCGGAGCTTGTTCATGAAGTCGATCAGCACGATGCCGTTTTTCGCCACCACGCCCGCGAGCGCGATGATGCCGATTCCCGTCATGATGATCGCGGCCTGGGTCTGCACGATCAGAAGTCCCCAGAACACGCCACCCACCGCGAGGAACACGCCGACCAGGATGAGCATGGGCTGGAAGAGCGAGTTGAACTGCAGCACCATCGTGAAGAACACGAGACCCACGGCGATCAACAACGCCTTCAGCATGAACAGCTTGGTTTCGTCCTGATCCTTGGAGGACGTTCCCGGATTGATGGTGTATCCGTTCTCCAGCTGGATGCCCTTGATCGCGGCCATGGCCTTGGCCTTGGGACCCGATTCGTCCTTCTGCCCCGGAGCGAGTTCGGCGCTGACCTGCACGGTGCGATTGCCATCCAACCGATTCACCGACGAAAGGCTCGCATCCTCCGTGACCTTGGCCACCGACGACAACGGAATGTACGCGCCGTCATGGGCGATGGCGATCTTGTCGAGCGACGCGAAGCTTTCGCGATTCTCCGCGTCCATGCGAACCATCACCTTGTGCTCGTCCTTGCCCACGCGGTATTTGCCCGCCTCGATGCCGTACATCGCGCCGCGCACCGCCATGGCCACGTCCGTGGCGCCAAGGCCGAAGCGCTTGGCCTGGTCGCGATCGACGTCGATGCGCATCTCCGGCTGGGCGCGGTTGAAGTCGGTGGTGACGTTGGTGAGCTCGGGAATCTTCTTCAGGCGCGCCACCACGGTATCCGCGTAGTCGCCAAGCTGCTTGAAGTCGTCGCCCTGCACCAGAAGCTCCACCGGCTTGCCCGTCGGAGGTCCATGCGCCTCCTTCTTCACCTTCACGTTCCAGCCGGGAAGCAGCACCGGAAGATTTTCCTCCATCCAGGCCTGGGCGGTGAACGCGTCCACCTTGCGATGCTCGAAGCTGGCCATCTTCACGTTGATGTAGGCCTTGTTCGATTCGTCCCTCGAGCCACCAAAGTTGTTGTCGCCCTTGCCGCTGCCCACCACGGTGGACACCGATGCGATATCGGCGTACTCGGCGGGGACGTGCAGCGCGGCTTTTTCGAGGATCGAGATCATCGAATCCGTCTTCATGAGGTCGATGCCCAGAGGGCCTTCGATCTCGGCGGCCACCGTTTCCGGCTCCGTGCTGGGGAAGAAGGCCATGCCCTTGCCCAACACCCCGTAGGCGGCGACACCCGAAACCACGAACGCCAAACAACCGATCAGCAGAAGCACCGGATGATGGAGCAGGCCCTGCAACGTACGACCGTAGAAGGCCCGGAACCGCATGAACAGGCCGCCGCCTTCCTCGTCGTGGTGGTCGGGGTTGTTGTGCATGAACAGCGAGGCGAACACCGGATTGAAGATGAACGCGACGAAGAGCGATCCCGCGAGCGTCACCGACACGGTGATGGGCAGGTACTTCATGAAGCTCCCCATGACGCCCGGCATCCACATGATGGGCAGGAACGCCGACACCGTGGTGAGCGTGGCCGTCGCCACGGGAATCATGACCTCCTTCGTGCCGTCGATCGCCGCCTGGGAACGCGACTTGCCCATGGCCAGATGCCGGTAGATGTTCTCGACCACGACGATGCCGTCGTCGACGAGCATGCCCAACGCCAGGACGAGCGCGAACAGCACCACCATGTTCAGCGTGACCCCCATCGACTGCATGACGATGAAGCCGATCATCATCGAGAACGGAATGGCCGTGGAGATGAAGAACGAATTGCGGAATCCCAGGAAGAACGAAAGGATGCCCACCACCAGCACGATACCGGTGATGATGTGGTTGGACAGCTCGTCCACCATCTCGCGGATGGACGTCGACTGGTCGTTGGAGAAGTCGGCGATGGTTCCTTGTGGCCAGGCCTTCGAGTCCTCCTCGATCACCTTCTTGACCTCGTCGGTGATGTCGATGATGTTCTCGCCGGTGCGCTTGGTGACGCTGATGGCCAGCGCCTCCTTGCCGTTGTAGCGGGCGATGGAGGAGCGATCGCGTTCCCAGGCGAACTTCACGGTGGCCACGTCGCGCAATCGCACCGTCTTGCTGCCGTCGGCGCGCACGATGATGTCGTTGAACGCTTCGGGATCCTTGAGCTCGCCCGTCAACTTGATCGTGAACTTGTTGCCGCCAGCCTTGAGGGAGCCGCCGGGAATGTTCCGATGCTGCGCTTGGATCGCGCTCGAAATCTTCCCGAGATCGAGGTCGTAGTTGCGCATGCGATCTGGATCGACGTCGATCGAGATTTCCTTCTCCTGCTTGCCCGTCACCACGGCTTCGAGCACACCGGGAACCTTCTGCAGCTTGTTCTTCAGCGCCTCGGCCAAGGTCTCCAGACGATCGATGTCGTAGTCGGACGTGAGCGAGACCGTGAAGACGGGGATCGCCGAGAAGTTGAGCTCCTGGACGATCGGATCGTCGGCATCGTCGGGAAGGTTGCTCTTGGCCATGTCGACCTTGTCCTTCACGCGACGCAGGGCCGTCTCGACCTCGACGCTCGTGTTGAACTCGATCTGGATGGCCGAGACGGACTCCATGGACTGGCTCGTGACCTTCTTGACGCCATCGAGACCCTCGAGCTGGTCCTCGATCTTTTCGGTGACGAGCTTTTCGATGTCTTCGGGCGATGCGCCCGGATAGACGGTGTTGACGAAGATGTAGGGGATCTTGACTTCCGGGTAGGATTCCCGGGGAAGAGTGAGATAGGCCGTCGCCCCCGCCAGGAACAATATGGCGGCGAGGACGAGGACCGTGACGGGATTCCTTACGGCAAATTTTGTCATCTTGATGTCCTTCGGATCACTCGCGAACCTTGACGCCTTCCGACAATCGGAAGGCGCCGCGGACCACCAGCTTGTCGCCGACCTTCAAGCCGGAAGCGACATGGACGGAATCGCCGGATCCCGAACCCAGCACGACGGGAGCCTCGTGGGCCACGCCGTCGCGGACCACCATCGCGAGAACGCCACCCTCGCGGCGCACCAAGGCGAAGGACGGAACGACGATCGCGTTCTTGACCGTGCCGTGGAGGATGCGGATCTTGCCGGCCATGCCGGGACGCAGACGTCCGCCGACATTGCCGAGCTCGACGCGCGCCGAAATCACGCGATTGCGCGAATCGGCGGCGAGATCGACGGTGGACACCTTGCCGGTGTAGATCTTGCCGGGTTCGTCGAGCAGGAAGAACTGGGCGGAATTGCCCGCCTTCAATCCGCTGACCTCCGACTCGGGCACCGAGAAGGTGGCCTCGAGACGGTCGTTGCGCACGAGCCGCAGCATGGACGTCCCCGGACCGATGGCCTGCCACCGCTCGACCATGCGCGAAGCCACGATGCCCGCGAAGGGCGCCCGGCAACGGCTGTCTTCCAGGAGCTTCTTGGCTCCCATGTACTGGGCCTTGGCACCGTAGAATTGGGCGGATGCGGCATCGAGCGAGACCTTGCCGAGGCTTCCCGCCTCGACGTTCTTGCGCGCGACGTCCATGGATGTCTGCGCCGCGTCCATCGAGGCCTTCGCCGCTTCGAGCTGCGCGCCATAGCGGTCGGACTCGATGTCGCAGAGCGACTGGCCGGCAGAGACATGGCGTCCCACTTCGGAAATCGAATTCAGCATTCCCGACGCGGAGCTCACGAGGACCGCGTCCTCGCCGCCGCGCAAGTCGGCGGGATAGGTTCCCCATTCCTCGTAGGTGATGCCTTGAAGGGTGGTGGTCACGACTTCCACCTTGGATGTGTCGGAAGCCGACGCCTTCACCTGCGTGGGCTCCTCCTTCTTCCCGCCGCAAGCGACGAGAAGAACGGGCAACGTGGCCAAAAGGATGCGATAGCGACGCGTGTTCATGGTTCCTCCGGAAGGGCGATCAGATTCTGTCCTCGCACGAGAGCCAACTGGGCGGCCGTGCGGGTGCGTTCCAGCTGGGCGGCGACAAGGCCGAGTTCGGCCAGGCGCTGGTTTTCTTCGGCGCTCAGGATATCGGAAAGGGCTCCGGAACCCTGGCGAAAACTGCTCTCGTACAGGGCGCGCGCCTCGCTGGCGGCGGCGAGACCTTCCTTCGCCGCCGCCAGCGACGAGTCGGCGGCCTGGCGTTCGAGGAGCGCTTTTTCGACGGCGATCTCGACCATGCGATGCAGGTCGTTCTGGCGAAGCTGCATGCCGTGGATCGCGGCGCGGGTCTGCCCCGCCTTGGCCGACTGCTCGAAACCGTCGAAGATGTTCCACTGCATGCCGACGCCGACCGACCACGAGTAGTTGTCGCGCACGTTGCCGGCTTCCTTGAACGCCTCGTTCGCGTCGGTGTTGGCCGATGCCACGCCGGCGCTGGCGGTGAGAGCGACGTTGGGCAGGTAGTTCGCGCGGTAGATGGACACGAGATCCTCCTGGAGGCCGAGCGCTTCCTTGATCGTCTTGAGATCGCTGCGCTTCTCCATCGCTTCCTTCAGAAGTTCATCCCGCGTGGGCGGAAGGCGTCCCTCGAGCTCGGGAAGCCCCGTCGTATCGAGTTGCGTCATGTCGTCCGCGGAGCGTCCCAGCGTGCGATTGAGCATGCGGCGCGTCGAGATGGCATCGCGCCTGGCCGCGAGGAGATCCGGCTGCAACTTGAGCATCTGCGAACGCGCCATCAGGATCTGGGCCTTGGAGCCTTGGCCGGCCGCGAAGGAGCGTTCGAGGAAGGCGACCGTCTCGGCCTGCCGCTTGAGGGAGCGATCGATGGTGCTCACCTTGCGCTCGGCGAGGACGGCTCCGGTCCACTGCGACAGGAAGTTGGCCTGGACGTCCAGTCGATCGTTCACGACCTTGAGACTGGTCATGCGTTTCTGGGTGGACGCCATGCGCAGGGCCGTGGTCACCTTGCCGAAGGTGAACAGCGGCTGCGTGGCCTTGACGCCGTATCCCACCGACCAGGTAGGCTCGTCAGGATCCGTCTTGAGCGCATCCAGAGCGGCCAGAGGCGCGAGACTCGATCCACGAGCGACACCGTCGCGACTTTCCGATTCCCCCACCCTGTTGTCGAGGCTTCCGAGGGACTGGCCCAAGGCGCCAAACACGCCGCCCAGCGCCGCCAACTGCGATGGAGAACGTCCCAGGCCCGCATTCGCGTACCCGGAAATCGTGGGCCAAGCCACCTTGCGGACTTCCCGGACCGACTCGTTGGCGGAATCGACCGATGTGCGGATGTATTCCGCCTCCGGTCCCTTGGTCAAAGCCTCTTCGAGACCCTGCTGCAAGGTGAGGACCTGCGCCCCGGCTAGCAACGGCGTCAGGATCAGCACGCGAGCGACATTCATCTGTGTGACCTTCCTGTTAACATCGTTAAGCAACTTCCATTTTCTCCGTTGGAACGACAAGCCCCCCGGACATCATTATGTCCAGGAAGGCAATCGCCCGTTGTTCCAATGCGTCCATGGCCTCGGGGTCGTTGATGTTACCATCGAAGACGCGGTTGAATCGAAGTCCCAGCACGGAATTCTGAAGCAATACGGACCAGAGCGGGTCGAGTCCATCGAAGGCAAGGCATTGCTTCACACGCCGCCCGAAGCGATGAAGGATGACCTGCAAATGAGCGTCGGCCATCACCGTGGCCACCACCGCAGGCGTTTCCATGCAAGGGCTGTAAACGCGAAGCGATTGAAACGACGCATGGATCCATGCTCGATGCCAGCGTCCTTTCGAGTTGGCGTCGGCTTTCCAGAATCGCCTCATGTCGCACCATTGCGTCTTGATCGCGAACTTCACGAGTTGATGCAGCAAGGATTCCTTGCTCGGGAAGTGGTACAAGACCCCGCCCTTGCTCATCCCCGCCACGCGAGCGACACCGTCGATCGTCAGCGCCGCAGGGCCGTTTTCCGCAGCCAGCTTGGCGGCAGCATCGAGAATCTGTTGACGGGTCTGGAGCGAATCCAGCCGGGAATGCAAAGCCATGCTCGATATTATACCGTCCAGACGGTACAAAGTCAATAGTGAGCGACAAATCGTCCCGCAAACGCCAATCTATCGCAGCTTCTCCAGCCGGAGCCGGGCAGCTTGGTTGAGCGAATCGCCCGCGACCGCGACCGCGAGGTGCGCTCGCGCGGAGTCGGGCTCGCCCAACGCCTCGAACACGAGCCCCAGATTGCCTTCGGCCTCGGGGAGTCGGGGAGCCAGAAGGCACGCGATCCTGAGTGCGTCGCGCGCGCGCTCCAGATGTCCCGCCTTCCAGGCGAGAATCCCCCCTTGCACCGCCATGGCGGCTTCCAGCCCGTGTGGTACCGCGCGCAACGCGGCGTAGGCCGGGCGGCGCGCAAGCTGGAAGGCCGAATCGTAGAAGGACGCGGTGCGTTCGAGGCCTCCACGCAAAGGCTCGACGAAGCGGCCCGAGGAGTCGCGCAAAGTCAGATGCCCAGGAAGGAGCACCGGCTCCAGGCGCAATCCGAAACGCTCGCCGAGAACCAACCAGGCGAAGGCGAGACTCGTGCACCCTCCGCGATGGCGCTCCAAGGCGAGGGATGGTACGAGATCGGTGTCGGAAGGCTGCAGGACGGCAGCCATGCCTTCGGACGAGGCGAGGATCGCGGCGATGGCCGCGACGCGACGCTCGAAGGAGGAATCACGCACACCCCGGGATCCCTGGCCAAGCGAGTCCAGACGAGCGCGCAGCGGAACGGACGCGGGAGGAAATCCGAGGTCGCGCCGCAGGATCGAATCCATGCATTCGACGTCTCCCGCCGAAGCGCGCCAGGGATCCGCGTCTTCCGCGGGCGCCGCGCAACTGACAATTCCCGTCAGAAAGAAGCCGGCGACGACCGGGAGCGAGGCGCTTCGCGCTCGAATGCGAAGCGCTGGCGAGATCACCGAGAGCCCCAGCCGTCCGGATAGCGGAAGAGGTCGCGTTGCGACATCACCCACACGACGAGGCGCTTGCCCTTCAATCCGCCAGGGCCGCGCGCGGCGAGCTTCTTCGGCGCCTCCGGACCACCGCCCCAGCCCATCGCGAGCGTGACGGGCACCTTCAGGGCGGAGGCGAGATGGGAACTGAATCCAGCGGAGCGGGGCGTGATCTTCTGGTAGACGCCGAGGTAGGAGTCTCCCAGAAGAAGAATGGATCCCTTCTCGGAGTCGTCCCAAGGCTTCCCATCGGGGCCGAAGAAGCGCGCGCCATGGACCTTCTCCTGCGCGACCTTCGTCTTCGCGGACGCGTCCAGGCGGTCGCGGAGGTCGCCGAAATCCGTCCAGACCGTGTCCTTGCGCGCGAGGATCACGCTGTCGCGCGAGGCTTGGGCGAACCAGACGTAGGCGCGGATCCGCTCGGCCAGCACCGCGGCGGCGGCCTCCGCGCCCTGCGGCTTCCAGTGGGTGTCCTGCTTGCGCCACAACCCCTTGCCGCGCAGGGCCGGAAGCAGATCGACCGTTTCGACGCCCGCGTCGGCGAGGTCGAGCAGAAGCTTGCGCGCCCAAGGCTGCGCCACTCCGTCCATCCGTCCGCCCACGAGGGTCGGATCCACGTCGAGCTTGGTGGGAACGGGGACGAACAGGAAATCGACGCCGAGTCCGGCAAGGCTGTCGCGCAGCGCCTTGATGCGCTTCACGGGATTCTCCGCGGCGGGGAGCCTCGCGAGATCGTCCGCCCGGAGATAGGACAATTCCCGTCGAAACAGGAGCGTACCTTCCGCCCCGGGAATCCCCTGCGTCGCGGCGGGGACGGACGCCTCGAGCGCAGCGGCCTTCGCGCGGATAGCGGCCGTGGACGCGGCCCAGGCATCCCAGCTTCCGCCGTGGCGCACGAGCTCGGAGCCGATCCGGGAATGGATCGTATCGAGGCGCGCATGCAGGGAGGTGTCGATCTCGCGCGCCGCGTCCTTGGATCCGGAGGCGCCGGAATCCTTCGCCTTGACGGGACCAGGAACCACGAACACGAGGTAGAGCGGAATGCCGAAGGGCCTTCCTCGCATGACGGCGAGGGGTTCGCCCAGCCGAAGATCGCCGAGCTCCTTGACCACGTCGCTCTCCGTGGAACTCTGCGGGAAGACGTTTTCCGTCACGAGGTCGATCATGTCGGTATTGTAGACCGGGTACCACAACGCGGCCAGCTCGTTGGCCCACTGGACCGCCTCGGTGCGCGAAAGCACCTTCCGCGTGTAGTCGCCACGCAGGAGGGCGACCATGGAATGCCCGAGCTCGGGCGCGGCGAGCTTCGCCCACGCTTCGGGAAATCCGTCGCCGTCGCGATCCTCGATGCCCTTCAGGTGCGGGGCCATCCAGACGGGGAATTCGACGCGCACCCAGATCTCGTCGCCCGCGGGAGTCGCGTGCAGGTACAGGGCGACGATCTGCTGGAAGGGGATCCACGCGCCGGAGGTGTCGCCCCAGCGTTTCTGCGAAAGCTCCTGCGCGCGCGTGACGAGCGGGCCCGCCGAATCGAAGCTCCAGGCGAGCCACATGTCCTCGACCGGCTTCCAAGCCATCGGCGCGGCGCGTTCCGAATCGGAGAGCGGCGTCGCCTCGATGCTCGTCTTCACGTCGGAGAGGAATCCGCCCGCCTCGAGGCTTTCAGGCGCGACGCGCGCGGGATGGACCTCCACCCTGGCCGTGTCGAGAAGCATCATGTTGCCGCACCAGGCCGCGTAGTCGAGGTTCGCGCGCGTCGGAACCGTGATCTCGCGGACCAGGACACGCGAGGAGACGCGCTTGTAGCCGGGATTGAGCGTGCGCACGGCCGGTGCCACGTCAGCCGAACGACAGGACGCGAGAAGCGCCGCGAAAGCGAGGGCGGAAAGGATGCGTCTCATCGTTCTTTCTCCGGAAAGCGTCTGTGGTAGTCTTCGAGCGTCCTGCGGAGCGTCGTCTCGAGATCGAGACGGGGTTCCCAGTCGAGGCGGACACGAGCATTCCCGATGGACGGAAGCCGCCGGTCGGAATCGTCGTAGCCGTCCCCGTAGAATTCGGAGGACGGGACGTCGCGCAGGGGAATCGCGAGAATGGACGGATCCTGTCGCAACTCGGCCCAGATGCGGCGCATGGTGGTCGCGAGTCCGCGGATGTCCGTCTCGTTTCCTGGATGTCCCAGGTGGAACACCTGTCCACGACTTTCCTCGGGACGGCGCAGAATGCGCACCAGCGCATCGATCGCATCGTCGATGTGGAGGAACGCGCGGCGAGCGCGGCCACCATCGACCAGAAGAAGGGGGTCTCGCCGGACCAGGGCGCGCACGAAGCAGGCGAGGACGCGGGGCACGCCCTCGGCCTCGATGCCGGGGAGGTAGTCCATCCGGGGGCCCAGGAAGTTGAAGGGACGCACGATGGTCCACGACAGATTCCGCTCGCGCCCGTAGGCCTCGACCAGGCGTTCCATGAGCTGCTTGGCGCAGGCGTAGCTCCAGCGCGTGCTCGAAAGCGGCCCGAGCAGGTACGGAGTCCGATTCTCCTCGAAGAGATCGGCCTCGTCCGGAAGCGGCACGCCTCCCTCCGGCAGCCAGGAGCGGAGCGTCCGTCCGAAGACTTCGCTCGTGGAGAAATGCACGAGTCGCGTTCCCATCGCGGCGCACAGGCGCACGACGGGCTCGGCGTGCAGGAAGTTCGACTCGATGACGTCAATCGTGCGCGTTCCGTACAGGCTCGGGTTGCACAGGGCGGCGAGGTTCACGACCACGTCGGCATCGCCGATGTCGGACTCGAGAATCTCCGGCCGATCGCGAAGATCGCCGTGCCGGAAGAGGAATCGCTCATCGCCGACCAGATGCGTGGTGCGGACGCGTTCGCGGTCCCAACCCGTCACGCGGAATCCGCCATCGCGCAGCAACGCGTCCACCAGATGCGATCCGATGAATCCGTCGGCTCCGAGGACGACGACGTGGGTGGAAGATGGCTTCGCGCTCGACATGGAATGTCCCTGCAAGATAGGTCCCTATCTTTCCCCGGTGCGCCACGCTCCCACGATCCTTCTTGTCGTCTTCGCCGCGTTGGCGCTTTCATTCCCGCTCGCCGACACCGACATCTGGTGGCACCTCGCCGCGGGACGCGCCATGATCGAAGCGTCCTCGTGGCTGCGCGCCGATCCCTTCTGCCTCTCCAGCATCGGAATGCCCTGGATCGACCTCCACTGGGGGTTCCAGCTTCTCGCCTGGGCGAGCCATCGGATCGCGGGCGACGCCGGCCTGCTCGTCCTGCGAATCGCACTCGTCGCCACGACTGTCGCCGTCGCCCTGCGCGCACGCGTCGCATGGAGCACCATCGCCCTCGCGATCGTGATCCTGTCCTCGATGCGGACATTTCTCGACCTGCGTCCCCTGCTGGTCACCCTGCTGGCGCTCGCCCTGCTGTGGAACCTCCTCGAAAGGAATCCGAGCATCGCGACCTTGGCGGGCACGATCGCTCTTCAGATCGCGCTCGCGAACACGCAGGGACTCTTCGCCCTCGGCCCTCTCTTCGCGTTGGCCGCAGCCACCGGATTCTGGATCGAAGGTCGCCTCCGCAATGCCCGGGCGGCTCTCCTTCTGACCCTCTTGATGGTCGCGGCGTCGCTCCTGAATCCTTGGGGCCTGCACGCCTTCGGCCTCGCAGGGAAGGTCGCTTCGCGCATCGTCCCAAGCGCGACGAATCTCTTCTCGACGGGGATCCCCGAGAATCTGCCGCTGCACCTGTGGATCGCGCAGCAACCCTCGCGCATCCTTCCACTCGCCTGGATCCTCCTCGGCACGATCGTCTTCTGGCGCCGGGGGCCGGGGATGCCGGGGCGCCTTCTCCTCCTTGCAGGGACGCTCGTTCTCGCCTTCATGGCCGTACGCAATCTTCCCATCGCCGCGCTCGCGATCCTGCTTTCCGTCGCGCCGCGTCCGATCGGCCCCCGCTCGCTTGCGCCCGTCCTGACTTCCGTCCTCGCCGGCGCACTCGCCGTGCATCTTCTGCTGGAACGACGCTGGAACGACCCGTCCTCCTTCGTCGCCCCGTTGCGCCTGCCTTCGGAGCGCACCCTCGCCCTGCTCGCCGACGCGCCGGGCCCCGTGTTCCACGAAATCCGCGCCGGCGGCTGGCTCACCTGGAAGATCCCCGACCGCGGCGCCTGCTGGTGCGACACGCGCCTCGTGCTCCACGACGCGGCCTTCGTCGCCGACTATCTGGACGTCGTCGCCCATCCGTCGCGCTTCGAGATCTGGAGCCGGGAGCGCGGCTTCCGCTTCGCGCTCGTCCCCGTCGCCGAAATGCCGTACATGGACGATCTCGCCGCGACGCTCTTCGCATCGCCCTCCTGGAAGCTCGTGGATTGCGACGGCGCGTGGGCCCTCTTCGCGCGACCGGAAGCGCCTCTTCCCGCGATCGACTGGACGCGTCCATCCGGGAGAATCGAGATCGAGCGCCGCCTGCGGGAACGCTTCTCAGACAACTTCCGTCTTGCAGATTTCGCGCGCTCGCGCCTCGAGTACGCGCTCGCCGCCGCGGCGATCGAAGCGTCGCGCCCCACGCGGAACCCGCGATGATCGCCATCACCGGAGGAGCGGGCGCCATGGGCGGGCGGATCGTACGGCTCCTGCGCGAACGAGGCGAGGCGGTGCGCGTCCTCGATCTCGAGCACCCCGAGGCGCGTGCGCGCGTCGAATCGCTCGGCGCCGAATTCCGTCATGCGGATGTCGGCGACCCCCCGAGCCTGCGCGGGGCCTTCGACGGAGCCGACGCGGTGCTCCACCTCGCGGCGCTCCTCCTCGCCCGGGGACGGACCGAGCGCCTCGCGCGCGTCAACACCGAGGGCACGGCCCGTGTGCTGGACGCCGTGCATGCGTGCGGTGTGCGCCGCTTCGTGCACGTCTCGTCGATTTCCGTCACCTACGCGCGCCAGAACGCCTATTCCCGCTCCAAGCGCGATGCCGAAGCGCTCGTGGAATCGTCGGGACTCGACTGGACCATCCTTCGCCCTGCGCTCGCCTGGGGCGATCCGCTCGCCGCCGAATTCGGCGTCTTCCGGAAGGCGGTGCTCGCCTTCCCCGTCCTTCCGCTGCCGGGAGGAGGAAAAGCACGCAAGACTCCGGTCCATGTGGACGATCTCGCACGCGCCTTCGCGGCCTGCCTCGACACGCCGCCATCCATCGGGCGCGTGCTCGCGCTCGCAGGGCCGCGCGAGGTCTCGCTGCACGCGATGGCTTCCGAGATCCGCCGTGCGCACGGACGCCGCGGCATCGTCCTTCCCGTGCCCGCATCGGCGTGCGGACTTCTGGCGCGCGTCGTGGAACACTCCTGCCAAGCTCTCGGAATCGTACCCTTGTTCGACTGGCAGACCTTCACAGGGCTCGTCGAAGACGCGCGCCCTTCGAGCGCCGAAGCCTCGTCCCTTCTTTCCTGGCATCCCCGTCCCTGGAGCGCCGAAGCATGAAACTGTTCGTCGTCGTCCCCGCCTACCAGGCAGAAGCGACCCTGGAAGCCACCCTGGATCGCATCCCCCAGGCGACATGGCCCGAAATCTCGACACTTCTTGTCATCGACGACGGGAGCCGCGACGGCACGTTCCTGGCCGCCGAGCGGGCCGCCGGGCGGCATCCGCAGGTGCGCGTCCACCGCTCCGAGCACAACCGCGGCTACGGTCCCACCGTGAAAGCCGGGCTCGAGGCCGCCCGCGCCTCGGACTGCGACGTCGCCGTGGTCCTCCACGCCGATGGACAATATCCGCCCGAACGCATCCTCGGTTCCGCCGCGCGATCGCAGGAACGCGGCATCGCTCTCCTCCAGGGATCGCGCCACCTCGACGGCGGCGCGCGCAAGGGCGGCATGCCCCTCTACAAGGTCGCCGCCGGGCGCGCCTTGTGCGCCCTCGAACGGCGCGTCCTGGGACTGCCCCTCACCGACTTCCACTCCGGCTACCTGCTGCATGGGCGAGCGGCGCTCGACCGCATCCCCTACGAAAAGCTCGGCGACTCCTTCGACTTCGATCTGCAGGTCCTCGCCTGCGCGGCCGCGCTTGGACTGCCGGTGGGCGAAGAAGCCATCCCCACGCGCTACGCCGACGAAGTCTCGCACCTGCGTCCGATTCCCTACGGGCTGCGCGTACTGGCCGTGCTGCGCCGATTCCGCGCCGGGGAGTTCCACCGCCTCTGCGGAGTACCGCGCAGAATCTGACAGCTCGGCCGATCGAGACTCTCGAAATCGACCGAGCTGTCAGGAACACGCCCGCTGGTTTCGACGAAGCGCAACCAGCGGGAGCGATCACATCCGTTCGACGGGTTCCAGTCCCAGGAGCGTCAGCGCCTTCGCGAGCGTGCGGCGCGCGGCTTCGACCAGGACGAGGCGCTCGCGCGTCGCGTCCACGTCGAGCACGCGGTGGTGGTGCGTGAACGAATGAACCGACTCGGCCAATTCCAACGCGTACTGCGCGATCACCGAAGGTTCGTTGGCTTCGACGGCCGACTCGATGCGTTCCGGGAACTGCGCGATCACCGAGGCGACGCGTTCCGTCTCCGGCTCGCATAGGAGTTCCCAGCGCACGCCCTCCAGGCTCGGCTTCATCGCGGCCTTGCGCAGGATGCCGGCCAAGCGCACATGCGCGTACATGATGTACGGACCCGTGTCGCCTTCGAAGGAGAGGATCGCGTCGAGATCGAACTTGGTGTCCGCCATGCGGCGGTTCTTGAGTTCGTTGAACACCAGCGCACCCACGCCGACGGCTTCGGCCAAGCGGTCGAGTTCCGCCGCCGCGAAGGAATCGGTTTCCCTTCCATCCTGTTCGGCGCGCTTCTTCGCGAGCGCGGCCATGGTCTCGCGGATGCGACCAGCCGCCCGATCCATGACGTCCGGCAGCGGAGCGCCGGTGCCCGAGCGCGTGCTGACCTTGCTCCAGTTGCCGTCCTCGCCCTTGCCCAGCACGAGGCCGAACGAGACGTGGAAACAGCCATCGGCGCAGGGTTCGCCCATGCGGCGAAGGACTTCGAAGACCTGGTGGAAGTGGAAGCTTTGTCCGGCATCCACCACGTAGAGGGCGCGTTCGCAGGCGAAGTGTTCGTGGCGGTAGATCGCCGCGGCAAGGTCGCGCGTCGCGTAGAGGGTCGCGCCATCGCGCTTGCGGATCAGGCAGGGCGGGATGTTCTCGCCCACGCGCACGACCATCGCGCCTTCGCTCTCCTCGAGAATCCCGGCCTTCTCGATGCGTTCGATCGTCGCGCCGAGCTTGTCTTCGTAGAAGGACTCGCCGAGGAAGTGGTCGAAGCTCGCGCCGAAACGCGTGTACACCTTGTTGAGCTCGGTCTTGGAAACCTCGATGAAGCATTCCCAGCACTGCCGTGCGAACGGCTCCTTGGCCTCGAGCTGCGCGAACCAATGGCGCGCGTCCTCTTCCATGGAGGGGTCTTCCGCGGCGGCAGGCTTGAAGCCCACGTACATGCGGTTCAGGGTCGAGAGCGTCACCGAAGGGAGGTCGGCCAGAGCGGCCTGCTGGTCCATCCCGTGTTCGCGCAACCACATCAGGATGAGCTTGCCGAACTGCGTTCCCCAGTCGCCCAAGTGGTTGATGGCCACGACCTTCCATCCGGCCGCGCCGTAGATGCGGCAGAGAGCCGCACCGATGACGGTGGAACGGATGTGGTGGTAGACGAGTTCCTTGCCCGCGTTGGGCGAGCTGTAGTCGACGAGGGCCGTGCGTCCTTCGCCCGAATGGCTGATGGCGCTCCGCGCATCCCAGGACCAGGCCCCCTTCACCGCTTCGCGCGCGAGCACGCCGGGCTTGAGGCGCAAGTTCAGGTAACCGCCCGCGGCGAGCAACTCCGATCCTTCGGGAGGCGCGATCGCGGCGGCAAGCTCGGTGGCGATGGCCGGAGGGGCCTTGCGGAGAGTCTTGGCCAGCGGAAAGCACGGAAAGGCGAATACGCCCATCGCGAGATCGGGAGGACGCGCGACGACGGCTTCCACCGCGGACAATTCGAGTCCGGTGTGGTCGGCGATCGCCTTGGCGAAGCGGTTGCGCAGATCGTTCACGCCCATTCCTCCTCGGAGGACGGGAGGATGTCGTCTTCTTCCTCGGTCGCGCCCTGGATCTCGGGAAGCGGATAGTCTTCGGGACGGCACTCGACCTGGGGTGCGTCCTTCCACAGGCGTTCGAGCGCGTAGTAGTCGCGCGCCTCGCGCATCAGGACGTGGACCAGCACCTCGCCGTAGTCGAGCACGCCCCAGCGGCTCCCGTTGCCGGCCTCGGCGCACAGGGCCGAGAAGCCCGCCTTGCGCAGGTCGCGACGCACGCCCGAGATGATCGCCTGCAGCTGCGGCTCGCTCTGGCAGGTCGCGACGACGAACCAGTCGCACAGTCCGCTGCGGCCGCGCAGATCGACGAGCACGACCTCCTGGGCCTTGCGCCCGAAGAGGTAGGCGACCGCCTGGTGCTCCAATGTCTGGTTGATTTCGCTCATGGAAGTGTCTCCTGGATGTCCCGGCCGACAAATACTGTCGCATCGACCAGAAGGTTTTCGTTTCTGTAGGGATAGGCGCGTGCGAGGCCCAGCGCGCGTGCGATCTCGGACGCGGTGGTCGCGCCGGCCCGCCGTTCCACCACCAAGGTGCCGGAGTAGTTGCGTTCGGGAGCGTTCCCGATCTTGACCACGTCGAACCCCTGGAGGCGCAGCTTTTCGGCGACCACGCCGGCGGCGCCCTTGAGCGGAGTGCCGTTGAGGACCTCCACCGTGCCGCGCGAAGCCACGAGGTGGACGGAATCCGTCGCCACGGTGGGCGATGCGGGGCGGCTCTCGTCGCGGCAGGCGGAGAGAAGCGCGAAGAACGCGAGGGATGCCGGAAGAACGGCCCTCAAGGGAGGTCGTAGCCGGACATCGTGGTGCGCCACGGGTCGGCCCAGCTCGAGGCGTACGGGGAACGGGCGACGAAAAGCGTCAAAGCCGTGTTGTCGGAGGGGCGCCATTCGAGGCCGACGGCGGGCAGGAGGACGGGCGTCTGTTCGCGCAGCGCCTCGCTTCCCGGGCCCGAAGCCCACAGCGGCGTGGCCACGCCCAGGTCGAGGTGCAACGTGAGCGGCTGGGAAAGCCGCCAGGACATCTCGTTGGTGTAGAGGCTTCCCGACGCGGACGTGCTGCCGTTGCTCGCGTAGGCCATCGTGACGCTTTGGCGCATGCGCGGCATCAGGACGGGCGAAGGCGATCCGTAGGAAAGCGGCTGGAACGTCGTGGTCGGAGAGGCCGCGGGCACGGATGGACCCAACCCCGTCGCGGGGGCTGCAAGAGGGGCCATCGCCTGGGTCGGCACCGACCCGAGCAACGCGGCCAGGACTCCACAAGGGCTGATCATGCCTAGAAACTACCCCTTCGCAGAAGGGTCCGCCACCGGTCTGTTGTCCCCGTCGACGAGAACGACCTTCATCCGGTGGTCGCGAGCCAGCGCGTCCTCGAGGTGGCAGTAGGTGATGATGATGACGAGATCACCCGGCTGGGTGAGACGCGCCGCGGCGCCATTGACGCACACGATGCCCGATCCGGCCTCGCCTTCGATCGCGTAGGTCTCGAAACGAGCACCGTTGGCGATATTCACCACCTGGACCCTCTCGCCGGGGTAGATGTCGGCGGTGGCCAGAAGCGCGGAGTCGACCGTGATGGAACCTTCGTAGTTCAGGTTCGCCTCGGTCACCGTCGCGCGATGGATCTTGGATTTGGCCATCTCGCGCAACATCAGAATCGTCCCGCCATGAGTACTGCCGCGCCGTCCTTGCCGGGAACGATGGCCCAGGCGAAACCGGTGCGAGCCTGTTCGCTCGAATTGCGCCACCAGACGTCGGCACACGAAACCACCATGGTGGTCCCCAACAGGATGGGCCAGGTGAGCGTGCTCTGCTTGTCGACGACGATGGTCTTGACCGACATGGCGGCGAAGCCCGTGGCGAGAACCGCCAAGACCGTGCCCGACACGGGGCGATCCTCGCGAATCTGGACGAATCCCGGCAACAGGAAGGCGGCGACCAGCGAAGGACCATCGGAGCCGGCCTTCGCGTCGCGGGAACGGTCGTAGCGGCGCTCGAGAGAGCCGATGTCGTTGCCGTTGTCGAGCTGATCGACCCACTGGGCTTCGGAGATGCCCATGGCCTCCCAGGGGCGGCGGGCGTATTCGCGCACGGAGACGCCGTGCATGACCAATCGCTCGACGTCCTTCTTGGACATGTCGAGCTTGTCGATGAGTTCGACGTCCTGGGCGGAAAGCCCCAGTCGGTACCAATGATCCTGGAGGCGAACGCCATCCTTGGCCTGTGCAAGTCCAGCGGCCAGGACGATCGCGCAGGCGATCATGTGCAGAGTTTGGAATGCCCAAGGACGGAATCGAACCGTCACAGAGTTGCCTCTAGCGGATTTTGAGTCCGCCGCGTCTACCAGTTCCACCACTTGGGCTCTGTTCATGAGGGGGACAAAGTTAACAACCTCGTTCGAGAAAAGCCCCCTATGCCTGCATGAGTCGCTCAGAGAGGATGAAAACCTACCCTCAAATGGGCCATTTCCCGGGCCTGATCCGGCCAATTGCGCCGCAGAAAATCCATGTTCACGCGCAGGAGCGTGTCGTGCAGCTCTTCGAGAATGAAAACTTCGTCTTCGCCCGCTTCCTCGAGAGTCGGAAAATTCCAGGGACAATGGTCGGGCGGGGCGTCCTCGATGACGAGCAGGTGTCCGTGGGTGCGGCAGACGATCGGGCGATGGGCGTAGACGGCGCAGCGTCCGTCGGCCTCGAGCCTGCGGCACATGGCCTGGCCGGGATAGATCTCGGATGGCTGTCCGCCCTCGGGCGTGCGGTCGAAGGAAGCGAGGTAGGCCCATTCGACAGGCAGGATCGTGGGAACCGCGAGGCAGCAGTGGTAGCACCCCGCCTTGCAGGCGAATTGCTCAGGATGCGCGGCTTCGATCGACGACGTCTTCTTGACGATCGCCGCCAGAAGGCGTTCGTACACGGAAAAATCGAGATCCCGCCCCTGGAGGAACGACGCGAACTCCTCCGGAGAAACGACGCGCAGGGAGGACTCGGAAGCGTCCAGCGTCAGGCCTGCTCTCCTCGCGTCTCGCCTTCGAGAGCGTCGAGCAGATCGGACTGGGAGCGCAGTACCGAACGCACGCGAACGAACACGTGGGTGCGCTGCGACTCGAGAGTCGCGATGTCGCTCTGGAGGCGGGCGATCCGCTCGTTGAGAGCGGCGACTTCGGACTGGGCGCGCAGATGGGCCTCGCGCACGATGTTCTCGGCTTCCTTCTCGGCGACTCGGGCGCGCTCGTCCAGCGCCCGCTGCACGGTCACGGCGGCATCCTGGAGGTTGCGCTCGATCAGGCGGTAATGGCCGAGGCGTTCGTCCGACTCCTTGAGTTTTTCTTCCAGCGCCGCGGCGGCGGCCTTGCTTTGCTCGAGTTCGGCGGCCACGCGATCCAGGAACGACTGGACCTCCTCGGGATCGTAGCCGCGCAGCTTGCGCCGAAACTCCTGCTTGCGGATGTCCAGGGGGGAGATGCTCACGTGTGGCCTCGGGTCAGGAGAATACGAAGGAGAATGGTGACCGTCCCTGCGAGAGCCGCAGCCACCGGAAGCGACAAATCTATTCCTCCTGCGCGCGGCAGATGGCGGCGCAGAGGCGTGAGAAGCGGCTCGGTGAGCAATTCCAGGGCACGGAAGAGCGTGGTCTCGCCGCTCCAGGAACGCCAGGAGAGGCACCAGCGCAGGAGGAGGGCGGCGGAAACCGCACCGCCCAAAACCGTAGCGAGATCGCGCAGGAAGCCGGGAAACCCCGCCTGGATCACGCCGGACCCTCGGGGACGACGCGAGCACCGAAGAGGGCCGTGCCGACGCGCACATGGGTGGAGCCGCAGGCGATGGCCACCTCGAGGTCGTCGGACATGCCCATGGAAAGGACGTCGAGACCGTACGAGGCGCGATGCCGCTCGAAGAGGACGCGAGCCCGTTCAAAGGTCGCGCGAGCCGCATCGAGACCGCCCTCGAGAGGCGCCATGGCCATGAACCCGCGACAGCGAGCATGGCGGAAGTCGCGGCAGGTGTCGAGAACCGCCGGAAGCTCCTCCTCGAGGAGACCGTTCTTGGTGGCTTCGCCGGTGAGGTGCAGTTGCAGCAGGAACTCCGAAGTGAATCCTTCCTCGCCGGCGATGCGCTCCACCGCTTCGGCGACCGAAAACGAACCCACGCCGTGCACGAGCGACGCGACGGGGAGGATCTTGCGGACCTTGTTGCGCTGCATGTTCCCGATGAAATGCAACCTCGCTCCAGGGCGTGGGAACTTGTCGAGCGCCTCCTGGACATAGTTCTCCCCGAAGTCGGCGATTCCGAGCGCGAGGGCCGCGTCCACCGCCTCGCCCGGATGCTTCTTGGAGACGGCCACGAGCGAAACGCCCGCGCGATCGCGTCCGGCCGCGTGGCAGGCGGCGTCGATGCGCTCTTCGAGACGCGCTGATCTCTGACGGATTCCGTCCACAAGCGATTCCATCACGCCCTCCGCCCCACGAGACCCAGAGCCTTGAGGGCCGGCACGTCGGGAACGACTCCCGTGAGTTCGCACACTCCGCGCATTTCGGCGTCCTGGGCGATCTCGCCGAGGTTGCTCCGGGGAAGCCAGAGGCGGGAGAAGCCTTCGCGCTCGCAAGCGAGGAACTTCTCCTCGACGAACCCCACCGCCGACAGTTCGCCGGAAAGGAGCACTTCGCCGGTGAAACCGAAGCTTGCCTCCACGGCGACACCGGAGAGGAAGGAGCACATCGCGACGAGAGCGGGCCATCCGAGCGACGAGCCGTCCTTCGGGCCCGTGGGTCCGGCCACGTGGATGTGCCAGTCGAGTTCCCGAAGAGCGTCGTTGGGCATGGAAAGATGGGGAGCGAGGGCGAGGAGCCTGGTGCGCGCGACCTTGCAGGCGATCTCGGCCTGGGGGCCCGCGCCCGTGACGAGAAGGCGACCATGGCCGGGAGCCGCGAAGGCTTCGACGCGCGCCATCGCCCCGCCCAGGGACGAAACCATGGGAGCATGCACCGCGCCGGCGGGAAGATCCCGCGAAGGCGCGTCGATGGGAGCGGCCTCGGCACCCAGGACGCCGCGAAGCCAGGATCCGTCGATCTCGTGCGCGCGTCCTTCCGAAATCTCGCGGGCGCGGCGACGGCAGAGCCTCTCGAGACGACGGATGGCTCCGTTCAGGCCCGCTTCCTGGACGCCTCCGCGCAGGAGGCAGCCGAGCACATCCTCGGTGAAGAACGGCCTCGCGTCGATGCCATGGGCCTGCGCGATGCGGGGGACGAGCCGCCGCGTCAGGAGGCCGCGCTTCTCGCGAGACGAAAGCCCGCGCACGCGCACCACGGGCGCGGTGGGCGGAGCGCCCTCCGGACGGATTCCGTCACGCACGATCCAGACGACGAGGGACCCCTGGCCGTCGACGCCGTCCTTGCGGCGGATCTGGACGCCCACCTCCCCCGAAAGGATCTGGCGCAGACTTTCGGCGAGATGGGTCTTGCCCACGCCCGCGGGCCCTTGCAGGACGATGTGGACCTCCGGCCCCTCCTCCTGGCCGGAGTCGGCGTCGGCGGCCTTCTTCAAGGCCGTGAGGAACGGTCCCGACGTCTCGCGCAGGTCTTCCACCCGCACCTCGTTGGCCAAGTGCCTGCTGTTGACGAGATCGAGAAGCTCGTCGCGCGCCGCGGCGTGACCTTCGTGGAGTTCCGCGAAAGCGGCCGACGTGGCTCCGTTCATGCGGCCGACGACCTCCGCACGCACTGGGCTTCGGTCTGGAGGATGGGTGGCGCTCGGCGCTCCATCGCCTCGGCGGTGAAGATCACGCGCGTCACGCCCTTCCAGGACGGCGCATCGAACATGGTATCGGTGAGCGCCGCCTCGAGGACGGAGCGCAGCCCGCGGGCGCCCGTCTTGCGACGGCGCGCGATCCGCACGGCGGCCATGAGCGCTTCGTCCTCGAACACGAGTTCGATGCCGTCGAGCTGCAGCAGATGCTGGTACTGCTTGACGATCGCGTTCTTGGGCTCGGTGAGGATCTTGAGCATCGTCTCGTCGTCGAGTTCGCGGAGCGCGACCAGAAGCGGAAGACGCCCGATGAGCTCGGGAATGATGCCGTACTGGACGAGGTCTTCGGGCTCGCACTGCTGCAGAAGATCGGACGTCTCGCGCGAACGCTTCGAGAGGGGATTGGCCGAAAGTCCTAGCTGCGTGGAATTCACACGGGCGGAGACGACCTTTTCGAGACCCTCGAAAGCGCCACCGCAGATGAACAGGATGTTGCGCGTGTCGATCTGGATCAGATTCTGCTCGGGGTGCTTGCGCCCGCCCTTCGGAGGGATCGCCGAGATGGTGCCCTCGAGGAGCTTCAGGAGCGCCTGCTGGACGCCTTCGCCGGAAACGTCGCGCGTGATGGACGCGTTGGCCGACTTGCGCGAGATCTTGTCGATCTCGTCGAGGTAGACGATGCCGTGCTGGGCCTTCTCGACATCGTAGTCCGCCGCCTGCAGAAGCCGCACGAGGATGTTCTCGACGTCCTCGCCCACGTAGCCGGCCTCGGTGAGAATGGTGGCGTCGGCGATCGTGAAGGGCACGCTGAGCTGGCGCGCGATGGTCTGGGCGAGCAGGGTCTTGCCCGATCCCGTGGGGCCGAGCAGGAGGATGTTGGATTTCTCGACGTGGACTTCGCCGTTCTTCGAGGAAGCCCCGCCGGCGATGCGCTTGTAGTGGTTGTAGACCGCGACGGAAAGCGCCTTCTTCGCCGCCTCCTGTCCGATCACGAACTCGTCGAGATTCGCCTTGATCTCGGAAGGCGTCGGGAGCTTGCGCTTCGCCGCACCCTTGCCCGCGACGGGCTCGAGACGCAATCTGTCTTCGCCGAGGATCTCGTTGCACATCGAGATGCACTCGTCGCAAATGTTCACGCCGTCGGGGCCGGTGACCAGGCGCGCGACCTCGTCTCCCGGCTTCCCGCAGAAGGAGCACTTCACGCGTCCGTGGCGCACTCCGGGCTTGTTCATCCCCGCGCCTTCGTCTCGCGCGAAAGGATGCTGTCGACCAGGCCGTACTCGATGGCTTCGGTGGCGTTCATGAAGAAGTTGCGATCGGTGTCCTTCTCGACCACGGCCTTTTCCTTGCCCGTGTGGTGGGAAAGGATCTCGTTGAGCTGGACCTTGACCTTCAGGATTTCCTTGGCCGTGATGGAGATGTCGGAGGCCTGTCCGGTGGCTCCGCCCGCGGGCTGGTGGATCATGACGCGGCTGTGCGGCAGGATGAAGCGCTTGCCCTTGGTTCCGGCAGCCAGCAGCACCGCGCCCATGCTCGCGGCCGAGCCCACGCAGATCGTGCTGACGTCGGGCTTGACGTGTTGCATGGTGTCGTAGATGGCGAGGCCCGCCGAAACGTGTCCACCCGGCGAGTTGATGTAGAAGATGATGTCCTTCTCGGGATCATCGTATTCAAGGAAGATCATCTGGGCGATCACGGCATTGGCGACCTGGTCGTCGATGGCCGTGCCGATGAAGATGATGCGCTCCTTCAAAAGCCTGGAATAGATGTCGTAGACGCGTTCGCCGCGGCCGGTGGTTTCGATGATGGTCGGCAGGTACATGTTCACTCCATGAAAGCGGTAGGGGCCGCGCGGCCCCACCCCTGGAACGATACGAAACTCCGCCCGGTCGGTCTCGGCCAGGCTGTCATGATTTCCCTCGTCCTCGTTCAGCCACCCCTCCACGACGGGGGATGTTCAGGGCCGTAGCAGAATCTTGCGGGACTCGAATCGCCCCGAGGCAGACAGTTCGACGAAGACGATGCCGCGACCAGCGAGCGGCACGACAGCCGTACCGCCCTGGAAGGCCGACGACGCGAGCAGGCGTCCCCGGAGATCGCGCACCCGGATGGAGCAGGCGTCCTTGCCCGAAACGGCGATTCCACCCTCCCGCGCGTCGACTGTCACGCGCTCGAGCCGCACCTGGCGCGTCACGCCCGAAGCGAGCGTGACCGGCAGCACCACCTCGGAAAGGCCGCGCACCCGCACGATCGCTTCGATATCGCCCATCGGGAACGCCTCGCCATCGCGGTCCAGACCGTTCCAGGAAACCGCGATCTTGTCGGAGACTCCGGTGGCGCTCCATTCGACGCTGTCGGTCTTGTGGCGGATGCGCACCGCCCAGGCCGTCGGCTTGCTCATGCTCGCGGTCACGCCCAGGGAGATGGCTTCTTCGACGAGGAGCGGAGAACTCGCGACGAGCGCCGGTTGCGTCTTCCAGGCGATCGCCGTGGACGCGTCCGAAGCGGAAAGATCGGCCATGATGTTCGTGAATCGCCCCGACATGACGGAGGCGCCGAACCAAGCGAGGAACTGTTCAAAATAGATCTCGTTGTGGGCCGTATCCTCCGAGCCGCCATCGGGATCCTTGGCCAGGCCCCAGACATCGGAGCCCTTGGCGTGGTAGCGCAGCATTTCGCGCGCCCAAGCGTCGGCCGAATCGGACCCGCCCGAGCTCATCGCGGCGCAGGCCCACATGCCCACGGTGAGCGGCGAATGCTCGCGCCGCGAACGGCTGGGACCATTGGTGCCCGAAAGGGTGAAGGTGGACTCCGTCGGCACGAGCGAGCCGTCCATCTTGTAGAAGTTCGCCTTGGCTGGAGCGCGCCCCACGAAGGAATAGGCGTTGTCAAGAAACGTCTTGGCGCGAGGCTCCTGGAACCAGAGCCAATCCATGGCCAGACGCCAGTGGACGCGGATGGCGTCCTTGTAGAATGCCTGTCCGCCATGGAACGGATTGTAGCCCAGGGCGGTGGCGCTCGAGTACGTCCCGTCGAGGTTCATCCAGTCGGGCAGCAAGCCCTTGGAATAACCGGGATTCTTCGCGATGGTGGCATAGGACTGTTCGACCACGGTGGCCCAGGCGTGACTCGCGTCGAAGTCCTTGAAGATGCGGTAGCTGGCCGGCGAAAAGTAGCCGGGATTCACATGCTCGCCGCAAGCCCACGTACTCGCTCCGGTGCCGCAAGTGCCGCCGCCGCCCCAATTGGCGCCGGGGCGCAGGTTGCCGTTGTTGATTCCCTTGCTCCAGAGGGTGTTCAGGATGGTCTGGGCGCGCGACTTGTAGTCGACGTTCTTCGGGCTCTTGTGGCTCGTCCAGATGCTCTTTTCCACCAAGGCGTTGGCGAAGATGAGCATGAGGGCGACATCCTGGTCGGCGTCGGTCGCGAGGCCCGTCCCGGTGATCGCTCCGTTGTTGTAGCGCCAGTCGTAGTAGCCGTTGGCATCGTTCCACATCTTACTCTCGGCGGCATCCCAGATGCTGTTGAACGTGGTTTGGTCGTTCAGGTACAGCGCGATGATCATCGCGTAGGCCTGGCCTTCGGAAACGGCGTCTCCCGGAGTCTCGGACTTGGGGCGGTGCAGCAGGCCATCGGTCCAGGGCTTGACATTGCGGGTCTTGAGACCCGACCAGGTCTTGTCCAGCACCGTGTCGAGCGGCGTGGCCACCATGGGAAGCTTGCCGTACACCCAGCTGGCAGCTGGCGAGGATGTGCAGAGCCCAAGGACGAGAGGCAGCAAGGCTATATGACGACGCATGCGCCCGAATCTAGGGCGACATCGCTCCCTCCGCCCATGGTTTTGCCAGTCGCCAACCTTTGGTGGGTTCTGGACGAACCAGCGCGGTGGACCATCCACGAAAAAGCCCCGGCCTGCGCTTGGCAGACCGGGGCCGGAACGCGGACAGGAGCCGCGCGATGTGGAGCGGTTCAGCGAACGCCGACGAGCCAGTCGAGGGTCTTCTCGAAGCGGAGGTTCTCGCGGATTTCGGAGAGGCGACCCGACTTGCGAAGCTCCTCGCGAGCGTCCTGGGAGCTGATGCCGGCCTGCTCGGCCATTTCCTTGATGCGGGCGTCGACTTCCTCGGTGGTGGCCTTGATGCCTTCCTTCTCGAAGATCCATTCGACGACGCGCTGGCGGCGCACGGCCTTCTCGGCCTCGGAGCCCATCATCGCGAGCATCTCTTCGAGGGAGGGAGTCTGGTGCCCCATGCGGGCCATGCGATCGCGCTGCCATTCGACGAAGTGGGCCACGCGAGCCTTGGGCACGGCGAACGGGTTGCGGGCGAGAACGGCGTCTACAGCCTGCTCGTGGGCGGCGCGACGAGCGGTCTGGCGGGCCTCTTCCTCGAGGTCGGCGCGGACGCGGGCCTTGAACTCGTCCATGGTCTTGAAGGGACCGACCTTGGCGGCGAGCTCGTCGGTGAAGTCGGGCAGGATGCGCTCGAACACGGCCTCGACCACCACTTCGTAGCGAGCCTTCTTGCCTGCCTGCTCGGCGTCGGCGTAGTCGGCGGGGAAGACGAAGTCGATGGACACTTCCTGTCCGGGATTCACGCCCGTGAGAGCCTTGTCGACCTCGGGGATGCCCTTGCCGATCTCGGCCTGGAAGCTGGGCACCGGAGCGGGCTTCTCGACGCCCTCGACGAGGATCTTCGTGTAGCGGGCCGTGACGAGGTCGCCCTTCTGGGAAGGACGCTCGGGCTTCTTGACCTCGGCCAGACGCTGGCGGATGCTCTCCATGTGCTCGTCGAGCTGGGCGTCGGCGACGGAGGACGTCTCGATCGCGATGCCGAGATTCTGGTAGTCCTTGAGATCGATTTCAGGATCGACTTCGACGACGGCCTTGAGCTTGATGTCGCCGCCTTCTGGAGCGTCGAGGTGTTCGACCTGTCCGGGAGCGACGGGCTTGATGTCCTTTTCCTTGAAGGCGCTGCGGAGGACCTGGTTCACCAGTTCCTCGAGGGCCTCGCCGCGGATGGACTCGCCGAAACGCTTGCGCACGACGTCCTTGGGCACCTTGCCGGCGCGGAATCCGGGAAGCGCGATGCGCTTGCGCACGCTGTCGATCTTGCCCTCGATGAGGGTGGAGAGCTGCTCTCCGGGAATTTCGATGGACAGTTCGCGCTCGGTGGCACTGCGCTCGGCGACGGCGATGTTCACGTCAGGACTCCTGGGTTCGGTTGGACCGCGGAAGGCATGGCTTCCGCCGCAGTGCGAGAAGGGGGACTTGAACCCCCAATGCCTTGCGGCGCCAGATCCTAAGTCTGGTGCGTCTGCCAATTCCGCCATTCTCGCGATGAGATGCGGAAAGATAAATCCGACAACGCGTTGCGAGTACCGGGACCCTATCGAACTGTTCGACCCCGGACCCAGGCCGGGAAACGAGCCAGGTCGTCGCGGTGGAAGGAGAGGTCGTGGTCGGCCAGCGGGTCGTGGCGCGTTTCGAGCTTCACTCCTGCCGGTCCCAAGAGGCCCCACCAGCGCTCGACGTCCTCAAACGGGTAGAGGCGATCGCGTCCACCGGCCGTCCAACGCACCGGAAGACCCGACAACGGCGCCGGATCCAAGGAAACGCCCTGGGACGCCAGGACCGAGGGGTCGGTGGACCAGACGGCCACGCCGCACAGCTTCGCGCCCCAAAGCGGCCTCATGCGCCCGGCCAGCCACAGAGCGCCCGACCCGCCATCGGAGACGCCGGCAAGCACGAGGCGCGAGGCGTCGACACCGGGAACCTTGCCCGCCCGCTCGACGAGTTCGGCGAGACGAGCCTGCGCCGTGGCCGACCACCAGGGGGAAGCGGGCCAAGCCGACGGAGCCAACAGGGCGAAGCCGCCCGAGTCGGCCCAGGAGACGAACCCGGCCGCGGCCGCGAGGCCCTTGGACGGGTTGTTCGCGCCGATCCCGCCGTGGAACCACACGACCAGGGGAAGCTTCGAGCGCGACGGATTCCGACGAAACGGAACCACGAGCGCGGCACGGGACCCGTCGGAGGCGGAAAGCGTGTCGACGCGGGGCGGAGAAAGCGGGCGAACGGGCGAGGCTGTCAGGAAAAGCGCCAGAAGCAGGTCAACCACGGAAGGCCACCATCCACTTCGCGACAGGGTGGACCTTGCGGGGCCCGCTCTCGTCGGTGATTTCGGCGCCCAGCTCGAGGCTCGAACGCCACTGCCCCAGGAATCGCCATTCCGCTCCGGCCGAAACGGCCTGCCGCGTGAAGTAGCCGTCGGAAAGCCACGACTTGGTCGGGTGCGCGACCACCCAGGCCCCCGAGGAATCGCGCCAGTTGAGGTCGTCGATGGACGAGCCCGCGTCTTCGCCCTTCCAGGACGCCTCCACGGAAGAGAGGAGGCTCCACGCTTCCGACAGATCTTGTCGCCTATCCCAGAGGAGGGAGAGCGAATTCGGACCGATCGCGCTCCCCAGGGGCTTGCCGAAATGGACCGGCACGTTGCGTTCGTCCCCCGGCAGGACCGCCGAGGACGGCCCGCCGACCCATGGCTCGATCCGGGTGACCTGCAGGCGATCGAGGACGCGGGGGCCGGTGAAGTCCCGCAGGCGCAAGCCCAACCCCAGCGCCCACTTGTTGCCCCACCCGTCGGAGAAGAAACCGAAGTAGTTCTGGAGATCGTCCAGGAAGAGTTCGCCCGAAAGCTCGACGTCGGATCGCGGCCGCCAGGAAACGTCGAAGTCCATCTGGCGGTTGTCGGGATCGCCGATCTGGTGTTCCACGAAGATGATGGGGAACACCGGCACGAGGTAGAGGGGCTCCAAGCCGCGACCCACCGAGATCACGGCTTCGCTCCAGGCCGCCGACCAGTCGCCGCCGATCCAGCGCAACCGGTGGCCGTAGAGATAGCGGCGTTCGGCGAACGTGTCGCCCGTGAGGCGCCCACCCAGCACGGTCGCCTCGACGGGACCGATCCGCGCCGACGCCTCGGTGAGCGGGAAGGGATCGGCCTTGCCCGAGAACATCAGCGGCTCGGGCAGGACGCCCCATGCGGTGCGCAGCACGCCGGAACGCACGCGCGTTCCCAGGACGTCGGCTTCGATGCCGCCTTCGACGCCGTCGATCGTGCGGGCGCGGCCCGTATCCCCTTGCGAAACGAAAAGCGCAGTCTGGTAGGTGCCCGTGCGCGCATCGGTGAGCTTGACCCAGCGCGCGCGATCGGAGAATTCGACGATCTGGAACGGACGGGACCAGAGCACGAGGCGATCGCCGAACAGCACGTCGACACGCGGCCGCACCCGCACGCCACCGATGCCGGACAGCGTGTTGCCGGAATCCGTCACCAGCCGGGCATGCGTCTCGGCGTCGAGATCCAGGAACAGGCGATCCGCACGTCCGTCCCGCTCGGAAGACCACGCGGGGCGCCTTCCCCAGCCCGCATGGGAGGAATCGCGCAACGCGAGCCGTTTGCGCAGGCGCGCCACCTGGACGCGGTCGACGTCGTCGAGGGAGGCGGAGTCGAGAGCGTCCAGACACGACAGCACGGCTTCGCCGGGCCAAGGACGACGATCCGGAAGGCGGCATCCTCCCGCTCCGTCGAGACGTTCCAGAAGAGGCGACGCGGGATCGTCCTCCATCAGCGAAGGAAGCACGGCGGCTTCGACCGGGAAGACTCCGAAGACCGCGACGAGAGCGAACGGAAAAGCTCTTCGAAATCCAACTTGGTGCGCGCGCATGCCTTGGAAAGTAAGTCGGCGCGCGATGCGCGATCAGTGGCGGCTCATGCGTCCGTAGGCCGTGGCCACCTGAAGGCGCTTCGTGGTGGCCGATGCCTGTCGACGGGTTTCGTCAATCCGCTTGCCGAGATTCGCCTCGAGTGTCGTTTCGAAGCGCGACGCCTCGAGAGCGAGGTTCACCAGACGGTTGCGCACCGAGAAGACGCGCGCGCGCTCCTTCTCGTCCGGCTTCTCGCCTTCCCAGAGCTTCCAGTTCACCTGCAATTCCGCGACCAGGGGCGTGGCGGCGATCAGCGAAGCGTCGCGCGCTTCGATCAGCGCGGCAAGCCCTTGCGGCGAGATCCACTCGGTCTGCTTCGGATGCGCGAACGGCTGCCAGGCTTCTTCGAGCTGGAGAAGGATTCCTTCGAGGTGTCCGGTCAGGTTCGACACGGTCATCCCACGATGGCCAGGGAATGCGCCTGTCCCGCAACCACCGAAGGTTGGGTGCGGCGAGCCTCGTCGGCGGCATGCTGCCAGGCGCTGCGAAGATCCGCAAGCATGGAACGAACCGTCTCGATGCCGACCTTGCCCTTCTGGAGAATGCATTGCTGCAAGGTCCAGTTCATGAAATCGTAGAGCTTCCAGAGGTTTTTCGCGATCTCCCCGCCCTTCTCCATGTCGAGCGCGCACGTCAGTTCCGTAATGCCGTCCTGCACCCTCGTGATCGCCTTGGCGCGGACTTCGATGTTCGATTCGGCATCGAGAGCGCGATCGCACCACTGGATGCAGTGATCGTAGACCATCACGACGAGCTTGCCACGATCGGACGTCTGGATCGCGGCCGTACGATATATGGTATGGGCGTTGTTCATTGTGTCCTCTTAGACCGAGCTGATCATGGAAGAAAAGGAACTGCTCTGGCTCTTGATCTTGAGCATGGCCTGTTCCATCGCGGTGAACTGGCTGACCAGATTCTCGCGATAGCTGGTCACGCGGCTCTGCGCCGTGGTGACCTGCTCGCTGTAGCTGTTGATCTGGTCCTGGATCGAGGTCTTGGTCGTCTTGAGTAGACCGTCGAGTCCGGTGACCTGCTTGTAGTATTGGTCGATGAGCCCCGCGATACCGCGATTGAACGTGGCCGTGAAGGTTCCCGAGGAGGTCGGCGCCGTGATGCCCAGGCCCGACGTATCGCTCCCCTGCCCGAAAAGCACGTCGCCGCTGCGCTCGGCCGCCACGCCGCCGATCGTGTTGGCCACGGCGTCGACTGTCCACGTGCCCGCTTTTGTGTTCTTGCTCCATCCACCCACCGACGCAGTCTGACTGGAGGTCCAACCCGAGTTCGCGAACAGGCGGCGCACGCCGTCGAAGTCGCTGGAGATCGCGTCGTTGAACGTGTCGCTGTCGAGTTCGAGTGTGCCATCGGAGGTCGTCGTGATGCCCAGCGTGGCCAGGGACGTGTAGTTCGTCCGCCCCTCCAAGGCGGTCACCTGGGAGGTCATCATCTTCTGGATGTTCGATTTCAGACTCGTGATGGCGTACTGTCCAGTGAGTTCGCCCGCCACATAGGTGTTGACCGTGTTGCCTTCGCTGTCGGTCGTCTCTTCGATCGTCGACGCCGTCTTCTCGTCGATGAAGGTCATCAGATCGTTGTAGGCGTCCAGCATCGTCTGGACCTTCTTCTGCAATCCGTCGTCGTCGCGGGTGATCTTCACCTGGACGTCCGGGTCGTCGGCCTGCGAGACGTTCTTCAGAATGACGTTCGCGCCGGCGAGGGTGTCCTCGTCCTCGTTGGAGTCGGAGCTCACGGCCAAGCCGTTGAGCGTGTAGAAGGCCTTGCGTCCTTCCGTGATGGTGTTCTTGAACGTCGACTCTTCGCTCGAGCCTCCGAGACCGAGCGTTCCCGTGGACGTTCCCGACATCGCGAGGCTGAAGGAGACCGCCGTTCCCGTGGACGACTTGGCGACCAGCTCGCCAGAATCGTTGACCGTGACCGTGGCACCAAGCTGCGACCCCATCCATGTGGCAAGCTCCCCCACCGTCTTGGTCCGCAGATCGGCGGCCGAAAACGAGGCGGACACGTCCGCTCCGGCCGAATCCTTGCCCGTGAGCGTGATCGAATCGCTGGCCGCGATGTTGTTGTTGCCGATGCCGGTGAACAGGTTCGAGAGCGTCGTGGTCCCGGTCGCGGCACCGCCTGCGGACAAGCGCAGCGAAAAATCGGAGTTGGACGTCTTGTTCGTCGATGCGCTCAGGATTCCGAGACTCGATACGACAGAACCTGTCTTGTCCGAGATGTCGAAGGTTCCCGTGCCTTGGTCCACGGAGGTCAGCATGAGCCGCACGTCGTCGCTGGCCAGCGTCACGAGCGTGGCGGTGACCCCGGCGCCATCGGACGCGTTGATCTTGCGAACGATGTCCTTGAGCGTGTCGCCCGCTTCGACCGTGATGTCGATCGAGGTCTTGGTGGGATCGGCTTCGATGGCGCTCGCCGACTTGGACAGGGAGAACGTCCCCGCGTAGTTCAATGCGGTCGTGGAAGACGATTGCTTGTCGGAAGCGACCTTCCAGCTCGTGGCCAACTGCTGCACGCGAACGGCGAACGAACCCTCGAGACCTTCGCCGCCCCCCTCCACGGCAACCGTGTTGTCGTCGGAACTGGTGTTCTTGTACAAGTCGAATTCATCGATCTCGTCGAGATCCTGGGCCGCAGTGGCCAGGGACGAGACCTTGCTCTGCAGTTCGCCCACGGCGCTGAGCGTCGCTTGCGCGGCGGTCTGCTTCTTCTGGATCGCCGTGACCTTCTGGTTTTCGAGCGCGACAAGGCTCTTGACAAGGGAGTCGGTGTCGATCCCCGAGACCAGTCCACTGACGGACGTTGTTGAAGACATGAATCCCCCTCTCCCCCTCTATGTCCTTGTTATCGGCATGGTTACAGCAAGACTTGAGGAAAGCAAGAGGAATGCCGAGTCGAGGAGCGGTGAAAGAAGGCTGGTTTCCTCAGGAGGGTGGGAAAGTTTGGCCTTGTCTCCAGAAAATTGTGCCTGCCTATTGACTTTGGCCTTTTTTGAAGTGAAATTCCCCTCTCGTTGGGGAGATAGCGCCGGCGTCGATTTGACACCATCCGCCCCCAGCCACAAAAATCACAGGAGAAAATCCAAGGTGGATAGTTCCGACGACACCCTTCGCCGGTATTTGGATGATATTCGCAAGACCCAGCCGATCGATCGCAAGGCCGAACAGCTCCTCTTCCGAAAGCTTGATCCCAAGGATCCCAACTACAGCGAACGCGACGCGAAGCGCGCTCGCGAGATGCTCATCCGCGCGAACATGCGTTTCGTGCTCAAAGTGGCCCTCCAGTACCGCGGTTGCCCCATCCCCCTTCCCGACCTCGTATCGGAAGGTGCCATGGGCCTCATCCGCGCCATCGAGTCCTTCGACCACAGCCGTGGCCTGAAGTTCATTTCGTACGCCGTCTGGTGGATCAAGGCCTACATCACCCGCGCCATCAACGAGCAGGGCAGCCTCATCCGCCTCCCGGCCAATCAGCACCTGCGTGTGCGCCGCGCCCTCAAGAACAAGAGCAAGGGCGAAGAGCTCACGGACGAAATCCGTGAACTCATCCAGCTGGGCGAAGCCGGTATTTCCTTCGATGCTCCTCTGAAGGCCGACACCAAGACCACCTACCAGGAAGTCTTGGCCGACCCTCGCGCTGCCAATCCGGAAAACGACGCCGAAATCAACTCGGTCGAGACCATGGCCCACGAGCTTCTGGGTGAGCTGCCTAAGCGCGAAGCCGACGTTCTCAAGGGGCTGTTCGGCATCAACCACGAAGCTCCCCAGACCCTCCGCGAAGTCGGCGAAAGCCTCCAGATCAGCCACGAGCGCGTCCGCCAGCTGCGCGACCAGGCTCTGCGCCGCATCAAGAAGGCTCGCAACCGCGAGGTCCTGCGCGAGAAATACGAAGCCTACATCGCTGCGCTGGGATAATTCCACCGTTCGCGAATGATTGCTCGAAGGCCTCTCCGGCACCCACCGGAGAGGCCTTTTCGTTTCTGGCTCTCGCGGTTCGTACCTTGCCCCCATCGTGGACGCGACGTCTCCATCCCTATCCGCTCCTGACACTCTCATTGCTTGGTTCGAGGCCAATCGCCGAACCTTGCCTTGGCGCACCCCAGCGGGAACACCCCGCGACCCGTGGGCCACCCTGGTGAGCGAAATCATGAGCCAGCAGACGCGATTGGAGGTCGTCGCCCCACGCCTCCAGGAGTGGGTCGATCGATGGCCGGACCCCGCTTCTCTCGCCGTCGCCTCCGAAGACGAGGTGCTTGCCGCTTGGGCGGGTCTGGGTTACTACAGCCGAGCCCGCAATCTCCATCGGACAGCGCGGATTCTGGCGCGAAATGGATGGGCCACCACAGCCGCGGAGCTGGCCGGCCTCCCCGGAGTGGGACCCTACACGGCCGCGGCGGTGGCAAGCCTCGCCTTCGGCGAGCAGGTCGCCATGGTCGACGGGAACGTGTTGCGCGTCCTGGCCCGCATCCACGCCCGCAAGGACGATCTGCGCTCCGGAAAAGGAGCGAAGATCCTGGCCGCTTTCGCCCAGGACTGGATCCAACAAGGGGATGCCGGAGCCGTCAACGAAGCGACCATGGAGTTGGGCGCGCTCGTCTGCACCCCTCGATCTCCGCATTGCGGGGAATGTCCGTTGTCGGCCGACTGCCGGGGCCTCCAGGTCGGCGAACCCGAGCAGTTTCCATCCCGGCGGGCGAAAAAGGCGTCCGTGGACGTCGTGGCCGAGGTCGCCGTGGTTTCATCTGACGGCGCCGTGCTGCTGCGCCGGGCCGGAAGCGACGAACTGCTCAAGGGCCACTGGACCCTCCCCGCGTTGGAATGCCTGCCGCACAGCCTGACCGCGAAGGCGATCATGACAGGTTCTGTCCGCCACGCCATCACCCACCACCGCATCGTCTGGAACGTGGTGCGGTGCGAGCCGAGCCGGAGGGCGGGGCCACCTGCCGGGATGGAATGGTGCCCTCTCGATCAGCTGTCCGCACGTCTGGTCAGTTCGCTTCCGCGCAAAGCCCTCGCCGTCGCGGGAATCGATCTGGGCGCGACGAAGAAGCCCTGGACCTTCTAGGTCCCGAAGGAGAAGCGCAACAAGGTCTGCAAGCTGTAGGGATAGCGGTGGATCACGTCTTCCTCCAGGCTGCGCTTCACGTTGTAGCGGAAATCGGCCGACATGAAGCGCGTGAGATGGAATGAAAGGACCGATGTCATCGAAAATTCCACCATGTCGCGCGGCCACAGACTCCAGAACAGACCTGGCGTGACCGTCATGCTCGCGGAACTGCCTAGGCGTGCGCGAAGATCGCCCGTGGCCTCGAGTCCTGTGCCGTGTTCGTACTTGGCATGTTCCATCACGACAGCGTTCAAGGCGTCCGCAGTGGAATCGATTCGGTGCAGCTCCGCGAGCAAGGTGGGACTTTCGAGATCTTTCTGGAACCAGGCTTCGAAGGGGAAGACCTGACGCGAGGCGATACCTCCCTGAATGGACAGTTCGACAGCAGGAAGCTGCACCGCTTCGATGTTGAGTCCGAGCCCCTGCCGAAGCTCCAACGGCGCGAAGGCACCGGCATACTCCCATTTCACGCCGCCTTCCGACTCCCGACGAAGATTGCCGGTCGCTGGATCGCGCAGATAGAGGCGCAGCGGCTCCGCGTTGGAGCTCAAATCGAGATCGGCGGGAAAGACGTGGCTCATCCCCACCAGGCGCCCATAGGGGCCGATGCGGGGAGTGACGCGGCGCACCATGAAGATCTGGCTCGTGATCTCGTCGGGAGCGACTTTCCAACGATCGGAGCTGAGTTTGGCCGCGCCGCCCACATACTCCAGGCGCGCCGAAGTGAGCCAGCGATCGGTTTCCTTGCGGGCGCGGAACTGGGAATAACCGGTCAGATTCGTGGTGGTGCGCAGGTTGGTCTGTCGCGAGAGCTTCTCGCGCGCCCAGGTCACGGATCCTCCCAGGTCGGCGCCGAAGCGCCATTGGTCGCGACGCTTGGCCGTCGTCGTCTGGGCAAGCATGCCACCCCCGACCACCTTGTCGCCATCCATGACCAGAGTGTACTCGATCCATTCGCCGGGCAGGAGGCGAACGGTGACAAAATTCGTCAGATCGTCGGCACCCGCCGCGAGCCCCGTGATCTTGTAGACGCCGGGGGTCAGGATCCAAGTGGGAAGATCGGCGATGCGGTCTTCGGACTGACCGAAGCCTTCGCCATAGGCCTGGAATCGATCCTGTCGCACGAGCTTGTATTCGCCGCGCACATGCTGCCGCTCGGAATTGATCGTGTTGATGGAAAGCCCCGCCCATGGCGTGGGAACGACGGTGGTCGCACCATCGGCCACCTGCACGGGGATCTCCAGACGCTGATCTTCCGCACCGGACCCGAACCGGACTTCATAGGCGCCCGGAGGAACACGAATGCGCGTTCCCGAAGCGCCCATGGCCCGAACCTTGCCGGTTGCATCCAGAACCGTCACCCGAGGTTCGAGGCGTCCGTGGGTCATGCTTGGAACGAACACGGCACCTTCGCCCATGCCCAGCAGGACTTCGTCTGCCGCAAGCTGCTCTTCCGTTGGCGGTGCCGCCCAGCTTCCCACGCCGTGCGAAGCGGAAAGGGGAACGTAGGCGCGATTGACCCGCGCCACGGTATCGCCCCAAGCCGGACCCAATTCCCGCACGTCCACGCCGGGAAACTCGGGGGACGGGGCCGCGACGGCGAGGCCAGTCAGGAGAAGAACTCCCGAGGCACGCCTCACGGCGAGATTTCCTGCAACGCCATCACGGAGTCCATGGCCCCTACGGCCCTGTCGACGCTCGCTTCGAGAAGCGCAGAAAGCGCCCGCACCACGAGCACGGGATCTTCACCCTTGACTTCCTGGCGCACGTCGATATCCTGTCCCCACAAGGAACGATTGTCCGAGAGACGGATGAAGTCGAGGCGCATGTCGAGATGCGCGAAACGGGTGGACTCGGTAACGTACTCCTCGAGCGAGAGGACGCTCCCGCGCAACTCGTAGGCGGGCTCGTGTTCCTCGTACTGGTTCTGGATCGTGCGAAACAGGCGCACCTGGAGCATGTGCTTGCGCACCATGTCGGAGACGACGTGTTCGGGCCGCAATGCCCAGCGATCACGCCAGTGGTAGCGCAGCTCGTGGGCCGAAGTGCGAAACACCAGCTCGGGCCGACGATACGCCTCGCCCAGCTCGAAATTGCGAACGAGCACGGTCGTGGGCCAGGGGCCCTTCTCCAGACGTGCGCGGGAGGATTCGGGGACGTAGTCGAGCAGGTAGTAGCGGTACTCGTTGGACGCTTGCGAATAGCAGCCGGAGAGAACGACTCCGAGCACGAGGATCGCAGCGAATGCGGCGAAGCGATGACGGATCATTTTCCGTTCCTTTCTCCGGCACCCGAGCGGATGAGCGCGGCGGGATTGTCGCGGATGGTCTGGCTGAAGTCGGACAGATTCCGCATCGTGGTCCGCATGTCTTCGAGGCTGCGATACACGTCGTTTTGCGAGCGGCCCAACATGAGGTCGGCGCGACGTGCCACGTTCGCGAGCGCTGTCGCCGCCGAATCCACGCTGGCGATCGCCTTGTCGGGATGACCGGCGACGATGGTGCTGTCGACACGACGGATGGTGCTCTCGAGCTGACGGGAAACACGCGTGAGCTGGCTGTCGAATCGCGAATCGCGAATCTGTGCCGCCATTTCCGCGAAGTCTCGCGTGGTACTCCGCAAGTCGATGAAGATGGAGTCGAGACGCCCCTGCATCTCGCTGCGCGTGAGGTGCTCGAGATTGTCGAGAACGCGGGCGCTTGTGGTGACCACGGTGTCGAGATTGTCGATGATGTTGCTGGTCTGGCTTCGACGCACGGGGAGGATCGCGCCATCGGCCACGAGGCCTCTCGATGGAGTCCCCGGAACGAGTTCCAGATACTTGAGACCCGTGATGCCGAAGATCTCGAGAGAAGCCGATGCGTCGGCGTACACAGGCGCCTTAGGGTCGATCTCGATGCCGATCTGGATGCGCTCCGGATCGGATGGATTGAAACCGATGGAGACGATGCTTCCCACCTCGATGCCCCGAAGCTGGACCTTGCCGCCAGTGGTGACTCCGGAAACGGATTCACCGCGCACTTCGCAGATGAGCGATCTGGTGTGGCGGGAAAGACGCGAACCCAGAAGCAGAACCACGGAAACGAGCGCAAGTGCGAGACCGCCGGCCAGGAACAGACCTGTCCAGCGCAGTTGCGAGGGGGTGGGATTCATGGTGTCGAGAATTTCAGGATACGATCTCCCAGGAAGAGGAAACCAGGGCATCGGCCGGATCGAGCCGACGGGCGAAGAAGCCCTGAACCCGATCGGGACCGCTTTCCAGCGCCTCCGCAAGCGGACCGTCGAAAAGGACTTCCCCATCATGAAGGTAGAGGATCTTTTCGCCAAGGGCGCGAATGGATTCGAGTTCGTGGGAAACCAGCACGATGGACAGTCCGAGGGTGTCCCGCAATTCCTTCAGGAGCACGTCGAGCTCCTTGGAGGTGAGCGGATCCAGTCCGGCCGATGGCTCGTCGCAGAAGAGGATGCGCGGTTCGCGCACCAATGCCCGCGCCAGTGCGGCGCGCTTGCGCATCCCGCCGGAAAGCTCCCCGGGAAACAGGCTCCAGGCATGCCCTAGGCGCACCTGCGAGAGTCGCGCTCGGGCCACTTCCTCGGCCGCACCACGCGGGGCGATCCCTTCCAGCACCAGCGGCAGCATGACGTTCTGCCCCACGGTGAGGCTTGTCACCAGAGCTCCGCCCTGGAACAGGACCCCCAGATGCTTGCGTGCGGAATCGGCCTGCGCTCCGCCCGCGGCGAGATTCTCGCCCAGGACGCGGATCTCGCCGGACCACGGCGTCTCAAGCCCGAGCACGTTGCGCAGGAACGTGGACTTGCCGCTTCCCGAACCGCCGAGAACGACGCGGATCTCGCCGGGAGCGACGTCGACCGACACGTTCTTGAGGATCTCGCGCGTTCCGTAGCCGGCGCGGAGGCTCTTCACCGAGAGGACAGGATCCGTCATCTCCGCCGCCCCGCTCACAGGTACAGCACCAGGGCGAAGACGCAGTCGGCGATGATGGTCCAGAAGATTCCCGCCACCACGGTGCGGGTGGTGGCCCTGCCCACGGCGTCCGATCCGCCACGCGTCGCGAGACCGATGCGACAGGCCAGGAACACGATGATGAAGGCGAACACGGCGCTCTTCACGAATAGCCAGAAAATGTCATCGACCGCGACGGCATCGAGAAGGACCTGCATGTACATCCCGGTCGAGAGTCCCAGCTTGAACACCGCGATGCCGAGCCCCGCCATGATCCCGCAGACGCTCGCGAAAAGAGCCAGCACGGGCATCGAGATCATCAACGCGACGAGCCTTGGCGCCACCAGGAACGCGGCATCCCTGGCACCCATGGTGTGGAGGGCGTCGACCTCCTCCTGAACCTTCATCGAGGCGAGTTCCGCGGTGATGGCGCTTCCCGAACGCCCCGCCATGATCACCGCCGTGAGAAGCGGTCCCACTTCGCGCAGGAACGCCACGCCCATCAGGGTCGCAAGATGGATAGAGGCTCCGTACTGGGCGAGCTGCTGCCCCATGAGCAAGGCCAGCGTGAGCCCGATGAGCCCCGTGAGCAGAAGCACGACGGGCAGGGCCGTGGTACCCAGTTCATGAAGCTGTCGCCAGGTGGCACCGGGCCAGGTCCGTTCACGCCGGAGCACCACGGCGACCAGTCCAGCCGCCATCTCGCGCCCGAACAGCACACCGCCGACTCCACGCCCCCAGAGGTGCCAAGCGTTCGCACCCCAGCGCTCGAGCAATGGCTGCCGCGAATCCGTCGGCGGAGCGGCTTCTTCGGCTCCTGGATCCAAGGCGCGCAATCGTCCCATCAGGTCATCGGATGGGCTTCGCAGGGAAAGCTTGCGCCCCCCCTCCCGAGCAAGCCGACGCGCATGATGCAGCGCTCCGGCCGCGAGCGCATCCACCTCCCGCACCTGGTCCCCGACGAGGATCAAGTCCTCGCCACCAGCACGTTCAGCCAACGCGCTCCCTTCGCCAAGCGCCCAAGCACGATCCAGACAAGCAGGGAGTAGAACGTCCGTCACGTCCAACAAGTTAGCCCACGACCAGAGTTGCGAACCCCCGCTTTTCCGGATCATCCCCGTTCCGCAAGCATCCCGAAGCAAGCGATTCCGAGGAATACGGGTGCTGCCGCCAGCCAAGCCATCCGGCCTGCCGCACGCTCGAAGGAAACGCACGAGATGACGAATTCCCCGGACTTTCCCAAGTTGTGGAATCTCTCCCACTTCTTGAAGGCTCCTCATGCTCGACTTCGCTTCCCCACAGGCCCGCGCCCAAGACTCCGCCAAGGGGATCCGATGGGATCTTTCGTCGCTCTATTCGGGCCCCGACGACCCTCGTCTGGCCGCCGACCACGCCCAGGCACGCAGCCTGACGAGCGCTTTCGTTTCTCGCTGGAAAGGCCGCATCGCCTCGCTTTCCTCCGCAGAGGCGGGAGAGATGCTCGAGGAATACGAAGCCTCGACCCTCGTGCAGTGGCGCATCGCCTCCTGGTCGTCCCTCGCCTACTCGGTGGACAGCCAGAATTCCGCGATTCTTTCCGCCCAGGCCGAAGCGAGCAAGCTTTTCTCCGACCTCGAGGCCGAGGGCTCCTTCCTTTCCGTCGAGATCAGCGCCTTGTCCGACGAGGTCATCTCCGCCTGGTGGTCCGATGCGAAGGCCGCCCGCGTGCGCCACTGGGTGGAGGACGTACGCAAGTACCGCAAGCACATCCTCACGGAGCCCGAGGAGCGCCTCGCCTCGCGCAAGGATCTCACGGGACGCGCCGCCGCCTCGAAGCTGTTCGACGATCTCACAAACTCGCTCGTCTTCCCCTTCGACGACGGCACGGGCCTGCGCGACCACACCGGCGCCGAAATGCTCGCCTACAGCCGCCATGCCGATCCCGCGCTGCGGAAGTCCTCGCACGAGGCGTTTCTCGGCGTGTACCAGAAGAACGGCCTCGTCCTTTCGCACGTGTTCAACACGCTTTGCCAAGACCACCAGATCGACAACGAGATCCGCAGCTACGACCACCCGATGCAGCGCACCCACATGCAGAATTCGCTCTCGACGGAAACCGTCGAGATGATGATGCGCGTGGTGCGCGAGAGCTACCCCATCGCGCAGCGCTTCTGGCGCGCCAAGGCGAAGCTCATGGGGATGCCGAAGCTCACCAACACCGACATCTACGCGCCCATCTCGACGCTCGAGAAGCCCGTCGCGTGGAACGAGGCGATCGACACGGTCCTCGGCGCCTACGACGCGTTCTCCCCGGAACTGGGACGTCTGGCCAGGCAGTTCCACGAAAAGGGCTGGATCGACGCCGAAGTGCGCGTGGGCAAGGAGGACGGCGCATTCTGCTCGGGCTCCTGGCCCGACCACCACCCCTACGTCCTCCTGAACTACACGGGCCTCCTGCGGGATGTCTACACCTTGGCCCACGAACTCGGCCACGGCGTCCACTACTGCCTTTCGGCCAAGCAGCCCGTATTCCTCTACGACGCCCCCCTGGTCCTCGCCGAAACGGCCAGCGTCTTCGGAGAGCAGCTCCTCACGTTCAAGCTCCTCGAGAAGGAGACCGACCCCGAGCTGCGCCGCGCCCTGTTGTGCGGCCGCATCGAGGACGCGCTTTCCACGGCCTTCCGCCAGAACGTCCTGACGGAATTCGAACTCGCGGCCCACATGTCCCGCCGCGAAGGCCTGCTCTCCAAGGAGAAGCTCTGCGACCTGTGGTGGAAGGCCAACGGCGATCTCTACGGCGATGCGGTCGACATGAACCCCGCCTACCGCTGGGGCTGGAGCTACATCCCGCATTTCATCCACACGCGCTTCTACTGCTACGCCTACACCTTCGGCCTCCTCCTCGTGCTGGGCCTCTACCAGCGCTGGCGCGAAGAGGGCGACTCTTTCGTGCCGCGCTACCTGGAGCTTCTTTCCAAGGGCGGCTCGGAAGACCCGGCCAAGGCCTGCGAGGCCGTGGGCATCAAGCTCGACGAAGACTTCTGGCGCGCAGGCAACCGCGCCATCGAATCGCTCGTGGCGGAGTTCGAAGCGCTGGTCTGATCCGGCTGCGAGGCCGCGCTCACTGCACCAACCGCCCCTCCTCCAGGCGCCAACTCGTCGCCGCCACGGCGGAAGCGAGGCGCTCGTCGTGGGTGCACAGAACCAGTCCGCCCGGCCAGCGTTCCAGCGCCTCCTGAAGGCGCTGGATGCTCGCTGCATCCAGATGGTTCGTGGGCTCGTCCAGAAGCAGGATCCACGAGGGCGAGGCGAGCCCCGCCGCCAAGCGGATCTTGCGCGACTCCCCCGGCGAAGGCGAGGAGGTGGTCCGGAGCGATTCCCCCGACGCGCCCAACGCGGCCGCCAAAGACAGAATCCGTCCCAGTTGATCCCGTTCGCTCCGGCGCACGGCTTCGAGCACGGCCAAGTCGTCCGCCGCCGACGGCTCCTGCGGCAGATGGAACACGCCCGACTTGTCCATCGCCGCGAGAGCCGACAGGATGGTCGTCTTCCCGGATCCGTTGGGGCCTTCGAGGCGTACGCGCGACCGGCCATCCAGGACGATGCCACCATGGCGGATCGCGCGTCCGTCGGGCGTCGCGATCTCCCCTGCGGGAATCGCCAGACGGCTCGATGCGCGTTCCGCATTCCACGGAAAGACGATGTCGCGCAGGGTGTCGCGCTTCACCACCTCGGCCGAGGTGGACTCGAGACGCCCCAGCTCCTCGCGCAGCAAGCCCACGTTCCGACCGAGACGCCCCTCGGCGCGGCGATACCGGAAATCGGCGTTGATGCCTCGCGCGTCCGAATCGTGGATATCCCTCATCCGGGCGCCCGTGCTGCGATCCTTCTTCGCCGCATCCACCCCTTCGCGCGCAGCCTGGATCCGCGCCCTCGCCAGACGGATTCCGGCATCGCGTTCCGCCCGACCGGCGATGATCCGCTCCATGCGCGCATTCCGCATCCTCCACGCCGCGGAGAATCCCCCCGACGTCTCGACGAGTGCCCCGTCCTCCAACCACAGGGTGCGCGTCGCCAAGCGGTCGAGCAGATCGCGATCATGGCTCACAAGCAGCGTGGGACCACGGCGATGGCGCAGGCGCTCCTCCAGAACCCCCAGCGCACGAGCGTCCAGATGGTTCGTGGGCTCGTCGAGCAGGAGCAAGTCGGCATCGTCCCGGAACAACTCGCCGAGGCGTCGTCGCTGCGCTTCTCCCGGCGAGGTCCCGGACGCTTCGATTCTCTGGGTCGGCGAGACCACACGCCCCGCCGTCAGGACGAAGCGTCCTTCGGTCGGTTGAAGCGCACCGGACAGCACGCCCAGCAAGGTGCTCTTGCCGGAACCGTTCAATCCACACAAGGCCGTCACCCCCTCGAGAACGTGGGATCCGGAAAGGTCGTGGAGGATTTCCGCTCCTCCCGGCCAAGCGAAGGAAAGTCGGTCCATTCGCAATTCGATGGTTTGCATGCGCGTTCTCCCGCGGCACGGCCCCTTTCGGCCACACCGCGCACGTTCGTCACCGCATTGCGTCCAGCAATGGACAGCAACGCCCCGAAGACGTCTTCGGGAGAGTCCCCCGTACCGGATCTGTTCGAAGCGACCGGGGGAGCGATGGATGTGTGCTTAGTGTTGGCGCATGATGAGGGTGCCGCCCACGCGGACCCGACCGAGAATCTACGCTCGCGCGAAGGCTTTGCGCAAGCCCCCTCCGCGAACACGCCGGCTGTTTGCCGATTGCCGCACCATCACTGACAATTTGGAGCATGTCAATAATTGGAAGCGGAAATGTCGGTTTATGGATAGGTTTTGTCGTTCGCGTGATTGCCGCACCCGGCTGCGCGCGTCTTTATTTCAAAGCCCCAATCTCCACTTGTCCCAAGGAACCCCTCGATGTTCGAATGGCCCAAACAGAATGATGTTCTCGGTACCGTCAATCGTGGCAACCCCTGCGAATCCGGCCTGTGCACGCTGTGCCGCGCCGATTGCAAAGGCAAGTGCGAAACCTGGACATCGGCGCTCGCCGGACGAAAACTCCTCTATCCCCGCGACTTCGGCACGGTGACGAGCGGCTCCGGCAACACCTTCGCGCTCGGCGTCGGCTACCACAGCCTTCGCATCCAGGGCTACGCCTTCGGCGCGCACGGCATCGCCAACCCGACGGAAGACAACTGCATCTTCCCGAACGTCAGCACCGAAACCTCCTTCGGCAACGAAGTCATCACCAAGTGCCGCGTCCCCATGATGACCGGCGCCCTTGGCTCGACCTTCATCGCCGCCAAGTACTGGAGTTCCTTCTCCACCGGCGCGGCTCTCTGCGGCTTCCCCGTCGTCGTCGGCGAGAACGTCGTCGGCGTCGACAAGCAGTCCGCGTTCAAGGACGGCAAGATCACCTCCGCGCCCGAGCTCGAGCGTCGCGTCGACGTCTACAAGCGCTATCACGACGGCTACGGCGCCATGATCATCCAGATGAACGTCGAAGACACCCGCAACGGCGTGGCCGAGTACGTGATCGCCAAGTACGGCAACGACATGATCATCGAACTCAAGTGGGGCCAGGGCGCCAAGGACATCGGCGGAGAGATCCAGGTCAAGGACATCGAATACGCCGAATTCCTCAAGAACCGCGGCTACGTCGTCGATCCGGATCCGACGGATCCAATCGTCAAGCAGGGCTACAAGGACGGTGCCATCCGCGGCTTCGCCCGCCACAGCCGTCTCGGCAACCCCAGTCTGCCCAACGCCGAGATCGTGCGCGAGCAGTTCATGCTGGCCGTCGCCTACCTGCGCAAGATCGGCTTCAAGCGCATCTCCCTCAAGACCGGCGCCTACGGCATGGAAGCCCTCGCCCTCGCGATCCGCGTCGCGGTCGACGCCAAGCTCGACCTCCTCACGATCGACGGCGCTGGCGGCGGCACGGGCATGAGCCCCTGGAACATGATGGAACACTGGGGCGTCCCCGGTCTCCAATTGCACGCCAAGGCCTACGAGTACTGCAAGATGCTCGCCGACCAGGGCAAGAAGATCCCGGCGATCGCCTTCGGCGGCGGCTTGGCTCGCGAAGACCACGTCTTCAAGGCCCTCTCGATCGGTGCTCCGTTCACGAAGCTCGTGTGCATGGGACGCGCGCCCATGATCCCGGCTTTCGTCGGCAGCAACATCCAAGGCGCCCTGCAACCCGAGAAGCGTGCGGAACTCAACGGCAACTGGGACACGCTGCCCCCCAGCGTCACCGCCTACGGAGAGAAGCCCGAAGAAATCTTCGCCGCCTGGGAGTCCGTGAAGGCGCGCGTCGGTGCCAACGAAATGAAGAACATCCCCTGGGGTGCCATCGGCGTCTACGCCTGGGCCGACAAGATCACCTGCGGTCTCCAGCAGTTCATGGCCGGCGCCCGGCGCTTCTCCGTGGACAACATGAGCCGCGACGACCTCATGGCCGCCAACGAGGAGACCGCTCGCGTCACCGGGCTTCCCGGCTTGACAGAAGCCCTCGCCGACAAGGCGAAGGCCATCCTGCTGGCCCCCTGATCCGATTCCGGACCACGCCCCGATCGGGGCGCTGATTCGACTCCTGGAAGCCCTCGCGCCTCAAGCGGCGCGGGGGCTTTTCGTTTTGTTGAACGACACGCGACACCCTTTGTCGATCACTTGATTCTTCAAGAATCGGGCCGACCGCAGCGCTCACCGCCGGATTTCTTCCGTTTTTCCCGCTCAAGGTGACACATCCGGCTTCGCGCGGTGTCCATGTAGGGGAATAATCCAAGGAGTTCCATGCTTTCCTCGAGCCTATGCATCGGCATCGACATACCGGCACAGGGAGCCGCGTTGCTGTATCCTTCGGGAAGCGACGCGCTTCCGTCCTCCCGAAGCCGCATCCGGACGAGCCGAAAGGAAAACGCCATCGACATCGAGACGCTCTACAGACGCTACGGACCGATGGTGGTGCGCCGTTGCCGCTGGATGCTGCGCGACGAGGAATGGGCGCGCGATGCGACCCAGGACGTGTTCGTGCAAATGCTTCGGCGGCCTGGACTCGTCGTCGACCATCCAGCGGCTCTGTTGCACCGGATCGCCACCAACGTCTGCCTGAACCATCTGCGTTCGCACAAGCGCCGCCCCGAGGACCCCGAGGACGACCTGCTGCTGCGCATCGCGGCCTCCGACGACGAGGAAGGACGGTTCGAAGCCCGTTCGGTCCTCGACAAGCTGTTCGGCCGCGAAAAGGAATCCACGCGGACCATCGCCGTCCTGCACCTGCTGGATGGATTCAGCCTGCAGGAGGTCGCTGGCCTGACGGGCTTGTCGGTCTCCGGTGTCCGCAAGCGGTTGCGCACCTTGCGCACCCGCGTCCAAGAATTGGAGGAAATCTGATGAAGGAGTCCAAGCCCGATCCGCTTCTCGAGTTCCGTCTCCTGGGAGAGGTTCCTCGCGCCCTGCGCCGACGCGCCGACGCGCGGAGGAACGACCAGGACCTTTTCGACCGGCTGGAATCGTTGCGCGAAAGCGACCGCCGGATCCTGGAAGAACTGCCCGCCTCCGACGTGTCGGAAAACGTCAGTCGCCGTCTGCGGGAGGAATCCTTCGACGCCCGGGCAGATCGGACGCTCCACGCGAGGATCCTCCGCTGGACTCTCGGTCCCGCGCTCGCGGCAGGCGCTCTGCTTCTCGTCTTCGCGCCATTCCGATCCATCGAAGAACCTGCACCGGCGCGTACCGCCAGCGAGAATGCGGCGACGCACGAGCCCCGGCAATCCGACCCTGCGGGCTCCGAAAAGGGATCGCCCCCCGCACCGACGGCGAAATCGCCCCGTTCCCGCGAAGCCATTCCGACCGACCAGATCGCCATGGTTCCCATCGATGACGGAATCCGTACCAAAGGGGACGTGCCGCGCCTGCGCATCCACCGCGTCGACGCATCGACTCGTGCGGCCATCGCGCTGCGGGACGGAGACACCGTCGCGCCCGGCGCCATCCTCCAGGCGACCCTGCTCGCCGGTCCGAGCCTTTGGATCGCCATCGTCTCGATCGACGCCTCGGGCCAGGTCACGCGCCATCTGCCGGAGCAGGGAGACTCCTCGATCCTGATCGAGGGCACCATCCAGGCACCGCACGCCTTCCAACTCGACGACGCGCCCGGCTTCGAGCGCTTCGTCCTCGTCGAATCGGGCCGTCCCTTCGCGCTCGGCGACATCGAGTCGGCGCTGCGCCGCGGCGGCCGCTCGAACGCCGTCGCGGTCCGCCCGTGGATGTCCTGCCAATCGCTGCTCGTCGTCAAGCCGGAGATCAAGCCATGACCGTCCTCGCCACCCTTCTCTCGCTGCTCCTGAGCGCGTCCTCCTCGCCCGAACGCCCCTTGCATCGCTACCTGTTCGCGATCGCCTCCGAGGATGGCGGTCCCGGCAAGGCGCGCCTGCGCTACAGCGGCTCGGACGCCCGCGGCGTGGCCCACGTCATGCAGGAGCTCGGCGGAATCGCCCCCGAACGCGTCGTCATCCTCTCCGATCCCGATTCATCCCGTCTCCTCTCGGAGTTCCGCGACCTCTCGGTGCGCATGGCGCGCTCGCGCGACGCGGGCAATCGAGTCGAACTCATGACCTACTACTCGGGCCACTCCGACGAAGCGGGCTTGCTGCTGGGGAGCACGCGTCTCCCCTACTCGCAGTTGCGCGCCTCGCTCCAGGATGCTCCCGCCGACGTCCGCCTAGCCATCCTGGACGCCTGCGCCTCGGGCGCCGCCTTGCGCAGCAAGGGCGGAAACCGTCGCGAAGCGTTCCGCATCGAGGGCGCCGACCGTCTGCGCGGACAGGCGTTCCTTTCCTCCTCGCGCGCCCAGGAGGCCTCGCAAGAATCCGACCGCATCGGCGGTTCGTTCTTCACCCAGGCGTTCCTCGCCGGCCTGCGCGGCGCGGCCGACGCCGACCGCGACGGACGGGTGACCCTGCTCGAAGCGTACCGCTACGCCTACGACGAGACGGTCGCGAGCACCGCTTCGACACGTTCCGGGCCGCAGCATCCCGAGTACGACCTCGAGCTCTCCGGTTCGGGCGAGGTCGTCCTGACCGACCTGAACCAGGCCGGCTCGCTGCTCGAGCTGGACGACGCGCTGGCGGGCCGGATCGTCGTCGCCGACTCGACCGGAAGGACGGTCGCCGAACTGCGCAAGGCAGCGGGATCGCGCATGGCGCTGGGCCTTCCCGAAGGCGTCTACCGCGTCCGCACCTTCGGCGATTCGACCCTGCGGACGAGCCTGGTGTCGCTGCCCCGCGGCGCGCGCGTCCTCGTCGCTCCCGGCGAGACGGATTCCGTCAGCACGCTCCCGTCCGAGGAGCCCCTGAAGGCCGAGGCGTCTCCCGACACGGCCCTGTTGATGCGCCCCGTCAACTTCGGCCTGCTTCCTCCCCTCTCGATCAACGCGACCCGCTCGTCGCGCGCCTGGAACCTCTTCTCGCTGGACCTCCTCCAGGGCGACGCGGCACGCGTCGACGGCCTCCAGATCGCACCCTTCCTGGTCCGCTCCCGCCGCATGGACGGCCTCCAGGTCTCCTCGGGCGCCCGCGCCGAAGACCTGCGCGGCCTCCAGGTGGGCGCCTTCGCGGCTCTGGCCGACAAGCGCGCGACCGGCATGCAGACGGGTCTCGTCGCCTGGTCGGGCGGTTCCTTCGTCGGTCTGCAGACAGGCCTCCTCGCTGGTGCGCGTGGACCGTTCACCGGCATGCAGGCGGGCCTCCTCTCCGTCACGCGCGGCCCCACCATCGGCCTCCAGGCCGGCTTGGTCGACGTGTCCAAGGAGAAGCTCGCGGGAACCCAGATCGGCGTCGGCTGTTGGTCGGAATCCGTCCGCGGCGCCCAGCTCACCGTCCTGAACGTGGGCGGCTCCGTCGTCGGCGTGCAGGCGGGAGTCGTCAACATCGCGAGTTCGGTCCGGGGCGCGCAGATCGGCGTCCTCAACTTCGCGGGCACGAGCGAAGGCGCGCAGATCGGCGTGCTGAACCTCGCCGGACGCGCCCACGGCGCGGTGGTCGGCGTCGCGAGCGCCGCGCGCGAGATGGACGCCCTGCCGATCAGCCTGCTCGGCGTTGGTCTGGACATGCGTCCCGGCGTCGAACTGCTGTTCGACGAAGCGCGCTGGAGCACCCTCGCATTGCGCTTGGACGGCCGTCGCTTCCACACGCGCCTGGGCGGCCTCGTCTCCCTGCAGGAGCCCGACCGCACCCTCGGCTACGGTTTTGGATTCGGCGCGCACTGCTCGCCCTGGACCGACTGGACGCTCGAAACGGACCTCTTCGCCCGCCAGCTCTGGCACAACCCCGAACACGGCCCCATCGGCTCCGCGAATTGGAACAGCGTGTCGGTCTCGCTCGCCCGCCGTCTCGGCGCGCTCCGCCTCTTTGGCGGACTCTCCGGCAACGTGATCGTGGCGGAAGACCGCAACCCGGAGGACTTCGTCGACCTTCCCGACGCCTTGGATTCCCGGCCGACGCGGCGCGTGCGCGTCTGGCCCGGCGTCTTCGCGGGAGCGCGCTTCTAGGCCGCGCCCGCGAGCAACGCCTCGACCTGCGTCCGCGTGGGCGGATGCAGGCATCCCGGCGTGGTGGTGCATACGAGTCCCGCCACGGCCGAGGCGAAACGCACGGCGTCGCGATCCTCCATTCCCCGCATCGCGGCCCACACGAGTCCTCCCCGGAAACTGTCACCGGCGCCGGCGCTGTCGACCACCTTCACGTGGAAGGGCTCCATGCCGCCGAGGTCCTTGCCCGCGCGTCCGAACCGCACCGTCCCCGAGCCCGACGTGAAGACCACGAGCCCGGGACACGCGTCCAGATAGCGCCGGAACAGCGCCTCGCGCGCCTCGCCCGGATGCTCGGTTCCGGGGAACTCGCGACGGAGGTATTCGTTGGAGATGACAAGAATCGACGACAGCCGAGCCAGTTCGCCGTCGGGCGCGGTGTCGCATGTGGCCAAAGGGATTCCGAGTCCGGCCGCGCAGCATGCGACCACGAGCGTGGCCTCGCCGAACGCCGGGTCGACGATGGCGTACTTCGCGCCGCGCACGCGGTCCACCGAAGGCATATCCCACTGCCGCGCGGTGAACAGAAGGTCGCAATATCGACCGAAGACGGTGCGCGTATGCCCGTCGGCGACCACCATCTCCTGGACACCCGCGTACCCCCGCTCCACGCGCAGCCCCGACACGTCGATCCCCCGTGCGCCGAGAAAAGCGAGCGTACGCCGACACGGCTCGTTGTCACCGATCCAGTTCCCCTCCAGACGCACCTGAAGCCCCAGCTGCGCGAGCACCAACGCACTCCCCGTCGCCTCGCCCGAATGGTTCTCCAGATCCTCCACGACCTCGGCATACCCGTCGGCAGCCGGAAACGCGTCACGCAACCGAAGAATACGCCCCGTACTCACATGCCCAAAGCAGTAGACATCCACGGTGACCCCCCTTTAGAAGCAAGGAAAATTCCTTATTCCATATTGGAATATATCAGACTGGAATAACGATCCGCAATCGCTTTTTTGAAGAGCAAATCATGGAAGGGGGGAAGCCTCCCCCTCGCTGCGGCTTCGCCCTGGCAAGCCAGGGCGCGATCCTCCGCTACCCCCTCCGCTTTCACTGGGACCCCGGCGCCGATATCCGAGGTATACTGTCCCCCATGGAGCCTTCGATGCCTTCGCCCCGTGCCATCCCATCGCCCTCGTTTCCGGGAGAAGCCGTTCTTCCCGACGCCTGTCGCGAAGCGGAACGGCACGCGAAGGAGGCGTTCGACATCCCCGAGGACGATCTCGTCGAGCAGGCTTCGCTCGGAGCCTGGAAGGTGTTCTGCGCACTGTTCCCCGAGGCGCACCGCTTCGCCGTCCTTTGCGGGCCAGGCTCGAACGGCGCCGACGGACTGGCCCTCGCCCGCCACGCCCTCCGCGACGGATTCCATCCCGTCGTCGCGTCCGTGGGGAAGGAACCCGACCCGTCCGGCGCGGCGGGTCGCCAGCGCGTCCTGCTTCGCGAAGCGGGCGCCACCCCGATCCCCTGGTCCAAGCTGCGCGACATGGACGAATTCCGTCATCCCACCGGAATGCCCGCCGTCGACGCGATGTTCGGCACGGGCCTGTCGCGTCCGCTTCAAGGCGACGCGATCGAGGCCGCACGCTGGCTTTCCGACCGCCCCACCCTCGCCCTGGACATTCCTTCGGGCCTGGACGGCGCGACTGGCCAGCCTCTGGGCGAAGCCGTCCGCGCCACGGCCACCGTCGCCTTCGGGCGGACCAAACCCGGACTGCACCTGCACCCCGGACGCGACTTCGCCGGAGCGGTCCACCTGGTCCAGCTCGGCATCCCCCCCGCTTCGTGGGAACACGCCGGCGGCGCGATCGGACTTCTCGACGACGCCTGGGCCGCCGGGCGGCTGGCGCCGCGCCCGCGCGGAGCGCACAAGGGCGACGCGGGCCGCGTGTTCCTCCTGGTCGGCAGCGACGCCTACCCCGGCGCCGCCTTCCTTTCCATCGCCGCCGCCCTGCGCTCCGGCGCGGGCCTCCTCTTCGCCGGCTCGACGGAATCCGTCGCATCCCGCGTTCCCCTGGCCGTCCCCGAAGCGATCGCCTCGATCGCCATCGGTCCCGAAGTGAACCGCGACGAGCTCGCCCGTCGCATCGAGTCGGCCGACGCGGTCCTCGCGGGTCCGGGACTCGGCATGTCGGCGGACAGCGCTTCCACGCTGCGCCTCCTGCTCGCCCGCGCGCGCGGCCCGCTGGTCCTGGACGCCGACGCGCTGAACCTCTGCGCCGCGCACCCCGACCTCCAACCGCTTCTCCTGCACGCCGCGGACGCGCGCGGCGTGGTCCTGACCCCCCATCCCATGGAGGCGTCGCGCCTCGCGGGCCGCACCGTCGACGAGCTTCTCGCCGACCCGATCGGTGCCGCTCGCGAACTCGCCGCGCGCTTCCACGCGGTGGTGGTCTTCAAGACCTCCACCCCCGTGGTCGCTTCCCCCTCCGGGCAGCTCGCCATTGGCATCGCGGGTCATTCCGGCATGGCGGTCGGAGGTTGCGGCGACGCTCTGGCCGGCGCCTTGGTCGCACGCCTCGCCGAAGGCGCCACGCCCTTCGACGCCGCTTGCCAAGCCGTGCGCGCCCACGCCCGCGCGGGCGATCTCGCCGGAAGGCGCGGCCACCGCGGGATGTCGGTGACGGACCTGATCTCCTCCCTGCCGCAAGCGTGGGAGGAGATGGAATCGGCCGCGGGCGATCATTCTCGTCCTTCCAGCGCCAAAGGCTGAAAGACAAGCTTGTTCGCCCGACATGCACGTCAGCGGATCACTGGCGATCGAGGACGAAGGCGTAGGTCACGGTGACGTTGCCCTTCTCGATCTGCTCGAACTTCATTCGCCGCGCCTTGTCCATGATCTCGGCGTCGAGCTCCCCGTCGCCGGTGTTGGAATTCACCACGCCGATGGCGACGATGTCTCCCGAAGGAGCGATGGTGAACTTCAGCGAGACCTTGCCGCCAAGCGCGTCGTTCTTCTTCAGGTACTTCTGGTAGGTGTACTGGAAGCCGCCGACGGCGCCGCGGATCACGCGCAGGATGGACTCGGGCGAACGGCTTCCCACGTCTTCCCCGAGCGTGATGTCCGTCGGGCGGGGAGCGCGCACGACGGGTTTTGTCGCGATGAACGCGCCGCCGCCGGGCTGGCGCGGGCCGCGGATGGCACCATCGCGCCCCTGGCCGAATCCGTCGCGTCCGCCGTTGCCCAGTCCGATGTTGCCGAGGGCCGCCATGCGGTCGCCGTCGTCGGCGCGCATGCCGCGTCCGCCATCACCGCGCCGCATGCTGCCCATGTTGCCGGCCAGCATCACGTCGACGAGATTCTTCTCGTCGGGATCGATCAGTTCGCCCAGGAGAGCGTCGCTCGCCTTGTTCGCCTGATCCATGACGGATCCCGTCATCACGTTCGCGGGCGTGGACGTCCTGGACGCCTGGATGGTCCGCATCTCGGTGGAGCCGCCGCTGGGCCTGGGATCGGGATCCTTCCTCTGCTGCTCGTCGGGACGCAGCGCGCGTTCCCGCTCCTGGGGCGCAGGCGGAGGAGGAGGAGGGGGCTTGGGCTGGTCGAGAGGAATGGTCAGGAAGTCCTCGGGGATCTCCATGTTCGCCACGCGCACCGGGTTGCTCCCGATGGCGTGCATCCCCGCGACGCAGAGGATGCCGAACAGGGAGAATGCGGCCAGCACGATGGAGCGACGCCTGTCGTGCGCGCCGGGCTCGCGCCACTCGAGGCGACGAGCCATGGCCATGCGATCGCAGGCCTTGGACCAAAGCGACAGCCACAGGGCCGTGTCGTCGTGGACCAGCAGGCGTCCGATGGACAGTTCGACGACGCCGTCGCGGTCGATGGTCGCCGCGTGGGCGGGAACGGGAATGGGCAGGACCAAGTTGCCGCGCGGGTCCGAGCCGATGGCGAGGGCATCCGCCCAGAGGCTCCACTCGCGGACCGAACGGTCCTTTCTCTCGAGGGTGACGTGGAAGTGTTTCATGGCCGTATCTCCGGAAAGAGGTTGGTTCCGGACGGACGCGCGGGGTGCGCGTGCCTTCCGCGTTCGCGGAAGGACAATTTCCGTCCAAGCATGCCGGTTCGCGTGCCTCCACCCGCTCCGGGGTGGAGTTCGCATGGTCTTCTACGACGCCGCGTTCGAGCGCGGCGGAAGAGGATCGGAGGACCTTGCGACCGCGGGACGGACGGTCCGGAGGATCGAGGATCCACGGACGCGGCGCGCCTGGCGCGGTCAATCCCGGTGCGAGCGGACGCGACCTGAGGAATCTGTCAGGAAGATTCCCGGCAGGTCGCGGACGTCGCCGCGAAAGGCCTCAGTGCGGCGGTTCCGGAGGCGGCTGGTCGAGCGATTCCCACGTTTCCGGCCCGTGGTCCGGCCAATGGGCCAGGACGAGAGCGGTCCGCGGAAGATCGGTGTCGGAAGCATGTGCGAAGAGTCCGCCGCCGGATCCGTGCGAGGCGTGCTCGGGATGGGCGACTGGAACGGAAACGATGGCGGTGCGGATGGCGGTGGGCGCTTTCGACGCGGCGATTCCCGCGACGAGCACACCGGCATCCACCGGCGCCACAACGCTATCGCACGACGCGAACGGTGCTTGGGGTGTCGCGGGCGGAGGCGATGCCACGGCAAGAGCGATCACGGCCTGGAGCTCGTGGTCGGTGGAATCGCCGACGACCAGCATGTCGGCGAGCCAGTGGGTGAATCCGGCCAGGCAAAGGGCGGTCACGGCGGTCTGGAGCGTGCTGGGTCCGATGGGCGCAGCGGCTTCGGCCTCGCGTTCAGCGCGGACAAGCGCGGTCTCGATGCGGATCTGGGCGCGTTCCCAAAGCCGAGCGCGCTCGGCGGTGGTGTCGGCGATCCGCAACGTGAACTCGGCGACCTGGAACATCCGGGGTTCGGGGAGTTCGGAGATCCGCAACGCCCATGGCTCGGCGGGCAGAGGCAAGCGCACCTTGGCGGCACCGTGGGAGCCGACCGTGAGGGTCTCGGCCCACACATGCCATTCGCGAGCGACGCGCCCCTCGCAAACCAGGCTGACGGTCCAGTGCTTCATGTCGAAACGTTACCGCGGCATCGCTCGTCCGCGCAACGGAATTCGTACCGAATGGCGTTCGGGACATATTCCAACATGGAGTGCGCGGGCCTGGCGGATCCGGCCCTTCCGGCGCGGCGCAGGATGACGGATTCCGTCAACCACGACGGGAATCGCGACCACGGGCACCACGAACGACCACATCCGCGATTCACGGGATGTCGCCGTGGCTCTTCGCGAAGATCGCCATGACCTGCAAGCAGGGGATTCAGCTCTGGCAACGCGGGCACCACGTCGTGCCGCGGCCGGCGACCACGCCCTTGCGCAAGACGGTCCCGCACGCGAGACACGGAAGTCCCGCTCTCGCATACACGCGCAAGTCTTCCTGGTTCCCACCCTTCGATCCGTCGGGATGCACGAAATCGCGGAACGTCGTGCCGCAGTTGGCGAGCCCGCGCTCCAGCACCGACTGCACCGCGCGAGCGAGCGCACCGATGCGCGCCACGGCGAGGGTGGACGACCGCACCCCAGGACGGATTCCGGCCTCATGGCACGCCTCGTCGGCGTAGATGTTCCCAACTCCCGCGAGGAATCCCTGGTCGAGCAGGATGGCCTTCGCGCTACGTACGCCCCGGAATTCCTTCCACCGCTCGATAAAGACCTCCTCCGCGACTCCCAACGCGTCGGGCCCCAACCGCACCAGACGCGGCTGGGCATCCAGCGTCGAGGGCCGGCAGAGAAGCAGTCGCCCGAACGTTCGTGGATCCCGGAACAACAGTTCCCCACCAGCGTCGAAGACCACCCGGAAATGCGTGTGGCGATCGACGCTGTGGGGGCCGATCGGCATCGCAAGACCCGAAGGAAGACGACGAAATTCGTCTTGCACGGCCTGACCCGGCCCTTTCCAGGTGAGCTGGCCGCTCATTCCCAGATGCACCACCAGCACGCGCTCCCCGCGCCCTTCGCCGAAACGAAGGATCAGATACTTTCCCTGCCGCTCCAGCTTCCGGCACGCGAGCCCCCGCAACACGTCGAGATCCCGCGGCTCCGCCCCTTCGAGCAGGCGCGGCAACGAAAGGACGACGTCGCGCACGATCGCCCCCATCAGGGAAGGCTCCAGACGACGGCGAACCGTTTCGACTTCGGGCAACTCCGGCATGAACCACAGTCTACACGCTCGTGCAGACGCCGCCGTCGCTCCGACAGTGAATCCTATTGGCTGGGAAGCGAATAGATGAGCTTGAGATCACGCCTCTGGTCGATCCACAAGCTCGATGTTCCAGCACGGGTTGGATTGGAGCCCAGACGACCCGTCCTTCTGCCAGACAGGTCGAATCGAGGACCATCGGGCATGGGCCGAATGGATGCCGCAGGGCGCCGACTCCAATCGAAAACGCCCGTGGGGCCCATCGGGTACTTCATCGCGATCCAGCGCGCGGCGCACCTCTGCCCAATGACGATCATTCCTGCCGCCTTGTAGTGGATGTTGTCCGTCGGCAATCCCTTGGTGTCCATCGTGTCGACACGAGCGAGCTTCGTCTTCATGGCCACGTCCGCGGCCCGAATCTTGGCGTTGTTCGTCCATATGGACTGGACATCGATCATGGGCAGTATGACGGGCAGATCCGCGATACCGGCTTTTGTACGGATATCCTTGACGAGATTGTTCAAGTTGGTCTCGTATTGATTGGACAAGGCCGCATCCATGGCGTCGAATTCGCCCTGCAACCAAATGAATCCGACCCATTTGGGGGTGTAGAGGCTCGTGTCGAATGCGGAGTTGAACGCTTTCAAAGCCGCATCGATGGATCCCATCATGCTCGTGTAGTACGTTCCGCCGGTCCCGTTGTTCGAGCTCGGGGGGAGCCACTCCGCCGCCTTTCCCAAGTAGGTCCCGGATCGCGCCACCTTGATGAAGGCGAACTTCTTCCCGGGGAAGGAGTCGGCCAGGACCTTTCCGAAGAACAGCTCTGGACCAAATCCTGTCGAACTGCCTCCGAAACCCGGCCCCAGCGTCGACCACTTGCGCAGCTTCGTGGCGTCGCCTTCGGCATCCAGATAGATCTTGATATCCGGATAGGTCGCTTTCTGGGCCGCCGTGAGATCGTTCGTGCTCGTACCCAGTCCAACCATGTTCGATTGGCCCGAGAACAGGAAGAGCGGAACGTCCGTCTTTGCGGCCAGGACTTGGGCAGACCAGCAGATGCAGATCGCCGCGATTGTCCCAAGAAAAGAACTTTCGTATCGCTCTTTGGCAGCCATGCGCATACTCCTTGCGGGTTGCGGAGAACCTACGGCCAAGGCGTCGAGAATTTTATCCGAATCTCGGATCCGCTGTGGTCGTTATCGCAACATCCACCCTTGGCGCAGAGAGGAAAAATCGTCGTGCAGAGCATGCAGAAGGCTCATTCAGCCTACCTGCCCACGAAGTGCCGAATGTCCTTCGATTGACCCCCGGCCCAAGAAGATCGCCCCAATGCAACGGCTGTCCATCGTATCTTCGACATGGACACCCTCGCGCTCAGCAAAGACTCCGCAGCGAGACGGCTCCGCCATATCACCCTCGATATGAACGTTTTGGAGACCCCCCAAACAGACCGGAGACATCATGTCAAGAATGCCGCCCGTGGCACTCGCCATCGTTGGAGCTTTTCTGCTGAGGATCGACACGTCCGCTGCCGATGCGAATCCAATTCAACTCGTCATCGACAGCGCCAAATATGAAGCCTCCGGATCGAAAGCGATTTTGAGCATCAAGGTGAGAAACGAGTCTTCCGAACCCGTCAGCCTCTTGAGGCCGGAGCCAATCCTGTTCGACAAGCACTTCGCATCGTCGTCTGCCGGTTACGTCGGAATCGGAGTCCGTCCGTTCAAGCTGAACATTGTCAAGGCAGGGAAATGCGCAAAGAACGACCCGCCGAACCGCATACTGAAGAATTCTGTCAAGCCGGTATTGCTCACCAAGCGCAATCTGGCTTTCATTGCGCCCAACTCGGAGCAAAGTCTTGGCAGCATCGAGATCGACGTGGACAGCGTCGTTTTCTGCAACGAGGCGAAGTATTCGTTTCAGATCTCCTACGACCCCTCGTTCGCATTGCCGACCACGGAGGCGACAGCCCAGATCGACGCCTATATCAAAGCGCGCAACATGAATCCGGAAGCCATCAAGGGATTGCTCCCGGAAGACGCGAAGTTCCTCGCCGAGACCGGCTTCCTGCCAGAAAACGCGAAGCTTTTCTCCGGGTCGAATGCCGAGCCGCCTTCCATCGAGCGTTACATCGAGTCGGTAAAGCTGATGGGCTCGATCAACAAGCTGAACCTGGTGTCGAACACGGTTCCAGGCAAGAATCCATCCACCAAAGCGAATGTGTCCGATGCTTCGTCGAACGAGGGAGCGAAGCAGAAGGCGAAGGCCGCCAAATAGGTTCTCTGAGCCGACCGCCGCTCGTCAGCGGCGATGGAGAGCAAACAAGAAGGCCCGTCTCCTGAGGAGGCGGGCCTTCTTCATTCGCCTTGGCGAAAACTCAGATCGCGAGCCACTCGAGGATCGGGCCGAAGACGCCCTCGGGGGACATCGGCCCGCCCGGGGTCACGAACTTCGGGAATGCTTCGCCGGGAGCGCCGTTGAGGAAGAAGCCGGCGACGGCGGCATAACCCATGCCCAGAATCAGGATGCCGAAGATCAAGGCGATGATGTTCGCCTTCTTCATGGCGTTCTGGCCGGTGGTGATGCCCCAGGAGATGCAGAAGGTGGAGAGGCCGTTGGACAGGTGATAGGCCGCCGCGAGAATACCCAGGAGGTAGGTCGGGGCCGTCAGAGGATTGTGCCACATGTGCTCGGCGAAGTAACCGAAGGTGACCTGGCCGGAAGGATTCACATCGGCGCTCTGGAGCCAGCCCATGGAAACATGGATGCGGGTCAGGAAGATGTGCGCGCAGAGGAAACCCAGCAGTCCAAGAGCCGACAGGCGCTGGAAGACGTAGCGGAGATTTTCGAGGTTCGGGTACTTGAAGAAGTTCTGCTTGTTGCTGACCAGGGTCAGGTACATGCCGTAGCTGGCGTGCCAGATAAGCGGGATGTAGACGAGAAGAGCAACCCACAGATAGTTGATGGGGTTCTTCCAGGTCTCCTGGACGGCCGAGTCGAATGCCTCGGGTCCAGCCAGCGTGGAGATGTTCCGTGACAGGTGCATCACGAGGTAGATGCCCAGGGGAACGATGCCCACGAAGGAGTGGATTCTCTTGGCCACCCAGGCCTTGTGGCTCGAGGCGGTCGCCGACGTTGCGGAAGCGGTCTCTGTACTCATGGTCGCGAAATCTAGCATCGTGACGCGTTCTGCAAAAGCGCGGCGGATCTTTTTTGCGCGAACAGTCTACGAGCGGGAGCGTTCGAGATTGATTCCGAATACCGGATCGACTGGTTTCAGTCCCTTTTCTAGGCTACACTTCTGGCACCATGAAGAGCCTGACCATCGGCCCTCTGCCTCCCCTCGTCGGCGAGGTCCGTCTTCCTGGCTCGAAGAGCCTTTCCAACCGCTACCTCATGCTGGCGGCGCTGGCGGAGGGACGCACCGTCCTTTCGGGACTCCTCGACTCGGAGGACACTCGCGCGATGAAGGGCGCTCTGCGCGACTTGGGCGTGGTCCTCGACGAGATCGACGCCACCACGCTCGCGCTGCAAGGCCTCGGCGGCGCTCGTTTCCGCACGCCTTCCGCTCCGCTCGACCTCGGCAACGCCGGCACGGCCATGCGCCCCCTGGCCGCGGCTCTCTGCGCCGGATCGGGCGAATTCGTGCTCGACGGCGTCGCGCGCATGCGGGAACGCCCCATCGGCGACCTCGTCGACGGATTGCGTCCGGCCCTTTCCGACGACGGGTCCATCGAATACCTCGGAACGTCCGGCTATCCCCCGCTGCGCATCGTCGCCCGGGGTCTGAAGGGCGGCGCCGTCGCGATCCGCGGCGACACATCCAGTCAATTTCTGACCGGCCTTCTCATGGCGTCCCCGCTGGCCGCCTCGCCGCTGGAGATCCGCGTCGAAGGCGAACTCGTCTCCAAGCCGTACATCGACATCACGATCAGCCTGATGGAGCGCTTCGGCGTGCGCGTCCAGCGCTTTTCCGTGGACGACGCGGGCGCGTTCCATCCCGACGCGCGCGGCTACGCCCGCTTCCGCGTCGAGCCCGCGACCTATCGCGCGCCCGGCGAACTCGCCGTCGAGGGAGACGCCTCGTCGGCCTCCTACTTCCTCGCGTTCGGCGCACTCGCCGGCCCCGTCCGCGTCCACGGTTGCGGCACCCGATCCGTGCAGGGCGACGCGGCCTTCGTCGACGTCCTGGGGCGCATGGGAGCGATCGTACGCAAGGGCGACGACTGGCTCGAATGCGAACGCCCCGCGTCCTCCCGCATGGTGCTCTGGAACGGCGTCGAACGCGAAATTCCGTGCTTGAAGGGCATCGACGCCGATCTCCTCGACATGCCCGACGCCGCCATGACGCTCGCCACCATCGCCCTCTTCGCCGATGGCCCCACGACGCTGCGCGGCATCGGTTCCTGGCGCGTGAAGGAGACCGAACGCGTGGTCGCCGTGCGCGACGAACTGCGCAAGCTCGGCGCCACGGTCGAGGAAGGCCACGACTGGATCCGCGTGACGCCCCCTTCTGACGGAATCCGTCAAGGCGTCTCGATCGCGACCTACAAGGACCACCGCATGGCGATGGCCTTTTCCCTCGCTGCCTTCGCCGGATCCGCGACCATCGAGGACCCCGACTGCACAGCCAAGACATTCCCCGGCTACTTCGACGCCCTGGACGCGCTCGCCCGAGCGGGGAAGGGCGCCGCGTGAGCCTCGTGGACCCCCGTCCACGGCGTCTGCCGTGGGAGGCGCCCATCCAGAACAGCACGCGTCGCCGCCCTTGGCTGCGGTTCATCCTCCTGGGCCTGGCCGGCCTTTCCGCAGGTGCCGCGGGACTGGTCGGATGGAACACCTTCAACGCCGACGATCCGCACGCGGCGCCCGTCGCCCCCTGCGACTGCGAGGCTTCCGTCGACTATCCAGGCCGCATCCCGGAGGACTTCGCCGTCGACCCGGCTTTGCAAGCGTTCGCCGACGAGCTGCTCATGCGCCACCCCGCCGTGCTCACGATGGCCTTCGGCATGGACCTGCGCACCGGGCGCCCATTGTTCCTCGCGACGCGCTCCGCGAGCCAGCCTGTCGGACACGATCTGTCACTCATCACGGCGCCGCGCTACCCGTTCGCCTCGCTGGCCAAGATCCTCACCTCGGCGGCGGCGATGAGCGAAGCGGGCTACTCCCCCGCCTCCCCGGTGTACCTGCGCGGCCAGTCGCACACGCTCTACAAGTTCCAGCTGAAGCCGGACACCGTCGGCATCTCCATGCCTCTGACCAAGGCGTTCGCGTACTCCGTGAATCCCGTCTTCGGAAAGCTGGGCGTCAACCGGCTCGGATCGCGCACCATCATGGACTGGGCGGACAGCCTCGGATTCAACCGCCCGAAGGGATTGGGAAACGGCGTTCCGTCGGGGCGCATGGCCTCGCCCGTCGACAGCTACAACCTCGCCGAAATCAGTTCGGGATTCGTCCGCACCACCCTCGGCTCGCCCATCCAGGCGGCCATGATCGTCCGCAAGTTCGCGGGTGATGGCAAATTCCGTCCTCCCGCCTGGAACGGCTTCGAACTCGATCCCCGCTGTCCTCCCGACACCGCCGATCCCGGTCTTCTGCGCACACGCATGCTCCAGCTCTTCCGTGCCACGGTCGACAGCGGCACGGCCAGCGGAGGCTTCCACGCGGCCTGGCCCCTTCCCGAACGGGAAGGATTCGACCTGGGTGGCAAGACGGGATCGCTCGACGGAACCGATCCTCCCGGACGTTACGAATGGTTCGCCGGATTCGCGCGTCTCTCCGGCGATCGCGATTCGGGCATCGCTCTCGCCGTCCTCACCGTGAACGACTTCCGCGGCGCTCTGTCGGCCTCCTGGACCGCGGCCACCCTGCTGGCGGCCTGGTCCCGCCGCTTCGACCAGCTTTCCTCCCCCGTGTCCGTCTCGAAGGCGCTGGGAACCGGAAAGCCCATGCTGACATCCGCGGACGTGGACGCCTTGAACGAGCGCGCATGGCACCGCCCCTGGAGACCCAAGAAGAAGGCTCGCCACAGGCGTTGACCGTTCGTCGCAACCGGTCTCGATTGTCGAGGCTCTCGGAGTCTGCGAAGGCGGCTCTCGTTGGCTCGGCAGGTCTCGACAAGACAAGCTCGACAAACCGCACACGCCCGCAGGCTTCGAATCTCAACCAGCGGGCAGCGAAAACTTCCAGGAACCGTCGGCACCCGTTTCGATGCGCACTCCGAAGGCGCGCGCCGCCTCGCCGGAGCCAAGGACCTCGGCGACGGATCCTGTCTGGACCAGATATCCCTTGTCGAGAAGCCACGCTTCGCGCGCATGCTCGGAAGCCAGTCGCAGATCGTGGACCGACCACAGGATGGTGCGCCCTTCGCGCGCAAGCTCCTCGAGAAGCTCGAGAAGCTGCATCTGGTGTCCGATGTCCAGCCCGGTAAGCGGCTCGTCGAGGACCAGAAGGGGCGAGCCTTGCGCGAGGCAGCGGGCAAGGAAGGCGCGCTGCAGTTCGCCCCCGGAAAGGGTGCTCGCGTCGCGGTCGGCGAGATGGGCGATCTCGAGTCGTTCCATCGCGACGTCCACCGCGCGCCGGTCGTCGGGGCCGGGGCGCCTCCACGAACCCAGATGCGGATAGCGGCCCATGGTCACGAGATCGCGCACCCCCAGCGGAATCGAAACGGGGCGGTACTGGGGAAGGTAGGCCATGCGGCAGGCGATCTCGGGGCGGGACCAGCGGCTCAACGGGCGCCCCTCCAGGAGGATCTCGCCCGAGACCCCTTCCTGGACGCCCGCGACAGCCTTGAGCAAGGTGGATTTGCCCGCGCCATTGGGCCCCAGGACGGCCGTGACCGATCCGCGGCCCAGGGATGCGCCGACCCCTTCGAGAAGGGACTTCCCGGGCACGTCGACGCGCAGAGCGCGGATCTTGAGGACGGTTTCCGACATCGCGGGGGTGGTCACGTGGACATCCTCCGGGACCGGGTGAGGAGCCAGAGGAAGAAGGGCGCGCCGAGAAGCGAGGTGAGCACGCCAAGCTGGATCCCGGAGGGAAGGAAGACGCGTGCGGCGACGTCGGCGACGACGAGAAGAAGCGCGCCGCCCAACGCCGAAACCGGGATGAGCCGGCCGGCCGTGGCACCCGCGAAGGGGCGCAGGAGGTGCGGCACCATGAGGCCGACGAAGCCGACCGGACCACAGACGCTCACGGCCGCGCCCGTCGCGAGAGCCGTGCCCACGAGAATCCACAGGCGAGCGTGCCGCGTGTCGATGCCGACCGCTTCGGCGTGATCCTCTCCGAGGGAGAGAGCGTCGAGCCAGCGATGGCGGCTCCAGAGGATCGCGAGCCCCAAAGCGATAGGCGGCGCGCCGAAGAGGACATGCTGCCAGGAACGCGCCTCGGCGCCTCCGGAAAGCCAGAACACGAGCTGCCGCAACTGGTATTCGTCGGAAAGGAGCAGCGCGAACGAGACACCCGAGGAACACAGGCTCGTGAGAATCACTCCCGTGAGCAACGTCACCGTGATCGTGGGGCGCCCGCCGATTCCGGACAGCAGAACCAGCAGAAGAGCCGCGGCGAAACCGCCAGCGAAGGCGGCGAGGGGAAGAACCCAGGGCGGCGCGAAAGGCAGGCAGAACAGGATCGCCACGGCGGCGAGCGCACCGCCCGACGAGATGCCGAGGACGGCGGGATCGGCCATGGGGTTGCGGAAGAGCGCCTGCAAGGCCGCTCCACTGCCTGCAAGCGCCGCGCCGACCATCGCCACCACGACGCCGCGCGGCATGCGGATCTGCCAGACAATTCCTGTCTCAAGCGCCTGACCCGACGGCCCCTCGCGCAGCGCGCGCAGAGCCTCCAGAAGCGGCAGACTGGAACTTCCCAGGAGGAGGGAGCCGACAAAGGCGACAAACAGCCCGATCGCGAGGATCGCGACCAGGCGCGTCAGCGGTTGGCGTCCCACAACGGCTCCGGAACGCCGCGTTCCTTGTTCTCGATGCGGGAAGCCGCGAACAGCCAGTCGGAAAGGCGGTTGAGGTATTTCAAAGGTTCGGGCGATACGGCTTCCTCGTGTCCCAGGTGGACGAGGAGGCGCTCGGCACGACGGCAAACGGTACGCGCGACATGGATCTGCGCAGCCACGGCCGTGCCGCCGGGAAGGATGAAGTTGTCGAGCTTGCCGGTGGCGTCCTGGAAGGCATCGATCTCGTTCTCGAGCACGTCGATGTGCCGCGTCTCCACCTTGGGGACGGGCCACTTCGCCTTGTCATCCTCCAGGAAGCAAAGGTCGGAGCCCAGGTTGAACAGTTCGTGCTGGATGCGCGCAAGAGGCTCGAGAAGAAGGTCGCAAGGCCCCAGCGCCAGAGCCAGTCCCAGGACGGAGTTGAGCTCGTCGACCGTGCCGTAGCACTCCAGGCGCAGGGTGTCCTTCCCAACCACCTGACCACCACCCAGACGGGTGGCACCCTTGTCTCCGGCTCGTGTGTACAATCGCGTCAGTGGCGGCATGGCATCCTCTCGTAGGGTCCGCGGATCGGCCACGGATCCTGCAAAATACACCGTCGCCCCATTGCTCGTCCGCCACGCCTCGACAAGAACGCCTCTCGACGACGACCTAGATTGACCTCGTGCCGATCTCTCCTCCTGGAAAGCGGATTCTCCTCTGCGCCCTCGACTGGGGCCTGGGACATGCCGCGCGCAGTTCCGTGCTTGTGCGCTCCTGGGTCGCGGCAGGCGCTTCGGTGACGCTCGCGAGCAATGGACGTTCGCTCGCTTTCTGGAAGAAGGAGTTTCCCGCCCTCTCTTGTCGCGAGCTTCCGGATTACGGGATCTCCTACGCACCGGGACCATTTCTGCTGCCACGTCTCCTCGCTTCGTTGCCACGCATCGCCAGCGTCCGTTCCGCCGAATATCGTCTGGTGCGTTCCTGGGCGCACGAGTTCGACGCGATCGTCTCCGACAACCGTTTCGGTTGCGCCTTCGCCGACAAGCCATCGATCTTCCTCACCCATCAGCTCCATCTGGCGGCTCCCGCAGGCCTCGCCTGGGGCGAAGGAATCGCCGAACGCGGGATGGCGCTCCTGCTTGAACCATTCCACGAGGTCTGGATTCCCGACCACGAGGACAATGGGCTTTCTGGAAAGCTTGGACATCCGAAATCCACCAAGCCGTTTCCTCCGATTCGCTGGATCGGACCCTTGAGCCGCTTCGAAAACCTTCCCGTCGCCTCGTCGCCATGGCAAGGACCTTGGGACGTCCTCGCCCTGGTCTCGGGACCGGAACCGGCGCGCACCCGCTTCGAGTTCGTTCTGCGCCAACAGCTTGAGCCTCTTCCCGGACGCCATCTGGTGGTGCAGGGCCTTCCGCACCTGCCCGCGACATCCGAACCATCCATGGATGCCGGCCTCCACATCGTCCCCCATCTTCCCTCGAAGGACCTCGCCACCGCTTTGCGCGGAGCAAAGCGCATCCTCACCCGCGGAGGCTACTCCACATTGATGGATCTCGAGGCGTTGGAGCGACTCGATTCGCGCTGTCTGCTGATTCCCACGCCGGGGCAGACCGAGCAGGAATATCTCGCAGCGCATTTGAAGGAAATTCGAGGGATTCCGTGGCGCGCGGAAAAGGATCTTTCGTCCCGGCACATTCTCTAGAATCGCCCGTCGCGAAGGCCAATGGCCGCGATATCCAGGATTCCTACCTTCGCTCCATGAACACCCGGAAAGCCGCCCTCCTTTCGCTCGGGACTTGGGGAGCCATCGCTTTCCCGTCCTGCACGAACGACGCGATATCCCCCCTTGTTTCCGGGGAGGATGGCGCCGGTCGTCGCTGCCCTCTTTCCGGCGTCATTTTCCGTCTGGGCTCCGACGATGCATCGGCGTCTCCGGAGGAGCGCCCCGGCTGGACGCGCTTCGAGCACGACGTGTGGATGGATGCGACCGAGATGACGCAGGCAGAATACGTCGACTTGTCGGGAGGCAATCCGTCGCCGATCAAAGGCGACTCCCTTCCCGTGACGAACGTGTCGTGGTACGACGCCGCGCTGGCGGCCAACGCCCGTTCCAAGCGCGATGGGCTGGACACCGTGTACGAATACGGCTCGGTGGAGCCGGACGGTTCGGGAAACGCGCAGTCGCTGGGAGCGCTCTCGATCCACCTGGACCGCGACGGATGGCGGCTTCCGACCGAAGCGGAGTGGGAAGCGGCGGCCCGCGCCGGGACCAGCGCGCCTTGGTTCTGGGGCGCTCTGTCGGATTCCGACAAGGCCGGATCATACGCGTGGTTCCAGGGAAACAGCGGCGCCCGCATCCGGAAGGTGGCGGGGAAGTCGCCCAACGCGTGGGGCCTGTACGACATGGCCGGCAACGCGATGGAATGGGTCAACGATTGGAAAGGCGCGTTCCCCGCCGATACCGTGGAGGAATTCGCGGGTCCGGAGTCGCCGTCCGACATTCCTGAAGTCCCCCTCAAGGGCGGCGCCTACAACTACGGACTGTCGCAGCTCCGCTCTTCGAGCCGCACCGCCACTTACGCCACCTATCGATCCAGCCGCGCCGAGTATGTCGGATTCCGTCTGGCACGAGGGGGCTTCGCCGCGCGCTACACCAGCTCTTCGGGCGAAGTGGTGTACACGCCGCCGGTCACGCTGGTGCGTACGGACGTATCGAGTCTCCTGGGTGCCTGGGAAGCTCGTCTGGTGTTCGTGAACCGTGCGAACGGGAAGGGAACGCTGACTTGGATCGACTACGGCGAGGCGAGGCCGGTGGCGCGGAGCCTTCCGGATTCGAATCCCGTTTTCCATCCGGTGATCAGTCCGGACGGCCAGTGGGTGGCTTGGAGTACGGCACTGGAGGGCTCCATCGGGCCTTCGAAGATCAAGGCGCGTCGTCTTGCGAAGAACGACACGGTGGTGCTGGATCTGGGCGAAGGCGCGATTCCGCGCTGGTGGACGTCGGGCGCGGACACGTTCCTGATCCGTTCGGAAGCTCTGGACAACACGTCGCCGATCTGGGGCGGGACGAAGACGCTGGCGCAGCGCTGGTGGAACGGCGGGCTGACGGGTGCGGTGGAAACGTGGGCTCCGTCGGGGAGCTACCACGACGGTCGCAGCGGCTCGTACCTGTACACGGGCTATCGCCAGTTGCGCCAATACGACATGCGCTCCGGAACGAGTCGAGTCCTGTTCACGGGGCCTCAGAACGGAAAGGCTTCGGGCGACACGTCGCAGGTGTGCAACGTGAGCGCGTCCCCAGATGGAAGCGGCCGAGCCTTGTTCCTGGACTTCGGATACGGCGGCACGTCTTCGGTGGTGGGTCGTTCCTACGGCATCCATGAGATCGCCTTCGTGTCGGACAGTGCGGGCAATGTGACAGGACAGATTCCGACGCCCATGGGCGAGTCGCAGTGGGAACACATGGAGTGGAGCAACGCGCCGCGCCGGGCGGTCAGCGGAGCGATCGACGGAACGGGAGCGTACAGGAACTTGTATCTGGTGAACGTCGATTCGGGGTCATCCACCAAGATCGTTTCCGGAGAACAACTCTGGCAGCCTGCGTTGTGGGTGGGCCGGTGTGCTCCGGCCGTCATCGCCGGGGATGCCGACCCGGATTCCAGCGGCGCCTGGAATACTCCCGAAGCAAGCGTGGCGCAATCCGAGTTCTGGCTGAAGACGCAGAAGTTCTGGCCTCTCAGGAACCGGATCGAGATCGCTGCCGTGGGAAGCTCCCGCTTGAAAGACGGGATCGCACCGGAGGAGTTCCATGCGGGATTGGCGTACAATTGGGGATTCGACAACGCGGAAGGTGTCGCCAACTTCGCCATCATCCAGAATTACCTGCTTCCCCATGCGCCGAAACTCAAGGTCGTCATCGCTTCCTTGATGCCGGGATGGTTCTTCGGCTTTCACGGCGAAATCTCATGGAACACCATCACGCAGAGCATCGGCTATCGCTATGATCTCGACCACTCCTTCTGGCGAGCAGGCATTCCTGCCGGATATCTGGAGCGGGTCGCTGCTCGAACGGCGTCGTATTCGTCCCGATTCGATTCGCTCGGAGGGATGAAGTTGGCATCGGGAGGATGGAGCAAAACGGTTCCGGAATACACGTTCGTTTCTGCCGAGGATTTCGAGAGTCAGAACTTCCAGGCGAATTGGAAAGACCTCACGGAGTTGATCGATTCCTGCAGCAGCCACAAGGTCCATCTGATCCTGGTCAATTTTCCCCAGGCGCCCGAATACACGAAGACTCCAAGCATGGGGCGCTGGGGACCGACGTGGGAATCATGGCGAGAATTGCGTCGGCGCATCCAATCTCTGGAAAACGTGAATCCCCGGTTTCACTTCTACGACGCGAATGCGGATGGCCAGCACGACTACACGGACGCCATGGCAATGAATCAGGACCACTTGGCATTTCCAGGAAGCCAATTGCTCGCTCGCCGATTGGATACTTTGATCGCAGGAATCCTGGGAGGAGCGAAATGACGCGAGATCCCGGCGAACGCAAAACATTGTCGGCGAGAGACATCGGAGCATTGCTTGCGTCAATCCTCCTCGCTTCATGCGGGGACGACATGATGAGTCCTCTTCCGGTCGCGACCCGGCTTGGTGCGCGTCAACTTCCCCTTTCCGGCGTCGTTTTCCGTCTGGGCTCCGACGATGCATCGGCCTCTCCGGAGGAACGCCCCGGCTGGACGCGTTTCGCGCACGACGTTTGGATGGACACGACCGAAATGACGCAGACGGAATACGAAGCCCTCCTGGGAGGAAATCCTTCCCCGATCCGCGGCGACGCCCTTCCCGTGACCAACGTCTCCTGGTACGACGCCGTCCTTGCGGCCAACGCGCGATCCAAACGCGACGATCTGGACACGGTGTACGAGTACATCGCCGCGTCATCCGATTCGACCGGTGCGGTTTCGGATCTCCCCGGCATTTCCATCCACCTGGACCGTTCGGGGTGGCGCCTTCCCACGGAAGCGGAGTGGGAGGCCGCTTCGCGCGCGGGCACCAGCACGGCCTGGCCATGGGGCGCACGGTCGGATTCCGTCCATGCGAACGACCATGCTTGGTACGCCGGCAATAGTGGTGGTGCGGCGCATGCGGTGGCGACGAAATCTCCGAACGCCTGGGGCCTGTACGACATGTCGGGCAACGTGATGGAGTGGGTGAACGATTGGAAAGGCACGTTCCCCGCCGATACCGTGGAGGAATTCGCGGGCCAGGAGTCTCCGGGCGACGTGGCTGAGGTTCCGCTGAAAGGCGGCGCCTACAACTACGGCCTGTCACAGCTCCGCCCTTCGAACCGGGTCGCGACGTATGCGGCCTACCGTTCGGCCCGCGCTGAATACGTGGGCTTCCGCTTGGCACGCGGAGGACTCACTGCGCGCTACATGAGTGCGACGGGATCCATCACCTACACGCCACCCGTGGCTTTGGAATTTGCGAATGTGGCGCGTCTCCTGGGGGCTTGGGATGCGCATCTGGTGTTCGTGAATCGCGCGAACGGGAAGGGAACGCTGACTTGGATCGACTACGGCGAGGCGACGCCGGTGGCGCGGAGCCTTCCGGATTCGAATCCCGTTTTCCATCCAGTGATCAGCCCGGACGGCCAGTGGGTGGCTTGGAGCACGACCCTGGAGGGCTCGACGGCGTCGGGCCGAATCAGGGCGCGTCGTCTTGCGAAGAACGATACGGTGGTGCTGGATCTGGGCGAAGGCGCGATTCCGCGCTGGTGGGCGTCGGGCGCGGACACGTTCCTGATCCGTTCGGAAGCTTTGGACAACACGTCGCCGAGCTGGAGCGTGACGAAGACGCTGGCGCAGCGCTGGTCGAACGGAAGCCTGACGGGTGCGGTGGAAACGTGGGCTTCGTCGGGGAGCTACCACGACGGCCGCAGTGGCCCGTATCTGTACACGGGCTATCGCCGTCTGCGCCAGTACGACCTGCGCACGGGATCCGACCGGATCCTGTTCACGGGGCCGCAGAACGGAAAGGCTTCGGGCGACACGTCGCAGGTGTGCAATGTGAGCGCGTCTCCGGACTCGTCGGGTCGGTCCCTGTTCCTGGACTTCGGATACGGCGGCACGTCTTCGGTGGTGGGCCGTTCCTACGGCATCCATGAGATCGCCTTCGTATCGGACAGCGCGGGCAAGGTGATTGGACAGATTCCGACTCCCATGGGCGAGTCGCAGTGGGAGCACATGGAGTGGAGCAACGCATCGCGTTGGGCGGTCTCTGGCGCGATCAACGGCGTCGGCGCGTACCGCAACCTGTACTTGGTGGATCTCGAAAATGCGCCGTCGACGAAACTCGTCTCCGGCACGGAGCTGTGGCAACCAGCCTTGTGGGTCGGAGAAACCACGACGGTGCCGGATGGCTGGGTCGATTCCCTGGGGCGCTACGACATTCCCCAAGTCGTGGAAGGCTATCAGCAGGAGATGGCGCACAAGCTCGTCATGGCGTTGAAGCAGATCGACCAGATCGAGATCGCGGCGCTGGGAAGCTCTCGCACCTACACGGGTATCGACCCGCTTTCGTTCTCGTCGGGGAAGGCCTGGAATCTCGCTTCCGAGACGGGTGTCCAGGCACTGTCCGACACGATCATCTTCCGTTACCTGCTGCCGTATGCACGGAATCTCAAGGCGGTCGTCGTAGATCTCCATCTGGGATGGCTCATGACGCGGCAATGTGACGGAACCTGTAAGGGTTTGGTCGAGTCGAAGGGGTATCGCTTCGATCGCGACCATCCGGCCGAGGTGCCATCGTCGCGTTCCTATCAGACGACGCTGGCTTCGCGATCGTGGTTTGTCGGCTCCTTCTGCGATGAACGTGGAGGCGTTTCGCTGGAAGACCGGAGCTGGGGTGACGCGACTCCCACGGCGCTTTTCCCGCTGATGCTCGGCGATGATCAGGACACGGGAAATGCCGTGTGGAAGTCGAATCTCGCGGCTCTCGACCGCACGGCGTCGGCGCTGGAAGCGCGAGGTATCGTCTTCTTGGTGGTTCTGCCGCCCCAATCGCCGGCGTATCGGAATATTGCCTACGCGGGGCTTACCGAGCCGCGCTGGGAGGTGCAGGAAATGCTTCTCCAGCAGTTCCGGGCGATGATGGCCAGGCATGCGAACGCCATCTTCTACGACGCCTACCAGAACGGGAATCACGACTATCTGTCGAACGAATTCCTCAACGAAAGCCATCTGACGACGTCAGGCGCGAAGAAACTCTCGCGTCGAGTCGACTCCATCCTGGCGGCGTATTGGGCCAAGGACTGAATTCGGGCCTAATTAATGCCCAGTTTCCGCGTCATCGGAGATGTTGAGCGTAGTAGGTTCATGGGCACTTGATCGGACCCCTTTCTTCGGACTGCGATATTATGGGAAGACACGCCACACTGACACTCCTGCTGGCATTGTTTGCGTTGATGGCTGGCTGTCTCGAGTCCGGATCACCAGTTCTCGCGCCGGAGGATCCTTCCCATGGGATGCGACCTGTTCCTGGAACCGTGGCGATTCCAGCGCGTGGATATTCCATACTCATGGGGGATACTTCTTCATGGTCCCTCGCTGAGGAGCATCCCCGTGGGCTCGTGACCTTCGACCACGACTTCTACATCGACTGCACAGAAGTCAGCCAGTTCCAATTCAGCGAGCTGATGGGGCTGGATCCTTCGGCGAAGGCGTCTGGCATAGGACCTTCTCTTCCCGTGCACGACGCGAGCTGGTTCGATGCCGCGCTCTACTGCAATGCACGTTCGAAGCGCGATGGGTTCGATACCGTGTACAGCTACACCGGGCTCAAGCAGGAGCATCTGGGAAGCGCATGGGATCTTGAATGTCTCTCCATCGATCTGTCCCGCGATGGCTGGCGGCTCCCGACCGAAGCCGAATGGGAATACGCAGCCAGGGCCGGCACCAGCACGACTTGGACATGGGGCGGCATCGCCGATTCCGCACAGGCGGAAAAGTACGCCTGGTACCAGAAGAATTCGGAAGGGACCGTCCACAGCGTCGGAAGTCTCCAACCCAACCCCTGGGGTCTCTTCGACATGGCTGGAAACGTCATGGAATGGGTGAACGACTGGAAAGGCGAGTATCCCGCCAATTCCGTCGACTACGCAGGACTGCAGACAAGCGGTTCCGATGGCGGCAAGTCCATCAAGGGAGGCTCCTTCTCGTATGGGATCTCGCAACTGCGACCGTCTTCTCGATCCGCCACCTACACGGCCCTGCCTGGGTCCATCGCGGGGTATGTCGGATTCCGATGCGCACGTGGAGCGATTCCGAAACCCGTGTTCAGACTCCCCGGCGGGAGTCTGCAGGACATGCTCCCTTCCGTCAACTGGGACCTGAGTGCCGTCAGGTCGACCTTCGGTTTCCGCGCTGCCAAGATCGCCTTCGTCCAGGTTTCGAAGGGGCGCAGGATCCTTTCGTGGATCGACTTCGCGGAAGGCGTCCCGTCCGTGCACCAGATAGATGGCTCCGACGGTGCGTTCCACCCTGCCATTTCACCGGACGGGCATTGGGTCGCCTGGTCGACCGTCCTGGAAGGATCGCGGCAGGAAGGCCGGATCCGAGTACGGAAATTGTCGTTGGCGGACACGTCCATACGGACATGGAACGGCGTCGGTGCGATTCCTCGATGGTGGGCTCGCCCCGGCACCAAGGACACATTCCTGGTCGTGGCCTCCTCGGCGATGGACGACGCGCCGTCCACTTGGGGGGCGCAGACCACGAGCATCGTCAGGTTCGGACACGGTGCCTTCGGATCCGATTCCGTGCTTTCCCGTGCCGGCGCCTTCCACGACGGCTTGAGCGCGGATGGTCGATATCTCGCAACCGGGTACACCCGACTGCGACGCCTCGACCTGGTGGATGGAACGACCCGGATCGGCTTCGTAGGGCCCGGCAACGGAAAGCCTGTTGGCGACACTTCGCAGATGTGCAACGTCTCGATGGCGCCTGATGCCAGCGGCGACGTCCTCGGGCTGGATTTCGGATACTCGGGCACGAGCACCGTTGTCGGCTCATCCTACGGCATCCACCAGGTCCTCTTCCGAGTCGACCTCGACGGCACGGTCCGATCCACCATGAACGTTCCAGAACCCGGTTCTTCCTTCGAGGACCTCGAGTGGAGCAACGATCCCGCTTTCGCCATCAGCGCCACGCTCGATCCCAGTGGACTGAGGCACAAGCTCTGGGCTCTGGGGCTGGAGGACAAGAGCGCACGGGAGATCGTCCGAGGGACGGATCTATGGCAGCCGAGCCTGTGGGTGGAACCCCGCGATTCGTTCACGGAGGCGGGCGCCGACTCGATAGGCGCCTACGACACACCCTCCGCGGACGTCTCCCTCGAACAGCTCGCGACGAAGATGGTCAGATTCTGGGACGTACGCGATTCCATCGAAGTCGCCGCGATGGGAAGTTCCCGCACCATGCACGGATTCGCTCCGGATGCGATACGCTCCGCGAAGGCCTTCAATTTCGCGACCTCCGGTGGTCCCCTCGACCTCGACGACACCCTCCTGGTGAACTACCTCATGCCGCAGTCCAGGATGCTGAAATTCGTCATACTCGAGTTCGATGCCGGCTGGCTGCTCCATGTGGCGTGCGATGGGCCATGCCGTCTGTTCAACCTGACCCTGGGGCGGACCTACGACCGGAACCACGGAAATTGGAGTGATTCCCTGCCCTCGAAGATCTCCTCGCGGATCCAGCAACAGTCGTGGACGACTTCGGCGAAGTTCAGCAGATGGGGCGGGTACGGATCGTTCGCGAATGGGTGGGGTCAGGATGTCTCCAACGACTGGGACCAGTATCTTCCCGTGCATCCAGACACAAGCGCCGTCCTGTTCAAACGCAACATCGCGCTGCTGGAACGGATGTTGGACACTCTCGGATCCAGAGGCGTCAAGGTCCTCGTCGTCGGCTACCCGATGTCGCCGCTGTATCGCAATACCATCTGGCCTGGACGGCATGAGCCGGAATGGGATCTGTACCACCAGATCCAGTACGTCGTGATGGGACTCCAGGCGAAGCATGTCAACATGCGCTTCTACGACGCCCACAAGGACGGGCTGCACGACTACGCCGATGTCGATGCCTACGACGGGGATCATCTGTCGAACACCGGGGCGTTGAAGCTCTCCACGCGAATCGACAGCATCCTCGTGAACTGGAAATGATCCGGAGTCGATGACCGATCCACGGGACGACGCGTCGGATTCCGTCGTCCCCCTACGTGTTGGTTCCGATCAGCGAGGCAGCTTCTCCAGCGCCCATCCGTCGGCACCGAAGCGGATGTCGCGCTCGACGAACTCCCAGACCACCACCTTGGCGTGCCTGAACACGCCCGGCTTCTGGAGCAGCTTGCGACGCACCACCGTGCTCGCGCCGCCGTCGTTGACCACCGAGGCGATGGGCTGCCCCGTGCGCAGGGCGACCTGGGCGATGATGCCCGCGGCCTTGGGCGCGTCGGTCTGGTAGATGCGCGAATAGCTGTCGCCGAGCCACAGGATGGCCCCGGAATCGGAGTCGGCGTAGGGTGATCCCGTGGAATCGAAGACACGCGAAGCATGGACGGATTCCGTCTTCCATATCCCACGGCGACGCGGAAGAGCGGACATCTCGCAGATATCTCCCCAGCGCTCGATCAACGTGTCGCGCGCGACGTAGCGCCGGCTGTCGCGACGCGAGGCGATTTCTGGGAAATCAAGGAGCTTCCGAGCGATGATTTCAGCCGCCACGGCAAGGCCCGCGGGCGACCAGTGCGTGTCACGACGAAGATAGAGGTCGGTCTTCGCGCCCAGCTTGGAGGCGCGCAAAGGACGGACGAGATCGACGACGCCGATGCCGGAAGCCTGGAGCGAATCGATCAGATCCAGAGTGGGCGAATGCTTGATGCCGACTTCGAAACCAGCGAGCTTTTCCGGATAGATCGTGGGTTTGCCCGGCACGGGAACGACCACGAGGCGGATGCCGCGCGCGGCAAGCTGCCTGTGGACGTCGCGGATGGCCACCAGCGGATTGCGGAGGTTCTCGCGCTTTCCCGCGATCGTGGTATCGAAGCTGCCCAGGTAGAATCGCTCGTCCTGGAAGCCGGGCCGGGCGAGGTAGTCCACGTCGGGGCGGTAGAACAACCATCCGTTGCGTCCCTCGATCGCCTTGGGGCCCATGTCGCCGAAGAGGTCGTATTGCCACTGCAGGACGCGAGGGCGGATGCTCGAGCCGAAGATGGAATTGTCGCGCGCCTGGAGATCCCAACCGTGGAGGTTCTCCTTGGTGGGAGCGTGCGTGTAGAGGGAGACGATGTGGGCGCGGCCCGTGGTCGAGAGTTCGTGGACGGCCTGCGTCGCCGGAATGCCGACGACAACCAGGAGGAGGCTCCCGATCGTGGTCCATTGCAGGATCGCCGTCTTGCGTGAGGTGCTCATCGGCGCGTCCTCAGAACTGGAAGTAGAGGAAGGGGTTGAAGGCCTGGGTGTACATGAAGCCCAGGGCCACGAGGAAGAGTGCGAACGAAGTCGCGAAACGTTTCCAGGTGATGCGCGATCCGAACTCGTAGGACTGGAACGGCTGCGCCACGAACACGAGGCAGAGCCCCATCAGGATCACGCCGTCGATGCGCCAGATCTGCGGATCGAGGAATGCGGACCAGGGCGACGCGCTGACAAGACCTGTCATGGAGCCCAGGAAGCGGGCTGCGTGGGGAAGGTCCTCGGCACGGAAGAACACCCAGGCGATCACGACGATGGTCATGGTGATGGCGACGCGCAGGATGCGGGGCAGCTTGCCGTAGAAGGGCTTCTTGCCCATCCATCGCTCGATGGCGAGCCAGCCGCCGTGGATGGAACCCCAGATGAGGAACTGCCAATGGGAGCCGTGCCACAGTCCTCCCAGGACCATGACGAGCGCGAGGTTGATGTAGGTTCGCGCCTCCCCCTTGCGATTGCCGCCCAACGGGAAGTAGAGGTACTCGCGAAGCCACGAGGAAAGGCTGATGTGCCAGCGCCGCCAGAACTCGGTGATGCTTTCGGAACGGTAAGGGGCGTCGAAGTTGCGGATGAGCTCGAAGCCGAACATGCGCCCGAGCCCCAGGGCCATCACGGAATAGCCGTTGAAGTCGAAGTAGATCTGGAAGGTGTAGGCGACCGCTCCCCACCAGGCCTGCAACGTGGTGGGAGCTTCGGCCGCGAACACCGCGTCGGCGATGCGGCCCACGGGATTGGCCAGGAGGATCTTCATGGCGAAGCCGATGAAGAAGAGGATGACGCCCGACGAGAACAGCGAGCGCTCGTGGTGCCGCGTGTGGAACTGCTTGGACAGCACGTTGTAGCGCAGGATGGGGCCGGCCACGAGCTGCGGGAAGAGCGAGACGAAACAGGAGAAGTCGGCGAAGGAGCGCACGGGCCTCTCGCCGCGGTAGACGTCGATCACGTAGCTCATCGAGTGGAACGTGTAGAACGAGATGCCGATGGGAAAGGCGATGCGGAAGATCTCGAATCCGGGATGCCCGACCGACCGCAGGATCGCATCCATGTTCACCTGGGCGAAGACGCCGTACTTGAAGATGCCCAGGAGCCCCAGGTTCATGGCCATCGACGCCCACAGGGCGATCAACCGGTGCCGACGGCTCATTCCTTCGCGCCCCAGGTACAGGCCGCAGAAGTAGTCGAACACGTTGGTCCACATCATCAGGATGACGAACCACGGTTCGAACCATCCGTAGAAGACGTAGCCCGCGATGGTCAGCCACAGGTTGCGCACGAAGAAGGGGGAACGCTTGCCGTCGTCCTGCTTGCGGTAGGGAAGGGCGTAGTAGATGCCCAGGACCACCGGAAGGAACAGGAAGAGGAAGATCTCTTCCGTGAAGACCATGCGTCAGATCCTGTCAGACCAGGAAGCCCACCAGCGGGGAGCGCTTTCCTGGGGGTAGCCGTCCTCGATCGCGCCGGTCCAGGCGGAGTCGAGCGGGCGCAGCACGAGGTAGTGGCGATCGCCGGCCTGGAAGCCCGCGACGTTCCCGCCCACGTTTCCCTTCTGCTCGTCCTGGATGGACGCGCGAGGGGTGCGTGGGTCGTACTGGGCGACCAGGATCTCCTTGCCGACGAAGCTGCCGTCGACCACCGTGTCGACCGTGTACTTCATGACGTAGGCGTACTTGTACAGGTCGTTGGCGGGAAGAGCTCCGGGAAGAGCCTGGAGCGTGCCCACAACCACGAGGCTTCCCTGCGCGGCGGCGGGCCGGGCGGGGAGGGGAGGAAGGACCGCCTTCGCGGCTTCGCCCTCCTTCTTGCAGGCCGAAAGAAGCACAAAGGAAGAGAAGGCGACAAGCAGAAGGCGACGGGACATGTTCACTTTGTCCAGATGTCGGGCCAGCGGTCGTTGCCCGAATGGAAGGTGAGACGGACGGCCTTTTCGGCGGATTCGCCCACCTTGAGGAGGAAGACCTCGTAGTCGGCGATGTCGTGGTCGTGGCCGCGGTCGGTCGCGCCCCACACGAGCCATTTGCCGTCCTGGGAAGGCTGGGGGAAGTATTCGTGCGAGCGACGTCCGGGAAGGTCGATCCACTGCTGCTGGCTCGCGGAAAGCTTGCCGTGGCGACCGGCCTCGTCGAGATCGTAGGCGTACAGCTCGGTGCCACCGTTGCCCGTGGGATTCACGCGCATCACGCGATGCTTGCCGGGGAAGAAGGTCATCTGGCATCCACCGCCGGAAGCCGATTCGAACCATTGGCTGTTGGAGAGGTTCAGGATGCCCACCGAACGCTCGGAGCCGCGCAGCGTGATCGCGAGGAACTTGCCGTCGCTGCTCATGTTGGGGTTCTGGGCGATGCCGCCCTTGAGGGAGGCCTTGCCGTCCACGATCTTCTTCTCGCCCGAGCCGTCGCCCTTGGCGGTGAAGATGTCGGAACCGCGAGAGAAGACGATGTCCCCATCGGGGCGCCAGGTGGCCCATGTGGAATTGGGGACCAAGAGCTTCTCGCCCGTGCCATCTGCATTCACGATCCAGGTGTCCCAGCGTTCCGGGTAGTTCGCGTTGGTCTCGGCGGTCCAGTCGAGCTTGGAGCGAGTGAACAGGACGCGCTTGCCGTCGGGCGAGATGCGGGGGTACCAGTCGGTCTTGGTGCCGTGAGTGATCGGGTGCGCGTTGCGCCCATTGGCGTCCATGGCGTAGATCTTGTGGTTTCCGTCGCGGCTGGAGGACCAGACGATGATCCCGTCGATCTTGTCGGCCAGAGACACGATGGCCGATTGTTCGGCAGGGGTCATCGCGACCGGAGCACCCTTGGGTGCCTGCGCGAAGGCTGCAACGGCGAGGAGAGCCGGGAAGGCCAGAGTGGAGCGAATCATGGAGCCGTGACCGTGAAGCGAGCGTCGGTGGTGTCGTAGTTCCAGGTCATCTGGTAGTCGGAAATCTTGATCCGGCAACTGCCGGAAAGCGTTGCGGGAATCTGGGCGCGAAGGTTGCCCCAGGACGACATGTCCGGAGTCACACTTGTGGACGTGAGCGCGCTCCAAGTGGCGGAACTCCCGCAATTGATCGCGATCGATGCCGAATTGAGGGAGTCTTCGTTCGCAGACCACTTCACCGAGATGGAGTCCCCCGCCTTGAAGGCCTCGCCTCCGTTGGGAGCCGTGATGGTGATGTCGTGCATGCCGACCGCGGAGGGTGTCGGTGCCGGAGACGTGGAGGAATCGTCGCCACAGGCGGCGAGAAGAGTAAAGGCTGCGAAGGCGAAAAAGACGCATGTCCGAGAATGCATGATCAAGCTCCGGATGAGGATGGGATCGTGTCCACAATTTAGAACCATATGGAAGCGTGACCATCCTCTCCATTGGGCATGAACGATGCTCACTCATTGCCTCCCCTTGCTTGCCGGGGGAGGCTACTTTGATCCTCATCATGCGCACCCGACTTCTACGCGCCCTGGGGCCGCTCGCCTTGGTCCTGGCCGCTTGCAACGAGCCCTGCCCCCACTATGCCACCGATTGCGCCGATGCAGCTGCATCTCCCGTTGCCCCCCCGGTGAGTGTCGACCGTTCTCCTGGCCGCTACGGCACGACCTCGGAGACGCCCACTGGCGTGACGCTCAATGCAACGACCGGCACAATCGCGTCCTTCCTGGGTGCCGACAGTTTCAAGCTGGTGGTGGCAACGTCCAAGAAGCTCTACCTGCTGCTTCCCGATCCCGACTCCTCGAAACCGCCCCGTTGCGTGCGCATAGACCGCGGCGACGAGGGCCCCAACGGCAACACGGGCTGGCCCAACGAGCCCTTGCTTTCGGCCGATGGACGCTGGATCGCCTACGCAGGGACCTTCCCTAGTGCGAAGACGGACGCCTTCGTCAGGGAAGCCACCGACGGGACCGGATGGCGAGTTCCTCTCCTCCGCACAGGCGGAACCTCGGCCCACCCGCATTGGTACCGCGACGGGGACAGCCTCTGGCTCTACCTCTCCGATGTCGCGACCACCACGAACTGGGACGGCCAGAAGAACAACGGCGCCACCTGGAGAACCCTTTTCCGCGACAGCGCGATCGGCACCTTCCAGCAAGGCACCCTTCGGGGTAGAAGCTTGCCAGGCGCCTTCAAGGGCGGGATTTCGCGCGACGGCCTCTGGGCTGGCACGAGCTATCAGCAAAGCGTCCTTTGGAACGCTTCCACCGGCGCCGCATTCCAGCTCAACGGTGGCGAGCAGCAGTGCAACCCCAGCATGAATCCGTTCCTCTCCGGCTCCAACACCGACTACATGATGATTCTCGGCTTCGGCGGCGCAACTCCAGTGCCCACCCTCGGCGGGCCCGTGACCGAAAACCAGCACCAGAACCTCTGGATCTGGTCGAAGGACGACAAGGCCGTCTGGAAAGGAACGCTTCCAAACCAGGGGGCGCACCCTTCCGACGAGATCCCCGGAGTCTTCTACACCGAATGGCAACGGCCCGAATGGTCCACGCACTCCGACTTCGCGACGGCGCTCGCCAAGCGCGACGGGACCTCCGACGGCATGGGCTACGATCTGATGATCGTCAAGCTCGGCGCCAACGGCAACGAACTCGCCGCACACGATCGTACGACCATGCTCGAACGCGGCCCCGTCCTGCGGATCGCCACGGGCTCCCTGCTTTCCTCCGACTGGAGCCACCTGTGGGTCAAGCCATGAGCACGCACTCGCTCCGCAACATCCTTCTCGGCTCCGGCCTCGCGTTCCTTTCGGGCGCCACGATCCTCGCGGCATCGCGCTCGTTGTCGGAATCCGTCTCCTCAGACGACCCCCGCGACGCGGCCTGGAGCGCCATCGGCGGCTGCGGCGCGGGCGGCGGCGCGGGATCCGCCGGCGCGGGCAAGTGGATCGGACGCGGCGCCACGGGTGGCCGCTACGACCTGCAACTCATGCAGAACCGCACCCTGGGCGGCGACTACATCTACGACGCCACGGGTCTGGACGTCTCCACCAAGATCTTCCAGAGCTACACCATCGGCGCGTCCTTCTCGTGGAAAGCGAACACCTTCGAGATCGATCCGTACAAGACAGGCAGCGATGCCTACGGCACCAAGACGGAAACCGTCGGCGGCTTCGGCGATCTCGGACTTTCCGTGTCGCGCAACTTCGGCGACATGAACCAGCACATGGCAGGCCTCTCGCTGGGACTTCCCACGGGCCGCTGGGACATCAAGCGTACGCTCGACAACACCGACATCGTGACGGGAACGCCCTGGATGCCTCCGCAGGTCCAGCCGGGCACCGGGCACTACACGGTGGGCGTCACCGGCGAGACCACTTTCGACCGCGACTGGGGTCTGTTCATCCTCGGCGGCAGCTACACGGCGGCCTGGGCGGCGGCGACCAAGTGCGGTGAGAACGCATCCACCGATGCGGAACGCTACAAGGATTGCCAGGAGAATACGCCTTCGGCCTGGGAGTGGAATCCCCTGAACTGGCGTCACAACCAGGACGACGACTACCACGGCGCACCGGGAACCGGCGCGACCATGTCCGACGTGCTCAGCCTGTACGCGCACGCGGGGTACAAGGAGGAATCGGCCACGCAATCGGCCGGAGCAAGCATCTCGATCCCCATGGCACCCAGCTACTACTGGGAGAAGGGAGCGTCGGGTCCCGGCGGCACCGTCCACCGTAGCCAGGATGTAACCCTCAAGCTCAGCTACGGCGTCGAGATCAACCTCGATCCGCGCAACTTCCCCATCTTCCTCGCCTTCGGCGTTCCCTTCGTCCTCAACCCAATCGCCGACGGCGAACTTCCCAACGAGCCGCCCAACTACGTCTTCACCATGGGGATCAAGGGCACGTTCCTCTGATTCGCTTCTAGATCCCGCTCTGATCCTTCCTGCATTCGGACGAACGTCTACTGTCCGGCTGTGAGAACGACAAACACCCGTTCCAAGCCGCTCCGCTATGGACGCGTCCGCGTCTTCGGAGCAGATGCCACCCCGCGGTAGGCGGTATCCAGCAGTTTGACGAATTCCGTCTTGCCGATCGCCTCCATGTCCACCAGCGTCCAGCCCTGCGCTCCGTATTTTCCGGGGATCTTCGAGAGGGTCTTCCGTTCGAGTCCATCCGCCAAGTCAGGATCCGTCAGCGGCAGCCTGAGGGACAATTCCCCGCTCCGGGGATCGAAAGACGCGAAGTTCTTCTTGCGTACTCCGAAGACCACCAACGAGAAGTGGATGCTCTCGGCCACGTCGGGGAACGACGACGCCATTTTCCGGAAGGTGTCCAGGGAGACCATGCTACCTCGCCGTCTCGACGACATCGTTTTCCATGGCATCGTCCTTTCGAGTTCGGGAACGCTCCGGTACGACAAACTACACGGCGGGATCCGCGTCAGCGCAGGAACAGGAATACGGCCATGCTCAGGAGGAAGAGGCCGAAGAGCTTCTTGAAGAGAGAAGGCTTGAGGCCGATGGCGATGCGGGTGCCGAAGAACGTCCCCGCCACCAGGCCTGCCGCCACCCAACCGGCGATGTGCAGGTCGAGCACGCCGCTGCGCGCGTAGAGGATCACGCCGGGCAGACCCACGGGCAGCTGCAACGCGGCGAGCGACGTGCCGGTGGCGTCCTTGGCTCGGTAGGCGAAGAGACCCATGAGGATCGGGACGATGACCACGCCACCGCCCTTGCCGAAGAGACCGGCGACAATTCCTGCCGCAAAGCCCGTGGCGAGCCAGATGTGGAAGCGTCCGTCCTTGCGGGGACCGGGATCGACGTCGGGTGCCTTGCCACGCAGGAGCTTGCCAATCCCGAGGTAGTTCACGGCTACGTAGAGGAGGAAGCATGCGTAGCCACGCTCCAGCCATCGCGAGGGAAGCGCAAGGGCGAAGGATGCGCCGATGGCGGAGCCGAGCAGCAGGCCGCCCGAGAGCCAGCCGGCGACCTTCCACTGCACGAGTCCCGCCTTGTGGTACTGCCATACCCCGAGAACGCCCACGGGAAGGAGCAGGGCCGCGAGCGAGGTGGCGCTCGCGTGGAGCACGTCCATGCCCGCCAGGGCGATCAGGCTGGGAACGATGAGGCTTCCGCCTCCGATCCCGAAAAGTCCGGACAGGATGCCGGCGGTGAATCCGACGGCCAGGAAGATCGCGATCATGATGGATGACAAGGTGCAAAAGGGCGGGTGGATCGCCGTGGCCGGGAAATACGGCCTCAGCGGTACATCCGCGAGAGAATCCGTTCGGCGCTCCATGCCACCAGGCGGCGGGGCAGCAGGCGGGGCAGGATGCGCGAGCGGATGTTGTCCAGGAAACCGGGAACGACGGTCATGGCGTCGCGCTCCAGAGCGGCGACCGCCGCAGCGGCGACAAATTCTGGCGTAGACTTGGCCACGCGCATGTCTCGGCCCAAGGTGCGGAAGAAGCCCGTGTCGGTGGGGCCGGGGCAGAGGGCGAGGACGCGCACGCCCGTGCCTCGCGTCTCGGCCCAGATGGCTTCCGAAAGCGCGAGGACGAAGGCCTTGGATGCGCCGTAGGCGGCCTGCGTGGGGAATGGAAGGAAGGCTGCGATCGAAGCGACGTTCACGATCGCGCCGCATCGGCGCTCGAGCATCCCGGGCAGGTAGGCGCGGGCGATCAGCGTGGTGGCCACGACATCGAGCTGAAGCATTCTCTCCAGCGCCGATGGATCCTGTTCGGCGAACCTTCCCTGGAGGCTGTGTCCCGCGTTGTTCACGAGTACGTCGACCTGGAGGCTCCGTTGTTCGGTCGCGCGCGCCAGTTCGGCGGCGGCACCAGGGAGGTAGAGGTCCATCGGGATCGCGACAGGTTCGGGTGAACCGGGCAAGGCGAGCTTCGCGGCGGCTTGGTGCAGGCGTTCGGGATCGCGGGAAACCAGGACGAGGCGATTGCCGCGTCGGGCGAAAATCTCGGCCATGGCGAAGCCGATGCCGCTCGATGCGCCGGTGATGAGGACTGTGGTGCGGGACGGGTCGATCATATCGGGAATGTAGGGCGCCAGCAAGCGTCCTGGTTGCCATTCACGTCCTGGCGCTTCCGACGAGCGGATCGCGGGCTGCACCGTCAGTCCACCAGGACTCGCAGCGTGTGGACCGATTGCGACATGCGCAGCGTCACGAGCAGCATGCCGCGTCCGAAGGTGGCCGGAATGCGCCAATCGAGCGTCTTGAGGCCTGCCAGGTTCGCGGCGGGGAAGCTCGCCACCAGGCGGCCGCGCAGATCGCGGATCTCGACGGCGGCGCCGGCGAACCCGGAAAGATCGATGCGCAGCGTGCGGCTGGAGCGCAGGAACGAGATGCGCGCGGATCGCGCCGCGCCACGCGTGGATACTCCGGAGGGAATGTCCGACGGCTTGTATCCCTGGCGCCAGAAAATGTCATTCCAGGAGAGGAAGGGGATTCCCGAGTCGCGATAGGCTTCCTGGCGTACGAGTCCCATGGTGTCGCTGGGCGTGGCGAGGAGCGAGTAGAAGCGGCTGACGAAACCGAAGAGCGGGCCGTGGTCGATGCCCTCGAACACGGGGGAAAGCGGCGCATCGGCGCGACCCCAGAGACGCGGCAACACCGAGTCGCCGTCGACGCGGAGCCACGACGGGGTTTCGTTCCACTTCGCCACGGTGTCGCCCTTTTCGTCGTAGAGCGACCAGGTCACGATTTCTCCAAGAGTGAGGCCGTGCGCGTTCAAGCTGGTATTGAGACCGCCGCGTCCGTTGGAGCGCACCACGATGTCGCGGGAGACATTCACGGTTCCGGAGACCAACGAGAGTCGGCCTGCCAGGGTTTCACGCGTGCGAGCCAGGGGGATGCCGTTCCAAGCGACCACGTCGGCGCCACCGGTACGAGTCTGGACAGCACCCTGGAGATCGACGCCGGGCCAGTGGGAGAGTGGCGGCGCGTCGGCCGTCAGGACGCCGTTCGAGAGCGTGCTGGTCTGGCTCGCGAGTTGGCTGGAGGAGATGGAGACGTCCTCGGGCAGAGCCGAGAGATCGGGAGCAGCGAGCAATTCACCCGCGACGGGAACGGGGCCCACCGTGACCACGAGCAGGTGATGGATCACGCCCGAGTCGGACGAATACAAGGAGCCGATTCTCTGGATGTCGGTGCGGAAACGATCGCGGTTCTTGCTGATCTCGAGGTTGTTGGCGATGCCGGAGGATGCGGCTTCAGGCTTGGGAATGCGCCAGGCGAGGTACTCGTTGGAGATGGACGAAAGCCACAGCCGCATGTTCCGGTAGCTGGTCGTGGTGGAGTCGGAGAGTGGGTAGACGACGGAAGTGTCGTCCATGCCTTCATCGGCCACGAGACCGATCTTGCCCGCGTTCTGCACCGAGCGATCGGCGATCTCGCCGATCTTGCCGGCCTGCTCGATGGCGAGCTGCCCATATTCGTTGGGACACCAGGCCGAATTGTCGCCCGTGGCCGAGTTGTAGCAGGCGTCGAAGAATCGGGATGGGGAGATCCAACGCCAAAGGACGACGGTTTCTGACCGAAGCGCCGTCTTGCGCAGGATGGAATCGGGGACCGCGCCAGTGAACAAGGCGAACTCGCCCTTCCATGCTCCCGAATCGATCTTGCCGCGGATGGCGCAGGTGCCGTCGCCGGAAGGACCTGCGGGCCAGCGAAGGCGGACGTCCGTGGATGCGTCGAGGTCGACGAGCTGGTAGGACGGAAGTTCGACGGGCCACACGTTCGCTCCGCGCACGATCTTGACTCCCGTGGCCTTGCCGCGCAGCCGCAGGCCGAACTGGTCGGGAAGATCGCCTTTCAGGAACGATGCCGCGAGCGGGCGGATGCTCAGTTCGGTGGCGCCTGCCTTGAGGGGAACGAGGTAGCGCAGACGAAAACGGCGCGTGCCGCTGGTCTGGAAGGGAAAGAGGTGCAGACCGTAGACGGTGTCGGAAATCTGTTCGACAAGCAATGGATCGCGCGCCCAGGAGGAGTCGCGGGCGGGGACGAGGCTGTCGAAGATGTGCTCGGCGTCGGCCTTTCCGCGCAACTTGCCCATGAGAAGGGTGTCGTCGTTCCAGATCATGCAGCCGGTGACGGCCGTTCCTCGAGGTACGCTGAAGTCGCCCTCGAGGATCCATGGCCCCTTGGCGCTCGACTCGGTGGTCGTGATCTCGACTTCGTCGTCTTCCTCGATGTCGAGCCACTGCGCGCCCACGCGCACGGTCATGCGGCTGGAGAGCAGATTCGCCGTACCCGTGACGCCATGGAGATTCTGGCCGATCAAATAGGCGTTCGACGGCGCGGCGAGACCGAGCGCGGCGACGAAAAGGCTCGAGGAATGGAACGGATTCACAGGCCCCTCCAGGCGGTGCCAAGGGTGTCGCGGACGAGCAGTCTGTCGCGATCTGCGGAAAGTACGTTCACCGCCGGGGTGCTGCGCAGGCTCCACGAAGCGTTTTCGCGCACCCAAAGGCGCGTTCCCGCGTGGAGGAGTATCGCGCCCTTCCAGGTAATGATGGCCTTCAGGGAATCCGTAGCGGTCCAAGTATCCAGATCGGAAAGCGTGTTGCGTCCTGTCGCGGCGTCCACGCGCGTCGGTCGCGCGAGCCCCGCGTCGGTCCAGATGCCCGAATCATCGACGCCGAGCACGCGGCCGGTCACGGTGACGCGGTTCCAAGCGCCTGTGGAATCGCCCACGAGCACGATGCTGCGCGTGCCCGGTGCCACGAGCGCGACCCGTCCGAGGGAGCCGGTCACGGACAGGTTCGCGTCGCCGGGCCAGAGACTGTCGGCAAGAGTCGACACGGTCCACGTCCTTCCGTCGACGCTGGAGGCGACTTCGATCCCGTCGCCGATGGCGCTGCGCCCGAAGCACCAGACGCGCCCGGCCCCGAATCCGGCCGCGCGCACCAGGATCTGTCCCATCCGGCGGAGCGCGAAGGAGGTGCCGCCCACCGTCCAGGATGATCCGTCGACCGTGGACCACGTCGGAAGTCGGACGGAATCCGTCCCGACTTCCAGGTTCGCCGTCGCGAAGAAGCTTCCGAGGAATCCGACGAGACGCCCACCTGGAGCTCCCAGCGAGGTCCAGGAGATGGCGTGGAGGTTGGCGAGCTGCGGGGGCGTGGACGTGGCTTCCACGACCTCGTACCATGCGCCCGGTGTCGAGTTGCCCGATACGCGCACGGCCACCCGGTAGCGCCAGGTCTGCTCGCGAAGCATCGACTTCGCCGTGGTGTCGCGCCAGCTCGTGGAAGAGGTCGCGGCCAGCGGTTTCGTGGAATAGTCCACCGACCCGGCGGTGTCGCGGTAGACCACGTAGTCCACCAGGTGCGGATGCGTTGCGGCGTTCCACGAAAGGAGGATGTCGCCCGTGGCGCTGTCGTTGACGGCCCGCAATCCCTGCACCACGGGAATGCCCGTGTAGGGGAGATGCAGCGTGTCGGAGAAGACGAACCCTTGTCCGACGCCGAGATCGACGGTCTGGTAGAGCTGCGTGTAGTCGGCGAGCGTCGTGGAGAAGCGCAGACGCAGGACGCCGGCACCAAGGAGCGGAAGCGAGAAGCGGCCGTCGAGATCCACGTTCGACCAGATGTCGGTCCCGAGGACGTTCACGGTGATCGTGCGTGAGTCGTGCTGGGGTTGCAGGAGGACGAATCCGGAGATCGTGCCCGCTTCGGCCAGCGTGTCGTCGCTGGTCATCGCCAGGCGGCCCGCGACCACGTTGACGGAATCCGTCCAGCTGGCGAGGGAGCCCAGGGACGCGGTCATCGCGTAGACGCCGTCGGCGACGACGGGGAGCACGGGGTGGCCTTCCTCGTCCACTTGCCCGCTGTCGACCGCGACGATCCCGTCGGTGGGGACGAGAGTCACCTTCGCGCCTGCCGCAGGAGTGGATCCGCCGGGCATCATGATCCGTGCGGCGGCCTGCGTGTGGGTCTCGTCGTTGGTACCGGCGACATCGTCGGTGCAGGAGGCGATCCAGGTGGCGGCCAGAAGGATCGAAAGTCCGGCGATGGCGCGCATCGCGCCTTCCCATCCAGTCGATGCGCGCGCGCTCATGCGGCTTTCTCCACGGAAGAAACTTTGGCGTCGGCCTTGGTGAGCGGAACGATCGCCATGGTGACAAGATGGACTCGTTCGGCCGGTGCCTGGTCCTTGTGGACGATGGAGCGCAGCTCGGAGCGGAACTGCTCGACACGCTTGCGGATGAGCTCCAGCCCTTCCTCCGAAACGGAGATCGTGTTCGTGGCGACCACCTGCCCCGCTTGGCCATCGGGTTTCAGGGCGGCGCGTTCCACCAAGCGCAGCTGCTGGGCCTGGAGTTGGCGGACCATTTCACCGCGCGCCCCTTCTCCGGTGGAGAGGGTGTGCGCGGTGGGTTTCCAAAATCCGTCTTCGTTCTTCTCGATGAGTCCGAGGTCGGACAGCAAGGCGAGCGAATCCTTCGCCTCGCCTTCTGTGATCTCGGGTTGCAGGAGGCGGGCGACCCGCTTGGGCTCGCCTCCGATATCATGGACGCCCAAGAGAGCCCTCACCGCACCGTGGCGCCAGTCGCGGTAATAGCGCCAGTGCCGCGGATCGAGGATGGTCCGCGGGGTGCGGTTGAGGGCTACCAGCTGGTCGAAGGCCAGCTCGCGTTCTTCTGTGGTGGTCGCTTGGTTGAACCGTACGAGAACGCGGAAGAAGCGAGCTTCCTCGACGGTGAGTTCCATGGCGGCCACGAAACGTTCGAGGAACGTGCCCGACATCTCCTTGCCCGCCAGCAGGTCGGGGAGGTAGCTGCGCGTGTTGGGCAAGCCCAGCCTTCGGTGCATCTCGGCCCGGTTGAATCCCGGCTCCACCTCCCGGCGCACCTCGAGCCAATCGGCGAGGTACTTGCGAAAATCGGTGTACGAGAAGAGGTTCGGCTGTTCCACGACGGTAAACCTACGGCGAGAAGACCTGTCCGGGAAGGGGACGGGTGGGCATGTTCCGTAGAACACGCCCACCCACTAGCCATCAGGGAATCATGAGCCGCCCTGATTGCATCCCCGTGGCCGTGCGAACGGAGACCAGAAGGACTCCGTGGCTTAGACGTGCGGGAACATGCCACTCCAGGAACTTCAGACCCGCGAGCTGGGCCGCCGAGAAGCTTGCGACAAGGCGGCCGCGCAAGTCGCGGATCTCGATCCCCTGGGCTTCGAGCCCATCCAGATCGATGCGCAGGGTGCGGGTTCCGGCGAGCCAGGAAAGATGCAGGGCGTTGCGCGACGCCTTCTCGTGGATGGCAGAACCTTCGCTGTTCCCCGAAGTTCCCTCGAGGCCGTAGCCCTGGCGTGGGAAGATTTCCGCATAGGTCAGGAATGGCACTCCCGAATCCCTCAAGGCCGCTTGGCGTATGGCGCCTACGGTGTCGCTCGGGGTGGCGAGGAGGGAGTTGTACATGTCGATCACACCGAAGATGGGTCCGAGGTCCTTGTCTTCGAAGGCCGGTGCGATGGGGGATGCGGACTTCGCCCACAGCCGAGGGAGGATCGAATCCTTGCCGACATCGCTCCAGGAAGGCGTCTCGGTCCAGCTAGAGAGAGCCTTGCCGGAATCGTCGAAGACTTCCCACTGCATGGATTTCCCCAGCGACGGAGCATGCACGTTCATGGTGCCGCGAAGCTTGCCGTCGACTCCCCGCGAGAGCAGCGCGTTGCGACGGATCGTGCTGGATCCGGATCCGATCGACAGGCGCGCCGCGGAAAGCGAACGGATCTTCGGCAATGCGATTCCATTCCAGTCGACGAGATGATCCGTGCCGGGACGGGATGCGACAAGACCGGCGAGATCGATGCCTGGCCAAGTGGCGGCGGTTGGAGGATTGTTCACATAGGTGTACGTCCCCCGCGCGTAATCGTACTGGTAGGTGTACCCATTCGCGACGAGCCTGCTGGAGGTCACCGACACGTCCTGTGGAAGAAGGCTCGGATCGACTTCCTCGAGCGAGGCGAACGAGGCCGAGATGCCGGCCGTGACGACGACCAGATGGCGGATCACGCCGGAATCGGCCGAGTACATGGACGCGACCTTCCTGACGTCGACCCGGAAACGCTGACGGATTTTGGCAGCATCGGCGTTCGAGACGATGCCGCCGGAAGAATTGGAGGAGAGTGCCGGGACCAGGCTCGCGAGGTAGGATTCATCGATTCCCTGGAGCCACTTGCGCATGGCTTTGAACGTGCTCGCCGTGGAGTCCGCCATCGGGTATGTCCTGGGGGAATCACCCTGCCCCAGGTCGGCGACAAGTCCCATCTTCCCGCCGTTGGATCCGGCTCGTTCGGCGATCAAGTCGATCCTTGCCGCTTGTGAAATCGCCTCGGATCCAAGGGAACTCAGATAGCGGCTGTCGTAGTAGCCGTAGGCGTTGAAGAAGCTGGATGGATCGATCCAGTTCCAAAGCACCACCGTTTCGGAACGGATGGCGGTGTTGCGGACGATGGAATCCGGTACGGCCCCCGAAAACATCACGTAGTCGCCGGCCCATGCTCCCGATTCGATATTGCCGCGTACGGCGTTGTTCGAAGTCTTCTCCCACAGCAATTGCGGATTGGTGGAGATCGCGACCATGTCGGAAAAGGGAAGATCCAGTGGCCAGACGCCTCCAGAGCTGGCTAGGCGTAATCCCGTGGCATCTCCACGGAGGCGAAGACGGAATTCGTCTGGAGTGGTTCCGTTCACGGATCCCGCCATCAGCGGCTTCACCGGAACGACCGTTGTCCCGGGCTGTCGCGGCACCAGATAACGCAGGCGGAAACGGCGTGAACCATTGGTCTCGAAGGGATAGAGCTTGAGGTTGTAGACGGTGTCCGAGACCTGTTCCACAAGCAGAGGGTCCACCGGCCAGCGCGTGGTCACGGGCGGCACCAAGCTGTCGAAGATCTTGTTGGCCTGCACTTTTCCGCGCAGCTTGCCCATGAGGAGCGTGTCGCCGTTCCAGAGCATGCACCCCGTGATCGCGGTTCCCTTCGGCACGGAAAACGTGCCTTGGACGATCCACGGACCTTCATCGCCACTCCAACCCGGAATCGCCTGGATCTCGGCTTCTTCCTCGACGTCGATCCATTCCGCGGCGACCTGGATGGTCATGCGACTGTAGATCAAGTTGGCGGAACCAGTCCATCCGTCGAGGGTTTGGGCAATCAGAGTGGCCGAAGTCGGGTGTGGCAGAAGCGCGGCGAGAGCGAACGCGCAAAGACAAAAACGCTTCACGGGATGCATGGAAATGCTCCTCTAGATGAAAAGGGAATGCCAGCCAAGCTGGAGGGGCTTGTTGTCTGAAGTGAAGTTACGGCTGTTTCGATCGCTCGATCGGGCATCATCCATAGAACACAATAGGAGAACCCGAGGGAGTCATTCGACGACAAGTTCGAATCGATGGCTAGCTCCCCACATTCCCCATCCAAGATCGATCCAGAGTTGGCTTCCAGGCTTGGCAGTCACCACCCAGCGGAATTTCCCGGATGCTTGAGGAGCCAGCTTCAGGACGTATTCATCGACGCTTCGCAATCCGGTGTAGTCGCTGTAAACCTCGATCGAGTCGGCATTGGGGTTGCGGAAGGAGAGCGTTACGGTGTCGCCCTTGTGGAAGGTTCGCACGGCTTCCTGCGAGGCGTCCCATTCCAGGCGAGGACGGTCGTCGAGGATCCTGATTCCGGCGGGAATCTGAATCGTTTCCCACGGCTCCCCGGCCCCTTCGAATCGCAACGAGAACATCACGTCTTCGGCTCGGTCCATCCAGGTCGCGTTCGGCGTGGCGTAGGTCACGCAATTGATATCCCATAAGTGGTCCACGGTGAAAAGAAGGGTATCGTTCAGCCAAGCTTCCACCTGCCATCGGCGCGGTTCGGGGCTGGTTCCCCGATCCTCCCACTGCAGTGCCCAACCGGAATCGAATGCGGCGGTTCCCAGCATTTGCATCAGCGTGGACAAGGATATGTCTCGTGCGCCGCGGAACATGGCGCCATCCAATTTGGAATCCACGCCAAGCACTTCGGCTCGGGAGAGATCCATCCTCTGCGCCTCCTCCAGGTTGCATCCGCCGAGGAATGCGATGACGCCGACCATCATGGCAAACGAGGTCTTCATAGCATCACTCCGAGGAAAAAGGTCGCGGCTTGGATTTCGCGGACGTTCAGGTCGAGGTACTTGCGACCATCCACACCTCCCCCCGCCAGGATGGCGTAGCCGGGGAAATGGAATGCCCAACCCGCTCGAAGAGCCCATCCCAGGCCCCAGTCCACGCCCGTCGTCCGACGAGTCACCACCAGGGATGAAATACCCGCGTCGATCCGGCCCCAAGGGCCCCCGCCGGGAGTGGCGTAACCAAGGGCCGCGCCGAGCAACCCATCGGTCAGGGACACCGTGGTGGAGTCGGACAGATCTTGGCTACGCGTTCCAAGGTTCGCGGAAACGCCGAGGAATCCGGAGGAGGAGATGTTCAAGGGCGTCCAGGCGAGATCCAGGCAACACACGTTGGTGCGATCCCTATGCGAAGCGAAATGCCGTTGGTTGGTGTGGCCGTCGGCATCCACGTCCAGGAGGTCGAACAGGATCGCGAAACGACGAGGATGCTTCGGGGGAGCAGCAAGGACGGTCGAACTTCGATTCGGGGGCGGATCCTTTTCAAGAACGGCGGGTACCGGATTCGGTTCCATGGGGAGGGAGTCCGCGACAATGAATCCGTCCGCTTCGGGAACGGCTGCGGATGCTGGCGAAGGGGGCGGTACTGCGATTTCGCCCTCAGGCGGTGCGTCGACCCCGGAAACGTTGGCGAAAAAAGCAAGTGCAACCAATGTGCAGGTAACCATGCGACGAAGTTACGCCAGTAATGCACATCCGGCTGGGCATGATCCATAGAACAAATGGCCAGGAGTACGTCCCAGATCCCTCCGCCGGGATTGGCGACTGGAGCGGCGTCTTCAGCGCCAGATCGCCGGAATTCGCAGCGTCTCGATCGTGCCGTCGTGTGCTCGCAGTTGCACGAAGCGCGAGCGGAAAGCGTGACGGCGACCATAGGACAGATTCAGTGGATTTGGGCAGGTCGCCCATGCGCTGGCTCGTCCATCGATGTCGACGAAACGGATCGTCGCCGGGACAGCCTCCTTGTTGAACCACAGGAGAAGATTGCCGTGGGAATGCACGCGCCAGCTGTATCTCGCGGAAACGGGAGTTGAACGATACCCTTTCAATTCCAGCCAGCGCTCGCCCATCAGGCGTCCGAGTGCCTTGAGGCCATCGGCTGTGTAGTGGACCCCATCGGTGCCGAGTCCGGCCGTCTCGACATACCCCATGTTGGAAAACGCATCGCTGACGCCAACTTGCGCTTCGCGGATGACGGAGGCGTAGGGCCAAGCCGGTTGAAGATCGATCAGTCCGACGACGATGGGAAGCGTGTTGTTCCAGGTGCGGCGCAGATCGAGGACGAGGGAGGCTAGGCGCGCAGCATATGCGTTCGAGGTGGAGTCGTAGAATCCGTCGTTCTCACCTTGCATCCAGAAGAAGCCATCGAACAGAGGCGGGCTTCCTGGAAGGTCCGCCAAGGCTTTGCTTACACCGTCGAGCATCCAGGAGTAGCGTTCCCCCGGTCCTCCTGCGGAAGGGGGGAGCCAGTGGACAGCCAGCGATGTGGCCGACCAGGCGACTTTCACCATCACGAAGGTGTCGTTGGGCATGGCGGCGAGCAGAGTCTGGCCCAAGGTGATTTCCGGGCCGAAGCACAGGGAGTCTTCCGCGAGGCCTGGACGCAGCGGACCCCAGGCTCCATCCAGGCGATGGTTCTCAACCCAGATCCGAACTTCGGGGATGGAATCGGGAAACCCCTGATTCGCCCATGGCGATTGGCCCACCATGTTCGATTGGCCGGCCAGAATAAAAAGACGACGTTCCGCCAGTCCTTGCATGGTGGCGAGGAGAACGAAAGCCAACACAAGGCGAAGGCGGCGTTCGGACAAAATCAGAACGGAGGCGAGCACTCAATGAGATTAGCATGGCTGATTTGACAGAAGGTGCGATTTTCATGCGATGTTTCGCAAGTGTTCACCTTGGAGTACGATCGATTCTCGCCTTTCTGCCCGGCGTCTTACCTTTCGGAAATGGTCGCACCAGTCCAACCCGACGCAGACAACGCCATCAACATCGAACTCAATGAGAAGGAAGCCGACGGGATCTACTCCAATCTCGTCCTGGTCTCCCATAGCCCGCACGAGTTCGTCCTCGATTTTGCCCGCATGCTGCCCGGCCTGCCCAAGGCCAAGGTGGCGGCGCGCATCATCGTGGGCCCTTCGCACATGGTAAGCCTCATCCAGACCTTGCAGGACAATCTGGCGCGCTACGAACGCTCGTACGGCCCCGTGCAGCGACGCGGATAGCTTCGATGGACTCTGGAAGGCAGAATTTGTCGATCGGGTCGCTTCGCGGATCTGGGCTCAGTTTTTCTGGGGAAGACTCCACAGGAATGCCGTCGCCCATGAGAAGTGCATCGTGGCGATGGCCAAAGGAATTCCCACGGCGATTCCGGGGTCGCGTCGCGTGATGCCCTGTTGCACCCCGACAACAGTCAGCAGAAGCGCGTAAGCGCAGCAGAAGCCGAAGAGAATCTGCCAGCACAGCAAGGCGAATGCACCCAGGATCAGCAGCAGAAAACCCAGAAACAGGACAAACGGGGGAAGGAACTGCCTCAACCGCAGGGTCTCGGGGAAGCGCTTGGCCATCTTCGCCTTCCAGTACCCGTAGCGCCAGTATTGATGGTGCAGAGCCTTGAAGGTGGCGGGTGGATAGTACTGGGCGCGCAAGGAGGGGTCGAACCAGATTCGTCCTCCAGCTTTCCGCAAACGGCTGTTGAATTCGTAGTCCTCGTTGGAGAGGAGCGTCTCGTCGTATTTGCCGATGCGCTCGATCCATTCCCGACGGTAGGCGCAAAAAGCGATCGTATCGACCATCTGCGCCTGCTTCGAGAACCGGAAGTGCGAATCGCCCACACCCACTGGATTCGAGGCCGCCACGGCGATGCAGCGCGCCGACCAGGAGTCGTTGCGGGGGATGATTTCAAGCCCTCCGCCGACCATGTCGCCCTTGCCCTCTTCCAGAAGGCGCACACAGGTGTTGAGGTAATCAGGCCCGGGTTGCGAGTGCCCGTCGAGGCGCATGAGGATGTCGCCTGACGAAGCTTCGATCGCGCGGTTCAAGCCCGAGGGGATGATGCGGTTCCTGTTTTCGATCACGATGACCCGATGTTCCGGGTGCACTGTTCGGTACAATTCGATCACTTGGCGCGTTCCATCCGTCGAACCGCCATCGGCCACGATGGTTTCCAGACGATCCATCGGATAGTCTTGCCTTCCGATGGCCTCGAGAAGGCCATGGATGGTAGCCTGCTCATTGAGGCAAGGCACCAGGATTGAAAGCATCGGACGTTGCAGAATGGACCCCGGGCAAGGTTCTAAAGCAGCAAGAGTAATACGCGACACTGGAAAATATGCCCATTGAAGCGAGCCTTGGGGGCGGCACGACTAACTTTCTGTTGCCATGGGATTCAACGTGCCAGCGCGCCCCATCCGGATCGGACATTTGCTCACGTCGCTCTGGCCCGGGGGGATTGAGCAGTTCGTCTTGTCCTTGGCCACAGGTCTTCCCCAGGATCGCTTCGAATTTCACATCCATTCATGGATGGGCGACGATCCTTGGGCGGAAGAATTCCGTTCCCGGGGCATTCCCGTTTCGGCCACTAAGGGGCCGAACCGCTTGCGGTCTCCCCTTGATGGAATACGCCTTCTGAAGGCATGGTGCCAGTTGCAGTCCCGTTTGCGCGACGAGCGGATTGATATTCTGCACACGCACGACTTCTTCCCTGCCTTGGTTGGACGGACCGCTTCGCGCATGGCGGGAGTGCCCGCTCGGGTGACCACCTTCCACAATCTGTACGATTGGTGGCCCCGCTGGGCTTTCGTGGCCAACCGCGTACTCGCCAAGAAGACCGGTGCCATCACTTGCGTTTCGGAGTCGGTTCGCCGTTTCATGATCGAGCACGAGGGCCTTCCTCCAGAACGCTACAGGACCATTCTCAACGGGGTCGACGAGAACCGATTCCACCCCGATCCGATCGCGCGTGCCGAGGAACGGCGCCTACTCGGCATTCGGGACGACGAGATCCTTGTCGGGAGCGTCGGCTCCATCACCACTCGCAAGGCCCAGTGGATCCTGGCCGAAGCCGTCGCGCCACTGATCCGCTCGGGGCTTCCCGTGCAGGTGCGCATCTGGGGTGCGAACGGCGACAACCCCCAGCACGCCGAGAAGGAGCTGCGGGAACGGATCGCGGCACTCGGCATTGAAGACAGATTCCGACTTCTCCCGCCGCGCAAGGACATCCAGCGAGCCTACGCCGCCATGGACCTCCACTGCATGACATCGGTCGCGGAAGGCCTCAGCCTCGCCTCGGTCGAGGCGATGATGTGCGGCGTCGTTCCTGTCTATTCCGACATCGGACCGTTTCGCGAAGTCGTCGATGACGGCGCGACGGGACGCCTTTTCCGCTCCGGAGAATCCGCCGATCTCGAACGGGTCCTGCGCGAGGTGCTCGAGACTTCCTGGGCGTCGGAGCGAGGCGATTCCATCCGTCGAAGCGCCGTGGAGCGCTTCGGCCTCGCACGCATGCTGCGCGAATACGCGGAGATCTACGAAGCCGTTCTGCAATGAGCTTCCTTGGTGCACGCGCGGCGAGCCTGCGCGAGACTTAGCTTGGACGGCATCATGGATTCCTGCACAGAGAGCCCTTCCTCGGCGCCGTCCGCAGCTCCCCGCTGCTCGATTCTCATCGTGGGCTACAACTCGCCCGAGGACATTCGCGTGCTGCTTACGGATCTGCGCGAGATGCCTTCGTGGAGCACGTGCGAGATCCTGATCGCCGAGAACGGATCCGATCGGATTCCCGAGATGCAGGAGCTCGCGCGGGACTTCGGCGCCCGGCTTCTGACGCTTCCCAATCCCGGATTCGGGACGGCATGCAATCGGCTTGCCGCGATCGCCCGTGGCGAAGTCGTCCTTCTCGCCAATCCCGACCTGCGCTTTCATTCCGACATCATCCCCGCGCTGTGCGCGCGACTCGAATCGCCTGGAACGGGAAGCGTCGGCCCCCTTCTTCTCGACGAGGATGGAAGGGAACAGATCAGTTGGAATCTTCCGATGGGACTGTGGTGGGAGTTCCTCGAAGCGATCGGGCTCCAGACCCGCTGGAGACGTTCCGTGATGCGGCGCATGCGCGCGGAACATCCCGAAGGACCGTGGAACGTCGGATTTTCGACGGCCGGCTGCCTCGCCATCAAGCGTTCCGTGTACGAGCGCCTTGGCGGCTTCGACGAGGCGTTCTTCCTCAACAGCGAGGACATCGAACTTGGCGACCGCATCCGCGCCCTGGGTCTCCAGCCCGTCGTCGATCCGTCCATCGCGGCCTTCCATGGGAACTCCGCGATCCAGGGACGGAATCTGGCTCGATTCGTCCGCGACCGCCTCGACGGAAAATGGGTCTACCTCTCGCGGCGCTACCGTGGAACGCATCTTCAGATCGCACGGCTGCTGTGGTTCCAGCAGGTGCTGATCCGTTTGATTGTCGGGTTCGCCACCCTGCGCGGCTTCGAACGCACGCGTCTTCCAGGTTACGCGAAGGCGCTCTTCAACGCGCTCGGGCTTCGCCGCGCGAAGTGATCTCCCGGATGGCCGCTGCTACGGAATCCGTCATGACGTCGTAAGCGGCTCCCGAGAGGTGCGTATCGGTGCGCAGCGTTGCCTTTTCGCCCATCCGATCGAGAGCGCCCCACGAATCGATGGTGCGGATCCCGCGCCGTCCGAGGGCGCGGTTCACACGCGGAACGAAATCGTCGTAATCGTGCCTCAAGGCCGCGTACAGGAGGGATGCCTTGGCGGGAACGACGAGAATCACGAGTTCGGCTCCGAAGTCGCGCCGCAGGCGGTCGCGCGCCTCGGCGAGGGAGGCTGCGATGGCCTCGACAAGCACGGAATCGCGCTTCTGGAGATAGCTGGTGGGCATTTCAGGGACGACGGGGGGAATGGATGCCAGTTCCTGAGCCAGGAAGAGGTGTGGCGGCGAAGAGAGCCAGGCACCGATCGATCCCGGAAGAGTTCCCGTGATCCGGAATCGCAGGGTGTTCCAGAATTCGGCCGCGTCGCGGATGCCGATCATGTTCAGCAAAAGGTACTGGTAGCCGTCTTCGGATCCCGTGAACCAGCGCACATTGATGTTCCGTGCCGTCTGGACGAAATCGAACTTCCAGGTCGTATCCCAGGCGTGGAACGGTTGGGGGATCTTGCGCACCGCGACGTCGGCCACGGCGCGTTCCGCCGATTCCCACACGACGACCTTCACTGCTCCGGGGCGGATCCTCTGGAGCCGCAGCATGTCGCTTGGATCGAAGAAACGGGGATGGATGGTCGTGGCGGCGCAAGAGCGCAGCCGGGGGAAATACTCGTGGAGCTGCACGGCGAGACTCGGCCTGGTGCGGGAGAAGCGGCTGTGGCTGTCGCCAATCAAGACGATTTCTGTCGATTCCGAAGGCGCGCCATAGATGATGGGAGTGGTCGCCTCGGGTGACATGGGCTCGCGGAAGTCGCGCACCCGCACCTGCTGGTAGAGATCGCCACCAAGCGATTGGTGGCTCCAGGTGAGAACTTCGGACAGGCAGGAAAAACGCGCAGCGAGGAAGACGACCCCCGCGAGGATTCCGAGCACCTGGACGAGGCGGAGCATCCGCCGATCAGAACTGGAAGTAGATGAAGTTTCGGGCATCGAAGCTACCGAAGGAAAGGATCGTGAAGACGAAGATCGTCAGAACCGCGAGGCGAAGGGGCGCAGGAAGCGACGACCAGCGCGCGACGAGGCCGCGCGTGCGCATCGCTTCGATCCAGGCCGCGAAGCCAAGGGCGGCGGCGAGCCCCAAGTGCCATGGCGACAGTGGTGGAAGCCAGCCATGGGAGACCTGGGCTAGACGAGAGAACCACGAGACGGCGGTGTGCAGGTTTCCCGCGCGGAAAAAGACCCAGGCGAAGGTGACGAACGAGAAGACGAATGCGCGCCGCAACCAGGGAACATCCGTCCTCTTGGTTTGCCCCAGCCGGTTTTCGACGACCAGAACGATGCCATGGAGAGTCCCCCACAGGACGAAGGCCCAGTCGGCGCCGTGCCAGAAACCGCTCATGGTGAAAACCACCAGGAGATTGAGGTCGCGCCGCAGTGGTGCGACGCGCGAGCCGCCCAAGGGGATGTAGACGTAGTCGCGGAACCACGAGGAGAGGCTGATGTGCCAGCGCCGCCAGAATTCGGTCACGGAATGCGATATGTACGGCCGATCGAAGTTGCGCATGAGGTCGATCCCCATGCAGCGCGCCGATCCTCGCGCCATGTCGGAGTAGCCCCAGAAGTCGCAGAGGATCTGGAAGGAGAAGGCGACCGCTGTGAGAAGTAGACCCAGCCCCTTGGCTTTCGGGTCATGCCATGATGTGTCGACGATGCTCGCCAAGTTGTCGGCGAGCACGGCTTTCTTGAACAGCCCCCAAAGCATGAGCCGCAATCCCGAGGCGAACTGTTCGGCGCGAAAGATCTTGGGTTCATGCAACTGGTGGAGGACGTTTTGCGGTCGCTCGATCGGGCCAGCCACCATCTGCGGAAAGAACAGCACGTAGAGCGAGTAGATCCCGAGATGGCGTTCGGGAACCTGCCGCTTCCAGTACACTTCGATCGTGTAGCTCATGGATTGGAAGGTGTGGAAGGAAAGGCCGATCGGCAGCAGCAGCGAAAGCATGGGCAACGAAGAATGGGAAAAGCCCAAGAGCGCCGCGAAATCCTCCGAGATGTTCCGGAAGAATCCCCAGTACTTGAAGACTCCCAGGATTCCGAGATTCGCGGCGAGACTCGTCCACAAGGCAGCCCGCCGTAGCCATCCTTCGCTTGCGGCGATCCAGAGCCCCGCCACCCAGTCGACCATGATGACGGCGAAGAGGATCAGGATGTAGGCCGGGACGAGGGCCATGTAGAAGTAGCAGGAGGCAGCGACGAGGAACGGCCAGCGGAAGCGGTGCGGTACCGACCAGTACACGGCGACCACCACCCAGAAGAAAACGAGGAACTGCAGAGAATTGAAAAGCATCAGTACTCCGCGTGCGACTTCGAGCGGTGGTGGATCTCTTCGAGGAGCGCGCGGGCGGCGCTTGCGACGGAATCCGTCATAATGGCGTAGGCCGCCGGCGAAAGATGCGTATCGGTGCGCAGCGTCGCGTCTTCTCCCAGCTGGGAAAGGGGATCCCATACGTCGATCGCGCGGATTCCGCGGCGCTCGAGAGCCTGGTTGACGCGTGGCACAAACGCGTCGTAGCCGTGTCCCAGCTCTCCGTGCAGGAGCGAGGATTTGGCCGGGATGACGAGGGCCACGAACTCGGCCCCAAAGTCGCGGTGAAGGCGGTCGCGGACCTCCGCCAGAGAAGTGGCGATGGCCTCGACCAGCGCCGAGTCGCGCTTCTGGAGATAGCTGGTGGGCATCTCCCCTGGACGGGGCGAAGTGGACGCGAGCTCCTCGGCGAGGAAGAGGTGCGGGGGATTGGGGAGCCAGGCGCCGATCGATCCCGGAAGCGTTCCCGAGATCCGGAAGCGCGTGGTGTTCCATGCCTCGATGGCATCGCGTGTGGGGATCGAGTTCAGAAGCAGGTACTGGTAACCGTATTCGGATTCGGTGAACCACTTCTTCTTGATGGCACGCGTATCCTGGAAGAGGTCGAACTTCCAGGTCGTGTCCCAGGCGTGAAATGGCAGGGGGATCTTTTTCAGGGCAACGTCGCCCAAGTTGCGCTCTACGATTTCCCACACCACGACCTTCACCGCGCCGGGGCGTATCCTCTGGAGGCGCAGCAGATCGGAAGGATCGTAGAAGCGAGGATGAATCATCGTGACCGTGCACGAGAGAAGCCCAGGAAGGCGGTCTTGCAAACGGACGGCCAGGCTGCCGCCGTCCCGTCCGAAATGCGTGTAGCTGTCGCCGATCAAGACGACCTGTGCCGATTCCGCGGCGACGCCATGGACCACGGCATTCTCCGTCTCGGGAGGCATGACTTCGCGAAAATCGCGCACGCGAGCCATCAGGTACAGGTCGCCTCCATGCTCGCCTGTACCCTGCATGAAGAGCTTCATGCATGCTTGGGAACGCATGCCGAAGAATGCAACGGCCGCGATGAGACCGAGCGCCTGGACAAGGCGGAGCATTCGCCGATCAGAACTGGAAGTAGATGAAGTTCCGGGCATCGAAGCTACCGAAGGAAAGGACAGTGAAGACGAAAAGCGTCAGAACCGCGAGACGAAGGGGCGCAGGAAGCGACGACCAGCGCGCGACGAGGCCGCGTGTGCGCATCGCTTCGATCCAGGCCGCGAAGCCAAGGGCCGCGACAAGACCCAGGTGCCAGGGGGAAAGTGGCGGGAGCCATCCGTCCGTGGTCCGGACGAGGCGTGAGAACCACGAGAAGGTCGCGTGGATGTTCCCGGCGCGGAACAGAACCCATGCGAAGGTGACGAGACAGAATGTGGTCGCATGGCGAAGCCACGCGTGGCTGGTCCCCTTGGACAACCCCGTGCGGTTTTCGAAGACGAGCATGGCTCCGTGGAAAGTCCCCCACAGGACGAAGGCCCAGTCGGCTCCATGCCAGAATCCGCTGAGCGTGAAAACCACGAGGAAGTTGATGTCGCGGCGCAGTGGAGCGACATGCGAGCCGCCCAGGGGGATGTAGACGTAGTCGCGGAACCAGCTGGAAAGACTGATGTGCCAGCGCCGCCAGAATTCGGTCACGGAAAGCGACATGTACGGCCGATCGAAGTTGCGCATGAGGTCGATTCCCATGCATCGCGCCGATCCTCGCGCCATGTCGGAATATCCCCAGAAGTCGCAGAGGATCTGGAAGGAGAAGGCGATCGCGGAAACGAGAAGGCCGAGCCCATGTGCATCGGGATCTGTCCACGCGGCGTCGGCGATGTGGGCGAGATTGTCGGCGAGCACGGCCTTCTTGAACAACCCCCAGAGCATGAGCCGCAATCCCGAGGAGAACAGCTCGGCGTCGAATGTCTTTGGTTCGTGCAGTTGATGCAGGACGTTCTGGGGCCGCTCGATCGGGCCTGCGACCATCTGGGGGAAGAACAGGACGTAGAGGGAATAGATCCCGAGGTGGCGTTCGGGCGCCTGTCGTTTCCAGTACACCTCGATCGTATAGCTCATGGACTGGAAGGTGTGGAAGGAAAGGCCGATCGGAAGGATCAGAGAAAGCATGGGCAACGATGCGTGCGAGAATCCGAGGAGCTGCGCGAAATCTTCCGAGGCGTTCCGGAAGAAACCCCAGTACTTGAAGACGGCGAGGATGCCGATGTTGGCAGCCAGGCTTGTCCACAGGGCGATCTTTCGAGGCCATCCTTCGCTCGCGGCGATCCAAAGCCCCGCCACCCAGTCGACCATGATGACGGCGAAGAGGATCAGGATGTAGGCCGGGACGAGGGCCATGTAGAAGTAGCAGGAGGCCGCGACGAGGAACGGCCAGCGGAAGCGGTGCGGTACCGACCAGTACACGGCGACCACCACCCAGAAGAAAACGAGGAACTGCAGAGAATTGAAAAGCATCTATGTCGCCGTGCGCGTGTTCGAGCGCCGCAACGTCTCCTCGAGGAATCGCCTCCCGAACATCTGGTCGGGCTCGAGATGGCATCCCTCGCCCCATTCGTTCCAGGCGTTCACGAACACGAGAGGATCCTTGAAGGGAAGACGCGAAGCCCGTTCCAGGCAACCGGAAAGCCATCGTCCATACAGCTCCGGCGTGGCTCCCTTCAGGACGAGTCCTCTTCCGTTCCTGCGACACGTATTGTCCCACATCGGGGTGAGTCCGGGAAATCGGGGCCATGCCGGATCGGGGCGATCCAGCATGCGATCGACGAGGTTCGAGTAGTCGTGCACGGCCGGAATCCGTCGGCCGAACAGGCGGTTCACGTAGCGCACGATCCAGTTGTCCGGAAGGCCCATGTCGCGCCACGCTGGCTGGAACTCGACCGAGGCGTCGAAGCCGAGGGGGCGGGGATCGTCCATTTCCAGGGGGCCTGCCTCGACCCGGGCGACGAGCACGTCCCCCACACCCTGGTCGGCCCAGGTCTTGCGCCAGATCGATACCGCCTTGGATACGTCGGGAATCCTGGAGGCCCTGTAGACGAGGAAGACCGGGCGTCCGTCCACCCGCACGGAACGCGGATCCTTCAGCGCTCTGGCGAGACGTTCCGCGTGGGTGCGATGATCGGCGTCGGAATATGTCTGCTCCAGGAGGATCCGCTTTTCCTGGCCACCCCAGGCTCCGGTCCAGGATTCGTTGGCCCAGCAAAGGCAGAAGGGAAAATCTGGTTTCCTGGCGGTCAGGACTTCATGGAAGGGGCGTTCGAGAAGGCGCTTTCCTCCGAACCAGTAGTGGTAGTAGCAGAAGCCTTCCACGGCGTATTGACGAGCCAGCTCGGCTTGCCGTTCGCGGATGGATGGATCGGTAAGGTCGTAGTATCCGAGTTCGGAAGGTTCGTGTGGCTGGTGTTGCCACGAGAACCACTTGCGACCCTTTTTCGCGTTCGTCCATTCGGTGAATCCCTCGCCCCACCAGAGGTCGTTTTCTGCGACCCGGTGGAATTGGGGCAGGTATAGCGCGACGATCCGAGGGTTCACCAATTCCATCGGGTCGAAAAGTACTCTACCGGGAGGCGATTCTCTCCCCATGCCGTCCTACATTTCGGTCGATGAACCGGCGCGTCTGGCTTTTCTATCCCGATCAGGTGGGGCGCTCCCTTCTCGGCCCAGGTGTGCGGATTTTCGCGATCGCGAAGTTGCTTGCCGAAGCAGGGCACGATGTCCACGTCGCTTTGGGCCAAGGATCCGATCCGGTCGACCTTCCCGGCACACAGCACGTGCTCGATCGACGCCTCCTGAACGAGGTCCGGTCCGGCGATGCGCTTCTCGTCTCGGGTTACCTTCCTGGTCGAATGCTGGGTGACCTTGTCGCCTCTGACATTCCCTTCCACACCGATTTCTACTGCCTGACCGCACCTGAGATCCTCCGGCATCCGCACACCAATCCGGTTCGCGAATTCCGCCAGCGCAATTCGCGGATCCTTCGTTATGAAGTGATCCTCCACCGCTCGGAACGGGTTTACGTCTCCAATCTCCTGCAGACGGCTTTCCTGGGGGGCACACTCTTCCGCAATCTTTCAGGAAGGACCAATCGCTTCGTCGACGGTCTTCCTGGTCGCGTCCTGGAATTTCCTATGGGCGTTCCCGATGCGCCGCTGCCTGCCGATCCTCCCAACCCGTACCCTGCCGAACTTCGTACCCGTCCCGTTTTTCTGTGGGGTGGCGGCATCTGGTCGTGGTTCGACGTCCCCACCTTGATCCGCGCCATGAAGATCCTCTCGGAACGGGGTTCCGATGCCGCTCTCTTTTTCCTGGGCGGGCGCAAGCTTTCGGGCCGCGAAGAGCACGAGCGCCCCATCCGCGAGGCGATCGCTTTGAGCGAGGAACTGGGACTTCTCGACCGTTCCGTGTTCTTCAACGAGCGCCGGGCCGAACCGTCGGAGCTGCCGGGCTATCTTCTCCACTGTACGGCTGGCGTGATGGCGAATCCTCCGAGCTTCGAATCGCTCACCAGCTGGAGGACGCGCTATCTCGACCTTCTATGGGCGGGAAAGCCTCTGGTCGCTTCCGGCACGGATCCTCTCGGCGTGCGCATGATGGAAGCGGGAGCGGCGCGGATCGCGCCCGCTGGCAATGCGAAGCGCATGGCCGATGAAATGGCCTCGCTCGTTGCCGATCCCGTCCTTGCGGGGACCATGGGCGAAGCAAGCCGCAAGCTTGGACGCTCGATGTGCTGGTCGTCGGTCGCCAAGCCGTTTCTCGACGCCGTGGCGGATCCCGACGCTTTCCGGACGATTCCGGAGAAGCCATCGCGCGCGTGGATGGTCCGCTACAGGCTGGGGATCTGACATGGACCGGCCCCTTGTTCGCGAAGGCGGAAAACGTCGCCTGTTCGTCGTTTCCGGGGAACGCTTCGACCACGTCCTTCTGGGACCCGCGTCGCGCCAGATCGAACTCGCCCAGGGCGGGATCCTTGCGGGAGTCGAGACGATTCTCGTCGGCGCATCCTGCTCACGCGCTCTGCCGTCCGGCATGCGCTTTCGCGACATCTCGTCTTTCCGGATCGAAGAGATCAGACCTTCCGACGCGCTGATCGTGAGCGCCTACATGCCAGGACGTTGGATTTTCCATCTTCTTCGCTCAGGGCATCCTTTCCACGTCGACCTCTACTGCGTGACGGCCACCGAGATCCTTCCTGGGCTCGATGCGCTTCCCGGCTGGAAAGCGTGGCATCAGCGCTGGCGGCGCGTTTTGCGCTACGCGAGCCTCTGCGCGAGGGCCGAGACCGTGTACGTCTCGAACTCCTGCCAGACCACTCTTCTCGGGGGCATGTTCTTCGCCCTTCCCGGTCGTGCGGCCCAGCGGCTCGCCTTCGGACTTCCCGCCAAGACGGTGGTGGCACCCATGGTGCCATCCTCTTTGCCTTTTCCGCGTGGAAACCCCTCGCCCTATCCGTCCGAGCTTCACGGAAAGCCCGTGTTTCTCTGGGGCGGCGGCATCTGGAAGTGGTTCGACGTCGGGACGGTTCTAGATGCCTTCGCGATCCTCCGGGAACGCGGATCGGACGCGCGGCTCTTCTTCCTGACTGGACGGAATCCGTCAAACCACGCCGATCAGGACGCACCTCACAGGGACGCCATCGAAGCGGCGCGCAAGAAGGGCCTCCTGGACGTGAACGTCTTCTTCAATGAGAAGACCGTCTCGCCCGGAGAGCTTGCCTCCTATCTCGAGCACTGCCATGCAGGCATCCTCGCCAATGGCGCGCACCTCGAATCCACGGCAAGCTGGCGTACGCGGCAGCTCGACCTCCTCTGGGCGGGAAAGCCCGCCGTGGTTTCGGGAGACGATCCCCTGAGCCGACGCATGGCCGAATCCGGCGCGGCTTGGATCGGTCCGGCGGGAGATGCGCAGGCGCTCGCGCGCCATGTCGAAACATCCCTCCAAGAATCCGAGCATGGGCAGGCCTCCCGAGCTGCGGAACGGCTCGGCGTCTCGATCAGCAGGGAAACGGCTGGCGTCCGGGTTGCGGAGGCTCTCGGACGCCCAGGCGGATTCCGCGACATGGGTGTTCGGATCGATCCTCTTTGGCTGGTGCGCTACATCTTGGGCCTTTGAATGCGCGCTCTGGTCGCGAAGAGTTCGCAAGGCGCATTGGTATGTTTCACGCGATGAACCATGCGGCCTATGAGTACTGACCTGGGCGCTTCCGGAATCCATTCCGGAAATGCGCTTTTTCGAGGAGCCATGTGGTCGATCGTCGGGCAGATCCTGCCCTTGGCCGTTGCCATGGTCACGATCCCGAAGCTCTTGCATTCCCTGGGCGATGAACGATTCGGCCTTCTGATGCTTTTCTGGATGCTGGTCGGTTACTTCACGATCCTGGACCTCGGACTTGGACGGGCGCTGATTCTCGTCTTCTCGCGTTTGCGGCCGGTTATCGACAAGGAGGAGATCTCCGCGGTCTTTTGGACGGGGTCGACGATCCTCTTCCTTGTCGGATTCGTGATGGCGGTTCTGGTCCAGTTCCTGGCACCATGGATCTGCGAGCTCCTCAGCGTTGCACCGGCATTGCGCGTTGAGGCCATCGGAGCCATACGTATTTCCGGGTGGACCTTGCCGCCGCTTCTGCTACTGCATCCCATGATGGGATTGCCCACGGCGTTCCAACGTCAGCGGGGACTGAATCTTCTCCGCATTCCCGCAGGCATCCTGAGTCATCTGGTTCCTTTGACCATGGTGTTCTGGACCACCGACCTGCGTCATTTGATGCTTGGCAACCTGGTCCTGAGGACCTTCCTGCTTGTGGTGCACTTCTTCTACGCCATTCATGTGCAACCCATCGCATGGCCACCGCACGCCACCCGTGCCACGGCGCTCGGACTCCTCTCCATCAGCTCCTGGATGATGCTCACGAATCTTCTTGCGCCGTTGCTGATGAACATCGATCGCCTGTTGATCAGCCATCGGCTCAGCGCAGGTGCCCTCGCCTGCTACTCTCCGGCGATGGACATGGCGGGCAAGGCTCTGATCCTCGTGGGCGGCAGCTTTTCCGTGCTGTTCCCCGCTCTCGGTCATCATCTCAAGAACGCGCCAGACCATGCCGTGGAGGTATACACCTCCACCCTCCGTTCCGTTGCTTGGTGGATCACTCCGTTTGTCATCTTTGGCGCCGGCGTCGCGCGTCCGTTCATGGTTCTCTGGCTGGGGAAGACGCACGGAGAAAGTGCAGGAATCCTTCTCGCCATCTTCTTTTCGGGCGTCCTCTGCAGCGTTGCTGGTCAAATCTGCTTCGCCGCTGTGCAAGCAGCGGATGATGCTCGCAAGGCATCCTTCGTCCACGCGGCGGAGCTGCCGATCTACCTGTTCCTGCTTTGGCTATGCTTGAGGAACGGCAACCTGATCGCGGTCGCGTGGGTCTGGGCTTTCCGACATCTGCTTGATACCGCGGCGTTGCACCTCGTCGCTCGATCCCGCGGCTTGAAGTCGTCGCGCGACTCCGCTTTCATCGTGCCGATTCTTGTCGGCATGGCTCTGATGCTTCCCATTCCGTTTCTTCACATGTATTCAGCGTATCTGGGCGTCGTGGCGGGCGTCGCGATCTGCGCGATCTGGTGTACCGTAGCGTGGTTTTCGAAAGCGGGCCAGAAAGCCATCCCCGGCTTCGTGCATTCCTACGCGCCGTTTCTCTTCAGATGAGCCGCCGCTACTTCCACCTGCACTCGGGATGTTTCTCCTCGGCAGTCCTTCTGGGGCCGGACCTGAGAGCTCTCGAGATGGCCAGGACAGCGGCTTCTCTGGGAATGGAGTCGAATCTCGTGGTGGCCGATCCCGGATCGGATGAGCATGCCGGAATCCGTCTGAGGTCGCTTGCCGATTTCCGCCTGGACGAGATCGCTTCCGGTGACGCCGTTGTCTTGTCCGAATCAATTGCCGCACGGATTCCGTTTCTTCTCGCGCGGCGAGGAATTCCTTTCCACGTCGACCTGTACGGCCTTCCTCCCGCGGAGCTGATCCCCGTCTACCTCCGATGGTCTTCCAATGCGCGTCGCATCGACCGTGCCCGTCGGACTTTGCGCCTCCAGTTCGCGGTGCATCACGCTGAACGGATCTATCTCTCGCATCCAGGGCAGTTGCCCATGCTGGCGGGAATCGCGTTCGCAGGGAACCAAGCGTCCGCGCCTGAAGCGATCGACTCCCTGACCTCGCGCGTAGCCTACCTTCCGATGGGAGTTCCATCACTCGGATTCGTGGCGGAAAATCCTTATCCGGACTTTCTCCAAGGTCGTCCCGTCTTCTTGTTCGGGGGGGGTATCTGGTCCTGGTTCGACATCGATACTCTGATCCGCGCGTTTTCGCGCGCATCGGATCGTGGCTCGGATGCTGCGCTTTTCTTCCTGGCCGGCGAAGACCACTCTGGAATCGACACACATCGGCAGGCCGTGGTACGTGCGAAAATCCTTGCCGATGAACTCGGCGCGACAGATCGCTGCGTTGTGTTCAACGCGAGAGCAGCGGGTTCGAAAGATCTGTCGTCCTATCTGGGACATTGCCGCGCCGGCGCCATGGCCAATCCTGCGGGGCTTGAAGCCCAGACCTCCTGGAGAACCCGCTATCTCGATTTGCTCGCCGCCGAGCGTCCCCTCGTCGTGGCGGGAAGCGATCCTCTGGCCGATCGGATGGCGCTCGCGGGAAGCGCGTTGCGCACTCCGGAAGCGGATGTCGAGGCGCTCGCGGATTCGATCTGTCGCCTTGCCGTCGACGAGGATCTTGCTCGCCGCATGGGTGAGGCCTCCAGAATCCTCGCCCGAGAATTGTCGTGGAATGCCATTCTCGGACGCTATGGACGGATTTTGTCTTCGACTGGCTCTTTCCGCGCTACGCGCAAACCGAGTTGGAGCTGGGTCTTGCGTTACGCGATCGCTCCGATGCTCGCTCGCTGGGACTGATGGTTCTATCCGCGGAAGCGGTCGGCCAGGGAACGAATCCTCCGTCGGGCAGGCGTCTCGATCCATAGGTAGGCGGCGCAGGAGATGGAAAGCGTCGCGAGAAGGTAGGCCAGGCACCAGGATACGCTTGAATTGTCCAATCCGAGCCGCGTGGACGCCATCCGCATCCACAGGAAGACCGGGACGTGCAGGATGTAGAGCGAGTAGCTCGATTCTCCGAGGAAGACAAGAAGCGGATGACTCGCCAGATCGGCAATCTTTCCACGAGCTTGAGTGAGACCGAGGACAAAGAGCCCAAAAGGCAACGCAGGAAGTCCACTTATGACGATTGGTCCCCAGGCGGGAGGGAACGCCGTCGCGAGAACCAGGACCACAACGAGGCAAAGGAATGCCGTGGTGCCGGGTCGAGACAGGCGAGCGCCAGCGATGTGGGCGCGCCCAAGAGCGACACCGAGCAGGAATTCCGGGATCCGAATCAGGGGATGAAACGACACGAGGTTGATGCTCCACGCATCCATGCCTGTCAGTTTCAGTGATGGCACGAGGCCCGGATGGGCGAAGATCCACCAAAGCGGAGCGACCATGGCCAGCAACCAGAGGACGAAGACGGAAATCCTGGTCCGGTCCAGAAATCGGCGCGAAGGAGCCCAGGACAGTACGGGAAGGAACATCACATAGAAGAATGCCTCGGCGCTCAAGCTCCAGCTTGGAGGATTGAGTGCCGTGGCATGCTCCGGAAACCATGCTTGGATCAACAAGATGCAGAGCACCCCTTGCTGTAGGATCTGCGAGATGGCGGAAAACCATCCCGTGTTGATCACGGCGCTCAGGAAGAAAGGCGACGAGGCCAGAGCCCCCAGCGCGTAGATGGGATAGATGCGGGCGAAGCGGGCCAGGAGAAATGGTCCCGTTCGAAGTCTTTCGAGCGGATAGTTGATCGCGAGGATGAAGCCGCTCAGGACAAAGAAGAAGGATACGCCAACGGCTCCAGACTCGAACAGACGTTTCAGAAATACCGAACCATTGGCAACGAATGGAGCACCGAAGTGATGCATGACCACCCAGATTGCGGCGAAGAAGCGCAAGGATGTGAGAGCATGAATCTGGTGGACTGGCGCACTCGTGGATGACATGACGCAAAAGCTAGCTTGGCCCTTATCTTTCCCTCCGTGCCCGTCGAACTACTGGCCGTCATCATTCTGATCATAGGATTGGCCGTGCCTATTCTGATGATTCGCACGGGGCACTCCGCGATGTCACCTCTGGTCGTGATCTGGATTTCCCAGACCATTCCACTGGGCATCGCCTTGCTGAACTTCACCGATGAGATGACGATGCCGCGCGTGCCCACGTGGGTCGTTCTCGGCTCCTCTTTCATCGCGATACTCGCCGGTTGCGCCGTTGCCAGCCTCATGACGCGCCATCCACCTGCCAAGTACGCCTCATGCCTTTCGCGCAAGCGTTTGCTGACTGCATTCGTGGTGCTATCCGCCCTCTATTTTCTGTCCATCGCTCAGGGCGTGATCGGAGGAGGTGGATTCCCGCTTTTTTCGTCCAAGCCCGATCAAGCCCGCACGATGTTCATGGTCGGACAGATGCAGAACATCTTCTTTGCGAGTGGCATCCCCATGTTCATCATCGGAATCCACATCTTCCATATTTCACCGGAGCGATGGCTAAAACTGCTCGTGTCCATTGTCATGGTTGGCCTAGTTGTAACGTATCTCCTGATTGGATCGCGCTTCATGACCCTCGTGTGGCTCTGCATGGCTCTCGTCTACTTGGATCTGGCGGGCCGACGACTTCCCTTGTTCCGTCTTGCCGTGATCCTCACGATATTCCTGGCTCTCTTCGCTCTCGTGGGTTATTTCCGCTATGGCAGGCTTCTGGCACAGGCATCCGGCTCCACCAAGCTTTATTCGGTGGGCGTTCTTTTCGCTCTACAATCGATTTACTCCTACATCGCCAATTCATACTGGAATCTCGATCACGCTTTGCATCTGTGGGAGATTGGTCGTCTGCACTTGCCCACCTGGGGCGTATCCATGAACGAAGGCCTCCTTTGGGTCCTCGGCATCGTCCCCGACATCCAGAATGCCTACGGATTCAGCAATGCGCTGAACTCCGACGTCATGTTGCACGGCGGCCTCAATTCGACCACATACCATTGGGGGTTGTTCAAGGACTTTGAAATGGCTGGTCCGGTATTCGGAAGCTTCACGATGGGCTGGCTTTTCACTTTTGTATACGGTCGCTCATGTCGAGCCGGCAATCCCGCCGGAATCATGATCTACGGTCTTCTGACTTATTTTGTCCTGGGAAGTTTCAACTTGCTTCCCACTATTATTCCCGCTCCACTTTTTGGAATGGTCCTGCTCGTCGGAGCTCTTTATTTGTGTTCCGTTCCTCGTTTGAATAGAAACCACTGAAGAACACGTCCGATCTGCAAAGGAAGCGAGTCCAATAGTTCCACCCAAGCATTCCGCATTTCTGTCGAAAGTGGTGAACGGCGCAGGATGTCGGCGATCACGATCCAGAGGCATGCACCCAAAATCCACATTGTCAGAAATGCTTGCATGAGCAGGAAACGCGGTGGAGAGGTGCGCTTCTTGGGGAAGATGGGCGGATCGACCACGGTGAGGGAAGGCAGATCCTTGGAGATGTCGAGATTGATCTGCTCCTTCTGTTGGAGGAGATAGCTGTAGATGGCCACCTGCACTTGCAGTTGCCGTTGCATGCGCTGCAGCTCGATAGCTCCGCGCACCCCCGTCTGAAGACCTTTGAGCAGCGTTCCCTTGCCATCGCGTTCCAGCAGTCTTTGGGCGGCTGAACGAGTCTGGTCGCGGGCGTAGGCCATCTGCTGGATCTTGGAGTTGTCTGATCCGAGGGATGCGGAGAGGGTGCGGATCTCCAAGTCGATGCGCTCGGCTTCGATTTCGAGATCACCAGCCCCTTTCGCGAGTCCTTCCAGCTGAGCGGCGGGCGCGACCAGGCGATTGCGGATCTGGAAGGTGGCGAGTGTGTCCTGGAGGGAATCGACGATGCGCATCTGCGCCTTGATCCGCGTATCAAGGTACGCTTCGCGGATCGAACCGGTATGCTTGGAGATGCCGCGGAAAGTGGAGTCGAGCCAAAAAAGGGTGCCCTGGACCACGGTCTGCGACAGTGCGGCCGAGGGAGAGCAGAAGGACAGCTCAAGACCACCGTCGTCGAGCTCCTTCCATGTGAAGTTGCTCTTCCAATTGCGGACCTGGTTCTCGATCCGCATCGGCTTCTCGATGCTAGCCCCATTGGTCCAGACGGAATCGAGCTTGTAACGCTTCGTCGCCCATAGGGCCAGTTCGCGGGTTTCGAGAAGGGTCCTGAGGATGGGGGTGTTCGCGTCGTTGTCGCCGATGCCACCCAGCAGGGAGCCCAGACCGCTTTCCTTGAGCATCGACATCGCGCCCGAAGCGCCCGACGATTTCGTACTGACAAGAACTGTCGCCGAGGAGGTGAACGACTCGGGAAGGATGACGATGAGCCCTGCCGCGAGAGCGCCTGCACAGATGGTGCTTGCGATGATCTTCCATGTGTGCGAAAACAACGCGGAAAACGCATGCAGCACGATAGCCAGAGTATCATCCTGCGGATTCGGTTCGGTGTTCATGATTCAGGACTTAAGAAGAAGGTAGATGGTGACGAGGCTCGAGAGGAGACTCACGATGCTGATGCTGATCGAGATCCACTGCTCGGGAGGGATGTAGCGCTTTTCGGGAACGATGATGGCGGATCCGGGCAAGATCTCGCCTTCGGGCGCTCCCGGCTGTTCCGTGATCGGATTGATCATCTGCGTTTTGGAGGACCATGCGTTGGGGGAGAAGCCTCCCGCATCCTCGATGTAGTGCGACCAAGTCCGGCCCTTGACCCAGGGCACGAAGCCGGGGCGCATCACGAGCCCTCCCACCCAGACCACTCGTTGAGCGGTCTTCACGATGACGGAGTCCTCTGGCTGCAGAGGAAGGTCGTCATGGGAATACTGGCCGCGGATGTTGGCCAGGTAGGCCAGGTAGGACTTGCTTACTTCGGCCACGGCGGGAAGGGCTTCGATCCCCGCGCGACGACCAGGAAGCGCGAGGACACCGCCCCGTCGGACGCCCACGACAACGCCGGAGTCGTCGCCACCAATGACGCCGCCAGCGAGGCGGACCAGCTCGCGGATTGTGAGCCCGGGCGTGAAGAAATAGGGGCCTGGATGCTGAACTCGTCCCGAAATGAAGACGACCGACCGGGGATCTGTTTTGGGTGTGCGATCGAAACGGATCAGTACAATCGTCGAATCCATCGTCCCGTCGACGGACTGGGATCGCTCGATACCTCCCTGATCGAGAGTATGGATCGATGATGGGATGTCTTTGACACCTGCAGCCTCAAGCACGGCTCGAATGGTGTCACCGGGGTGAAACTCGATCATTCCCGCGTTGAAGGATCCTGTATTGAGTGCGCAGTAGCTCCCCTCTTGCTCCACGATCACGCGGTCTCCGGAATAGAGCGGTGGATCCTGCGACACCTGCCCTGCTCGGAAAGCGCGAGCAAGGTCGACGAAAAGAGTGTCCTTGTTGTTCCGCACCACGAGAATGCGACGCAGAGAGGGAATCCACGCCCGATCTTCGCGGCGCGGAGGTGGAGAGGACATCGCGGATCGGAGAAGCTCCGAGATGACAAGCCCCCCGAGAGGAAGCACGCTCGAAAGGCGCGTACCCGGTTCGATTCGCTGCGGCCCCGGATTGGGCATGACGCCAAGAAGCCACACGGTGGCAGGTCGGACTTCGACAACTCGGATGGAGATCAACCGAGGGTTGAAGTGGGCGTGGATCAAATCACGAATCGACTTGTCGACTTCGCGGAGAGTCTTGTCCTTGGCATCCACTTCCCCGATTTCAGGAATGAGGATCTTGCCGCGGGTATCGACTGCCATTGTGAGGTCGTTCGAGCCGTTTCCCCACCACTGCAATCGAATCTTGTCACCCGAAGACAGGCTGAAAACCGAATCTTCGATGGCAAACGAGGGAGAATGATCGCTCTCTTGTGGCCTGGAAAGCAGTGAAGAAAGATCCGCGGGAGCTTCTGACGCCATTCCCATGAACACAACGAACAATAACGACCGGAGCGAAACGTCGCTGAAAAGCTTCATCGACAACAAGTTAGAACGCATGGTGTTCATAGCCAAAGGCTTCCGTTCGATCTTCTGGTGCTTATCTTCCATCGTGCATGAGTGGCAACAATCATATCGTGACCTCCGGCCCGGTCGAATCGCTGATTCTACCCATCGACCGTCTCGTTGTCTGGGTCGGCAATTGGGTCTTGGGGGTTCTTGGCAATTGCCGCGATTTCCTCGAGTTTCTAGGGCTTACGACCAAGGCGGGATGGAAATTCTATCGCCATCCGCACTTCACCACCGATCAGCTCTATGCCATCGGGATTTCCTCGATTCCCCTGGTGGCCACCACGTCCTTGTTCACTGGAGCCGTAACCGCTTGGCAGGCGGCCTACCTCTTCAGCGACTTCATCCCCCTTTCGTACATGGGTATCGCCGTGGGCAAGTCCGTCATGTTGGAAATGGGGCCTGTGCTCACCGCGTTGGTCGTGGCGGGCCGAACCGGAGCCGGCATGACCTCCGAGCTTGGCGCCATGTCGGTCACCGAACAGCTCGATGCCATGGATGTCCTCGGGCTTGATCGGCACCAGTTCCTCGTCGCGCCTCGCATCATCGCGGGCGTCTTCATGCTACCCATCCTTATCATCATCTCGGTCACAGTCGCCCTGATGGGCGCTCTCGCGGTTGCCGTCGTCTTTCGAGAGATGGAGCCAACTGCTTTTTGGCGCGGCGTACGGGTGTTCTACGACGACAAGGACGTCTATGTCTCCCTGATCAAGGCCGTCGCGTTCGGATTCATCATCACGTCCTTCGGCTGCTACGCCGGCGTGCGCGCCCGCAACGGTGCCGAGGGCGTGGGACGCGCGATCGAGCACAGCGTACAGGCCTCGGCGGTATGCATCCTCATCTCGAACTTCCTGATCGGATTCGTCCTGCTTTGATTCTCGGTCCAATCGCCGATTAGGCTCCGCGAACCGAGCCAAGATCAAACGCCGTCTTGTCCAATTCACCGCGCCCTGTGTCCCTCAAGAATGTGATTCGATCCCGCTTCGCTCTCGGATTCGAATCGAATGTCGTGAAATACGAAGCCGCCCGGTCGCAAGCCCAAGAAATGAAAAGGCCTCGCTGGGCGAATGCCCAGCCGAGGCCCACACACGTTCGGGTACCCGAACCGTGATTCGATTCCGTTCCGTGCGAGGCGGGATGAGACGAAGCGACAAGCCCCCGACGGTGTACTCGCGTACATCGAGGGGGCTTGAAGCGAGTATCGCCCGCCGTAGCCAGGACAAGAATCGCGATTCGGCGGATGCAGTCGACGGGAAGCGGCCCCGACGGCGTCCGCTTTGGGACGTCGAGGAGCCGGTGACCGAGAATGCGCCGCCGAGCGCGATTCTTACATGTCCATGCCGCCCATGCCGCCCATTCCACCCATGCCGCCGCCCATGCCGCCGCCGGCGCCCTTGGCTTCCTTCTTCTCGGCGATGAGGCACTCGGTCGTGAGCAGGAGGCCCGCGATCGAGGAGGCGTTCTTGAGCGCGGTCTTGGTCACCTTGGCGGGGTCGATGACGCCCGCCTTGATGAGGTCTTCGTACTCGCCGGTGCGAGCGTTGAAGCCGAACGCGTCCTTGCCTTCCTTGACCTTGTTCGCGATGACGGAGCCTTCCCATCCACCGTTCTGGGCGATGATGCGGATGGGCTCTTCCAGAGCGCGACGGACGATCGAGATGCCGATCTGCTGGTCGGCGTTCTCGACCTTCAGGTTCTCAAGAGCCGCGATGGCGCGCAGCAGCGTGACACCGCCGCCGGCCACGACGCCGTCTTCGACAGCGGCGCGGGTGGCGTGCAAGGAGTCTTCCACGCGGGCCTTCTTTTCCTTCATCTCGGCTTCGGTGGCGGCACCGACGTTGATCACGGCCACGCCGCCAGCCAACTTGGCGAGGCGCTCCTGGAGCTTCTCACGGTCGTAGTCGGAAGTCGTCTCGTCGACCTGCTTGCGGATCTGGCCGATGCGGCCCTGGATGCCCTTGGCGTCGCCGGCACCTTCCACGATCGTGGTGTTGTCCTTGTCGATCGTGACGCGCTTGGCACGGCCGAGATCGTCGATGACGGCGTTCTCGAGCTTGAAGCCGGTCTCTTCGGCGATCACGCGGCCGCCGGTGAGGACGGCGATGTCTTCGAGCATGGCCTTGCGACGGTCGCCGAAGCCAGGAGCCTTCACGGCGGCGATCTTGAGGGTGCCGCGGAGCTTGTTCACGACGAGGGTCGCGAGGGCTTCGCCGTCGAGGTCTTCCGCGATGATCAGAAGCTGGCGACCCTGCTGGGCGACCTTCTCGAGGATCGGGAGGATGTCCTTCATCGACGAGATCTTCTTGTCGTGGATGAGGATCAGGGGCTCTTCCATCACGACTTCCATCGTGTCCGGATTGGTCACGAAGTAGGGCGAGACGTAGCCGCGGTCGAACTGCATGCCTTCGACGACATCGAGGGTGGTCTCGATGGACTTGGCCTCTTCGACGGTGATGACGCCGTCCTTGCCGACCTTCTCCATCGCGTCGGCGATGAGGTCGCCGATCGAGGAGTCGTTGTTGGCGGAAATCGAGCCGACCTGGGCGATTTCCTTCTTGCCAGCGACCTTCACGGAGACCTTGCTGACGTAGCCGATGGCGGCTTCGGCCGCGATGTCGATGCCGCGCTTGAGGTCCATCGGGTTCGCGCCGGCCGTGACGTTCTTCATGCCTTCGCGGACGATGGCCTGGGCGAGGACCGTGGCGGTGGTGGTGCCGTCGCCGGCGACGTCGGAAGTCTTGGAGGCGACTTCCTTGACGAGCTGTGCACCCATGTTCTCGTAGGCGTCCTCGAGCTCGATCTCCTTGGCGACGGAAACGCCGTCCTTGGTGACGATCGGCGAGCCGAACGACTTCGCGAGCACGACGTTGCGGCCCTTGGGTCCGAGGGTGACCTTCACCGCGTCGGCGAGCTTGTCGACGCCGCGCTTGAGGGCTTCACGAGCATCCTGATTGAACGTGAGCTGCTTTGCTGCCATGATGATTCTCTCCTGATGATCTTGTTTATGTCAGAAATTGTCGAGAACTTGTCGCGACGGCCGGCCGAACTTGTCGAGACCCGCCGTGCCAATCGTCCGCAGGCTTCGAGAGCCTCGACCAGCGACGTTTCTCAGTATTTGGCGAGGACGTCGGACTCGCGCATGATCAGCAGATCGCCGCCATCGACGTTGACCTCGGTGCCGGCGTACTTGCCATAGAGCACCTTGTCGCCGACCTTGAGCTCCATCTTCAGGATGGTGCCCTTGTCGTCCGACTTGCCCGGACCCACGGCGACGATCTCGCCGCGCTGGGGCTTTTCCTTGGCGTTGTCGGGGATGATGATGCCGCCAGCCGTCTTGGTTTCGGGCTCGAGGGCCTTGATCACGACGCGATCCGCGAGAGGGGAAAGAGCCATTTGTGAATCTCCAGGTTAGGGTTGATTACCGGCTTTAGCACTCACTTGAAGCGAGTGCTAACAGCGCAGAAGGAATTTATACGTCTTTCCGGCCAATAGTCAATAGCCGGGCCCCTATTTACCTGGATAACATGCGCTTACCGTACGTTTGACGCACCCGCTGGGACTTCGGCACGTGCAAAGCACGGTTTGTCCTGAACAAAGTCGAAAGGCCTGGTCCAGGGGTCGCGCCGCGTTTCTTTCGCTTTCGTCGCGGGGTGACGAATCGCTCCGGCCCTTAGCGCATCCGGATCGCGCGCAGCGTCTCCGCGTTGCCATCGGGGTCCGTGAGCATGAGCAGAGCCACCGAGGTCCCCAACTGCTCCGGCACGTGAAGAACCAGTCGTCCCTCGCGCGCCTGTCCATTCATCGTCGCGAGAACCGCTCCCGACGCCGAGACCCAACGAGCATTGTAGGTGCCGTCGCGCCCGACCGCGACTTCGGCCTCGCCGCCGATGGTCCGCAGCGGCAACAGGCGCGACGACACGCGAGGCTGGACGGAGGTCGATCCCAGTGCGGTGAGATAGAGAGATTCAAGGCCGAGCAAGGTCGAGCCATAGTCGCCGCCCCACTGGTAACCGGTGCGGCGCTCCTCGCTGACCGACATGAAGTCGTAGGTCTTGATGCCATCGCGATCGCAGAAGAACTGGCTGTCGTTCTCGACGTTGTAGAAGCGGTACCACATCGAGGCACCTGCGGAAGCCACGAAAAGGCCGCTGGAGAACTTCAGGTCGGACACCTTGGTCTTCTTGTACCAAGCGAGCGCGCCCTTCACGGCCTTCTGGACCGCGGCCGTCTGGTCGGGCCAACCCATCAGAAACGCGACCACTCCGACAGACTCGGAACCGGACTTGGATGCCAGCTCGTAGGCGCGAGCGCCCACCGGAGCGTAGGTGGATGGATCGTGCTGCGCGCACCAGACCGTGGGCGCTCCACCGTTGACGATCTGGGCCTTCACGGCGTAATCGACCGCCTTCGTCAGCGCCGTCTGCAATTTGGCCAAACTCGTGGAATCGGTGATGTCGGAGTCGAACGGAGCCTTCTTCGCGACCATGTCCTTGACCATCACCATCAAACGGGTCATGGCGTTGTCGTTGTAGGTCGCCATGTCCGAATAGTTGCCACGCTTGGGGTACACCTGGGGCCAGCCGCCGTTGGCGAGCTGCGAGGCGAGGACGAATCCCACCGCCTTCTGGAAGGAAGTCTTGAAGGTCTTCTTGTAGGAAGAGTTCGTCGTGGCCTTGTACTGGACTGCCAGCAGGCGCATTTCCTGGACGGTGGCGTTGTTGTCGTACATCCCCAGAGGCTCGCTATTGGTGCCGGTCCAGGAGGAAAGCGCCGCCGTGCCGTCCCAAGGACTCACGTACAGCACATCGTGAGCCTTGCTGAATCCGCCGTGCGTCATCTGCCAGGTGGTCAGATTGTACGTGTAGGTGTCCAGGCTCATGGTGCCTGCCGCCGTGGTCAGATCGCTGTAGCTGCGAAACTTGTCGAGAAACGACTCCACCTTGGCGGGCGGAGTGTAGGCCAAGGCGGCTCCGCCCAAGGCGGACATCAGAACGAATCCAAGCGCACGCGAGATATTCCGTACAGGGTACATGGGATCTGGACTTTCGATCGATTGGTAAAAAACCCTGAGCCGAACGAATCTACCGTCGATCCCACCGAATCCCTGCGTGTTGTCTCATTCTTCGTTGTCTGCGTTGTCTGGATCCATGACCTTTCCGAGTTGCATGGCAGCATCTTGCCTGACCCTGCGCGCCGACACCACGCGCAACGGCTATCGACTTCCTTCGCGCATCGAATTCTCCTGGGCAGCATTGCAGGACGACTTCGCCCATGTGGGCGAAGACGATTCCGTCGACGTCGGATTCACCGTCCCGAACTGGAGGCTCATCCACATCGCCCTGGGAGGCGACTATCTCGATGTCTCGTCGGCGACCCAGGACTACCGGATGCCCCTAGGCGCGAACCTTCACTGGTAGCGGAAGATCTCGATGCGGCGGTTGCGGGCGCGACCGTCCATCGTCCGGTTCGTGGCGATGGGGTTCAGCTTGCCGAAGCCGCGCGAACGGATGCGGTCGGCGGCGACGCCCTTGCCCAGGAGCGCCTGGCGCAAGGCCTCGGCACGCTTCTGCGTCAGGATTTGGTTCACGCGATCGGCACCCATGTCGTCGCTGTAGGCGCGCACCTCGATGCGGGCGCCGGTCTCGCCGCGCAGCCAGTCGGCCAGTTCCTGGATGGCCGCCGAGCTCTCGGAGAGGAACTCGTCGCCCCCTTCCTTGAACCACACGCGATCGGCGATCATGGACTGCGAGACCTTCAGCGAAATATCGGGGCAACCGTCGTCGTCCTGGAATCCGTTGACAGTTTCCGGCACGTTTGGGCATTTGTCCTTGGCGTCCGACACGCCGTCCTGGTCGTTGTCGAGATCGGGACAGCCATCGCCATCCTGGAATCCGTCGCGATCCTCGGCCTCGCGGGGGCACACGTCGGCGGTATCGGGAATGCCGTCCTTGTCGTTGTCGAAGTCGGGGCAACCGTCGTCGTCCTGGAAGCCGTCGCGATCCTCGGCGATGTTCAGACACTTGTCCTTGGCGTCCGGCACACCATCCTGATCGTTGTCGAGATCGGAGCAACCGTCGTCGTCCTGGAATCCGTCGCGATCCTCGGCCACATTCGGACACTTGTCCTTGGCGTCGGCAATGCCATCCTTGTCGTTGTCGAGATCGGAGCAACCGTCGTCGTCCTGGAATCCGTCGCGATCTTCAGCCACATTCGGACACTTGTCGCGCAAGTCGACCACGCCATCCTTGTCGTTGTCGGGATCGGGGCAGCCGTCGTCGTCTTCGAAGCCATCGCGATCTTCGGGCGCGGTCACGCAACGGTCGCGCTTGTCCTCCACGCCATCGCGGTCGGCATCGCGCACGGGATCCAGACGATAGGCGGCGGCAAGACCCGCCGACACGAGTTCATCCCGGCGATCGAAATAACCGGAACCATGGCGACGGCCGTCGAGGACGTCGTCGGGAATCGAAAAGGCCTGCGATTCGCCCCATGCGAGCAGGGAAAACTGGGGGCCGATCACCCACTCGGCACCGACTTCGACGGGCACGAGGAGGACCCATTCTTCGGTGACCTTGGCAGACGAGGCGAACGGCTCAGAATAGCCCGAAACCCATGCACCCGTGATGCCGGCGGCGACACGGGGACGAACGGGACCACGGTGCCACTGGAGGATGCCATCGAGACCCGCTCCCATCAGGTGGCTGCGGAAATGTTCGCTTCCGACCTGGGCTGCCTGCGAACGCATCATGACGCGCAATGCGAACGCTTCTCGTGCATGCCATTCCGAAAAGGCGCGCAAGGCGGGACCCCATGCCGTACCGTGATCGCCCTGGACACGTGTGGCTCCGACGCCCCAACCAAGCGAAATGGTGCCGTCCAGCCTGGGTGGCGGCAACGGCGGCAAGGAATCGGCCGAGGCGATGGCGAGCGCGAAAAGAAGTGCATGCATGACGAACTCAAGTCTCCCGGTCGAGCACGGGAATACCCGACGCCGCAAGCATACGTTTCAGACGCGCTTCCCAGCAAGGAAAGCTTGCTGGAGAGTCGGGATAACTGGTCAGATGCCGCCGCAGGCGCACGAAGTGGAAAAGTCCTCGGGCCAGCGTGAAAGCCAGACGCGGACGCGTCGCCATGGACCCCACCATGCGCACAAGTGGCGGAAGCGCGCGCAAATCGAGCTTGTAGAGGGCCTCCACCGTGCTTGGTTCGGCATGCTTCACCAGCGCGTCGAAATCGGACTGCGAAACCGCCTGGAGCATGGGGCGCAAGGCTTCCTGAGCCGCGAGTCCCGCACCGTGATGCCAGATGCGCTTCTGCCAGCAGTAGCGGAGATACGCGGAGTGGTAGCCCCACAACCGCTCCACCGTGGCACCGCCCTGCGAAAGAGCCTGCACGACCTGAAGCGCAGCCAAGTGTCCCGAAAGCATGGACGAGTGGATGCCTGCGCCATCGAGGGGCCCCACGCAGCATGCCGCATCGCCGCAAGCGAGGAAACCGGGCGCGACCGCGCAGGAAAGGAACGTGCGTGCCGGAAGGAAGGCGCCTCCCGCGACCTCGCGCTCCTTCACGCGCATGCCGCGAGCGCGCATGTCGGCCTCGAGGCGTCGCGCCCAGGGAAGCGTGGCGGCAAGGCCCCCGATTCCCGCGTTCACCCGCGTAGGCGAAAAGGGAAAGTACCACACGTAGCCACCGTTGGAAGCGGCCAGGTCGTAGGTGATCGCGATGTCGTCGGGATGGGAGACGGGTTCTTCCAGGACCACGTTTTCGCGGTACGCGAAGGCCATGCGGCCGGCCTCTCCACGGCGTTCCAAAAATTGTCCGGGAAGGTCCACGCGAGCGCGAAGACCAGTGCCGGCGCCCGACGCGTCGATGCAGCAGCGGGCGCGGAATTCGCCATCGCTCGAGCGAACGCCCACGACGGCGCCGTTGTCGATGATCCAGTCCTGCACCCGCAGGCCGCAGCGCAGTTCGGCGCCCTCCGCCAGAGCCGCGTCGCGCAGGATCGCTCCCATGCGGGGACGATCGACCATGGCACGCGAACTCGTCGTGGGCGGAATGCGCAGGAATCCTTTCCAATCGGAGGTGTAGACGCGCCCGCCCAGACCACGCGAAACCACGGACGGCTCGAGATCGACTCCGAGGACTTCGCGCGTCCAGTCGAGCTCCATCGACTCCATGCAATCGCCGCAGATCTTGTGGCCGATGCGTTCGAAGGGCTTGCGTTCGAGAACGAGGACGGAAAGGCCAGCCTTGCGCGCGGTGATCGCGACGGCACAGCCGGCCGAACCCGCGCCGACAACGATGAGATCGTGGGAATTCGACATGGAGGGGAAAACGTAGAAGAAGAATCCGACCAGCGACGTCCGTGTATCTTCGATGCGATGCACGACAACGATCCGACCACCTTCACACGATACCAGAAGATGGTCGTGGCCCTCCTGGCCTTCCTCCAGTGCACCGTCGTCCTGGACTTCATGATCCTCTCGCCTTTGGGTCCCATGGTGATGCCCCAGCTGGGGATCGGTGCCAAGGCGTTCGGCTTCGTCGTGAGCGCCTACGCTTTCAGCGCCGGCATTTCCGGACTGCTGGCGGCGGGATTCGCCGACAGATTTGACAGAAAACGTCTTCTTCTGACGTTCTACTCGGGATTCATCCTGGGAACCGTCCTGTGCGGCATCGCTCCCAACTACCACTTCCTGCTGGTCGCCCGCGTGGTCACCGGACTCTTCGGCGGCGTGATCGCCTCCATCAGCTACGCCATCGTGGCCGATCTTTTCCCGCTCTCCACCCGCGGGCGCGTGATGGGAACCATCCAGAGCGCCTTCGCCGCGAGCATGGTGATGGGCATCCCCGTCGGACTGTTCCTGGCCAACCACTTCGGATGGAACGGGCCTTTCCTCATGATCGCCGCCGTGGGACTGCTCGTGGGACTTCTGATCGCGTCCAAGCTCCAGCCCATCCGCGGGCACTTGGTGGCGGGGAGCGCCCACCGTCCTCTGGTGCACCTGTTCAAGACAGCCACCAACCGCCACTACATGGTGGGATTCGCCGCCACCATGCTGGTGGCCACGGGCGGCTTCATGCTCCAGCCCTTCGCCAGCAACTTCGCGGTCCACAACCTGGGCGTGTCGCTCGACCACCTTCCCATGATGTACATGGCCGCCGGCATCACGGGCATGGTGGTGGGGCCGCTCATGGGCCGCGTGGCCGACAGGATCGGCAAATTCCGTCTCCTCGCCATCGCGTCGGCGGCGGGCATGTTCGTGGTCCTGTGGTGGACCAGCCTCGACGCCATTCCCTTCTGGCTCGCCATCGTCGGCAACTGCGTCCTGTTCGCGACCATCAACGCCCGCCAGGTATCCACCATGGCTCTGATCTCGGGCGTGCCCGACGCGGGCGATCGCGGCGCCTACATGTCGGTGAGCTCCTCCATGCAGCAGTTCGCGGGAGCCGTATCGTCCTCCGCATCGGGCCTGATCGTGGTCCAGAGCGCGTCGGGACGGATCGAGAACTACCACGTGCTGGGGTGGGTGGTGTTCGGCGCCATGGCGCTCACCCTCGTCCAGATGTGGAACGTGAACCGGATGGTGGTCCGCAAGAACGCCTCGCGCTCCTGATCGCCAAAGCGAGACAAAAACCGTCTCCCACGGGAATCGCCTATTTTTGAGGCCCATCCAACGGGGGACATCCGCGTGAAACTTGGCACTCCTCTCTCTCCTTCGGCCATCCGCGTCCTTCTCCTGGGCTCGGGCGAACTGGGCAAGGAAGTCCTGATCGCCCTCCAGCGTCTGGGCTGCGAGACCATCGCCGCCGACCGCTATCCCGATGCGCCCGGACACCAGGTGGCTCATCGCGCCCATGTGCTGGACATGACCGACCGCAAGGCCATCCGCGAGCTGGTGGAACGCGAACGTCCGCATCTCATCGTCCCCGAAATCGAAGCGATCGCGACCGACGAACTCGTCGCGATCGAAGCCGAAGGCCTCGCCCAGGTGATTCCAACGGCCCGCGCCACGAAGCTCACCATGAACCGCGAGGGCATCCGCCGACTGGCCGCCGAAACGCTCGACCTTCCCACCTCGCCCTACGCCTTCGCCAGCTCCCTCGAGGAAATGCAAGCCGCCATCGACGCGGGGATCGGCTATCCGTGCGTCATCAAGCCCGTGATGAGTTCGTCGGGCAAGGGACAGTCGGTCGTGACGTCGGCCTCCGAACTCGCGGCCGCGTGGGACTACGCGGCCAAGGGCGGACGTGTGGACCAAGGGCGCGTCATCGTCGAAGGATTCGTCGATTTCGACTACGAGATCACGCAGCTCACGGTGCGCGCCCGCGACGACAAGGGCGGTACGGGCACGTATTTCTGCGAACCCGTCGGCCATGTGCAGGTGCGCGGCGACTATGTCGAAAGCTGGCAGCCACATCCCATGAGCGAAATCTCGCTGGCGCGCACGCGCGAGATCGCCGGCAAGATCACCGCCGAGCTCGGCGGACTCGGCATCTTCGGCGTGGAGCTCTTCGTGAAGGGCGACATGGTCTGGTTCTCCGAGGTGAGCCCGCGCCCGCACGACACGGGTCTGGTCACCCTCGGCACGCAACGTCTTTCCGAATTCGAACTGCACGCCCGCGCCATCCTGGGCCTTCCCGTCGACACGACGCTGCGCCGCCCCGGAGCGAGCGCCGTGATCTACGGCGGGGTCGAAGCGCGATCGGTGGTCTTCGAAGGCGTCGAGAAAGCGCTCGAGGTGCCGGAATCCGACATCCGCTTGTTCGGAAAGCCCGAATCGTTCACGCGCCGCCGCATGGGCGTGGCCTTCGCCACCGCCGACGACGTGCGGACGGCACGCGAACGCGCGAAGGCCTGCGCCGCGAAGGTGAGGCCGATCGCCGCCGATTGAGCCATGTCGAGATCTGCGGCGCATGCGGCTGGTTTCGAGCACATCGAACCAGCCGCTCGATCGGCTACCGCCCTCTCGTCGGACGCGGCGGATCCTTCAGCTCGATGGCCGGGCCCTCGGTGGCGAAGAAGCTCAGGTTGTCGACGTCCACCGCGCCTTCGCCTTCGCCATCGGCGCGAAATTGCAGCGCGCGCAGCTTCGACGGATCGAACGCCCCCTGGTCCTTGCCCCAACCGGCCTGATCGAAGTCCTCCCAACGGATCCAGATGCGCCTCCAGGAACCGTTCGTGTTGGGAAGCTCGTACTGGAAGTCGTCGTAATCCGTCACCGTGGAGGTGAGCGCCTGAAAGAGGAATTTCGACGTCGCGCCGCTGTGCCGCGTACGCAGATCGAACACGATCCCGCGGAAATCCTTCCATTGGTCCTTCCACGGCGCCGACGTGATGTTCAAGCCCGCGAGCGCGAAGTTCGGGTAGTTCTGCGTGGGCGGCTGGACGATCCTGAATGTCGCCGCGAAGTGCCCGCCGTTGACGTCGTTCTCGTGCGAGACGGTCATGTTCGTGCCGTTGGCACCATTCCCGTAGGTCCACCAGGACTGCCCGTGCGGCGCCAGCATGGCGGAACTGTTGAAGTGGTCGATCTCCTCGACGGCGCGCGGAACGTCCTCGTGCGAGTAGACCACGGGCACTGCGACGGTATCCTTGCCACCGCAGCGGAACACGAGACTTAACGTCAAATTCTGCCCACGCGGAAGAAGGGATGCCGGGATGCGCGCCACCACGCCTTCGTACGAACCGTCCCAGGCTCCATCGAAGGATTCGAGCGCGACCGGCTTGCCGCCCGGAACGGACCAGCTCGCCCCCTCGATGCGCCGCCCTTCGGCCTTGACCGACGCCGAGAGCACGAGCGTGTCGGTGGGGAGCATGCGCGCGGGAGTCCACGACGCGTGCAGGAGCTTCGGCGCCTCCTTCCCGGGAGTCCCGATGCGGACGATGCAGACCGACAGCGGCGGCACCACGACCACCGAATCGTTCTCGGAAAGCGCTTTCGCCGTGGGCCCGAGGTTGGGGACGGCGCGCGCTTGCGACGTGTGGTCGCTCCAGCGATAGTGGTCGGGACCCCAGGTCAGGAGCTCTGCGACATTCGCTCCCTTGGAGACCTTCAGGCCCATCGCTTTCGCCGTGGGCACGAGGAGCGTCTCGGGCTGCGCCGAAGGATTGGTGGCAAGAATTGACCAGACCCGATCCTTGACGGAAACCGTCACACGCTGGATGGAACTCTCGGCCTTCTGCGGCACCACTCGGGCGCCGTCCATCATCCAGGTTCGCACCATCAGATTTCCCCAGAAGGCGCCGGTGGGTGGTTCGCCCATCTCGGAACGCAGACCTCCGCGTCCTGGCGTGAAGATGCGCAACGAGCCGTAGCTCTCCAGCGCGGAGCCGTCCGGATTCATGGGGTCGCCGCCGCTGGGCTCCCACAGCACGGAAGCGGCGCGATCGGGGAAGCGCGACCAGAGATCCTGGAGCATCATCGCCACGACCACGCCGTTCACCTGCTCGAGCGTGAGGGAAGTGACCTTCACCGTGGAGTTGAATTCGGAAAGCGACACGCGGCGCGACTCGGGTTCGTCCAGATGCCGGGCGGCCATGGCCTTCAGCGTGTCGAAGGCGATGCCCATGCCCTGCGCCATGTACAGCATCTTCTCCATCGAGGGCGAACCCGACTCGAACCAGTACGGGTAGCTGTGCAGATCGATGCCATCGAGAAGACGTTTCTTGTCGGCGCGCTCGATCGCACCGATGCGCGCGAGGAACGACTCCATCCACGTGAGCCCGTCGCCGCGGCCGCTGCCGCGCGTCGTGCCGCCGGGAGGCGCGATGAACTCGATGGAGAACGTGCCCGGTCCGTACACCTCGATGCCGGGATCGACCGCCTTCATGGCGCGCGCGAACATGGCGAAGCGGGCCGCGTACTGGGCGGGATCCACGGGGCCCCCGTCTTCCCACACCCCATCCAATTCGTTCCCCACATGCCAGCGGCGGATGCCGTACTTCTTCACCACGTTGGCATAGCGAACCCACGCGGCCGCTTCCTCCGGGGTACCGGTGCCGAAGTTCACGCAGATGAGCGCCTCGGAGCCGGGAATGGTCTTCATCCACTGCGCGAACTTGTCGAAGGTCCACTCGGGAACCCAGTCGGCCCGCACGGTGTTGCCGGGATGCGCCGAGATGGCGACGACTTTTGTCTGTCGGCGGCTGTCGGGGACATTCGTCGTGATCTGCGAGCCCTTGTGGAACAAGCGCACTTCGCGCACCTGCACGCCTTGGGGTGCGGCCAGAGGGCGGATCGCCACGAACCTGCCCGCGCCATCCTTCAGGCGGAGCGCGGTGCGCCCGCCAGAGATCTTGCCCAGATCGGATAGCGTCTTCCAGTACTTCGGGTCGGCCTGATGAGGTTGAGGCCATGCGGAACCAGTCCATTCCTGAATGCGCAGGGAAGTCGGACGTCTGGCTCCCCAGAGGATCTCGATGGAGTCGAAAGCGCGGTCGGCGCCCAGGTCGAGGACGGCCCAAGGCAGAATGGAATCCTGGATCGTCTCGGCCCACCACATCGAGGCCGTGTCTCCGTCGGTGAGAAGCGATGGCAGATGGGCGTCGTAGTTGTCCTTCGTGGTGCCACGCCACTTGCTGCGCACGATGATGCCGGGCTTGACCTCCTTGGCGTCTGGATGCCAGATGCCGACGGAATCGTAGGAGCCCGCGCCGTTCCAGTGGTACTCGTTGGAAAGCGTGCCGTTGGGAAAGCGGTAGAGCCGGAAGCCGCCGCGACGGAAGCCCTCGGCCCACACGTCGTAACGAGCAGGGCTGTTCCAGACCGGAGCCGCCGTGCCCAGACCGGAAAGATCGAAGGTGCCGGCAGGGGGTGCCGACAGATCGACTCGCGTGGCCGCAAAGAGCGCGACAGGAGCGAGAAGCAGGATCCACTGAGATTTCATGATGGTTTCTCCAACGCGGGCACACTCCATGGCGCCCCTTTTTCAAGGTGCCTCATATTGTCGGAAATTTCCGCGACATTTGTCCGCCAAAGCCTCCGCATTCGCCTTGCAAGCGATTTGCGCAATCTTCAACGGCTTTTTGCAAAGCCTCGGGTTTGTCAATACGATCGCCTGCGGACATCTCCACGTGGCTAGCTAGACAGACAGTGTCCTAGCGATTCGGGCTCCAGCAACCCTCTTCCTCGAAGCCCGGACGGGGAGACGTCCTACAGGCTCTGGTCGATCAGCGCGAAGAAGCCCTCCGCCTTGGCCAATTCCACCTTGAGCGATTCGCCCAGATCCGGGATGTCCAAAGGCGTGAGGCCGATGATCTCGAGGATGCTCGCATCGACCGGCCACTGGCACACGCCGACGAAAGCGGCGAAGCCGCTGACTTCGGAGAGATGGCTGGCGAGATGGATGACGCACGACTGCTCGACCCAGGTCTTCGAATCGCGGGGAAAGATGTGGTTGGCGATGGGAATGCGCAGTTCGTCGGGGAGGCCCCACTTCTCGCAAAGCATTCCACCCAGAGCCGCATGGTCGGTTCCCAGCATTTCGCGTTCGATCATCGGAAGGGGCTTCGCATCTTCCTCGGCGGCGGCGACAAGGGCGGCTTCGTATTCGGACTGGACGGCCGAATCGAGGATCATCACCCCGATCTTGTGCAGAAGACCCGCCATGAAGAGAGCTTCCGTATCGAGCCCCAGACGGCGCCCCAGTTTGCGCGAGAGGAGTCGGGCCGCCAGCGCCGTGGCGACGGAGTGGCGCCACACGCCGCGACGGTCGACGCTACCGCGTCCACCGCGCCCCAGGATCTTCATGACCGAAGCCGACATCACGAGGCTGCGGACGGTCTGGAAACCCAGGATCACGATGGCTTGGTCCACCGAGGAGATCGTACGGGGGATTCCGTAGAATGCCGAATTGGCCAGACGCAGAACCTTGGCGGAAAGGGCAAGGTCCTGTCCGATGAGGCGTGCGGCCTGTTCGGCGCTCGCATTGGGCTGGTTCAGGATTTCCAAGGCACGAGCGACGATCGCCGGAAGGGTGGGCACCTGCCCCAGACCTTCGACGATGGCCTTGTACTTGTCCGGTACGGTTGCAGTGGTCATCGAGAGTGATGATCCCATTTCGGACACCCGAGGGCAAGACGCCCTCCGATGGAATTCACGAGGGCGCGATCGGACTTGTCGTCAGGCTGCCGCCGTTGCCATTGCCATTGATTGAATCGCCAAAGCCGGGAAAACCTCGCCACACCGGCAACGAATTCCACGGTACGGGCAGAATGGTGATCGTGGAATCGAATGGCTTGATCGCCCTCATGCTCCCTGCCTGCCCGGGGACCAGGACGGAAAAGCTGTCGGTGCAGATCAAAGGAGGCTTCTGCACGAAGTGGCTTCCAGAAAATCCGATGGCGCTTTGCGCGAAGCTCGAACACGGAAGCGACATCCGTCTTGTACGTCCGAGGACAATCCGGATGGTATCGTGCCGAGCGGGGTCGAGGAAGCGTACGAAGCCGGCCAAGGTGTCGCCAAACCATGCCTCGATTCCAGCGCCCTCTGTCGCCTTCGAAAGCGTGACCTCGCCGGAGAAGCCCGCGATCGCACTGTCGAGGGCGGTCGTTGTCAGCGAGGAATCGCTCGATCCCTGCACCAGCCACACGCGGGCGCCGACGAGATAGCGTCCCGACGAATCGACGACGACGGCCTGCAGATCGGAAGTCTCGAATCCGCCACCAGCCACGCTTTCGGAGGAAGAGTTTCCGGAGCAACCTCCGAAAACGAATCCAGCGAAGAGAAACGCGGCAAGCTTCGTATTCATGATTCGGACCCCCGGTCCACGACTCCCACAGGAAATGCCTGGATGTTCACCTGGATCACCCGATCGGCATCGCGATCTTCGCGGGCCATGTCGAGGATCTCACGACGCATATGTCGGAATCGGTCCCTCAGACGTTCAAACGTCGCGGGAGAAAGTGTGACGGTGAGCGTCGAGATCGAGCGCTCTTCGCGCGTGAACCGGTCGATCGATTCGATCCCGAGGCGCAAGGTGTCCCTGCGGAAGGTGTCGATGGCGGCGGCGGCGAGCTCTCCCGTGGAGATCACCGCTTCGGTCTTGCGCCAGAAGCCGCGCTCGTCCTTCTTGGCAAGATGCAGGCGTTCCAGGATCTCCAGGGCGCGCTTGGCCTGCGCCACCGTGATCGAAGGCCGGAGCATCTTCGCGAGATGCTTCGGATCGCCGTCGCAATCCACGAGATCGAGGAGTTCGCGCACGGCCACGACCCACCAGTTCTCGCAGAATTCCACCTGCTCGGCCTCGAGCTCGGGGACGCGCCCCTTGCGCCAAGCCACGATGCGATCGAGGAACAACGCGCGCTCCTCGTGGCTTTTCGCCTGGTCGAAGAGAACGAGGTGTTCGAAATAGCGCGTTTCGGGACGGTTCAGGCGGAAGATCTCGGCCAGACGCAACCCCGCCGACGGCGTTAGATTCGCTTCTCCAGACAAAATCCGCCCAAAGAAAGCCGAACTCGAGAATCCTGCGCGCGTGGCGATGGCACGGTGGGAGAACCGCTTGTCGGCCGTCTTCCTCTCGTTCCAAGCGTCGGAGAGGTACTTGCGGTAGTCGGTGTAGGCAAAGATGTCGACCATGCTCGCTCCTTGCTGGAATCTAGATCCGCGGGGATCGACCGGAAGGGAATACGCCTTCGCGGACGGATCGTGTGATCTCGCGGGAGTCATCGCGGCGGTCCCGGCGGCATGAAGCCGGCATCCGCCATCAGCGGGCGCATCGCAGAGAGGACGTCCTTGGTCCGCCCAAACCCCCAATCCACCGGGATGCCGGTCGTGTTGCGGCAAGCCGGATTGTCGAAGACGACGAACGCTCGCACCTCGGGAAAAGCCCCATCGCGCAGACTCGCGATCGCATCGCGCCACCAGTCCGACCGGTCGCCACCGTAGTTGGTGGTTCCAACTTCGGCGAGAATCACAGGCTTTCCGAAATGCTTCACCGGTTCCAGCTGGTGCGCGAGGAGAGTACGGAAGTCGACCCAGGAGTTCCGTTCTTCCATCGTGCCGTAGTTGAAGATGTCGAGCCCGATCCAGTCGACCCACTCGCGCCCCGGCCAGGAGAGCGTATCGAGCGCGTCGTAGGGCGTCCAGACGAAGGCCGCGTTGCGTGCTCCTTCGGCGCGGAAGAGATCGACGATGTGACGCCAGGCCGCGATCTGGATCGCGGGGGAGTTTCCGTGCGGCGAACTCCATCCGTACCAGGGGTTTCCCAGTTCGTGGAGCGGGCGGATCAGGATCGGCTTGCGCGAGCGCACCACCGCGCGCGCCCAGGAGCGGATGTAGCGGTCGTAGTCTCCACGCGCGACCAGCACCATGCTCGACTCGGGATCGAGGACGGCGTCGTGCCGGAAGTCGGAAAGCCACGGCTCCCAGGTGATCATCGAGACGACGCCCGCGCGGTCGATGCGGTCGACAGCCTCCGATTTGAATTCGTGTTCCGAGCCATCGCCCCACGACTGGTACCACGAAACGATCCTGGGATCCACCGAAAGGCTGTCCGCGATCGTGTAGTAGCGTTCGTGGCTCCAGGGAAGCTCGGGACGGTACATGCCCCACAGGCGCTTGCCGCGAGGCGGCACGAGGGACGCATGTTCTTCCACGAGGCGGCACTCCACCTGCCGGTACCACGCTTCGCGGGCGAAGTGCGAGACGGTTTTTGTCACCGACACGTAGGCGAAGCCCAGGGACGACAGGCCGACGAGCCCCCAGAGGACGGGCGAGCGACGCAGGACGCGGATCACGATGCGACCTCCGGGAGACGGGGACGGAACCAACCGCGGATGCCGAGCCAGGCGGCCGGGAGCAGCATGAGGGCGTTGAGACCCGCGAAGGCGATCATGAGCCACGTGCCGTCGTCGATGCGATGGTAGCGCAGCGGAACCCAGAGGATCGCGAGCAGGGACAGGACGATGACGACCCAGTGCGGCGAGACGAGCGCCGGGATGGGCTTGTCGGAGCCCTCCTTGGGCGTAGGGAGGTACGGCACCTTGCGCCCCGTCGCTCCAAAGACGAATCCGAGGAGATACACGTGCCAGGTCGCCTTCTCCAGGAGCATCGAGCGCCAGGGAATGCCCTTCTCCTCGCGGTGCGTGTACCAGCGCTGCGCCAGGAGGTACATCCCCGTGCTCACGGCAAGATACGGCGCGAGATGGATCAGGAATCCGGTGAGAGGCATCTGGACGGCGTAGACCTGGAAGAACAGGCACAGGATCGGAAGGAAGAGGTTCAACGCCTGGGCGAGCCCGCCGAGGTAGTAGGTGCTCGCGGCGACGTAGTGCAGACGCGAGACGGGATCGAAACGGCGAAAGAGCTTCGGGACTTCGCGGAACATCAGGTACGACATTCCCGTCGCCCACTTGAGCTGCTGCTTCCAGAACGTCCCGAGATCGGTGGGGACGAGTCCCTCCGAGCCGCGCCAGGGGAGGTAGACGCTGTTCCAGCCTTCGGCATGGATGCGCATGCTCGTGAGAGCGTCTTCGGCCAGGTGCTCGGCGTGTCCGCCGATCGAGTCGAGAGCGGCGCGCCGGAAGGTGCAGTTCGCGCCGATCGCCGTGGGGATGCCCAATCCGTGCAGGCCCATCTGCGTCGATCCGTAGAAGCCGAAAGTCTGTTCGGCCGCGCCCCACGCGACCCAGTTCTCGCGCAGGTTGTAGTACGCCTGGACCACCTGGACAAATCCCGTCTCGGAATCGTCGAACCAGGGGAGGACGCGCACGAGGAAGTCCGGCTTCGGGATGTGGTCGGGATCGATCACCAGGACGAACTCGGCGCGCGACAGGTTCTTGAGGCAATGGTTGACCTTGCCGGCCTTCGCGCCCTGGACGCCGCGGCAGTCCACGTGCTCGACGCCGAGCCGTTCGCAAAGCGCGTGCAGCGCGGGATCGTATCCTCCGTCGAGCAGGTAGGCCTTGTTCAACCGTTCGATCTTCACGATCGCCTCGAGCGTCTTCTCGAACATCGCGTAGGGTTCGCCCGGCATCGCCGTGGTGAACACGTCGGCCACGCGATCCTCCACTTCCGGATCGTCGGACCGGAGGTCGCGCGGATGGGCCGCCCAGAGGTAGATCCACCAGCTGTAGAGAGAGCGCACCGGATTCCAGAAGACCGCGAACGTGAGGAGCGCGAACAGGATCGGCGAACGGCGTCCCCCCGAAAGGAACCAGTACTCCGCGAAGTAGAGGAAGGCCTGCACGCCGATGGCGGCGAGGAGGAGCATCTCCAACCGTTCGCGCCAGGGCACGCGCGGCTCGATCTCCCGCTCGCGTCCCGCGTGCCGGAGCCGGATGTTTTCGCTGTTCCCCGCCCGGTCCATCATTTCACCCAGGAAAGCTTCTCGAGACGATCGCGCAGGCGCCAGTCGTCGGGATGCTTCTGGATGGCCTGGGTGTAGACGGCGCGCGCGGTGTCGTACTTGCCCTGCCATTCGAGGACCTGCCCCTTGAGAAGGCTCGCCTGGACGTTCCCCGGAATGGAACGAAGGACGGAATCCGTCACGGCGATGCACCGCGCGAAATCCTTCTTCCAAGCCGCGATCTGCGCGATGTAGAGGCGGGCGGAAGTGGCCCAGGAGGAAGGCGTGTCGGGATCGTTCGCCACGGCGAGGAATTCGGCCTCGGCCTTGCCGAAATCCTGGAGGTACACGTGGATGTTGGCCATCCGGGTCATCGATTCCCAGGGGCGCTGTTCCTTCCTGATCCTCTTCGCGTCGACGGTCGCCACGATGTCGCGCGCGGCGGCGAAGCTCTTCTTCCAGACCATGACCTCGGCGATCCGAAGCTGGATGCGCGGATCCTTCGGAGTCTTCGCGGAGGCCTTCTGCAGGTACGCGAGGGAGGAGTCGGCGATGCCGGCCCCGTGGTACAGGAACGCGGCGATGCGCACGAGTTCGTCGCCCTTGGCGCCGCACGTCTTCGATTCGTTCTGCGCCACCGTGAACTGCCCGTCCTCGACGAGCTGCACGACCTTCTCCTCGCACGTCCCGGCGCAGGCGGTGAACACCGCGACAAGAAGCACCAGCACCATCCTCTTCATGAGATCCTCCCTTTTTCGAACGTTTCCCTCAAGCCGTCCTCGAGCGCGACTTCCGCGCTCCATCCCGTAAGCGCCGAAAGCTTCGCCGACGCGACGGCGTAGTCCCATACTTCGTTCCCGCGATACGGAAGATCGCCAACACCCAGCAGGTCGGATCGACCCGCGCATGACGCCAGGATCCGTCCAATCTCGACCATCGGGACGCCTCGCCCCGTCCCGACGTTGAAGACTCCGGCCGCGTCGCCGCCCGCGAGCGAAAGGATCGCGCGAGCCACATCCCGCACATGCACGAGATCGCGCCTCTGCGCGCCTTGCGTCATCGGGAAGCGGCACCCGCGATGAAGCGCCTCCACCAGGGACGGCACGAACATCGAACCCTTCTGTCCGGGACCGTAGATCACCGCCGGACGCAGCACGACGGGCACCACCAGACCGCGGCGCGCGAAGGCGCGCACGGTCTCTTCGGCGAGGTGCTTCGTGAACGCGTATTCGTCGGCGGGACGCGTCTCCATCGCTTCGTCGAAGGGGGCCGACTGGTTCCCGTAGACGAGAGCCGACGAGGCCAGCAGGAAGCGCACGGGAGCATCCTTCGCGATCCCCGACGAGGCGATCGCGTCGAGCAGGTTCCACGTGCTGGCGAGGTTCGCCGAAAGAAGCGCCGCGCGATTCCCCGCCGATCCTCCCTTGCCCGTCCACCCGGCCAGATGGATCACGATCTCGGGGCGGACGCGCTCGAGGATCGCGTGGATCTGATCCGGATCGGACAGGTCGCTTGTGACGGTTTCCGTCTCCATGGAATCCGGCACCGCCCCTTCCGGAAACCCGAGGTCGAGCGCCGTCCACAGGTGCCCCGATCCGACGGCTTCCGCGAGGAGGTTGCGGCCAACGAATCCCGCCGCGCCGGTGAGAAGAACGCGTGACACGGTCAGATTCCGACCACGCCGGCGTCGCGCGCGTCGCGGACGTAGCGTTCGATGTCGGCGAGACTCTCCGTGGCCTGGCGTTCCGTCCAGGCGCGGTACCACGAGGCGGTGACCTCCACCGTGTCGAGCCCGCTCCACACGGGCTTCCATCCCAGGCGTTCCTTCGCCTTCGAGCAGTCGAGCTTGAGAAGTCTCGCCTCGTGCGGCGCATTCGGATCCGGCTTGAACTCCACATCCACGGCGTCCCAGGCCTTCTCCATGCGCTCCACCACGACGCTCACGGGAACCACGCCGTCGGCATCGGGTCCGAAGTTCCACCCCTGGGCGAATTCCGACTTCCCTTCCAGGAGCTTGCGCCCCAGGAGCAGGTACCCGCACAGAGGTTCGAGCACATGCTGCCACGGTCGCGTGGATCCGGGATTGCGGATGGACGCCTTCGATTTCGACGCCGCCGCCCTCATGAGATCCGGAATCAGGCGATCGGCGGCCCAGTCCCCGCCGCCCACGACGTTGCCGGCGCGCGTGGTGGCGAGCAGCGTGTCGTGCCCCGTTCCATGCAGCTCCACGGGCCAGAAACTGTCACGATAGCTCTCGGTCGCGATCTCGGCGCAGGCCTTCGACGCGCTGTACGGGTCGTAGCCCCCGAACGGATCGTTCTCGCGGTAGCCCCATTCCCACTCGCGGTTCTTGTACACCTTGTCGGTCGTGATGCTCACGATGGCCCGCACCGAACCCGCCTTGCGGCAGGCTTCGTAGACGTTCACGGATCCCACGACGTTGGTCGCGTAGGTCTCGGCGGGAATGCGGTAGCTCTCGCGCACGAGCGGCTGCGCCGCGAGGTGGAAGACGATCTCCGGACGGAAATCGGCCACGGCCTTGGCGATCGCTTCGGCGTCGCGGATGTCCCCGAGCGTTTCCACGACGGGGAGTCGGAGCAGGCTCCAGTGCGACGGATCGGTCGGGGCCGGAAGAGAATAGCCCGCGACCTCCGCGCCCATTTCGGAAAGCCACAGCGCCAGCCAGCTTCCTTTGAATCCGGTGTGCCCGGTCACGAGTACGCGTCGTCCCGCGTAGACGCTTCCGAACAGATCGCGCATGGCCGTCACCAGACCTTCCAGGGAGCCTGCCCCTGCCTCCACATGTCGTTGAGCGTGGTGTAGTCCTTGTAGTGGTCCATCGCGTGCCAGAATCCGGTATGGCGCACCATTCCGATCCTGCCGGTCTCGACCAGGGAACGGAAGGGGCGGTTCTCGAGGACCGTGGCGTCGTCGTCGATGTGCTTGAAGATCTCGCGGGTGAAGCAGAAGAATCCGCCGTTGATGAAGCCGGGAAGGACAGGCTTCTCGCGGAAGCTCGTGATCCTGCCCGCATCGTCGGATTCGACGATTCCGAAGGTCGTGGGAAGATGCACGCCGACCATGGTCGCGACGTTGTTCGCCGCGACGTGGTGCTTGAAGACGCCCGGAATGTCGACGTCCGACACGCCGTCGCCGTAGGTGCAGAAGAAGTGGTCCTGGTCGATGTAGCGCTCGATGCGCTTGATGCGGCCACCGGTCATCGTGTCGGCCCCGGTGTGGGCGAACGTGATGTCCCAATCGTCCACGTCGCTGTCGGGACGCGGAGTGGTGGCGAGGTGCGAGGCCCGCGCGGAGGGGGTGCCCACCTGCATCGAGAAGTCGCAGTTGTAGGCGTGGTAGTTTTCGAAGAACTCGACGATCTTCTCGCCCTGGTGCCCGAGGCACAGCACGAAGCGCTTGATGCCGTAGTGCGAGTAGATCTTCATGATGTGCCAGAGGATGGGGCGTCCGCCGACTTCGACCATCGGCTTGGGACGATCTTCGGCCACTGCGCGGATGCGTGTTCCTTGTCCTCCACAGAGGATGACGGCCTGGTATTTCGAGAGATCTGTCGTGCTCATCGATATGCTCCTGCGATTAGGGCGTGGCGAAACGAACAGTGAGATTGAGTCCATACTGGTTCCAGGCATCGCCCGTGAACCATGCGTTGGACTTGTAGGGAAGCGACAAGGCCGAGGCCTCGAGACCGAGGGCGACGCGCTTGAACACCACGAGATCCCCGCCCGCCTTCACTTCGGCGAGCGCGGTGTTTTCCAGGGTGTACCAGTAGGCTTCATCCCAGGCGTAGGTCGATTCGACGCGCTGTCTGCAGGTGCTCCACAGAGGCCAGGCGGCGCTGATCCAGACCGGCCCTCCCGACAGCCGCAGGAGTCCGGAGACCGCAATGGCGTCGTGCGGCGAGCTATAGGGAACATCGGCCCACTGCAGCGTATCGTTCACGATATTGACCGGCTGATGCGTTTCCGCCGAGGAGTTGGCGACATTCGCGGACATGCCCATCTGGAGCCAGGAGGTCCAGGATCGCGTTCCCCAGACCCAAGCCGTGGTGACTCGATCATAGGGCAACTGGATGGGAAGTCCGGATTTCGGCTGCACTCCCCCCGAACGATCTTCGACCTGCGCACCCATCTCGGCCCAGGTACGAGGACCATCCCATCCGATGGCCGCCTTGGCCGATGTGGAGCGAACCTTGCGCGCCAGCCAGCCTTCCATCCCACCGGAAGCGACTTGGCCACTCGCGCGCATGCCCCCGAGAATTCCCGTATTCCAATTCGCCTGGAACTCCGTGCGCCAAGAGGTCGGGTCCTGCACGATATCGAGACCAGCGACTCCCGTGAGGCGAACGGCCTTGATGCCGGTCACCCACGTTCCAAGAAGCCCGACATCGTTGAGCGATCCGCCGGGAATGCCGACCAGTTCCCCGGTGGACAGCCGGTGATACGACAGACGCACCTGCGGGTACCCCCATTTGGTGCCTTCGCTATACCAGGTCGCACTCTCCCGTTGGTCCATGAGCCCGACGTTGTCTCCGGAGATGCCGCTCTGCAACTTCCAGAAGCTGGCTTGGGAGGTGCCGACCAGTCCCGTTACGAGAACGACAGAAAGGATCCTTGCGAGGTGGACGACCTGCTTGCTCAACCGAGAAGAATGTGGCGTTGGGAGCGATGGGTTCGGGTTCATTTCTGGATCAGAAATTAGGGCCCGAGGAGGTCGTCACACTGGGCAGTTCGACGCAAAGTGTTTCCTGATTACGGAACGATTTTTCAAAAGACCTCGTTGTCCAGATGACAACAAATCCTTTATCTATCGGCTTAAATGCCTACGTAACCGTCTGAAACTGTTTCCTAAAATGTTGCATTTATGAAACATCAAGGAACAATCCATCCCCTTGGAAGGCCGCCGCATTCTACCGGAACAAGCGATCCTTTAGGGATAGGATCGGCCGTTCCAGGTAGCGGCTGGATAGCGTCGCCAGGCCGATGCTCAAAAGGGCGTAGACCGGCAGCAGGACCACCCAGAGATAGTGCTGGACGAATCCGAAGCGCCCCAGAGCGACGAAGTCGACGGAATACCACCACGAAGCGACGAATCTGTCGGTGAGGTAGAGCCCGATGGGGACGTGGAAGATGTAGATGCCGTAGGAGATTCGCCCGACGTGCAGAACTCGCCGATCGGTCAGGAAGCGATTGATGAAGCCGAAGCTGAAGTCGGAATGCGCCGCTTTCAGGACGAGGTACAGCGAACACAGACCGAGCACGACGAACTTCAAGCCGTACGTGGTCACCAAGCTGATGGCCAGACCCGCCAGCACCATCCATTCCAGCAGGATGTTCTTGAACAGGTCGTCGAGAAACGATCTCCTTCTCTGGAGCATGGCCCCGATGGCCCCCAGGCACAGCGATCCGGCGCGCGGGAACAGCCCGACGAAGTTGTAGGGAGCCACCACCTCGAAATACAACGTCGTCAGCTGGTAGAAACACAAGGAGACGATGCCGCCGGTCAGGAAGAACAGGATCCTGGGCCGTTTGCGGAAGGACAGGACAAGAAACGGCCAGAACAGGTAGAACTGCTCTTCGACCGCCAGCGACCAGAAATGCGTGAGGTAGCCCATCGGAAGGTCGAACCGGATCCAGGCGTAGTTGAACGTGTAGGTCGCCAGATACAGCAGGCTCTCCCGGCACGGTTCGTAGCCCACCGCCAGCATGAAGCCGATCGTCAGGTAGTACAGGGGGAAGATGCGCAAGGTCCGGCGACCGACGAATTTTCCGTAGGAGGCGAGGAACGCCCCCTTCGAGTTCAGCAGGATGTTCGTGATGAGAAATCCGCTGATGACGAAGAAGAGATCGACGCCATAATAGCCGGCGGTGATCTTGTGGCCGACATCCGGCGCGAAGTGTTCGACCAGCACGAAGGCGATCGCGAGACATCGCAGGCCATCGATCTTCTCGAAATAATTCACTCGGACGCGTCTTCGTGGTTCACTGGTGCGGAGGAAGCTAGACCGCAAGGGCGGCGGATGATTCCTCGATTCCTGCGATACCGTTTCCGGGAATCGAAACGCAACGAAAGCGGCGCTCCGACTTGACCCCAGGCTCCCTGAAAAAGCCGATTTCACCTATCCCCCCTGTTGCCAACTCGTTATCGTGCCTACATTTCGCGATTCCGCACCAAGTTCAAGGAGACCACGGTGAAAGAGGGCATCCACCCGAAGTACCAGGAAGTCGTGATCAAGGACATTTCGTCCGGCTTCCAGATGATCACACGCAGCACCAAGAGCGCCAAGGAGAAGGTCAACGTCGACGGGAACGAGTATCCCGTGATCGTGGTCGAAGTCTCCTCTGCTAGCCACCCCTACTACACGGGCAAGCAGATCCTTGTCGACTCCGCCGGCCGTATCGACCGTTTCAAGAGCCGCTACTCGGAACTCGTTGGTGCCAAGCGCAAGACCCGCGACGAAGCCAAGGTCGAGGAAGCCCCCAAGGCTCTCTCCAAGACCAAGCAGAAGAAGCTCGCCAAGGAGCAGGCTGCCGCTGGTGTCAAGCACGTCGCACCCGTTGCCGAAGCTGCCGAGGCCGCCGAGTAATCCGTTCCGGATCCGGGACGGTGCGAACCATCCGCCCGTCCGCCGCTTCAAGCGGTCGGACGGGATTCTGGCTTCCCACCATTTCCTGACCTGATCCGGAGGTTCCTCCATGATTGACGAGGCTCGACGGATTCTGGACGAGGTGCGCGCCCTCGAAGAGGAGCTTGCGCTACCCGAAACCGTCGCCGACGCCAAGCGATTCCGCGATCTGGGACGCCGCCATGCGCGGCTCAATCCGGCCGCGGATCTGGCTCGCACGTATCTCCGTCTTCTCGACGATCTCGAGGAATGGCGCGAAGCGTCGCGCTCCTCCGATGCCGAGTTCGCCGCCGATGCCCGACGCGAACTCGATTCCCTCGAGGTGCAGCGCGAGCCGCTGGAGAAGGATCTCCAGATGGCCCTCGTTCCCCACGATCCCGCCGACGAAGGCGGTTGCGTGTTGGAGATTCGCGCCGGTACGGGCGGCGACGAGGCCGCCCTGTTCGCGGGCGATCTCGTGCGCATGTACCTGCGCTGGTGCGAGAACTCGGGATTGCGCGCCACGCTGGTGGACGCTTCCGAAGGCGCCTCCGGCGGCTTCAAGGAAGCGATCCTGCAGATCGAGACCGCGGGTGCCTTCGGCAAATTGCGCTTCGAAGCCGGTGTTCATCGAGTGCAACGCATTCCGGCCACGGAAGCGCAGGGACGCATCCACACCTCGGCCGCAAGCGTCGTCGTCCTGCCCGACCAGGACGACGAGATCGAGATCCGCATCGATCCAGCCGACCTGCGCGTCGACACCTACCGCGCCCAGGGCGCGGGCGGGCAGCACGTCAACAAGACCGAATCGGCGGTGCGCATCACGCACATTCCCACAGGGCTTGTCGCCGCCTGCCAGCTCGAACGCAGCCAGCTTCAGAACCGCGAGACGGCCATGCGCATGCTGCGCTCCAAGATGCTCGATCGCGCCCGCCTGGAAAAGCAGTCGGCGGCGGATGCGGTGCGCAAGGACGCCGTGGGCACAGGCGACCGTTCCGACAAGATCCGCACCTACAACTTCCCCCAGAACCGGCTCACCGACCACCGCATCGGCCTCACGCTCTACCGCCTCGACAGCGTGATGCAAGGCGACATCGGCGAGATCCTCGACGCGTTGCGCCTGGCCGACTCCATGGAGCGCCTGGCCGCCGCGTCCCGTTCCGCCGGACTCGGCATGGGATCCGTTCCGTGACCTATCCGACTCTGGGCGAACTCCTCAAGAAGACCGAGGAGTTCTTCGAGAAGAAGGCGATCGAGAACCCGCGCGGCGACGCGCGGCGCCTGATGGCCAAAGGGCTCGGTCTCACGCCCATGCAGGTGATGCTCCAGTTCGACCGCCCCCTGGCCGAATCGGAAGTCGCGATCCTGCGCGACCTCGTGGCTCGGCGCGCCAAGGGCGAACCGCTGCAGCACATCCTCGGTGTTGTCGGATTCCGTCATCTCGAGATCGCCTGCGACGCGCGCGCCCTGGTGCCTCGCTCCGAGACCGAGACGATCGTCGACCTCGCGCTCGACCGTTTGCGCGAAACGCCCAAGGCGCGCGTCCACGAGGTGGGTACGGGCACGGCCTGCATCGCTCTCTCGCTGCGCCACGAGATGGCGTCTCTCCGCGTCACCGGAAGCGATATCTCCTCCGATGCTCTCTCGCTCGCTCGCCACAACGCGCAGAACCTCGGGATCTGGCTCCCTCTGTGCCGCGCGGACCTCCTTGACGGAATCCGTCCCGAATCGCTCGACGCCGTGGTCTCCAATCCTCCCTACATCGCGTCGGGCGAGATCCCCTCGCTTTCGTCCGAAGTCCGATGCGATCCGCCGCTCGCCCTGGACGGCGGCCCCGACGGACTCGATCTGGTCCGCCCCCTCGTAGCGCAGGCGCTCGACCGGCTGAAACCGGGCGGCTGGCTCTTCGTCGAGCATGGCCACGACCAGGGCCTCGCCACCGTGGCCCTGTGCGGCGAAGGATGGGAAAGCGCCCGGACCGTGAAGGACCTCGCGGGACTCGATCGCTTCCTGGTGGCGCGCAAGCAACCATCTCCATCGTAGGCGACGAGCCCGCTTCGCTCTCGTCGTCCCCGCCTTCTTGCCGCGCTGGAAACATGCACGTAGCTTGAAAACCATGTCCGCCTGCTCCTTCCTCCCGCTCCTCCTTGAGAACCATTCGGTCGTCGTCGTTCCCGGCCTCAGCGGTTCCGGCGTCACCCACTGGCAGACATTCTGGGAACTCGCGCATTCCGGCTGGATGCGCGCCGAGCAGGACGACTGGAACCATCCCGTACGCGACGCATGGGTCCGGCGCCTGACGGAAACCGTCAACGCGGCGAATCGTCCCGTGATCCTCGTGGCCCACAGCATGGGATGCGCGACCATCGCCCACGCCGCGCACGAACGCCGCCTCGGGAACGTCGTGGCGGCGTTTCTCGTCGCCATGCCCGATGTCGAGCGCGAAGACTTCCCACGCGCCACCTGCGAAGGCTACGACCCCCTACCGCCCACGTCGCTGCCCTTCCCGAGCCTTTTCGTCGGCAGTTCCAACGACCCTTGGATCTCCTTGGAACGCCAGGAGCACTTGGCGCGCCTCTTCGGCTCCCGTTTCGTGAACGTCGGCGAACGCCACCACATCGGAACCGCGGCAGAACTGGGCGCCTGGAGCGAAGGGTTCGACCTGTTCGCGGACTTCCTGCGAGGTCTCGGACTGCTCGACCGTTAACCGAGCTGGTTTCAGCCCTTGAGGATCTTCGCGCGCTCCCATGTGAGGATGGGATCGCATTTGCCCGGATACTTCGCGGTCACGGGATCGGTGCAACCCGTGGGGCCGCCCGCCTTCTCGCAATTGGCGCAGACGGCATCGAACGCATCCTGAGTGATGCCGTGCGGTGGCTTGCCCACGGAGGCGGGAGCGGAACCGACCTGGTCGAGCTTCTTGAGGATCTCCTTGATGACGGGGACCAAGGCCTGCATCTCGGCAGGGCCGTACTGCTGACCGATCATCTGGGCATAAAGCTGGAGGGCGCGAGAAACCAGTTCTTTTTCGTCAGGCAGAAAGCTCATGCTCCCCAAGGTACTTTTCGAAATGGCCAATGCCCCACGCTACGTGCCAGACCGGAAGGCTCGAGACGAAAACGGCGGCCTGACTTCTGGAGCCAGGTCGCCGTCGGCGTTGCACGAATGTCACGCACCCCGAAAGGAGTGCGAAATCGTCACTTCTTGGCGGCAGCCTTCGTCGACTTTGCCGACTTCTTGGAGGACTTCTTCACGGCCTTCTTGTCGGACTTGGCGGACTTCTTCGCGATCTTGCTGGAGTCCACGGCGGGAGCCGCAGGAGCGACCACGGGAGCCGGCTTGGCCGTGTCGACGGCGGGGGCCTTCTTCGCCGTGTCGACGGCAGGTGTTCCGAGAACGGCGTTGGTGTTCGTGGTGACTTCGGAGCGAACCGCTTCCTTGGCTGTCGTGGTGGTGGTGGTCACGGCGGCTCCAGCAGCCTTGGTGCCCGTCTTGGCGACATTTCCGAGATCGAGAGCGAAGGAGGAGGAGACGAGAGCGAGGGCAACAACGAAGATGAACTTCTTCAAGATGGAACTCCAATGGAGGATTTGATGATCGTCCCAACCGTCGCTCCAGAGGTTTCCGGAATACCGGGAGTCGCACAGGTTTTGACACCGCCACGGCTCTCCGGACTTCGACGGTCGGATTGCTGGCGTGAAAAGGAAGGAAATTTTGCGGCGATGCGCAGAAGATGATGCGTCTTCGACACGTAAGAACCCGCCGCTGGTTCCTCGATTCCAACGGACGGGTTCTGGCGTAGACTCCTTGTTTGCGCGGCATGCGCGCCTGGATGGCCCTACCGGATCTCGATCGCGCGAGAACCGACTTCGGGTCGAGGCACCAGCGCGATCTCGAGGACGCCGTTTTCGAACTTCGCCTCGATCTTGTCGCGGTCGATGGTCTGCGAAAGACGGAAGGTCCGCGTGAATTTGCCGTAGCCGACTTCGCTCTGGCGGAAGGATTCGTTCTTCGCGTAGGGATCCGGTTTTTCGCCGGTGACGGAAAGGACGTTCTCCTTCATCTCGACCTTCACGGACTCCTTGGCGACACCAGGCAATTCGAGGCGAACGCGCCATCCTCCCTCGACTTCCACCACATCGGCGGCAGGCTGGAAGGTGGGTGTCGCGACGGCGCAGCGATCCACGTCGCGGAAGAATTCGTCGAGGAAGGAACGGGGGGTGGTCATGGTGTACATGGTGGGCTCTCCTGTTGTTGGTGTGGTTCGTGGCCTCTGGTCGGGAGACCTTCGGACGCGTCTTCCCTGAATCAATCCGCGTGCCAATCGCGACGAACCCTCCCAGACGGCAAACGAGGGGCGAAGCCTTCTCCCGATCGTTTCAAGCCGAAGCGAACCCGTGTTTCACGCGTTCCGATCCGCTCACGCGACAGGTGCGATTCGTAGCTTGATCGAATCCATGACCGGCCCCATCGGCATTCTTCTTTCGAACTTGGGCACGCCAGATGCGCCCACGGTCCCCGCCGTGCGACGCTACCTCGCGCAGTTCCTGACCGATTCGCGCGTCATCGACATACCCTGGCTTTCTCGACAGATCCTCGTACGCGCCATCATCGCACCGTTTCGCGCACCCCGCAGCGCTCGCGCCTACGCTTCGATCTGGTGCCCGAAGGGATCGCCCCTCATGGTCCAGTCGCTGGCGCTCGCCCAGAGCCTCGGCGAAACACTGGGCCCGGAATTTCGGGTCGCCTTGGGCATGCGCTACGGCCGCCCCTCGCTGGAATCGGCGTTCCTCGATCTCCTGGCGCAGGGTTGCACCGAGATTCGCTTGGTCGCTCTCTATCCCCAGGAGGCCGAAGCGACCCTGGGAAGCACGCGCGCGGAGTTCGAACGCGTCGGGCAAGCGCATGGAAATCCGGTTCCGACATCCACGACAGACGCCTTCCCGGAAGCGACAGGATTTGTCGCCGCCCAGGCCGATCTTCTGCGCCTCGCCTTGGAGAAGGTCCCGGCCGAGGGACGTCGCGTGTTGTTTTCCTTCCACGGACTCCCCGAGCGCCAAGTCCTGCGCGCCGACATCTCCGGGTCCTGCTGTCTACGCTCTCCCGATTGCTGCCAGTCCCTTGCGGACGGAAACTCTCGCTGCTACCGCGCCCAGTGCCACGCGACCTCGCGCGCCCTGGCTCGGGCGCTCGATCTTCCCGCCGAATCCTTCGCGACCACCTTCCAGTCCCGTCTGGGCCGAATCCCCTGGATCGGTCCGCACACGGACCACGCCGTGCGCGAACTTGCCGCTGGCGGGACGAAGCACCTTGTGGTCGCAACCCCGAGCTTCGTCGCCGACTGTCTCGAAACGCTCGAGGAAGTCGGAATCGGTCTCCGGCGCGTCTTTCTGGAAGCCGGAGGCGAAACCTTCGCTCTCGTGCCCTGCGTGAACACCCACCCCTTGTGGGTCCAGGCTGTGGCCGATCTCGCGCGCGGGAACAGCTGACCACTCCCACTTGGCGGGAAATCGCGACAAACCGACCATCCGGACTGGTTCGCATTTTCCCGAATAGGCTTCGCAATCCCCCGGAATTCCGGGTTTGCGAAGCCTACCCTCGATAAAGGAGAAGAGAAAGCGATCCGATAAGGGAAAGGCTCGAGAACCCGACGGTCTTCCGTGGAGACAAATCCATCACCGCTGAAACCGTCAACCCAAGGGATGCATCCATGAAGACGAAGACACGCCGGATCACCAGCCTTACCGCCTGCGCTTTGTTGCTCGCCACCAACGCCTTCGCGGACGCCAAGACGTTTGTCAAGTCTCAAGGGCAAGGGGTCAATCTCGGCAATCTGCTGGAAGCTCCCTCCGAAGGCTCCTGGGGCGTCACCCTCGAAAAAGAGGATCTGGCTCTGATCGCCTCGAAAGGCTTCCAGAACGTCCGCATCCCCATCCGCTGGGACGGCAAGGGCGTGGGAAGCGCCACGTTCGACCGCGTCTCGCGCACGGCCCCGTATACCGTCGATTCCCGCTTTTTTGCCCGCGTCGACTCGGCCATTCTCTGGGCCCGCCAGAACCACCTGGTGGTCCTGATCAACGACCACCACCACGACAGCCTGTTCCAGAATTTCGATCACGAGCGCTCCCGTTTCATTGCCCTCTGGAAACAGATCGCGGAGCGCTACAAGGATCTCCCGACGGATTCGATCGCTTTCGAAATCCTCAACGAGCCCAATACCCAGGTCACCGTCGACGCGTGGAACTCCCTGCTCGACACCACCTTGAAGGTGATCCGCCAATCCAATCCCACTCGACCGGTGGTGATCGGAACCGCCAACTGGGGAGGACTTTCGGGGCTCACCGGCCTGAAGCTGCCTACCGGCGACCAGAACCTGATCCTCACGATCCATTACTACGAGCCCTTCTCCTTCACCCACCAAGGAGCGGATTGGGTCTCCCCCATTCCTCCAACCGGCGTGGTGTGGGAGGGAACCTACTACGAGAAGCTCGCCGTTCGCCAAGCCATGGATGCCATCTCCGAGTACGCCAAAGCTCACGACGTGCCCGTGTTCATCGGCGAGTTCGGTGCCTACAGCATGGCCGACATGGCCTCCCGCGCCCGCTGGGCGAGCTACTGCGCGCGCCTCTTCGAGTCGTATGGCTTTTCGTGGGCCTGGTGGGAATTCAAGGCCGGTTTCGGCGTTTACAACCCTTCCAGCGCCACTTGGAACACGGAGCTTGTGAACGCCCTGATTTCCTCCGACACCTCGGTTCTCGCCCTTGGGAACCCGCCCGCCGGCGGTGTCGACATCGTCGTCAATGGAGGATTCACGGCCAAGACCAAATGGAGCCTCAACACCAGCCAAGGCAACGCCACTTTCAGCGTGGCGGGCGCATCGGCCGGCATCACCATCGATGAAGCTTCCACGGACGCCTGGGGTATCCAGCTCATGCAAAGCCCCGTCGTCATCCGCAAGGGACTGACCCATGTGCTCCAATTCGACGCCTGGGCATCGTCGCCCCGTGCGATCGACGGTTCCGTGGGCATGAGCGTCGATCCTTGGAGCAGCTATGTCACGGCCGCAGCTGGATTGGGAACCACCAGCAAGACCTTCTTCACGAGCTTCGTCCCCGCCGCCACAGACTCCACCGCCCGCATCAGCTTCAACCTCGGGCCCGACACCGGCGTGGTCCATCTCGACAACGTCAAGCTCCTGGTATGGGATCCGAACGCTTCGGGTGTCTCCGCACCCCACGCGATCACGCAAGCTCCGGTTCTCTGGAACGCCGAAGTCCTGCGTTGCAACCAGATTTCGCGTCCGGCGTACGAACGCATCACGACGATCGATGGCCGCCATGCGGTCAGAATCGACTGGCAGCCCTCCGCCATTGGATGGGCAGCCGCGACTCCCGCCCTCCAAAGCGGAGTGTGGTTGCTCTCGGGCACGGGCAAGACTCAACAGGTGATCGTGTCCCGCTGATCCTTCGATCCGACGGGTGGATGGAAGGTGGATGGAACAAGGAATCCGCCCGTCGACGCTCTGAAGCATCAGAGTCCTGGTCAACCATGCACGGCGGCGCGGTTTACCTTTGACGTCTCACATTCCTTCCCATGGGGACTTCATGGCCACCCTGAACGAGACTTTCGCCGCCCGACTCGAGCGCCTGGGCATCACTCTTCCGGAGATTCTCCTGCCAAAGGCCGGGACCGATCTCTCCAAGTGGGCTGTCGTTGCCTGCGACCAGTACACCTCCGACCAGCCCTACTGGGACAAGGTCGACCAGATCGTCGGCGACGCTCCTTCCACGGTACGCATCACTCTTCCCGAGATCTACCTCGAACAGCCCGGCGTCGAAGGCCGCATCGAGAAGATCCACGCGGCCATGGCCGACTACCAGGCCCGCGGGATCCTCGAGAACAAGGGTGAAGGGCTGGTCTACCTCAAGCGCACCACCGAGCACTCCGGCACGCGCGAAGGCATCGTCGTCGCCATGGACCTCGAGCGCTACAACTACGCCCGCGACTCCAAGAGCCTGATCCGCGCCACCGAGGGCACCATCGTCGAGCGCATCCCGCCGCGCCTAGCCGTGCGCCGCGCCGCGCCGCTGGAACTCCCCCACATCATGATCCTCGTCGACGATCCCACCCACAGCGTCATCGAAACCCTGGCCGCCAAGACCGCCGAATTCGATCCCGCCTACGACATCGACCTCATGCAGGAGGGCGGCAAGCTCCAGGGCTGGCGCATCCAGAAGCCCGCGCAGGTCGAGGCCATCCTGACCAAGCTCGAAACCCTTCTCGATAAGACAATTTCCGTCCAAGGATCCGAACCTCTGTTCTGGGCCATGGGCGACGGCAACCACAGCCTCGCGACCGCCAAGGCCCGCTGGGAAGAGACCAAGAAGGAGCTCGAGGCCCGCGGCCTGTGGCTCGACGCGATCATGGCGCATCCCGCCCGCTTCGCGCTGGCCGAGATCGTGAACATCCATTCGCCGGGCCTGTTCTTCGAACCCATCCACCGCGCCGTCTTCACCTCCAAGGTCGACGCCCTCACGGAACTCGTGAAGGCCGAACCCGACGCGGTCGTGATCTCCACTACCGAAGCCGCCGCCAAGGCGCTCCTCGTGGGCCCCGAAGGTCAGGACAAGGCCGTGTACTTCGACGGCAAGAACTGGTTCACGCTCGCCTACAAGTCCTCGGTGAAGAAGCTTCCCACCGCCATGGTGGACGAGCTCTTCCTCCGCTTCAAGAGCCAGGACGATTCCGCGCGCATCGACTTCATCCACGGCTGGGACGACACCAAGAAGCTCGTGGCTGAAGGTGCTGGCGTCTTCTACACCCCCGTGATCGCCCGCGAGCGCCTGTTCACCTGGGTCCAGGAAAACGGCCCGCTTCCCAAGAAGTCCTTCTCGATGGGCCATGCCGAAGAGAAGCGCTACTACGTCGAGGCCCGCAAGATCGTGAAGTGACGCGGCAACCATCCCGCTTTCATCGGGATCACGAAAAAGCCCAGTCGGGAAATCCCGGCCGGGCTTTTTTGCATCCGTCCATCCGCAGGGCGAGCTCCGGGTGGACAAAGCGACGCATTCACATGATCGGTCCCTCGAAATCCGGTATCGGCTCAATGATCGGATCGATGAGGATCGGGTCGATCGGAAGCGTCGGATAGGATACACCGTAGCGGGCAAGCGCAAACACCGCCATCTTCGCTCCCGTAAGCGAACTGTAAAGGGTGATACTTTCTCCTCCCGTCGCGGTGGTGTCGATCGACCAGTTCAGGGGTACGCTCGCCAGGAGGTTCATCCCGCGCATGACCAGCGTCGAGATTGAGTCCTCACAAGCGACGAACGTGGACGAGAATCCATTGATCGCGAGCTGGCCGGCATCGTCCAGGGCCCAGGAACCGCCGACGCTGTTGCAAGCGATGTACCCGGAAATCTTGCCGGTGGAATCGAAGACGAGAGTGGAACCGTTCGCGCTGTCCAAGCCCTCGATGGGCATGGAGACGAGCCCCCATACGCCTGTCACCGCATAAGGATTTGGAATGATGAAGGGAGGCAGAAGCGGGGGAAAGACGCTGCGGGGCTTCGCGCTCGAGTAGGTCGCGAGGGTGGCTCCCGTGGACGTGTCGAGCAGATACAGAGTCCGCACATCGGCTCCAATTCCGTACAGCTGTTCGACCCTCCAGACGACGGTGCCGGAAATCGCTCCGTGGATACCAGCTTCGATCGCTTGTGTCGCACTGTCGAGGCAGTTCATCTTGGTGCTCGTGCCTCGCTCGAGCTGAACCGTGCTGTCGGTGACCTTGGTCCATTTGCCGCTCCAATGGTTGCAACCATCGCTTCCGCTGAGTTCGCCGGTGGTGTCGAATACGAGCGGAATCGTGTCGGTGACGGAGGCGAGACCGATCGCGGGAAGCGACGACAGGAACCAGCTTCCCCAAAGCTTCTGGACTTCCGGAAGCGCACCGGTCGCATGGTATGGATAGAAGACGGCCAAGGTCTTCCGTGTCGCGGGATCGACCAGGGAGAGTCGGCCATTTTCATCGGAAACAGACCAGCGCAACGGCTTCGCGAGAAGTCCGGTCACGGCATCCATGATCGTGCCCGCCTCGAGGCTCACCTTGCAGGCTACGAGATCGTTCAAGGCCACGCCTTTGTCGATCCACACGAGGGAATCGTCCGCGGTCCAGTTCCCATTGCTGGTGCCTTCGCAGAGACCACCGAGTAGCGCGGCTCCTGTCGAGAGAAGCTGGATTTTCGGATGCACCACCACGGTATCCAAGCCAGGAAGACTTTCCAGTATCCAGATTCCTTCCAAGCGGGCAGGCAGAGCGACCGCATCGCCAATGCCGATGTCGACCACGAGGCTTCCCGTGGCCTGCGAGAGGGAGATCTTCGCCTGGACAATCTGCCCCGCGACGATGGTCACGAATCCGGATCCCTGGAATTTCGCGACTCCACCACGCGAGAGCGTCACAGCCACCTTCCATGCACCGACAGGAAGCGCGGTGAATTCCACATTGTCGGAAAGGCCCACGCGAAGCGTGCGCTGCAGGGAGCCGTTCTCGAGGACGACATCCATGGTGTCGGCTTGCGAGGCGAGGGAATCGACTTGGACCGACGACAGGCGGAACGCCACCGTGCCGGTACCGACCGCGTCTTCGGCGCTCGAGGGAGAGAGAACCTCGTTGCAACCCGTGATGGCGAACAGAGGAAGAAGCAAGAGCGGGGTCATGCGGAGGAAGCGCATCGGGACATCCTTTCCATCGGGAGACTGGCGCAAAGCACTGTGGCGCCTGAGACAAGAGTATCCCCGGAGAAGCATATGGCGCAGGACTCCCGAGTCCCCGAATTCCATTTCCGTTTCTGAGCGGAGTACGGATGGCTCCGCCGTGAAGACGGACATGAAAAGGCCCGATCGGGAAATTCCGGCCGGGCCAATCGAGCCGGACGCAGACAAATCGTGTCTTCACGTCCAGTCGGGAATCGAAGTCTACCGCAATACGGCCAACGGCCGCACGAGGGGCGCGTGTCCGACACCCCGGGCCACCACGAACCATGCACCGCGATCGAGAGCCACCGCCTTGTTCGTCTCGTTGGCACCTAGGCGCGCGACCACGCGTCCGGAGGCCGAGACCACCTCGACCACCAAGTAGCCAGGCAGACGTTCGACCGAAAGGACGCCGTCGCGGTAGCTCGCTTCGAAACGGATCCTGGAAGGGGTGCGCACGACGCCGGCAATGGCGCGACACGGCAATTCGACGCGGTTGCTGTCCTTGTCGAAGAGGACGAGATCGCGGATCTCGAGTGTTTGGGCAGTCATTGTGGGTCCGACGCATTTGGTGCAGGCGGTTCCCAGTTGGACTCCGGAGGAGGTGTAGGACGTCTTGGGAGAGAATCGGATGCTGCGTGCGAACGCAAAGGTGCTGTCGAAGTGCGCCCAGTATTCGGGACCGGGATCCACAAAGAATTCCTTCATGAAGTCGCCATACACAACCTCGACGGCCTTCCAATCGGCTCCTGCCGCAAGTGCGTTGGTTCCGGCTATTCCCGCCTCGAACTCCGGCCAGATCCAACCAGAAGTTGTCTGCTTGTCGAGATCGGAGCCGAAGCTCACACTCAGGTAATCCGTGATCTTCTCCGTGTTCCTGTACCGGAATTGGAGTGATTTGAAATCGCGCAGGTCGTGAACCCTCCTGTCGGGGCACAACGGCACCTCCAGATCCACGTTGGCCGAAAACCCTTCGGTGGAATCGCTCGCGAAGGTCGCGGCGAGCGACACGACGCTGTCCTGCACCTTGATGCTGGCCGTCGAGGCCGCGTTGGAAAGCAGCCGAATGCCGTAGACCTCGCGAGCGGACGCAGAATCGAGGGCTTCGGTCGTGAACGCGCACCAGACGGTGCGGCTTGCGAGAAGCAGGACGACCGGAAGCATGGAACGGAATCGCATGACGACGCCTCGTTTTCGGGGTTTGAAGATGTCCGACCAACGCCGTTTGGCCTAACGCGCCAGTAGGAATATAGTCGCGGCGATTCGTGCGCTGGTTCACGGGAATCCACGCTTTTCACGACAATGTTCGACATTGTCTTCGCAGGAGATTCCCATGGACCTGCACGAACACGCCACCATCTGCGCACCAGCGACCGCCCCGGGACGGGCCGCCCTCGCCATCGTCCGCATTTCGGGCCCGCTCGTCCCGATGCTTCTCGAACGATCCATCGGACGGATTCCGACAGCACGCATGGCGATCCTCGCCGGCTGGAAGTCGCGCGAGGGACGCATCCTCGACAAGTGCCTGCTCACCCACTTCCCCGCCCCGCGCAGCTACACGGGCGAAGATCTCTTGGAACTCGCCCTGCACGGGAATCCGCTCGTGGTCCACGAGGTCCTGCAGGACCTCCACGCGCGCGGCGTTCCGCTGGCCGCCCCCGGCGAGTTCACGCTGCGCGCCGTGCGCAACGGCCGCATGGACCTCGCGCAGGCCGAATCCGTCGCCGCGCTGGTGGACGCCGAGACGGGCCCCGCCCTGGAGGCCGCCAAAAGCGTGCTGCTCGGAGCGATGGGAAGCGAGGTCGCGCGCCTGCGCGCCAAGCTCGTCGACCTGTCCGCTCGTCTGGAAATCGAAACCGATTTCGCCGAAGAGGAAGCCGTCCCCGGTGGACAGAATCTGATTCCGGAGCTCGACGAAGTCGCCCGTTCGCTCGACGAAATGCTCGCGGCGCAGGAACGCGCCGAACGCAACGCGAAGGCGCCCCGCGTCGTGCTCGCGGGCCGTCCCAACGCCGGCAAGAGCCGGCTCGTCAACGCGCTCCTGGGCGAAGACCGGCTTCTCGTCTCGGCCATTCCCGGCACCACGCGCGATTGGGTCGAAGTGCCCGTCCCCACTTCGCGCGGTCCCGTGCACCTGTGCGACACGGCGGGCCTCGCCGACGCGCGCGACGATCTGGACGCCGCCGCCCAGGAACGCACGCGCGCGCTGTTGGCCGGATCGGCCCTGCGCGTACTGGTCGCCGAAGCCGGTCGCCCCCTGGGTGATGACGAAATCCGTCTTCTCCGCGCCGGAACCGGCTGGACCGTCGTGCGCACCAAGATCGACCTCCACGACGGATGGTCCGATCCCGAAGGCAATCCGTCGCTTTCGAGCGAACGAGGAGACGGGTTGGAAGCTTTCCGCACCCGACTCGCGGCGCTTCTGGGAGAAGCCCGCGAAGTGGGCCAATCGGTCTCGCTCGTGGGATCGCGCCAGCGGGAAGCGGCCCAGCATGCCCGTGTCGACCTCGATTCCGTGCGCGCAAGCCTCCAGGACGGTACGGTCGAAATCGCCGCCTGGCACCTGCGCCAAGCGGCTCGTGCCCTCTCCGATCTGGTGGGAAATGTCGCCCCCCAGGAAGTGCTCGAGCGCGTCTTTTCTTCCTTTTGCATCGGAAAATGAACCTCCCTCCCTATTCTCTCAGCCTAATGGACCTGTTCCTCGAGCAGATCCGCGCCTCCATTCCTTCGGCGGAATTCCGCCACGACTCGCTCGCGCCGCTCGCTCGTGCCTGCCAGTTCTTCCTGCCTTGGAGCGCCCCGCGCGCAGCATCGGTCGACCTTTCCTTCGCCGACGGCTCCACGCCGCTGTCGTTGCGCACTCCTCTGGTGCTTGCCGCCGGAGCCGCCAAGCACGCGCGCCATCTCGACGCCTTCGCCTCCTTCGGTTTCGGCGCCGTCACCGTGGGCACGGCCACATTGCGCTCGCGGCAGGGCAATCCCTTGATGCCACGAACCAAGACTCTCGAAGAGGACGGCGCCATCCAGAACGCCATGGGTCTCAACAATCCCGGCATCGAGACCCTCGCGCGGCGCATCGATGCCTCGCGCGGCGCCTGCGACACCGAAGGAGTGCTCGTCGGAGTTTCAGTCGCCGAAGATCCCGACCTCCTGTCCGGCGAATCGCCCGACGACAACACCCTCGCCTGCCTCCATGCGGCATGGCCCGTCTCCGACTATATCGAACTCAACCTCTCGTGCCCCAACACCGGCCACGAGCGCCTCGACCGCGCCTGGGACCGCATTGACCGCCTCCTCTCGAAGGTCTCCAACTTCCGCGAGCACCAGAGCACGCGCAAACCCCTGTGGGTGAAGCTCTCCCCCGATCTCTCCAACGAGACCGTCGCGAAGGCATTCGAGAGCATCCGCGCCGTGAACCTCACCGGAGCCATCCTTTTCAACACCTGGCCGGCTGCCCAAGGCGCTTGGCCCGACGGTTCCGAACTGCCCGAACTCTCCGTGGTGGGCCGCCCCGGTCTCAAGGGCGGTCTTTCCGGACGTCCCCTCTACACCGGCACGATCCGGGGCCTGCGCGCCGCCAAACCTCATGCTCAAGATCTGTCTCTGCTCGCCTCCGGCGGTGTCGAGACGGGAGTCCAGGTGAACGCGTTGCGCGATGCCGGTGCCGACCTCGTCCAGATCTACAGCGTACTCGCCTTCCGCTGGATGGCCGCGCGCCGGATCGTGGAGGAAAGCCTCCTGCACTGATCGTCTTTCTTACCTCTGGGAGCCCGTTTCGAAATAGATCCACATCTATTTTCGCGAATCGGAGCACACCATTGCTATAGTTTTACGCTGGAGTGCACCAGATTGGTGTATTTGAGATCGTTCGAAGCAAGTCAGTTGAGAAGGGTCTCGTGAAAGGCAAGTATGAAACTGTTCGTGGGTGGCCTGGCTTGGGCTACAACCGATGAGACCCTCAAGGAAGCTTTCGAAGCTTTCGGAACCGTGACCGAATCGACCGTCGTGTCGGATCGCGAAACCGGTCGCAGCCGCGGCTTCGGCTTCGTTGCATTCGAAAACGATGCAGACGCTCGCAAAGCCATGGAAGCCATGGAAGGCGCAGTGCTCGATGGTCGCAACATTCGCGTGAGCGAGGCAACCCAGCGCGAGCCGGGCGAGCGTCCTCCTCGTCGTGAAGGCGGCTTCGGCGGCGGCGGTCGTTCTGGCGGCGGCGGCGGCGGCGGCGGCTTCGGCGGCGGTCGTTCTGGCGGCGGCGGCGGCGGCGGCGGCTTC